>OKWJ01001535.1_pt1 | contig 15797 bp, 10 predicted proteins | sample 1607121 | NCBI WGS metagenome assembly OKWJ01 (sample SAMN04414080, study PRJEB24778) | human gut metagenome | material: faecal | host: Homo sapiens | reverse complement strand
TCGAGCCCTATAACTTCCACCATTTTCTTTTCGATAAATACGTGCGGAATCCATTATGCGGGAATAGCTCAGGGGTAGAGCGCTACCTTGCCAAGGTAGATGTCGCGAGTCCGAATCTCGTTTCCCGCTCCAACATTCCGCACTTATTTTTTGGTGCTATAGCCAAGTGGTAAGGCAAGGGTCTGCAAAACCCTGATTCCCCGGTTCAAATCCGGGTAGCACCTCCACGCTGCCGCCTCCGCTTCTGTGAAGCGGAGGCGGTTCCCCTTTCGGGCGACCCTCGGGTGTCTTTTTTTCGGCGGACCGCCGCGGTTTTTATGGCGGGTATGCCCCTTCCATGTAAGAAGATCCTTTTTGAGACCGAGCGCCTCTTTTTGCGCGAATTGGAACAAGCCGACTTTGCCGCCCTGTGCCGTACTTTGCAGGACGAGCGGGCGATGTACGCCTACGAACACGCCTTTTCGGACGAAGAGGCGCAGGCATGGCTTGCAAACCAACAGCGGCGCTACCGCGAAGAGGGCTTCGGGCTTTGGGGCGTGGTGCGCAAAGCGGACGGGCAGTTCCTCGGGCAGTGCGGGCTGACCCTGCAGCCGCTCGGCGACGGCACGCGCGGGATCGAAGTCGGGTACCTTTTCGAGCGGACGTATTGGCATAACGGGTACGCGACGGAGGCGGCGATCGCCTGCAAGGAATACGCCTTTTGCACCCTGCACGCCGAAAAGGTGTATTCGATCATCCGTGAAAACAACCTCCCCTCCCGCCGCGTAGCGGAGCGGAACGGCATGCACGTCTGCGGCAGGCTCGTGAAGCATTACTACGGCATGGAGATGCCGCACCTGATCTACCGCGCGGAAAACCCGCACGGCTCGGCAAGGGTACAGCACGGGCAAGCGACCGGGCAGGATCCCCGAAAGAAGTAAAGCGGCGCAGACGCAGCGGAGACAACGAGCAAGCGCACGGCCGCAACGTTTATAACAGACAGGCGCAGGGGCTGCAAGCGGAAGCAACGAGCCGACAGCGCAGATACAACGGCTGCTCATGCGGCGAACAACAACTGAATGTATGCGAGTATGGCGAAACCGGCAGACGCAAGGGACTTAAAATCAGACGGCATCCTCTGTTTTTGATCAAAACTAACTATAATTGAATATATTTTTCATATGCCGCTGTGGCGAAACTGGCAGACGCAAGGGACTTAAAATCCCTCGAAAGTAAAATTTCGTACCGGTTCGAGTCCGGTCAGCGGCACCAAAAAACCACTATATATGGTAGATTTTAACTAAATTTGCTGTATATCGTGGTTTTTTCTTTTTGTCTTTTTTGCGTTTTTTCTCCCCCCTGCTTTCCCCAAAAAAGGAATGTGAAATGTTTAATTTTAACATGCAAAATTCACAAAAATTGGAGCTAAAATCCGTGAAACACCGCTTTTGGGGAAAGTTTTGGGGAATAAATTCTATGTTTTTTACATTTTTTCAGACCGTTTACGGGACATAATCGAACTTTTTGACCTCATCCAGCTGTAGCTGCTCATTGAACTCCAAGTGAGTATAAATTAAGCTCGTTATGCTTGAATCGGGAGCGTGCCCCACCCACAAAGAAACGATTTCTCTTCGGATAGCAACTTCCTGCGCGCGCGTTATAAAAGTATGACGCAGATCGTGTGTGCGATGTCCTTCAAAGTAATCTTTTACATGACGAGCAATGGCATCAGAGCTTAGCTTGACAATTTTATCCGTTTGAATAAGCGGCAAAAATCGCTTCAAATTGGGCGATACGGGAATACGCCGTATTTTGTCTTTTAAGCCCTTTCTACCCTTTAACGATACAGCACGCACCCATTCCCCTTCCATGGTCACAGAAGCCAGTTCTCCGACGCGTAAACCCGTATACAGTAGGAATACAAGCGCCTGCGCGTAAATACTGCCCGTCCGTTGCAGCTCGTCAAGCAAGTGCCTTTCTTCCTCTCGCGTGAGCGGCATTCCTACCCTCTTATCATACTTGGGCAAAACGATCTTGTCCATCGGATTGCGCGGGATCACTCCGTCCGCCACCGCATACTTAAAGCAAGGCATCAACAGGTTATAGATTTTTTCCGCCGTTCGGAAATGCCCTTGCGATGTAAAACCGTTGATGTACTGTTGTAAGAAAAAGCTGTCTACGTCTGCGATCTCCATGTTGGCAAACACAGGGGAAATATTTGCGCGAAAATTGTATACATATTCAGAGTAAGTTCTTTCCTTTATGTACGGCATCTTTACAGTTTCCAGCCAGCGCAGGAAATAGTCGTTAAACATCACCTTTTGATTTTCCGACTTACGCCTGCGTTTCCCGCAGTTGTTGAGACTGTCGATAAATTTCTGCTTAGCGGTTTCAAGATCTTTTGACGAGCCCGAATAACGTACGCCGTCGATCATACAGCGCACCTCGTAAACGTTTCCTTTGCGCATAATGATATGCGCGATCACTTTGTTATATTTGAAAATATTTTTGAATTTTTGCGGCATTTTGTTTATCTCCTTTTGGGTAAATTTAACTGCCGCTTTTTTGCCTTCGTTTTCCTCTGTTGCAGGTCTTTCTCCGATGAGCTTAGCGATGTTTTCAAAATTTATGGTCTGGTTTGCAGCCTTGATCACTTCGCATAGCTGTTCATCGGAACAGTCTTTGTTGTTTCTGAGTTCATGTACAATGTTTAATAATTCTTCCTGTGTCACTTCTCCTTATAATTTATTTGTGCGGATCGCGGCAATGCCGCTCACAAATTGCTCCTGTCCGTATTTTCGCGCACGCGGCGATTCCGGCGATGGCTCGTTCACGCCGTGATCGACTCTCGCCGCATGACTGCGAATTCATTCAGTTGTGATTTCCGCATTTCTTATAGTCGTCCGTCTCCTGAACGAGAGACTTCCCACGTTCCCTAAGTTTTTGCGATTCAGTTGTCTTTCTTCTGCTTTTCAAAGGCTTCCAACTCGCTCGAAAAGAAATCATCATAGCCGTCCACAAGTTTGCCGAGCGAAAGATTGTGTTCCGCTGCATCGTCCTGCAAGGCTTTGTACCCTGCCTCGATCAACTGTACTTTCGTATAGCCATACCGTTTTAAGAACGAATTGATCTCCTCGAAAAGCTCCCGCGGGATCATCGTCCCGAAGTTTCCGCTTTTTTGCTTTCTCTGCTCTTTGTTCCTCTCCTCGTACCGTCTGCGAGTTTCGCGCATAGGTGTGTTTTCTCTTCTCTCCATCTTTATCCCTCCGTAACTGCGCAAACAATCAAACCGATAAAATTTGCTGCCAGATGTCCCACAAGCAACACCCCTATCAGCGCAATCTTCAGCATCGTACCGATCACTCTTCCGCTTGCATGCAATACTGTTTTCATTTGCATCTCTCCTTTACTATTTATCGTATCGATACGATACCACACTTTTTGCGTTTTGTCAAGCCTCTTCCCCAAATTTTTTTGAAAAGGCGGGTTTCCCGCTTTTCTTTTTGCGGAAAGCAAAATCCGTCGAAAGTGGGAATTATCCCACTTTCCTTAACCTGCTTCCTTTTTTGGGCAAAATCGTACCACCTCCCCGTTCATTTTTGCTTACCCTTTTTGACCATATTTTTGTTCGTACCGTTTTATAAGACGGTAAATATCGCACTCTCTTTGCAGATCCGTGTCTGTCTTCAACTTTGTCGCAACGTCTGACCAATCCAATGTCGTTTTATACCGCTCTGCATTTCCGAACAAGTCTCCCTGTAAGTCGTGATGCGCGCTTCTGAATTGCTCATAAGTCAAAGGCAGCGCGGATACTTCCTCCGCGGAACTTTCTTGTGTAGGGAAATCATTCTTCGGTATACTATCCGTTTCCACGGTCGATACCTTGCGCTTTTTGCTTATTCCTCCCTTACTTCCGCTGCTCTTTCGTTTTTTGGAAGTATCCATCTTTAACCTGCAAATGTTGAAGTATCCCTGTATGCTCACATCCTTGAACCGCGGCTCTGTCCCTTGGAACATATAGCCGCAAATTGCCTTGATAAACGCGCCCAACTCATTTCCCTTCAATAACTTCATTGCATCAAAATACGTTTCATAGAACGTAAAATACTCCGAACGAAGGTTATACCTCTTGAGCGACCTGCCGCTGCTTTCTGCCTCCTTCACCTCTGCAAGCATGTCCACAATGTTGTTCCAGTAAAAACGTTCTTTATCGTTCAACTCCTCTTTTGGTAGCTTGTCCTCAAACTCATACTCGCATATTCGCATTGCAAACTTGCCTGCATCCGTATCGTTCATTCCGTCTAAAATGTCCGAATACAACTTGTAAAATGTAAATTGCTTCAATCCTTCTCCTCCTCGTGTTTTCTTTTGCCGATGTTTTACGGCGCTTCGGCTCTGCCTTATCTTGCTACTCCACTTTCCACCTCCCGCATCTTTGTGATAAGGAAATTTATCAAATTTTTCCCTACATATAACATCGTGAAATTTCACCCTACTAACTTTGACGTTTTTTAAAAAATATAGCCGAGCATCTCTGCTCGGCTATCTGAAGTCCTATCTATTTACTTGTAAATTCCCCGTGAATAATCAAATTCTCCTCTCTGTCGTCGTCTTCCGCATCCCACACAAAATGAAGATAATTTTCTCCCCAATACGTAAACCGTGTATAAGTTTCCTCTGTTCTGAGATTAAAAATGGTTATCTTTGGATTATCCTCGCTCCCTTCTAACACCCCTCCGAACGGGATCCCGAACAGTGTAAAGGCAATTTCACGCTCAGTAAAATCAATTTTAAATTTCTTAGTTCCGTCAGAAGACAATCCTCCGGGACGGCAATCATACACCTCTCCTGTCTTATAGTTAATCCTTATGTACTCAACCGGTGTCTCTTTTCCGTCCTTTTTCGATATGAAATGACGATATCTGATCGCAAGGTATTTTGGATTTCTGATACAGGCAGACTCATCTTTCTTAAAATGTTCGAGATATCTCCCGCGCGTTTTACGACGATGACTTTTTGAGATGTACAAATCCTGCAAGTCAAAATATCCCTTGTTCTTGTAGCTGTACTCCTCCCAATCCCAGTCACGAAACCCCGCTCTGTTTTTGACATCGTAAAGCATTCCTATCGTCAACCCCGAGCCAAACTTTTCGACAGGTGGGCCGATATATCGATAAGAATTATGCCTCTGTTTACCCCACTTATCGAACGTCGATTGAACATCAATCAGCCCTTCATCCTTCAAACTCTTCATAAGCAGCTGTATTGTGCGTTTGGACACGGCAAGTTTATCAGCGAGATTATCTATGCTTATCGGCTTTCCGTTCCGGCGGATAATATAGTTTACGACCATCTCTCGCCGCTCTTCAGGCGTTGCCTTCCGCATCAGAAACTGCGGCGGAGCATGATTATAATTATTGTTGTAATACACGGGATTTTCGATCTCCACAAAGCCGAATTTGTTCTTGTGGACTGTCATATCCCCAGGCTCACCGAGAGTATGCTTATTGTGCCTTTTCCTCTTCTTTACCTTTTCTTCCCCCGTTCCGCAGCTGTTTTTTTCCATTTCTCTCTCCAAATGCGAACATTTGTTTGTATTATAGCATGGAAAAACGCATTTGTCAAGAGGGTTGAAACCGAAAAATGACCACGTACACTATTACCAACTTTTTCGAACAAACCTATTCAAATTTTCTAAATTGCAAAAGCCGTGCAGTTTTCTACACGGCTTTTATCAATATCTATGAATAACATTACTGATTTCATAGTTTTTTTCCTAACGACATAGTGTTACGTATCACATGAAATATCTGAAATCATAAGCCTTATCATATAATGCCTCATCTTGCTTCGACATTCTGGAAAGAACCTTTGCAAAATCCAATGTTACAGGCAATAACTTATACAAACTATCCCCACTATTCCAATTCATTTTGGTTAACATTAAAATTTCTCTAGCCAAAACTTCACCAGAAGAATTACCGTGAAAACGTTTAACAACTAGCGGCGTAGGAATCCCACGTCCACCTTTATAATAATGCCCTCCGCCTAATTCAGAAGATTGTAAAACGCCATGCGTCCAAAGCAAGAAAGAATCACCACTTATTGGTATGACCATTCCCCTATCAACAGGATAATTGTCAACCTCGTTATAATCCAATCCAAACTTGATACCCTTCCAATGGTTAAATTCTTGAATTTGTATCAATTCAATATCAGAAATTCCTTCAAAAGCTTGTAAAAAGCCCAAAATCTCTGAATTCATAAATGGAGTAGTTTTATGTATGACAATTCGATCCAGTTTAGTTGTAGGATTACAACGATAATATTCCTCACGTAAGGCAAGCATCATATTTCTTGCCTCTTCTTGTCCCATATAAGGATTCTTCCCTGCATATTTAGGAGATCTTATCTTCCTTAACAACATTCGCATGCCAGTGCCAGTCGAATCAAACAACTGACTACAACCTATACAAACCCCATCTTCTTTTGAAATGGCATAACTGACACCAACATAAGCGGTACTGTCGTCGATCACCTGAGGATGCCACAAAACACCCATCGTCGCTTTTGCATAAATAGCGGTAGACAACCCCCAAAGCACTTTACACTTATCGACAGAAACTACAGACTTTTCTTCAATAAACTGCAATGTCACATTTTTATCTGTTGCATACAATTTCAATGAATCATGCAGATCAAAGTCAAGCGAAATACTCTCCGACTTTCTGAATTTACTAAAAGCTTTTGGAATGTATACTACTAAAACATCAAAATAAGAACGATTTAGGGCAAACCTATCTATAATTCTTTTAATATAATCTACAAAATTTTTGGGCGTAAAATTATAGGCTTTATTTTGATCATACATACAACATAGTGTAGAATCACTTTTGTCAGGTAAGATTAATTTGCGCCTATAAATTTTCTCAAAGCCTATATAATCAGGCAAAAATTTATCCTTGCCTAAATTTTGAACTGTCCCATTAAGCAAATTTAAATGAATTAGTAATCTATCCAACGCCGAATCAGGAACTATCAGAGCAAGCCTGATCGGCTCCCTGTTCCAAGCGATTTTTGAATAGGAGCAATCTATTGGGCCATACCGAACCAACCCATTCAACTGATTTATTGTGGCTTTGCTTTTATCTTCATTTGAAAAGAGCATTACAGGCTCTTCACTTGAAAATGCTATTAACTCCTCCCATTCTGGCTTTCGATTTGTTCCACCACAACTTATCGCCGGGCTTTTAAATTCAATCAAAAATTCTTGATTCTCAAACAAAAGCTTATGATCAGTCCTCAATATCTTTTGCCATTCAACAAGTTTTTGATTGTATACCTGGTTATATATATTGGATTTCATGTTTACTTTTATTTGATACTGTACTTTTTCTAAACTACTTCCATCTAAATTTGTAATATGCCAAGTCGGACTAATCAATAAATAATAATTACTATCTATGAACTCAAGACAAATATCAACTGCCTCATAAACCCAACAACCATTTTCTTTCTTCTGTGATTCAGGATTATAAAACCTACTCCTCTTATAACGGACTAAGCCCTTTTTCGCCAATGTTTTACTTATTAAATCATATAGCATTCCGGTATAAACAGAATCATTCCGATCGAGAATGTTTTTTGGCATTTCTTGGAGAATAATTTCAGATTGAATATGTCCTTTAAATTTTTCCTCCAGCTCCTCTTTCGTAACAAAACTATAAATGCAACCATTAAATAAAGCAACTATTAAATCGCCCCTATACCGTTTTAGATCCTTCCAGTTTTTAATATCGGTTTTAAAAACATTACATAAAGGATATTCTTTTGCTACAAAAGCATTCAACTTAATAAATTCTGCTTTTCTTTTAAGATTAAACCGTAATTTTTTATTATACTCTTTTAAGGCAACCGTCTTGTCTATCAATTCATTTCTATTATCCATTGAATAATAGAGGTTTAGCATAAACATATCAAAGCCATCTATCTCTATAATAAAAGACGGCTTGCCCGCTTGATTCAATTCATCAATCAAACTTTTTACTCGACTTGATACAGGTCTGCCTTTTAGTGTAGTCCAGTACAGTCCCTTTGACAAGAAATTCGGCTCAGAAGCATTTTTTTCTAATACGCCCATAACAGAATCATCGGAACCTGAGTACCCAATAACTAAAAGCCCTTTATTCTGCAATTTATTTTTAAATTGATTTGCAAGCTCAACCTCTAACGACTTTAACTCTTTTGACGTATTTTGTAATTTATCATATCTGTAATCGCCATGAAGTTTATATATACAACTATATAGAGAATTGAGATTGGTAAAAGCACTTTGATTAGCAGAACTTAAAACATTAAACGGCCATGTTGAATTAATCTGTCGAATAGCGACTTCTGTCAATTCATCAAAATTGGTCGTCCAAATATTATTAACAACAGAATTTACTACTAAATTAGCAAGACATAAATAGCCAAGAGACGAGTTCTTTTGAGCAACCAGTGTCTCCATAAAACTTTTACGCGCTTCACTTGTATTAAAACACGCTTCAAAATAAATTGAATATTCTTCCGAACTTCCTCTCTTTGGAAAACCTCCTTGGCAATCAAAATAATCTTGTAAAACCTCCCTATTCTTCTCTGAGTGCAAATCCTTAAATTTTTCTTTACTTACTTCATTTTCAGTACAATAAATCTCTCTTTTAAAATACCAAACTAAATCCCCACCTGTTGGAATGCCTGAACTGAAAGAAGCCCCTGCACCCAAAAATACATCTAGTGTTCCAGGAGTAAGAACCTTAAAATCCCTAATAAATTGCTTTTCGTCTATGGTACGAATCATTTTCCCATCCTTTGTCATTTGAAATTCTTATTCAAACACCAATTTTCAATTCTTTCACACCCAATGAAAATCTTTCTTCAAGACACTCTCTCTTGATCCATGCTAGAATATTATTATCTAAATCCGCAAGTGTTGCCTTTCGTTCACTAACTTTTTGTAAAAAAACTTCAATATCTGCATCAAGATTCATTTCAGAAAGAACCTGCCTCGCTTTTTCTTTAGCAAAAATATAATTTTCTACAGCCTGAGCATTAATTGGCCAATTATTAATAGCATTAAAACAATAGAGAACTTGCGTAATTTCTCTTTTTTCTGACTGTAATGGTTTTAGCATATTCAATTTCTGCATCATTTCTTGATCATCCGATATTCTGCCCGCTTTCCATTCTACTGCAAATCTGTCATTAAGCTTACTTACTTCTTTCTTATAATTAAAAATATCACTAACAGCTTTCTTTTGAAAAAATGATTCAGTCAGAAGAATTAATCGGCGAAAATCTTCAAGAAGGCTTGATGAAAATTGAAAATTTTTTAATGTTCTAATTGCTTTTATTGAATTTAAAATTGGAACCAAACACAAATTATAAGTGTCAAAAAAAGCTGTATTTTTTTTTGCAACACTTTCATTATCTTTTTTTCTTTCACGATTAGCTTGCAACTCGTCAATTAGTGAAACACATACTTGTAACTCTTGTTGCAACATTAGAGAACCTTCTTCAATTCATCCTTCAATTCTGCAAATTTTTGCGCAATTTCATCAAATCTTGGATCAACATTCTCTAACCATCCCCCACTCCGAATAAGCGTCTGTTTCTCTATCTCAAGCCGATCATTTACCCGCTTTGCATCCTCTTCCGCCACTTTGCAAAGATTAAGCAATTCATTAAGAATTTTCATAGAATCACCTGAATACCTCATTAATCTTAACAACGGACTTTCATCATCAATCTCTTTAAGAACTTTTAATAAATTAGCAATTTCGTTGCTTCGATTAATTAATACTTTGGCTTTTTCTGAGGAATTTTTTATAAACGTTAATCCATAGAAATCTACTTTTTCGTAAAAATCAACAATATCTGTAAGCAATGAACGTATATCGGAGGCATCAATATCTACATCTAGATCATAGTCAAAATATTGATACAGACTTCTAATGCGATCCTCTACATAAAACTTCTCTTGCTCAACGACCTTTGACAACCTTTCATACAATTTTCTGCAATACTCTTTTATATTTTTCTTGCCAGAAATTTGCATTTCTTTCATTTGGGAAAAATCAAACAGATATTTTTGTTTATTCAACAAAGACAACGCAACATTTAATGAGAATCGACTCATAAAGTACTTTGAAACACCAGAGCCTTGTACCAAGTTGAAATAATCTAAAACAAAATTATGATTTATAATTGCCGCATTATCATTTTTACAAATCAATGCTAAATTTTGCCATTCGATTGAATGACAATCTAAATTTGCTTGAAAGATCGGATACTTCATGAAAACCTTATCACTAGTAAAATCGGATAGTTTTTTTATACCTTGCCCATATAGCGTTAAATATATTATATCTGACAGCAATGCACATCGAATATATGTTGGAACACCTACTTCTTTCTCAACAACCGCATCAAGTAACTCCTGTTTATGACCTTCAAGCCAACATGTAAGAGTAAAGATTGCCTCTGCAGCGCCTGTAAAATTCCATTTTTTATTCCCTATATAAAGATATTTTCCAATTGCAAGCAAAACATCTCTTGTTTCCTCTGTCGCCTTTAATTCTATCAACCCTCGTGCATTCGCGCGATCTTGCCTTTCGATTGAAAATAAATTTATTGAGTCATTCTTTACTAAATCACGTACTTCCACAGAAACGCCTAACTGCTGCCAATTCAACGCATCAAAAACAAATGCACACAACGCGTCTCTTATTTCCCTAGCTTTATTTAATAGCTTCCCGTTATAAAGCCATTCATTAATTGAAATTCTCAATTCTTCATATTTAGGGTTTACAAGATCTTTTACTGGTTTTTGTTGAATTGACACATCTGTATTTCCAGTATCATCAATTGAATCACCGATTGCATCTTGCGGTTCAGTTACCTCTCCAAGAAAGATTTCTGCAAATCCCCCAAGTCCAAAAGCTTCAAATTCTGACTTTTTTATACCGGAAATCGTACAGGTCTTCTCATTAATATCGAGAGTTCCGTTACCCCAAAAAGCAATTAAAGATAATACACACCTTTTATATTGCTCAAAATCGCCATCATATTTTATTGTTAAAAACGCATCTCGAATTCTTGCTTCAACAATTTCATCAAAAGGCCGCCGCCATTGATTTAAAAAAATTGGAAATAGTCCCTTACCCACAATTATCTCATGGACTGCAGGTTCAATTATTTCTCTTAAAATATATCGAGGAGTTTTTTGTACTGGCATATTTTGGTAAAGTGATTGAATTGCTTGAGGTGTAAAAGGATACAAATTCAATGATTTTCCCCCAATTTGTTTGGATCGCCATTTGCAATCCGGGTTATGTATCGGATATTCCTCTTCCTTTGCACCATTTATATACCACTCCTGCACTGTTTCGGCAGAGAGCGACATTGTATTTAAATATTTCGCAAAGAAAACAACCACATCATCACGATTCGTACCAATACTTCCATCTTCAATTTTAATCTGTGCCGTTATTCTGTCCCTATAATTATCTCTAAACTCTTTGTAATACTCTGTAGTTGTTCCTACAACGGAAATCAATCTGCATAGCTTATCTGATTCATTTAAACCTGTATGTTCTGTCTCTAAAGCATCCAATAGATCTCGATTGATACCCGTACAAGCCGTAATATCTTCAATAAGAAGAATAAGATTTTTATTTTTAGACCTTAATTCTTGCCGAATTTCCTTAAAAATTGCCTGAAAATCCCCTTCTTCAATTCCCGCGCAACTTTGCACAACACGATCAACAAATGAATTCATAAACGCCATCACTTCGCCAGCAAATGATTCACCGTCATCGCTAGGAATCAAACGATCAGCAATGCGCTGTGCGTATTTATCAGCAGTTTGGTTCATTTTTCTATTGAATTCCACATCCAATGTAAAATCACTCTCATGAAACAATGCATCCTCACTGTGAATCTGATGATCAGACGTACCAGCAACTTTTTGATAAATTCTGTCAATCGGTCCATCAAATGCCATCATACGGTTCTTAAATAAATCATTATTTAATAACGCGACCAATTGTTTTTTTTGTACCTTACTTAACCTATCATTGTCTTCACTTGTGTTGATCTCCACAATAAATTCAGCATATATTTTTTCTTTAAATTTTGTTTCACTAATTGTTTGATTAGCGCGTACAAGCCGCTCATATGCGTCGCGATTCCGAATCCCTTGAACAGCATCTAGACTTAAAAGCTGCCTAATTGTCCCTTTAAGCGTATTATCACTTCTTCTAAGCAGTAATACAACATCTGAGCCACCTTCTACAAACGGCTGTAATTTAGCATTTAACCAGCGAATAAAATGAGATTTACCAGAGCCACTTGCCCCTTCAACAATAATAAATTGATGACGATCATAAACATCTCGTTCCGCAAAAAACTGCGAATATATTTCTTCTTCGGAAAGATGCTCCCTCTCTGCTGACTGCATATTCCGTTGTACGCAAATTGATCGAAAGGGAACGTGTGTAGCCATAAAATCTGCATTAGTACTGTTTATTGAATCCACTCTCAAAACTTCGTTGAGGCGTTCTCTTGCAATTGCTACATTCATTTCTTCATCTCCTCAATTTTAATATGAGTAATTTCTGTTATATTCTGCGTCTCAAGCTCGTACAAGCGCCATACTTCTTTGCTATCCGAATGTCTTGATAATTGAATCTCGCCTTTGCGATTTAAAAGTCTTAACGCATTAGATGTTGCAAGATTAAGACATTTTGATTCATAAGCTTCCTCAAATGCAATTTTTGCATATTCGTTCATCTTCAAAATAAATTCTTTAATTGTATATTCTTTCCCTTTTTCATAGTTTCCAATGGCGATAAAATCCTTCATCGCAATATACATATTCGGTAAAAATACGATCCTTTGCCCTTCATGAACATATCCGAAACCTAAAAAAGACAACCAAAAACGTTCACCAAGCAACATAGTCTCATTAATTGAAGGAGAAACTGCATCACGAATTCTTCTCAAAGATTCGGACGAAGTTAAGTTTTCCCCTACTAATTCCGCATTTAAATTAAGAATTGTTTGTGCAATTTTAAAGAAGAATACAGTATCGTCTTTCCATAAAACAGAATTGCAGTACAATCTAAACGTATCCAAATTTTTGACAATAGATTTATCCCCACAAAATTCAATCATGTCCCCATTTTTTTGTATTAATCTCAATTCGATTGCAGCATCTCGGACAATCGGAAAATATACATTATCTGTTTTTTGCAATGCCTCTGGCTCCATATATTCCTTTAAGCACCCTTCCTTGATCGGTCTTTCAACAACAAGTTTGCACAATTCAAGGATGCGTTCCGGTATTGCTTCTGTTTTTACATTATTATCAAACATTTCTACACTCCTCCTCAAAGACATACTCCTGCACACACGGTCCCTCGATCAATTCGTTCAACCACTTACCCTTTTGGCGCACAAAAACATTTTCTTCCGCAAAATAAACAAATAAAACACCGTATTCTGTACTTAATCTCCCACATACAGATAAAATTTTAAGAAGCAGCCCTAATTCTTGAACAGGCAATAGCACTCCAACGCATCCCGACAAAAACATCCTTCCATTGCCTGCATGATCCAAAAATTCTTGATATGAAAATGCAATCCCTGAATCATTATGCCCCAAATCTGTAAGAAAGTACTTCACATTGACTGGACCGACAAAAGCATTTACCCCCAATTTAGACAAGCTATCAATTCCCTTCCTCTGCATATCTTTTCCAAGAACCAATTTGCCCATTGCGTTTCCAAATAGTTTTTTGATTCGCACATTTGAAGTTTCTATCATCAAATTAAGTGCAACTTTGGGAAAAGAGTTGTCTTGACCATCAAACACGTCATCATGCGCATTACATCCAGCACAGTATTCATCCGTTCTTCCATATATTTCATTAAACAACGAAGCAATACACTGATGATTTGCCTTTTGAAGTGCATTTCTAAACTTCTTAAAAGAATCTAGATTGCGTTCTGCCTCTTCCTGACGATACTTTTCCAAAATTATTTGCGCCTGTTTCTCGTCCTGCCTCAATGCTGGTTCCAACAGTGTAATATTAAAAACAAATTTAGTTTTCTCATTATATTGCATCCAATCTACTTGTAAGAGTCCACAACGCTTTAGAAAAAGAATCACAAACACATTCCAAGTAACGTCACCATCATTTGCCCAAAACTCCAAGAAATCATCCTCATCACGGTAAGAAGGCTTTGTTGTAGTATCTATGACAAATTTATTACTACCAATTCTTTTAGCATGGTCTAGCATAGAAAACCAACGCTTAGATAGTTTTTCAGTCGTTAATACTTTTTGGATATAATTAAATGCTTTCTGAAGATCTTCATCTGAATATAATATAACACTTAGGCACGGGAGCCCGTCTCGCCCGCCTCTTCCTGCTTGTTGGTAATAACTGTTAGCATTCTCGGGTACATATAAATTTAAAACTGTCCTAACGTCCTTCTTATCAACCCCTACACCGAAAGCACAAGTTGCTATCATAATGGAAAATTCATCTTTCGCCCAAGCATCAATCAATTTTTGCCTTTCTTCAGAGCTTGTTTGCCCAGTAAAAGTTTTGACGTTGTATAAGCCAACTCGATCTCGTAAAGCCCTGAGCAACTGTTCTGCATCTCTTGGCGTTTGAACATATACAATCATTGGATGAGGAAGTTTACAAATCAACTCAATAGCTTTATTTAATTTATCAAATTCACTTACCCGAATAAATGAAAAACGCGGTTCACGACGTAATTTATCGCAACGAATTTCTAACCATTTGTTGTTTTCTGAGTATGTTTTCCGTAATAATTTTACAGTTTCTTCACTAAATGTAGCTGAAAGCAGATAAGTACGCAATTTAGAATTTTTAGTCAGCAACTGTTTTCTAACAATATCCAAGCATTGGAAATCAACGCGAAATAGTGAGCCCCATTCCATAACCATATGAGCCTCATCAATCACAATATTTTTAAGATAACCATCCTCATTTGCGTTAAATATTAAGTCATGCAGCTTAACATTCCTAATGAGTGCCTCAGGCGACATAAATAGCATTCGCGCTTCATGTCGCTTTATCGCCATTTCAATTTGAGCAAGATTATTGCTGCTTGCATTATAAAATAATATTTCATTTTCACCTTTATTTTTAATATTTCTGACTTGATCCAGCATCAACGAAACTGTAGGAACAAAAACAAGAGTCAATCCCTGTTTTTGAAAAGCTACAGCTTGTGTAATCAAACTTTTGCCTCCACCTGTAGACATTGACACAAGTGTCGTAAATCCATCCGGAGCCTTTAATGATGCAATCACAGACAGTTTTTGTTCTTCCGACTTATATTCTGTAAAACCAGTTAATTTTCGAATAAAAGCATTCGTTTCTAAATTCACTTTTGATTCCTTAAGCGAGGAAGCCTCTCCTTGCATAAAGACAGCATTTAAGAATATATGCTTTAATTCTGAAGGATAACTATGTGAAGAAGTGAGAGTTTTCGTTTTATTATCAAATTGCAACCCATATTCACTAGCATAATTTGAAAGTCTATAATTAGGTATCGTTAACGCCGAATGATTCACAATTAGATAATCTCTTGCAGCACACTCAAAATCGCTTTTATACGTTTCATTTCCTACGAAAAGATTCCAAGCCTTCATCATTCGATATTGAGTTGCTACTTCATAACCTACAAACTCATCCGCTTGTTGCATTTTTAGCTCAATTGTTTTGAAGTTATTATCT
>OKWJ01001532.1_pt1 | contig 15867 bp, 17 predicted proteins | sample 1607121 | NCBI WGS metagenome assembly OKWJ01 (sample SAMN04414080, study PRJEB24778) | human gut metagenome | material: faecal | host: Homo sapiens | reverse complement strand
AAAATATTAAGCGGTCCACCCCAAGAATCAACTTCAATTTCTTCCTTGAAGTCTTTCTTGATATCGCAAAGGCAGAAGCAGCTGTGCATAACATGCCTGTCGAACAGATTCATTTCCATGAAATTGGTGCAATTGACTCCATCGTCGACATCGTTAGCTTTTTCATCCTAGTGGAATCGCTCGGTATCGATACAGTTTACTCTACTCCTCTCACTGAGGGAAGTGGGACTATTTCAGTCGCCCATGGAGAAATGCCTGTTCCGGTTCCCGCTGTGATGCAGTTGAGAAAAGGAACGACTATTCCGATTACTCAAGACTTCACAGTTAAAACGGAGTTGATTACTCCGACAGGGTTAGCCCTCCTTAAAGCATTGTCCCCAATCTTTGAACCAATCCCCTCTCACCTTTCCATCGAAAGTGTGGGCTATGGATTTGGTAAAAGAGAGACTGGAAAATTCAATGCTTTACGCGGTTCGCTATTGAAAGAAGACGCCTCTCACAGCACCACTGTTGTTCATCGCACGGAAGATCAAATTATTGAGATCACCACTACGATTGATGATCAAACACCAGAGCAACTCGGTTATATTATCCACCGTTTCCTGGATACTGGAGCTTTAGATGTCTACTATCGTAGCGTCGTTATGAAAAAGAATCGCCCTGGCTTTGAGTTGATTCTCTTGATTCAAGGAAGTCAGTTGGAAGATTTTTCAGCCCTCTTGTTCAAAGAAACCAGTACCATTGGTTTTCGATACCAACAAGTCGACCGAAAGGTCATGCAACGTCGATTTGAACAAATCGATACAGAATTTGGACCCGTTACGGTAAAAATTAACCAGTACGGATCTACCACTAAAAAAACACTTGAATACGAAGACTGTCAGCGTATTGCTACGGAGATGCAGTTGCCGATTCAAGAAGTTTATCACCAATTACAAAAATACATTTATTAATTTAGGAGACATTAATTAACATGACACATCAATTACTTGCAGAAGTTATGAGTACAGCTTTGATGATTATCTTCGGGGTTGGCGTACACTGTGACGACGTTTTGAAGAAAACAAAATATGCTGGAACTGGACACTTATTCGCGATCACTACATGGGCATTCGGTATCACTGTCTGCTTGTTCGTCTTTGGCGGCGTTTCAATGAACCCTGCTATGGCTTTGTTGAAAGTCCTTCTTGGTAAATTGACAATCGCTCAATTCTTCCCAATTGCAATCGCTGAAATGATCGGTGCCTTCCTTGGAGCTTTGATTGCTTACTTTATGTATGCTGACCACTTCAAGATTTCTGAAGGTCAAATTGATGGTGTTGCTATCCGTAACATCTTCTCAACTAACCCTAACTGCCGTAACCTTCCACGTAACTACTTCGTCGAAGCGTTCGCAACATTTATCTTCTTGACATCTATCATGGCTGCTGAACATGCCAACGAAGCAATGCTTCCATTCACTGTTGGTTTGATCGTTTGGGCTATCGGTATGGGTCTTGGTGGTACTACAGGTTTCGCGATGAACCAAGCGCGTGACCTTGGACCTCGTTTCGCTTACCAAATCTTGCCAATCAAAGATAAAGTAAACAACGACTGGCAATATGGTCTTCTTGTACCAGGTACTGCTCCATTTGTTGGTGCTGTCCTTGCCTTCTTCTTCATCCGTTACTTCCTTGGAATCATGTAATGAGTTGATCGAAGAATCATTCAAAAGCAAGCATCGAAGGGTGCTTGTTTTTTTGATTCCTTCGTTTTCCGAAGCCGTCCATAAAATGATATAATGGACAAAGCAAATCATGAAAGAAACAAAAGAAGGAAGAACGACATGACTCATTTTCACACCATTGTCATCGGCGGTGGCCCAGCAGGTATGATGGCGACCATTGCCAGCGCCTCTTATGGCCAACCTACGCTACTGATCGAAAAAAATAAAAAGCTGGGTAAGAAACTTGCAGGTACCGGAGGGGGGCGCTGTAATGTCACAAACAACGGGACCTTAGACGATTTGATGGCCGGTATCCCTGGAAATGGCCGTTTCCTTTACAGTGTGTTTTCCCAATTTGATAATCATGATATCATCCAATTTTTTACCGATAATGGCGTCAAGTTAAAAGTCGAAGACCATGGCCGGGTCTTTCCTGTTAGTGATCAATCTCGCACCATTATTCAAGCCTTAGAAAATAAGATTCTTGAGCTTAGTGCTAGCATTGCCACCAACTGTGAAGTGGTCTCTGTCACCAAGCCAGAAGACGTCTTCATCGTCAAATCAGCTGAAAACACTTGGACAGCTGATAAGCTGATCGTTACGACTGGAGGCAAATCCTACCCTTCTACCGGCTCTACTGGCTACGGACACGAAATTGCCCGTCACTTCAAACATAACATTACGGATCTAGAAGCGGCAGAAAGCCCTCTTTTGACAGATTTCCCACACAAGGCCCTCCAAGGCATCTCTCTGACAGATGTGACCCTCAGCTACGGCAAACACATCATCACACACGACCTTCTCTTTACCCATTTTGGACTTTCTGGCCCTGCAGCCCTTCGGATGTCCAGCTTTGTTAAAGGCGGCGAAATCTTATCTCTGGACCTCCTTCCGACTACCTCTTCTCAAGAGTTAAAAGACTTTCTAAAAGAGCATCGAGAAAAGGCGATTAAAAATAGCCTCAAAGCCCTTCTTCCTGAACGATTAGCTGATTTCTTGGCGCAAGGATTCCCTGAAAAAGCCAAGCAACTCACTCCTCCTCAAACAGAAGAGCTCATTCAAAAGATCAAAGAGCTACCTATCCCCGTCACTGGGAAGATGTCACTAGCTAAGTCCTTTGTGACCAAGGGTGGTGTCAGCCTTAAAGAAATCAATCCTAAAACCCTAGAAAGTAAGCTCGTTCCTGGACTCCACTTTGCAGGAGAAGTCCTCGATATCAATGCCCATACAGGCGGTTTTAATATTACAGCTGCCCTCTGCACCGGTTGGGTAGCAGGGAGCCCTCATTATTAAAAAAAAAAACGAACTCGATTTTCCATCGAGTTCGTCTTTTTATTGTTCTTTGGTTAATGAAAAACGGAAATCATTGTATTTGGTGTAGTCAAATTCTGTATTGACAGGCGCTGTGAAAACAATCGGGGTATAGTGTCCTTCTTCTAAGACAAAACCTGGCTCCAGTCGGAAGTTGGCTACACCTAGCCCTGTGATCCCAGGAAGCAAGGCATCAGCTCCATCCAATCCTTCTGACTCCCAATAGTAGATATTGCCTGTTGCTTTTACTGCTCTTGCTGTATAGGTAGCTGTCCGAGTTGGTTCGCTATCATTTTTGAAGCTAACCACTGTTGTCACATCTCCATTGGCATCCACTGTCATTTTAATCGCATCCGCTTGTGGGCTAGATCCTACCCAAGTTCCCACCAATTCTGCAGGGACAGTAGCTTGCGTCGTAGTAGACGCATTCTCAGTCTTACCAGAGTCTTTTGAAGCTGTCGCGCTACTTGCTTGAGTCGAAGAGCTAGCTGTATCGTTTGCCTGAGAGGAAGATGCTGCACTCTTTTTGCTATTACTTTTGGCTTTTTTCTCTACCTTGCTGGTAGATGCTTTTGCGGATGAGGAAGCTGTTTTTTTATCCTTTGCACCACAACCACCGAGAGCTAGACCAAGTGAAGCAGCCACCAGAACAGCGGCACTCCAACGGAAGATTGATTTTTTCATACAATTACCTCTTTATCTTTCTGACTCCCATTATACTCCGATTGTTACAAAAATCAAGTTTTTTGTAATAATTGTAATTTTTTGTAACATATTTTTCCATTTAAAATACCAATCGTAATAGGGCGATCAAAACAATTCCAAACAAGACGGTTCCCATAAGATTTTTGTAACGAAAGGCTACAAAGAGACTGGGAATGGTCACCACTAGGTCCAACCAGTGAAACTGCGGGAGGCTTCCAATTTTCCCATCTACTAAGCTTGATAAAACCAAGGCAAAGATAATGGAAATGGGCAGGTATTTGAGAAAGCGGGTCACAGGAGCCGGCAGTCCCTTGTATTTGACTAAGAGGAAGGGCAAGATCCTAGGAATCCAAGTAACGAGGGCTGAGGCCAGAATGGCCATGAAGATATAACTATTCACGCGCATCACAGACCACCCCCACAAAACAGCCGATCAAGGTCGCAGCTAGCACAGCTAGCGGTTGCGAAACAAAAAAGAGTAAGAGAAAGAAACTCACTGCTACTGCTAACAGCACCATGAGCATGGTCTTGGTCTTTTCTGTCAGTTGCATTCCTTGAAACTGGGCTGCAAAAATCCCAATAAACATAGCCACCAAAGCAAAATCAAGCCCAAAAGCCTTTGGATCAGGTAGGAGAGATCCTAGAGCTGTTCCGATAACCGTCGCACTGGTCCAAGCCACATAGCCTACTAGATTGTTCCCATGCATCCAAGGGACTGTAATGGTATCCGTCTTTAACTTCTCGCTCAAGTAGACCCCATAACTCTCATCGGTCAGGAGGCTTCCAATCCCGATGGTATGAGCGAGACTAGCATCCTTAAAGTCAGATGACGTATGCAGACTCATCAACATATTACGGAGATTGATCAAACACACCGTCAAGGCCATATTCAAGATCGAAGAATGGGCCGCAATCAGAGAGATCATCGCAAACTGGGCTGCCCCAGCATAGACCAAGATACTCATCAAGGCCATCTCCAAAGGAGAAAGATAGGGAGACGCCACAACACCACAAGCCAGGCCAATACTGATATAGCCCAAAGCCGTCGGTAGCGCGTCCCTCACCCCCTGCCAAAAATCTTTTTCCACTCTCTCACTTCTTTCTAAATCATTGACCTCTATTATAACACAAGAAAAAAGGTTGAAAAAGAAGATCTGGTATAGAAAGGATAACCCCTCATTATACTCCTATCTCTCCCCTACTTATTTACTTTTAAATCCGATATCTCTAATGACATCTTTTCTTCTTGTGTCATGGTCTCGACAATTTGCTTTTGCTCGCTTGATATCGGCAAGGTCAAAATCGTAGCAGATTGATCTGGCAATACTCCACTGTCACTAATTTTATAGCCAATCCGTTGATGTTGATAAATTAATTGCCCATCATATTTCCAATTTAATGAAAAGTCAAAATCCTTATCAATTTGAAATCCAGCTTTATTAATCAATAGAAAAACGGCATATTCTTGTTGATTGGATGAGAAAGTTGCGCCAGTATAGTTGATCGATAGGCTTCCTTGATTTCCAAGTTCAGGATGTTCCTTGGTTAATTTCTTCCCTAATTCAATTACATTTGATTCTTTCCCTTCATACTGTGGGGGCACTATAAATTGCAAACCTGCTTCATTTTTAACAGATGAGGACTCTTTAGAGGCCTGCGCTGTTTTGCTCGGTAAAGAATCTTTTGATTCCTGTCGAGACTGGGCGCATGCTGTTAATGATAGAAGCGCTACAATCAAAACGATCGTTTTTTTCATCGTTTCTACTCTTTTTTTCTTATCCATTCAATTCTAATTACTTTTTTCAATGATTATCTCTTCTACACTATCAAGCCTTAAATTCCCTGTTTTAGCTCCTAAAAGAACTGGAACTTTCCCAAATTCGAAGGTCAATAGAAAAGCTGTAAGAATACCGCCTATCACCAAAAAGATCCCCTCTTGTCCATTATTGTTGAATAAATACATGGCTAAACAGGCCAGTAAGACAACATTTAATAGATGGGCATCAAAAATTTGCTTTCTTTCTGGTATCGGCTTGAAAGTCACCCTGTATCTCTTAGTCGCTGTAGGAAATAGATTCTTAACTTTTTTACGAGCCTTTGCTATAGAAAATCGAAAGAACGCAAAAGATATAAGCATGGCAACCATGAATAAGACCATCTTTAGAAAAATTTGCTGACTAATATCATACTCACTGAATAGATTTTGTAAGAGTCTATAAACCACTCCAACAAATGGCTGGACTATAATGGCTTCTGTCCCTCCTTTTATTTTATTGATGGGTGTGCCTGGAATTGTAACCTTTTTATCTACTTCCATCATCTCAACAGTGATCTCTTCCGTTGGCAACCCCCAATAATAGAGCTTGGGCTTCATGGTACTAGCATCTAACAGAAATCTTTTGCCATCGTACTCTACCAGTTGGTGACAGAAAATACTTGTTTCTTTATATTCTAACATTCTACTTACTTCCTATATGCTTTCAACATAGCATCCTAGACGGTCTGATCAAATCCAGCTTTCTTCTCCCAATCTTCCAGATAAGGCTTTACTCAGCCAATTCCCCACCTTTTCCATTGTAGTATTGTTTAAACTCATCATAGGAACGAATTTCATGTTCTTGACCATCTATTGAGTACTGAGCTTCAATTTTTACCCCAGATAAGATATCCTGTCCTTTAGGTGCAAACCAGTGAAGAAGAGTATCAAACCATTCCTTACTACTTAATAACTGTAATCTAGGCTCAATCCAGTACTTACCACTCAACATTTTCTCTTTGAATTCCGGATAAATTGCAAATAGATTAATATCTGTGTTTACATTCTTGGCCTGTTTCTGAAATTTAAATCCTGCTTGAAGGTCAAAGCCGGTATTTTTATCGATTAATTCCATTAAATTTGTATAGTCTATAATTTTTTCCTTAACTGCACTGCCCCCTGGGATGGCATACGTGCTGTAGTATTTCTGTTCATCCAACTTGTAATAAATATTTTTCTCATCACCGATATCACGTTCCATTGCTCTACGAGACATATAATATCCCATATCTACAACACTCACTCCACTATTAACGTTTATTTGATAATCATTAATAAAAGCATTTGGTGCTTTCTTTCGAATCTCGTCTAAAACATTTACGGTTGTTTCTTTAAATTGATTGTCAATCTCGTAATATCGGAATCCAATATACTCCTTTTTTATATCTTCATCCCCATTTACATAGTCAAAACCAACCAGATACTTCCCATCAACCAAGGTCAGATCCTTACTCAAAACAAATTGATTTTTCTCACCAAATAATTGAACATCCTTGAGATTCCCTTTATGAATGACTTTTGTTGAGCTAGGTCTCTTTTCGATAGGATTTTTCTTAGTCTCTGAAGGTTTAAAATAGAGTACTAAACTAACTACAATAATTGCTAGACAAACCAGTTTCAAACTTAAAATTTTTTTCAATACATCCACCTACTTTTTCAAAGGCCTCATGCCCATCAGAGATTTCCTTAATTACCGTTTTCCACTTCTTGAGATATGCTCTCCATCATATCGGGCCATTTAGATAATTGGTAATCAAATTTGAACATAAATATCACTATAAAACTAATCATCAAAAAGAGGGCTGCAATGGTTTCATTTCCGATGACAAACAAAAGAATAGCGGCTACAGTTAGGAACCTAAAAAGATTGACCAGAAATGTAAAGTACACCTTCCGTCTCTTTAATGCCTTGATGAACTTCTTGCACTGATCCTCATCCAACTTGGATGGCTGTAATTTCAGGCTTGCATGGTAATATCGAATGATCCACGCAGCTAGGAAGTAGGAGATAACACCTAAAATCGGAATCGTTCCAAGTCGTACCAACTGATTGTCAAATATTCCAGCTTCCGCTAATCCATCCGAAATTTTGTTGATAATAAATAATGTAATAGGGAGCAATACATAAGACCAGTAGTTAGGAGAAGATGTCTCTTCTAGTAAGATTTTTTCCTCCCAATCAAAATGGTAATTCTTGTTCTCCCATATCCCTAAATTAATCATTGTTTGCATAACAACCTCTTTTTCACTCTCCTTGTATGTTTCCTAAAAATTCTCTCAGTGCCAATTTGAAACAGATTTACCATTATAATACTGTTGAATCTCATCGAATTGAGAGATTTTCGTATCTTTATTTTCAATACTCAGTTCTTTAGGCAGATAGGCATAATCGTACACAGAGGAACCTAATGTAAGAAATTCTGTTTCTAGATCAATCAGTTCTTTCCCATTCGTAATGGCACCATTCTCAGAATTGATCACTTTATAAGCAAAACCTTCTGGTTTTGAAAAGAGTTTAAATGCTGTCGGATAAGACGCTCTTAAATTGATATCCCCTTTGAAAGATTTTTCCTTCCAAAATCCATTATCAAACGGAAGAACTCCAGCAGTGTAACCTTTACGGGTAGAAATAAAGAGATACACTCTATTCTTCTCATTTATTTCTTCTTCCGTTGTTTCTTTATCAATTTTAAGTGTTTTAAGATTAAGTAAGAAATAACGATATGTTAGTTGATCATTTATTCTAATAACAACATAATCATTGTTTTCTATCCTTCTTAGAGTTGGCAAGGTTCCAACCAATTCAAAATTATCATTTTTTAAATAGTTAACCATTAATTTCCAAGCATTAACTTCTTTCTTAGAGGCTTTTTTATTGGTTAAATCAAAGACATCTAAATACGAGTATTCATCTGACTTCATTTTTTTAGAGGCAGACGCTAGTCTTAATTTCTCCCTCGCTCTAACAAGATAATGTTGATTTACTCTAATCCAATCAGGGGAATTGACTGCTTTTGCTACTTTATTATTTTCAAACTTCCATTCAACTACGATACCATTTTTAGCATGGATAAATTGAAAATTCTGGATATCTGCATTAAGATTATAAGTATTAAAATATTCATTTTCATCTCCATTAATAGATCTCTTAGTATCTTCCTTCAAATATTTTGAGCAACCAAAAAGAAATAAAATAAACCCCATTCCTAGCAAAATTAAGCTAGAATATACAACTACATTCTGTTTAATTTTATTGCTGTTTCGTACCATCCGACTTCCCTCTCTTCCATCTAGGTTTTATTCCTTCTATCATACCGAATTTTCTTTCACCTCGCAAATCCGCTACTAGTTGGTGAGATCCCAGCAAAAAAGCCATTGGAATCGCACATCCAATTGGCTCCTTTTTCTTATTCAATTCCTTCAAAGGCTAGGCTTGGTTTGGCATTGAGGTCCCAGCCTGCGAAGTTTTCTTTGTTCCACTCACTGACACTGGCATAGGCGATCATCCCTGCATTGTCCCCGCAGAGGCGCAGAGGCGGAATGATGACCTTAACATCGGTGATGTCAGAAGCCAGGCGTTCACGGAGACCTTGGTTGGCTGCGACCCCACCAGCAACGACTAGAGTCTTGACCGGATATTTCTCCAAAGCTTTCTTGGTCTTGGCCATGAGAATGTCTAAGACGGCTGCTTGGAAACTCGCTGATAGGTCTGCATTGGAGAGGCTTTCTCCTTTTTGCTGTGCGTTATGGTGCAGATTGATAAAGGCCGATTTGAGCCCTGAAAAAGAGAATTCCAGATTGTCTTCCTTGATCATGGCCCGTGGAAAATCATAGATATCAGCCCCTTGGTGGGCCAGCTGATCAATCTCTCGTCCTGCTGGATAGGTCAAGCCCATGACGCGCCCGACCTTGTCATAAGCCTCTCCTACAGCGTCATCACGGGTCTCTCCGACGATCTTATAATCACCCGCTTCACTGACGTAGACTAGCTCCGTATGCCCTCCACTCACCAGCAAGGCTAAGAGCGGAAATTCTAAGGGCTCCACGCTTTGAGCGGCCATCAAGTGCCCTGCCATATGATTGACAGGAATCAAAGGAAGGCCGTGCGCCCAGGCAAAGGCCTTAGCTGCAGCCAAGCCGACTAAAAGAGCCCCAACTAGTCCTGGGCCGTAAGTAACGGCTACAGCAGTGACCTCGTCTTCTGTGATCCCTGCTTCTTCTAGGGCTTCTTCAATACATGCAGTGATGACTTCCACATGGTGACGAGAGGCTACCTCAGGCACCACTCCACCAAAACGCTTGTGACTTTCGATTTGACTGGCAATGACATTGGATAAGAGTTGGTCGTCATTTTTTAAGACCGCCACGCTGGTCTCATCACACGATGTCTCAAAAGCCAAAATATATCTATCTTTCATTCGGGTTCCTCTTCATGATCACGGCATCCTCTATCGGATCGTGATAGTAGTTTTTCCTCCGTGCAATTTCTTCAAAGTGCATTTTTTTGTATAGGCCTTGGGCCGGTTGATTGGACACGCGCACTTCTAAGAAAATCTCTTTTTGGTCCGGCAACTGCGCGAGTAACTGCTGGGCTAGGCCTTGCCCCTGAAAGGCAGGCTTGACCGCAATCTGCAAAACCTCTGCTTCATAGAGAGTCTCTTGAATGGCGACAAACCCAAGGACTTGTCCCTCATCCACAGCTAGGAAATAGGAGATCGATGCCTGCTCTATATCGGCTTCAATCTGCTCCAACTTCCAGGGACTAGCTTCATAGACATCTTCCATCACAGAGAGAATCGCAGCTGCATCCTGACTTTGTCCCTTTTTGATTTCTACTTTCATCATAGGCGCTTGATGTAAGAGGTCGTTGTTTCTGTGTGGTCTTTGAGCCAATTTTCCTCTGCTTCGACCCGTTTGAGATAACGAGGGACAAAATCATGGAGGCTAGCAGGCGCTTGTTTGAGACCGAGACGTCCGATTTTCACTGCATCTGGCAAGGTTTCATAGTAAGTAGCCCTTGGCAGGTTAGAGGCAATCTGCTCCTTAAAGGCCGTGACTTCTCCGACAAAGGTGACCTGCTCACTCGTCGCGGCACGCTCTAGGACTTCCTCAAATGGAAAATGCCCTTCTGGTGCGACCAGCTGATCATCTTGGTAAAAACCTGCATAAACGTTGTTCCGACGGGCATCCATGACAGGCACTACCAAACCTTCTAGATCATCTGGCACTAGAGCTAAGAGGCTTGAGACCCCGACCAATTCAATCCCTAAAGTATGAGCCAAGGTCTTTGCGGTTGCGACTGCAATGCGCAGTCCAGTATAGCTCCCAGGACCTTCTGCCACCACGATGCGGTCCAAGTCCTTGGGAGTCAAATCGATTTGTTGCATCAAAAAATCAATGATCGGCATCAAGGTGATACTATGATTCTTTTTAATGGTTAATGTTGTTTCTGCAAGTAGAGTCTCATCTTCTAAAATCGCTACAGAAAGAGCCTTACTCGAGGTATCAAATGCTAATAATTTCATTTCCTACTCCTCTTGAACTGGATTATATTATACTACAAATTCCCTTCAAATCCCAGCGAAACTCTCCCCTAAAGCGCAGGATTTTCATACACCAGACCGCTCAAAAGCTTCTCTATTATAGGTCTTTGCCCCTCTGACTTTTCCAGTCTATCTTTTACTTACAGGCAAATTTATGATATAATGATAATTAATTGTATCGAATCAGGTCCACTAGTTGCGAGTAGAAAACTCTAGTGATTGCACTCCTTCGCAGCTAACAAGTGGACCGAAATAATGAAAGGAAAATTACTTCATGATTTACAAAGTTTTTTATCAGAAAACAAAAGAACGGAACCCTCGTCGTGAAACGACGCATGCACTTTATCTCGATATTGATGCACCAAATGAACGCGAAGGACGCATCCAAGCTCGTCAATTGGTTGAAGCAAACACAGATTTCAACATTGAATTTATCACACCACTTTCTGAGCAACACCTTGCTTACGAGAAAGAGTCAGGTGCTTTTGAACTAACGGAGTACTAATCCATGGCCTATACCTTAAAACCTGAAGAAGTTGGTGTATTTGCCATTGGTGGACTTGGAGAAATCGGAAAAAATACCTACGGGATCGAATACCAAGATGAAATCATCATTGTCGATGCTGGGATCAAATTTCCAGAAGATGACCTCCTTGGGATCGACTATGTAATCCCAGATTACTCTTATATCGTTGACAATATCGATCGCGTCAAGGCGGTCCTCATTACCCACGGGCACGAAGACCACATCGGTGGGATTCCTTTCCTTTTGAAGCAAGCCAATGTCCCTATCTATGCTGGACCTTTAGCGCTTGCCTTGATCCGTGGAAAATTAGAAGAGCATGGCCTTCTTCGCGATGCCAAACTCTACGAAATCAACCAAAACACTGAGCTTCAATTTAAAAATCTTAAAGCAACCTTCTTCCGTACCACTCACTCTATTCCAGAACCTTTAGGGATTGTGATTCACACGCCTCAAGGAAAGATTGTCTGTACCGGAGACTTCAAATTTGACTTCACACCCGTTGGGGAACCGGCTGACCTCCATCGTATGGCAGCTCTTGGAGAAGAAGGCGTTCTCTGTCTGCTCTCAGACTCAACCAACGCGGAAATTCCAACCTTTACCAACTCTGAAAAAGTGGTTGGCCAATCAATCATGAAGATCATCGAAGGCATCCATGGGCGCATTATCTTTGCTTCCTTTGCCTCGAATATCTTCCGTCTCCAACAGGCCGCTGAGGCCGCTGTCAAGACAGGTCGCAAGATCGTCGTCTTTGGACGCTCCATGGAAAAAGCCATCGTCAATGGAATCGAGCTTGGCTACATCAAGGTCCCTGCTGGAACCATTATCGAGCCAAATGAGATCAAAGACTATGCGGCTAATGAAATCCTGATCATGTGTACAGGAAGCCAAGGAGAGCCGATGGCAGCCCTCTCTCGGATCGCCAACGGAACGCACCGCCAAGTGCAACTCCAACCAGGAGATACCGTTATCTTCTCATCTAGTCCGATTCCTGGGAATACAACCAGTGTGAACAAATTGATCAATACGATTTCTGAAGCGGGTGTCGATGTCATTCACGGGAAGATCAACAACATCCATACATCTGGACACGGGGGGCAACAAGAACAAAAACTCATGCTCCGCTTGATCAAACCAAAATACTTCATGCCTGTCCATGGTGAATACCGGATGCAGAAGATCCACGCAGGACTTGCGCGTGATTGCGGAGTAGAAAAAGACAATATCTTCATCATGAGTAACGGTGATGTTCTCGCCCTTACAGCCAACTCTGCTCGTATTGCAGGAAGCTTTAATGCCCAAGACATCTATGTCGATGGAAATCGCATCGGCGAAATCGGAGCTGCTGTTCTTCGTGACCGGAGAGACCTTTCCGAAGACGGTGTCGTGCTTGCTGTTGCGACTGTTGACTTCAAATCGAAGATGATTCTGGCAGGACCAGATATCTTGAGCCGTGGTTTCATCTACATGCGTGAATCAGGAGACCTGATCCGTGAAAGCCAACGCATCCTCTTCAATGCCATTCGTATCGCCTTGAAGAACAAAGATGCCAATATCCAAACCGTTAATGGTGCGATTGTCAATGCTCTTCGTCCATTCCTGTACGAAAGCACGGAACGTGAACCCATCATTATTCCAATGATTCTCACACCAGATGACGAAAATTAAAAAAACAACCAGTTGAGACCACTGTTTCAACTGGTTTTATAGTGACTTTTTGAGGATCAAAAAGAGCTTGGAATGCCCTCCAAGCTCTTTGCTCTTGTTTCTTAATAAAGATCTAAATAGTTGTCTACTTCCCATTGAGATACGAAGGTAGCATAGCTTGCCCATTCGATTCGTTTGGCTTCAAGAAAGCTGGTGTAGATGTGCTCACCCAAGGCAGCTTTCACCACTTCGTCTTCTGTCAAGGCTTTCAAGGCATTGTGAAGGGTAGAAGGGAGATCTGTGATTCCAGCGGCTCTACGTTCTTCCGGTGTCATCACATAGATATTTTCTTCAATCGGAGCAGGTGCTTCGATTTTGTTTTCGATACCGTGAAGGCCGACTTCAAGCAAGACTGCTAAGGCTACATAAGGATTGGCCATTGGGTCTACGGAACGCAATTCCAAACGAGTTCCCATACCACGTGATGCTGGCACACGTACCAATGGGGAACGGTTGCGGCCCGCCCAAGCGATGTAAACGGGTGCTTCATATCCTGGAACCAAACGTTTGTATGAGTTAACAGTTGGATTGGTCACTGCTGTAAAGTTGTAGGCATGCTTGATCAAACCACCCAAGAAATGATAAGCGGTTTCTGACAACTGCATTCCACGTGGATCTTCTGGATCAAAGAAGGCATTGTTGCCATCTTGGTCAAAGAGAGACATATTACAGTGCATACCTGATCCAGCAATTCCAAATTTAGGTTTAGCCATAAAGGTTGCGTACAAACCATGTTTACGAGCGATGGTTTTTACAACAAGTTTAAAGATTTGGATCTTATCACAAGCACGCAACACTTCATCATATTTGAAGTCAATTTCATGCTGACCAACGGCCACTTCGTGGTGACTGGCTTCTACTTCAAAGCCCATCTTGGTCAAGACATTTACGATTTCACGACGAGTGTTATCTGCAAGGTCTGTTGGAGCCAAGTCAAAGTAGCCACCTTTGTCGTTTACTTCAAGAGTTGGGTCTCCATTTTCGTCCAACTTGAAGAGGAAGAATTCAGGTTCTGGACCAAGGTTAAAGGACTTGAATCCAAGTTCTTCCATATGACGAAGGGCACGTTTCAAGTTGCCACGTGGGTCTCCTGCAAATGGTTCTCCTTCTGTCGTATAGACATCACAGATCAAGCCAGCTACGCTACCATTTTCATCTCCCCAAGGGAAGACTGTCCATGTATCCAAATCTGGGTAAAGATACATATCTGACTCGTTGATACGGACAAATCCCTCGATAGAGGAACCATCAAACATGGCTTTGTTTGAAAGAACCTTGTCCAGTTGCTCATCGGTAGCTGGAATTTCGACGTTCTTCATGGTTCCCAAAATATCAGAGAACATCAAGCGAATAAAAGTAACATTTTTTTCTTTTACTTCACGGCGAATATCTGCAGCAGTAATTGACATTTTTGTCTCCTTAAAATAGATTACAAGCTTATGAAATGATCAACGAAATTGACCATATGGCGATGGGGAAGATGTGAAGCGACTTTGCTGAAGAATGTCACGATGAAGAGCCTTACGGATCTCTTCTTGACTGACAACCTTGGTTTGCTCTTGCTCTTTTTCCGCATATCTCTTCTTGATATCCGCAATATTCAAACCATCTGAAATATAATCTTTGATCTCAAGCAGGCGGTCCATATTGTCCAATGAATACATGCGACGATTGCCTTCTGTTCGATCCGGAGAAATTAACCCTTGATCTTCATAATAACGAATCTGACGAGCTGTCAAGTCGGTCAGCTTCATAACACTTCCAATTGGAAAGACTGCCAGTGAGCGTCGTAATTCCTTTTCCTTCATACCATTCCTCTTTCTATTCTATTATATCGAAAAAAAAATCTATGTCAAGATTAAATGTTATATAATCTTACATAGGTTTTTTGTGCTTCTTTAGAAAATCTCGAATGCGATCGACATCCGAATTGACCAAAATCGCAACAAAAACGCCGATAAAGGTCTCAAATATTCGGGCAAAAACATACAAGAAGGTTTCTCCGTTAGGAATCGAGAGGGTAATAATCAGCATTGCCGAAACTCCTCCGATAATTCCTGCTTTATTATTCATAGCGACATTTGTCATAATGGTTAACATGGTCGCAATTGGGACAAAAATCAGAGTCACCCAATACGCTCCATGAAAGAGCGTTTTTAAAAGGAAGAACAAAACAGCATAAAAACCTCCGATACTATTGCCCATAACACGCGAAGCCCCGAAGTGGACACTCTTATCAAAGTCTTCCCTCAAACTAAAAACAGCTGTCAAGGTCCCGATCTGAAGGCCGTGCCAGCCAAATATTCCAAAAATAAGTAGTACAATAAAAACGGCAATCCCTGTTTTAAAGGTTCTCATCCCCAAACGGAATTTGGACCAATCAAATTTGTGTCGTTTAAAGTAATCCATGGTCACCTATCTTTCTATCTCTATTATTCTACCATATTTTCAGAAAGGAGAGAACAGATATAAATAGAATGAAAAAGAGTGGGATAGAAATCAGTAATTCGTTAGAATTCGATTTCGTCGTCCCACCTCCGCACAGTTGAGTAGGGCT
>OKWJ01001529.1_pt1 | contig 15891 bp, 9 predicted proteins | sample 1607121 | NCBI WGS metagenome assembly OKWJ01 (sample SAMN04414080, study PRJEB24778) | human gut metagenome | material: faecal | host: Homo sapiens | reverse complement strand
GGCCCGCGAATGGCTGCCGGAGGAGCCGGCGACAGGCTGTCCTCCGGACGGCTTCGCGCGAGGCGTTGCCGGAAGAGTGCCGGATCGATCCGGCACTCTTTTTCGCGGCTGTTTTATTTGAGACGGTATTTTCCGTCCGAGAAGTCGATTTCGTCGAGCGTCAGTGTCCGGGGATCGTCGTAGATCCGCCGGACGGCCGTCTCGGACGGGAGGCTGTCGGTTTTCTGGCTGTTGATGAAATAGCCCCATACCATAAACCAGGACCAGTTGGGCTGACTGTGGTAGGAGTCCGGATCCGGCAACTGCCCGACTTCGCCCAGCGCAAGCAGCTTATCGCCCGCCAGGGCTTGCAGATCGTCATGATGCGACTGTTTGTAATCGCGGTGATAGACATCGGCGGCCAGCACATCGACATACTCCGGACCGGGATAGAAGTCGGCATAGGGCCCGGCTTCGTCCCCTTTCTTGTCGCGCGGGGCGTTGGTGTTCCAAACCCACAGCAGGTTGTTGAGCTTGTGGACTTTGGTGAAATAATTGTAGGTCATGATCCACAATTTCTTGAAGCCGTTCTCGCCCGGCTTGTTGCACCACCAGAACCAGACGCCGTTCATTTCGTGATACGGGCGCCAAAGGATCGGGATGCCTGCATCACGCAGTTGTTCGAGATAGGGTATAACGGTGTCCATCTGTTTTTTCCACTGCGTATTGAGTCGTGTCCCTTCGGTCGTGAGTTCTTTCCAAACCTCGTTCGACGGGCGGTTCTGCCAAGTCCAGATCGAAGCCCCGTCGCAGTCGTTGCATTCTGACGGGAAGCAGCAGTGCCACATCAGCGTGATGATGCGCCCTTCGGCATGGCGTTGCTTGATTTCATCGACCAGGTTCTGTCGCAAAGTTTCGGTCGAGAGGCCGTTGATCCGGCACTCGCCCCAGGGCGAGGTCAGGTTCATCGGTCCGCAGTGGTGATAATCCGCGATGTTCCCGCCGAGCGCGTTGAAGCTGAAATCGCTGCCCCAGACAACGGGACGTTTGCCCGTGACGGAATAGACCACGGAATCGTAGCGGCGGGGATCGCTGATGAAATTGTGCTGTCCGGCGAGCGTGTATTTGCCGCGGATCGAGTAGAGGAATTCGAGAAGCTGGCGCGCTTCGGGCGAGGCTTCCGGATTGACCGGAGCGACGGTTCGGCGTCCCGATGTGCAGCCGTACAGCAGGGCGGCCGTCATCAGGGCGGTTATCAGACGTTTCATGGCCGGTTATTTTACGGTGACGTTCTTGGGCATGGAATACATGTCGGGCAGATCGCGCTCCAAAAGGGTCCACTCGTCGGCATCGAACAGTTTGAAGTCTTCGGCCGACGCATCCGACGGATAGGGGCCGTAGGCGTGCCGGGGATTGTCGTTGCGCCATGCCACGACCATCGCGCATGGTTCGCCGCGCAGCACGCGCAGCACATCCTGTGTCCAATAGTCGGCTTTGTGGTCGTTTTCGAGCCCCGTTTCGGTGATGCCGACGGGTTTGTGCCTGAGTCCGCGCACTTCGACCATTGCCTGCACGTTCGACTCGAAGGCCGCGGTGTTGCGGCCGTGATAGCAATCCATGCCGATGAAATCGACCCATTGGTCGCCCGGCCAGCGGAACAGGATGCGTCCGACGGGATCGTCATAGACGGCATCCATCTGCGGCGAGATGGCGTAGATGACGTTATGCACGTCCTTCGTATCTCGCAGGTAGCTGACGATGAAGCGCCAGAAGGCGATGAACTCCCTGTCCGTCGTAGCGGAACGTCCCCACCAGTTCCAGGTCTGGGTATGTTCGTGCAGCGGGCGGAAGATGACGGGAATGGGGCGGCCCTTTTCATCGACCATCTTGCGGAACGCTTCGGCTACATCGTCCAGCCGGGCCTTGTATTTGAGGTTCATGGGCGAACCCTCTTGGAGAATCCGATCGACGACCTTGGTGTTGTCCCAGGCCGTACCGACGGGATATTTCTTTCCCGGACCTTCCGTCAGCGGATTGCTTTGGTGCCAGACGAGCATGCAGACGCCGCCCCGCTTGTAGGCCTCCTGGATATGGCGGATCTTGGTGTCGTCGATTCCGGCCATGTCCAGGCTGTAAACGGCCGGATGCGATCCGACGATATCCTTGACATCGGAGCGGTCCTTGTCGCCCTTCCAGCCGATACCGTACGACGGGTAGTCGTGGTGGCCGAACATGACGCCGTCCAGTCCGATACACCACAGATTGGCGTAGAGCGCTTTGGTTTCGGGGGTCGCATCGGGATCGACCATCTTCAGAATTGTCTTTTCGGGAGCTTTGAGGCGTTTCCCTTTGCCGGAAGCGTATCCGGTCGGACAGAGCAGGAGGCAAAGCCCCAACAGCAGAAGTCTTTTCATAAGCAAGTAGTTTTATTGATGGTTGTTTCGGAACAGCCGTTGTGCGAAATCGTGGAGCTGGAGGCGCCAGAATTGCCACTCGTGTCCCCACGGGGCATCGTGGAACTCGCACCGCACACCCCGCCGGTGCAGCTCTTCTACCGTATCGAGGTGGCCGGCATGACGCGGATCTTTCGTTCCGCAGGCGATCCACAGCAGGGCCAGTTCGCGGTTGATTCGTTCCGGATCCTCCATTACCCCCGGGATATAGCGTTCGTAGTCGAAAGTCCCGTCGCTCAGGATCCCTGCGCTGAACTGGCCGATTGCCGAGAACAGATCCAGATTGCGCAAACCGATGACGAAAGCCTGACCGCCTCCCATCGAGAGCCCGGCGATCGCCCGGCAGCGCTTGTCTCTACGCACCGGATAACGGTTTTCGACAAGCGGGATGACATCCCCGATCAGCTCCCTTTCGAGCAGTCGTATGCCCTCGGGGGTGCTGCCTCCGGCCCATGAACCGTCCGTAAGACCGTTCGTCATGACGACGTACATCGGCACGGCGGCCTTCTCGGCGATCAGATTGTCCATGATTGCGGCCACGCGGCCTTCGCGCACCCAACTGCCTTCGAAGTCGCCGCCACCGTGGCGCAGATAGAGAACCGGAAGACGGCGTGCGGGGTGCTCGACAGCCTCACGCGGAACATAGATCCACGCCGTACGCAACTGCCCGAGCGATGAAGAGCGGTAGGGGAGCAGGTGCACCTCGCCGCCGACACGGCGACGTTCGTCGAAGCGGGGCTCCTCGCCGCCGCGAACCTCGACGACGCTGCCGTAGATCGTGGTCCCGGCCTTTACGTCGGGATTGACCGGATCGACGGTCTCGAATCCGTCGATCCGGAATTTGTACTGATAGATTCGCGGCTTGACCGGGCCGATCGTCAGGCTCCATATTCCACCCGTATCGCGCTGCATCGTCTGCGGAACGACATCCCATTCGTCGAAAAGCAGCTCGACCCGTTCCGCCTGCGGGGCCCGGAGGCGGAACGTAATCGTCCGGTCGTCGTGCACCTCGGGGGAGAATTTCGGCCCGGCGGGTTTCCACCATCCTTCGGTCGAAAAGGTATTCCGTGTCCGCTCCGGATGCCGCACGGTATCCTGGGCCTGTGTCCGGACGCTGCCCGCCGCCAGCGACAGACAGCAGACGATGCTCGCTATTCGTCCCATACGAAGGTCCCCGTGGCGCCGGGAGCGAGGTTCAACTCTGCATACCGGCCGTTGTACTGTACGGATATGGAGCGGCGCGACCACGAGTCATTGGCCACGATCAACACGATCTTTCCGTCGGGCGTGCGGAAGGCCGCATTGGGCGCCACGTCGGCGTGTTCGGTGATCTGTGCCCGATAGACCTTCGGACGTTGTTCGTCCTCGCCGAGCGTTACCGTCCGGTCGCCCGGCGCTGTCGAGGCGATGCGTACCGAACCGGGACGAACGAACTGCGAGGCGTGCGCAATGACATAATAAGCCAGGTTGCGGGTCGCCGAATCGCCGTCGATGGTCAGCGCTCCCTGGCAGGAAGGACATCCGCCGTTGTCGGTGTGGGGATCGTTCAGGGGATCGGCCGCCAGGTTCCACAGCACGACGGTGCGGCTCCAGTTGCGCATGGGGCCGACTATGAGTCGTTTGGTCGATGCGGCGATGTCGATGCGGGAGGTTCCGGGGCGTTCGGTGGTCATCTGCTCGGTGAAGAGAATGTCCTTGTCGGGGCGGGCTTCGTGCACGTAGGTCATGGCGCTCATGTCGCCGGCATAGTGATGGAACGCCGCTCCGGACACGTATTGTGCCGCTTCGGGGTCGTCGTAGATGGCCAAGGCGTAGTCGGGGCGGTCGCAGTTGTGGTCGAAAACGATGATTTCCGTATCGAGCCCCGCCTTGCGGAATTTCGGTCCGAGGTGGTTTTTGACGAAGTCGGCCTGCTCCCAGGCGAACCAAAACATGCTGGGTGTATTGGTCGAACGCAGCGGCTCGTTCTGGATTGTCAGGGCATTGACCGTGATGCCGTGGACCTCCATCTCCTGCACATAGCGCACCAGGTAGTCGGCATAGACTCCATAACACTCTTTGCGCAGTTGTCCGCCGCGCACGTCATAGACGGTCTTCATCCACGACGGAGCCGACCAGGGAGATGCCAGCACGCAGATGTCGGGATTGATCTCCAGAATCTCGTTCATGACCGGAATTACGTCCCGGAGATCCTGCGAGAGCGAGAAGTGTTCCAGCCTGAAATCCTCCTGGCCTTCGGGCATGTCGTCGTAGAAGAAAACGAAACGGTTCAGGTCGGAGGCCCCGACCGTCAGACGCACGCAGCTCACGCCGGCGCCTTTCACTGGATCGAATACGTCGCGGAGAGTCGCTGCACGGGCTTCGGGCGACATTCGCATGAGTATCTCGGCGCTGCCGCCCGTCAGGGCGAAGCCGAAACCATCGACCGGCTGGAAACTTTGCCGCGGGTCGATGACGATATAGGAACTGCGACCGCCGCGGTCGTCGCGTACGTCGGAAAACTCGTACTCTTCGGATTCGGAGTAAAGCGCGGAGCGGTCGGGAAGCGTAACGTAGGAACGGACGGTCTGTGCGGATGCCGTGACGGCCATGCCCGACAGAGCGCCGGCCAGAAGGAACAGTTTGCGGTTCATGATTCGGTTGGGTTTATGGGTGTTCTGCTTTGTCGATCAATCCCCGAAGGCCCGTCGGGCCTCCCGATCGGGATCTTCCGCCGTTCGACAGCGGTCGTCGAGGATCATCACCTCTCCTTTGCGGGGCGTGTAGCGGGGCCATGAGGGCAACGACGGACAATTGGGGTCGCCCGTGCGCATGAAGGCGAGCAATGCGTCGGCCATGCGGTACGAGAGGTCCCGCGGGGCCTTGCCGCCTCCCGTATGGGTCACCATGCGGTCGGTGTTCAGAAACCAGAAACAGATGTCGAGACAGTGGAAGGCGCGGTGGCGTCCGTCGAAGAGCGGGGATTCCCAGCCGAACCACGCCATATAGACGGGCGATTGCTGCTCCCGGCACTTTACGTCGGCCGTGTGGACGACGCCCCGGCGGTTCGAGACGATGATGCTCCACAGTTCGATGGGACGCAGTTCGGGAAAACTCTTCGCATAGGCTTCGACAATGGCGCCGGCCCGCTCTCCGAAGACGGGTGTCAGATGCCCGACCACGTCTTCCGTTGTGACCGATTCCAGTTCGGGGTCGTCGGGATTCCACTCGTGAAATGTCGAACAGAGCAGCATCGGCACATCTGTACCCCACGTGCTGTAGCGCCCCGTGTAGAACTCTCCGTCGGGCAGGTCGCGGCCGTCGCCGACGGGGGCGAAGCCGCCCCGCTGCCCGACACCCGGAATCCCGTTCAGATGCTGTGCGGCACGCTCGGCGAGAAGCATATACTCCTCCCAGGGCATGTGTTGCAGCGAATCGATCTGCGAGGCATCGAGACCCGCCTCGCGGAGAATGGCGGAGCCGAGCGCTTCGGCGTACTGTTTCGAGTTGGCCCGGGTCGCATTCCCGCTCAGGGCCACGGCCTTGTGGAAAAGCCCTTTGGCCGCCGGCATGGCGCAGAGGTTGCACACTTTCGCACCGCCGCCCGACTGGCCCATGATCGTGACATTCTGCGGGTCGCCGCCGAAAGCTTCGATATTGTCGCGCACCCACTCGAGGGCTGCCACGATGTCGAGCATCCCTGCGTTGCCCGATGAGACGTACTTTTTTCCGCCGACCCCGGCGAAATCCGAGAAGCCCAGCGGACCGAGGCGATGATTGACCGAACAGAAGACGATGTCTCCGTAGCGGGCGATATTCTCGCCGTCGTAGCCGTCCTGTTCGATGCCGTTGCCCCGTGCGAAGCCGCCGCCGTGCAGCCAGACGAGGACCGGGCGGCGTTTGCCGTCGAGTCCCGGCGTCCAGACGTTCAGGCGCAGGCAGTCCTCGCTCATGCCGTCGTAGTTCCAATGATCGACGAACATCGAGTAGGACTCCGGACGGCGGTCGTAGAAACTCTGGGGAGCCGAATCGCCGAAGGCCACGGCAGGGCGGACGCCTTTCCACGGTCGGGGCGGCTGAGGCGGCATGAAGCGGTTTTCTCCCGAAGCAGGCGCGCCGTAGGGAATGCCCCGGAAATTGTAGATTCCGCGCAGGATGAAACCGCGCACCTTGCCGTAGCGGGTCGGAGCGACGGCGATCTGTTCGCCGATGAAGAGTTGCTGGTCGTCGGATTGGGGGGAGGGAGATGCGGCCGCAGCGGGATGCGTGCCCGCAAGTAGCAGAAAGAACCCTTGCAAAAGGAGCGAACGTCGTTTCATGGTTAAAAAAATATCAGTTTCAAGTCCGTTTAGTATCAATTCCGGAGAATCGTTTCGTTCGTAACAAAAATAATACGCCGGGTCGGTTTTCAATCATACTTTTTTGCCATAATCCAATCCTTTTACGACCGTCCGGTCCGAAAGCGCTCCCGTCGCGGGTCGGGAATACGGCGGATAGGCGCATGTGTCCCGGGACTTCCTTTCAGGGTGTTGAATACCGGCCATCGTATTGCGCCGGCCTTATTGCAGGCGAAATGAGGGAAAGCGTATTTCGGTATTATTTTGTTTCGTTGGATATTTTTTATAATTTTGTTCTGACGCCTCTGTCAGATGACGCAAAATACCTTATTATAATATGGCGATGAAGATCTTCTGCGAAAATACGCCGCTGACCGACAACGATTGCTTCGTGATCTTTTCCCGTGAAAAAAGTTGTTTCGACTTCCCGCTCCATACCCATAAGGAGCTGGAGCTGAACTTGGTGCTCAACGGGGCGGGGGCATCTCGCGTAATAGGCAACCACATGGGTACGATCGGCGACGCGGAACTGGTCTTCGTCAACGGAGAAACGCCTCACGCCTGGTTCACGGATGGTTGCCGCTCCCAGCGTATCCAGGAGGTGACGCTTCAGTTCGCCCCCGATCTGATCGACGACAAATTATTGAACCGCAACTCGCTGACGGCCCTTAAACGGCTTTTCGAGGAGTCGCGGCGCGGGGTGCTCTTTACGGAACAGACAGCTCTCGAAGTGGCTCCCGCTCTTCGGCGTATCTACGAGCGGGGATCGGCCGGAGGCATGCAGCCGTTGCTCGATGTGCTTGCCGTTTTCAATACCCTCTCGTTCGCCTCCGAACGGAAACTGCTCTCCGATCTGACCTTTGTACAGGAGAAGGACATGTCCTATTCGCAGCGTCTCGAGACCGTTTTCGCCTACATGAACCGCAACTTCAGCCGGCAGATCTCCCTGCGTGACGTCGCCGAAACGGTCAACATGTCCGAAGTTTCGTTCAGCCGCTTCATCAAGAAGGCTACCGGGCAGAATTTCATCGACACGTTGGCCGAAATCCGCCTGGGGCATGTCTCGCGTATGCTCATTGATACGGACATGACCATTGCCGAGATCGCTTTCTGCTGCGGATTCAACAACATGGCCAACTTCAATCGCATTTTCAAACGCAAGAAGGGAATGCCTCCTCACCGGTTCCGTACATTGTACATCAACAAAAAAATATACGTCTGACCTGCGGCCGCTCCTGCAATCGGAGCAGGATTGTTTTGCATTGTATTTTGTTAAAAAAATATTAATCGCAATAGTCGGTTTTTGAGTAAGTTTGTACAACGGTAAGATGCAAGCTGTCCGATGGCCTGATCGCCGGGAGAACAGGTCGGTGCGGCTGTCTTGTCTGAAATTGTAAACTAACCCAAATCAACCAACTCTATGCAAAAAATCGTCTCTTATGTTTTGTCGTGCCTGCTGGGTTTGCTTTTGACCGGTTGTTACGAAAACGACTCGTCGGCACCGGACATGGTGGACCCCTGGCTGCGTGAACGGACCCCTGTCAGTTTCCGGCTGGAGTCCCAGATCGGAGCGGCGGTCATTACCGATGACTGGCGCCACGACGATTCAGGCGCCATTTCCGTGCAGCTCGTTCTTGGCAGTATCGCCGACATGAGCCGCGTGCAGGTCACCGAAATCGAATTTGCCTACAACGCGACCGCTTCGGTCCGGCCCGGCAGCACGCTCGATCTGTCGTCGGGCGGGGATTCGTTCGTCGTGACGGCCGAGAACGGCGAGCAGCGCACCTATACGGTTACCTATACCGTTTTCAAAGAGCCTTTCGAGGGGGTTTATGTCCACGATCCGATCGCCGGTATTCTCGACGGCACCGCCCCCAAGAGTTCGATGGTCGTTTTCGGCGGCTGGGACGGCGGTGAAATCATCTCGACGGCTATGGACAAGTCGTGGCACTGGGGCGACGGATACACGCCTGCCGATGAGGAGGACAACATTGTCAGTATCCGGCTTTCGCGCGTTGACGAGACTTCGGGCACGAGCTACGGCACCTGCCTCAATCTGGCGGGCGACGACGGCAAGTGGGCCAACTACCTCTTCCAGAACAACGCCGAGAAGGATGTCAATGGCTACTATCGCATCGTTCCCAAAGGCAAAAGCCGGTGGTCGAAAGATTCTTCGGGGACCGTCTCCTTCTATGAATGGGAGGACGCGGAGTACGCCGAGCCGCTCTATACGATGACGGTCTTGGAAGCCGGTACGCACGGTCTCGCGGGCGGTAAAACCTTTACCGTGAACGATACGGCTTTCGGCCGCGGTTTTCCCGGTCCCTACGACTGGGAGGTGAATACCAACTGGGATGATGATCGTTGGCTCGTTCACAATATCCGAAATACGTTCTGGACCATGCTCAAGAGTTCTGATTCGGCGCTTGAAAATCACACCGAACTGCTTGAAGCGGAGTATTGATCTTCCCTTTTTCACACACGAACACGGATATTGTCATGACAACTGCATGTATTGCTCGCATTCTGCGGGTATCTTTCCTTTTTGCCGGGTGGACCGGATTTCTGCTGACGGCCGTCTCGTGCGGTGGCAGCGATATAGATATTCCCGACTCGTACGGACAGACGGCTCCCGACCGGAATCCGGGTTCCGGCTCCGATCCTGACCCGGATCCGGACCCGGACCCGGACCCGAATCCTGATCCAGACCCGGATCCGGAGCAGGTCACGCTGACGATGGTCGATCCTGCCGCGACGGCCGAAACGCAGGCGCTTTATTCGAATCTGTGGACCATTGCCTCCAGAGGCTTTATGTTCGGCCACCACGACGACCTTTGGTACGGCCGTTACTGGTACGACGAGCCGGGAGGCTCCGATACGAAGGCCGTTTGCGGCGACTATCCTGCCGTATTCAGCGTCGATTTCGGCCCGTTGATGGACGACCGGTTCGACCGTGAGGCGGACATGCGTGAAAACGAAATCCGTCGCCGGGTGATCCTCGAGGCCTACGAACGGGGTGAAGTCGTCACGGCCTGCTGCCACTTGAACAACCCGCTGACGGGCGGAGACTCGTGGGACAACAGCCATGCGGGGGTGGTGAAGGCCATTCTCGACGAATCGACCGCCGCACATGCGAAGTATATGGAGTGGCTCGATCGCGTGGCCGACTTCGCCAACAATCTTCGCGGGTCGGACGGCAGGCTGATTCCCGTCATCTTCCGTCCTTATCACGAACATACGCAGGAGTGGTCCTGGTGGGGGTCGAAGTGTACGACCGAAGAGGAGTTCGTCGGGTTCTGGCGTATGACCGTTCGTTACCTGCGCGATACGAAAGGCGTGCACAATTTCATTTACGCCATTTCGCCGCAGATGGATGCCGTCTATGGCAACACGCGGGACAGGCTGCTGTTCCGCTGGCCCGGAGACGAATGGGTCGATTTCATCGGGATGGACTGCTATCACGGTCTGAATACGGAAGCCTTCACTTCCAACCTCCGTACCTTGAGTGCTCTCTCGCAGGAAAAGCTCAAACCCTGCGGCGTCACTGAAACCGGCCAGGAGTCTTTCGAGAAGGCCGATTACTGGACCGGTTGCATCCTTGCTCCTCTGATGGGACAGCGGGTGTCGATGGTGGTCATGTGGCGCAACAAGTATGTGGCCGGCAACGAATCGGACAGACATTTCTATTCGGTCTATCCCGGGCATGTTTCGGCGGATGACTTCAACATCATGTATGGGCGTTCCCGCTCGCTTTTCAGCGGCGACCTGCCCGATATGTACACGATGGCCGAGCATGTCACGGTCCGGTGATCGAGAACTGAACGAAAACCTTTAAGAATACGAAACCTATGGTGAAAAGCTTTAAAACGTCATTGCTGTATGCGCTGGTAATGGTGTTGAGTTGCGTCGCTCCCCCCCCCTCGTGGCGAGCGCTCAGACTCACACGGTTACGGGCGTCGTGAAAGATGAGAAAGGGGCTGCTCTGCCGGGTGTGACCATCATGGTGAAGGGCACGACTACCGGTACGACCTCCATGGCCGACGGCCGATACTCCGTCGAAGTCTCACCGGGAAACGAGCTCGAGTTCTCGTTCCTCGGTTATACCTCCCAAACGGTCCGGATCGCTTCGCAAACCGTGATTGACATTGTCCTGAAAGAGTCCTCGCTGCTGGCCGAGGAGGTAGTCGTCACAGCCTACGCGGTGCAGAAGAAGGTCAATGTCACGGGCGCCATCTCGCAGGTCAAGGGTACGGATCTGGTCGCCACGCCCGTGGCCAACATCTCGAATGCCCTGCTCGGCAATACGCCGGGTGTAAGCGGTCTTCAGACTTCGGGCGAGCCCGGACACAACGATGCATCAATACGTATCCGCGGTATTTCGACTTACGGCTCGGCCAACCCGCTGATTGTCATCGACGGCGTTGAGCAGCCCTCGGAACAGGCCATGGCCGAACTGAATGCCATGGATGCCAATGAAATCCAGGGTATCAGCGTCCTGAAGGACGCTTCATCGACCGCCGTCTATGGTATCCGCGGCGCCAACGGTGTAATCATCGTCACGACCCGCCGGGGCCAGACCGGGGCGCCGAAGGTCAATCTCTCGATGAATTACGGCTTTACGTCGGCGTCGAGCTTGCAGAAGGGTACTTCGGCTTACGAATACGCCCTGATGCGTAATGAGGCCATCCGCCACGACCAGCGGAGCTTCTCCGGTACGGAGAGCCTTTCGACCTACATCTACGACGACTACGATCTGTGGAAATTCAGGAACAACCGTGACTATACGCCCGTCGAGCTGGATGCCCGCGGCGACTTGACGGCCGCGCAGAAGGAACTGTTGAAGAACCAGCCCGCTCTTTATTATGCCAGCCGCGATCTTTACAAGGAAATGTTCGATAGGGTGGCTCCGCAGATGCAGATCAACCTGAATGTCTCGGGAGGTACGGAGCGCGTGAAGTATTTTGTTTCTTTCGGCTATTTCTCACAGCAGGGCATCACGACGGACATCCGGTATTACGATGCCGATACGGGTTCGAACTTCAATCGCTACAACTTCCGTTCGAATTTCGACATTCAGGTGGCCAAGAATTTTAAGGTGTCGGTCAATGTGGCCGGCCAGTTCGGCAAATCGCAGGGTTTGGGCAGCGGCAGCGACCCCTACGATCTTTCGTCGCGATACAAGGGCATCATGCAGTATATTTACGATGCCAATCCGTTCATCTCGCCCGGTATGATTGACGGCCATTTGATCGAAGGTTTCGCCGGTGTCGCCGGAACCGAGCAGAACCCGCTGGCCAATAAGACCGCCAGTACGATCGGCAACCAGAATGCCATCGTCAGTTTGTTGAGGGCCGGTACGAACAGCATTTTCAACTCGCTGCTGGACAACACGATCAAACTCGAGCATACGATGGATTACCTGCTCGAGGGCCTGCGTGTTTACGGTACGGTCAATTACCAGGACAACTACAACCGGATTGTGAAGTACACGCCGTCGATTCCGACCTACACGGTACAGCGCAATCCGACCGACCCGACCCGCCTCGACTTCTTCGGCGGCGGCATGGGGGCCGGAACTTTCGAATCGTGGGGTTACAGCAACTGGAACAAGCTCTATCTGGACGCTGGTATCGACTGGCACGACAGCTTCAACGGTCACAACGTCTCGGCGCTCGTGCTGGGCAAGGCTTCGCGTTATACGATGCCGGGAGACTCGTACAACGTGCCTTCGGGCGTGATGGGCTTCGTCGGTCGCGTGACCTACAACTACGAGGACCGCTACATGGCCGAAGTGAACGTCGGTTACAACGGTACCGAGCAATTCGCCGAGGGCCGGCGTTTCGGCTGGTTCCCGGCCTATTCGATCGGGTGGGTGCCGACGGCCGAGGACTTCTTTCCCGAGAACGACATCCTGACATTCCTGAAAATCCGCGCCTCTTACGGTGAGGTGGGCAACGATCAGTTGGGCGGCAACCGCCGCTTCTATTACCTGCCCAACACCTATAACCTCGATCAGGGCGGATATTGGCTCGGCAACACCGACGGCTCCTCGCCCAATCCCTATTGGACCGGCGCCACGGAGGGAACGCTCGGTAATCCGGACATCACGTGGGAGCGGGCCAAGAAGTATGACGTGGGTATTGAGGCCCGTATGTTCCGCGATAGGCTCTCGATTACGGCCGATTGGTTCCGTGAGGACCGCCGCAATATCCTTACCACGCTCGGTACGATTCCGGGTATCTACGGCGTGGCAACCAGCTCGGTGCCGCCGGTCAATGTGGGCGTGACCAAGAACCAGGGCTATGAGCTGCTGGTTTCGTGGGCCGATCAGGTCGGAGATTGGCGCTACTCGTTGAGCGGCGATATCAGCTATGCCCGCAACAAGGTCGTTTACAAGGCAGAGGCTCCGAATCCCTACTATTGGATGAATGAGACGGGCTTTTCCATCGGCCAGCGCCTCGGTCTGGTGAGCGACGGGCTCTACAATACGAACGAAGAGCTGGCCAACAGGCCGTACAACACCTATACGGCCAACCGGGCTTCGCTGGGTGATATCCGCTATGTGGACCTCAACGGCGACGGCTTGATTGACAACAAGGATGTGGCGCCCATCGGTTTCCCGAACTATCCCGAGTACCACTTCAATGTGAAAGCCTCGGTAGGCTGGAAAGGCCTCGATCTGCGCGTGCTGTTCATGGGTACGGCCAACGGGTCCTACTACCTGACGCCCGGTATGGTCATGCCGTTCTACAAGAAGGCGGGCAATGCCTGGAAGTGGATGTACGACAACCGCTGGACTGCCGAACGTTATGCCGCCGGCGAGAAGATCACTTTTCCGCGCGCGACGTTCGACCCGACCTCTTCGGACAACAACTACCTGACGAGCGACTATTGGATGAAGTCGAGCAATTATTTTAAAATCAAGAATATCGAGCTCGGCTATACGTTCGATATGACCCGTGGGGCTCTGGCCCGCAGCCGGATCAGCGCCATCCGGATATACTTCAATGCGAACAATGTGTATACTTTCAAGAACGAACTTACCGATATCGGCATCGATCCCGAGACGGTGGACGGAAGCACCTATATCTATCCGCTGACCCGCGTATTCAGTTTCGGTGTGAACCTGACTTTCTAATGCTCAATACTGGAATCACAATGAAAAAAACACTCATAACATTGCTCGTGACCGTGTCGTTGGGGATGACCGGCTGTCAGGATACCTTCCTGCAGATGCCCGACACGACCGGAACCGTCGATCTGAACGAAGTTTACGGGTCGGCCAAGAATGCGAAAAGTGCCCTGATGACCTGTTACCGCGAGATTCTGCTCCACGGTCTGCCGGGCGGATGGGGCGTAAGCCACGGTACGCTCGGAGCCATCAGCGGCGAGGTCGCGCGCGGATACTCCTGGCACGGGACCTACATGATTGTCAATTCCGGTCTGAATGTCAACGGAACCGACGGTTCCGATGCCGGGGCGGACCACTTCGGCAACAACTGGGCCTACATCCGTCATTGCTGGACCGTGTACGAGAATATCGACAGGGTGCCCGACATGACTCCCGAGGAGAAGAACTACGTCAAGGCCGAGGCTTTGGCGCTGATAGCCTATCGCTACATGGGCATGTTCTACCGCTACGGCGGTTTGCCCATCGTCCGCAAGTCGTTCACCTCGCCGGCCGATCCCGAAGTCTCGATGGGCCGTTCGTCGCTCTCCGAGACGCTCGATTATATCCTCGAACTGTGCCAGAAAGCCTATGACGGGCTGCCCGAAGGCGACTGGAGCGCTGCCGACCAGGGCCGCATGACGCGCGGCGCCGTACTGGCCATCAAAGCCCGGACGCTGCTCTTCGCCGCCCGTCCGCTCTTCAATTCCGCGACGCCTTATATCGAGAGCGCCCATAACGACCTGGTATGCTTCGGCTCGTCCGATCCTGAACGTTGGAATACGGCCATCGGGGCCAACGAGGATGTGCTGGAGTGGGCCCTTGAGTACAATTACCGGCTGCTCAATACGGGCGGAGCCGGTGTCGGTCAGCCCAACCCCAACGCCTTCGCCGACTACGCCACGGCGACCTCCACGCCGGCCAACCGCGAGGTGCTGCTGGCTTACAAGTGCAACGAGACCGACCAGTGGACGTGGCCCGGCAGTGCGATCTTCTACTACAACAATTATTCGAATTACTGGACCAACAACCGGTACGATACGGATATGAGCGGTCTGTTGAGCAATTTCCTCGAACTCTACTACGACGAGAAGGGCGACGACATCGACTGGCCGAAAGTCGGGGATTCCGCTCCGCGCGATGCTTCGGACTGGCTGGAAAAGATCAACGGCATTGAACCCCGTGCCAAGGCCGACAATATCTTCATCGGTTTCGACGCCTTCAACAATCCGGGCAACTCGAACTGGACGGCCAACAGTTGGGGCCGTCAGACAGGCAATGCCGCCAAGACGGGCGAGTTCCCCGAGGTGCTCGGCACGGACAAGGGTTGCGCGGCTCCGACCAAGTTCTACTATAATGCGGGCTCGCGCGTCTGGTTCGAGTTCCCGCTGTTCCGCATGGCCGAAATCTACCTCAATCTGGCCGAAGCCTACAACGAGTATGGAAATCCCACCAAGGCACTCGAAAACCTCAATATGGTGCACAACCGTGCCGGTCTGCCGGCCGTCACGGAAACGGACCGGGATGCGTTGCGTGAGATTATCCACCGCGAACGCGCCGTCGAGTTCTATCGGGAGAATCTGCGTTACTACGACGTGAAGCACTGGAAGGATGAGAATATAGATAAGGGGATCATCGGCGGCGACATGCGCGAGCTCCAGTTCAAGGTCAAGGCCGACGCTTCGGGCAGTCTGAACCTGCCGGAAGGTCTCGAATCCTATTGGAATGCGGTCACCTATACGTCCTATTGGAACCCCCGCATGTATCTGGAGCCGCTGCCCCAGTCGGAGATCAACAAGGGTACGCTGGTACAGAATCCCGGATATTAATATTGGCAACCCCTGCCGTAAAACATTTCGATTATGAACAGACATATCATTATACCGCTGCTTTTCATTGCGGGGTTCTTCTCGACCGCTGTCGCGGCGGCCTCCGGGCGGGAACCTGCGGTCACGGCCGATTCGACACAGGCGAA
>OKWJ01001528.1_pt1 | contig 15928 bp, 10 predicted proteins | sample 1607121 | NCBI WGS metagenome assembly OKWJ01 (sample SAMN04414080, study PRJEB24778) | human gut metagenome | material: faecal | host: Homo sapiens | reverse complement strand
AAAAATACAGAGAAGATTTTAGAAATATTAGATCAATATGATGTAAAAGCAACATTTTTTGTGATAGGGCAAACGGATGAACATTCTAAACAAATGTATCAAAAAATTTATAATGAAGGGCATACGCTTGCTATGCATTCCTATACCCATCAATATCAAAAAATTTACAAATCTGTAAGTGCTTATAAAAAGGATTTAAGTAAATTAAGCGATTTATTATATGATACGGTAGGAATTAGACCTAAATATGTGCGTTTTCCAGGTGGAAGTAGCAATACAGTTAGTAATGTGGATATGAAAGAGATTATTCGTTATATGAATAAGGCAGGATACATATACTACGATTGGAATGTTATAAATGGAGATGCAACAGGAAAAAATTATACAAAAAAAGAAATGGTAGATAGTGTTATGTCTGGCGTGAATCAATATGATAATTCAATCGTGCTTATGCATGATAGCGCTGGAAAAGAAAAAACAGTTGAGATATTGCCAACTATTTTAAAAAAGTTAAAAAAAATGAAAGCGAATGTTTTGGCAATAAATGATACAACAGTTCCAGTTCAGCATATAAAAGCAGATGAAGTAAAATAATAATTAATGAGGATGAGGAGGTGCTTGGATGGGTTTTTTTAATGATTTAAGAAAAGATATATCACAAGCAGTAAATGAGTTACTTCCAGATGAGGAATTTTTCGGATTAGATGACCAGCAGGAAGAAGATTTAGAAATCAAGGACAAAGAGGAAAACGAAAATGAAGTATCAGAGGATGTGGGGGATTTACTTTCTGAATTGGCTGATATGAATGAAGGTGAAGAAGATACTTCTACAGAGGAAAATGAAGAGTCTTTTGACGATAATGATATTATTGCAGCGTTAGAAGAACTAAGTGCTTCCGATACTGATACTGATGTGGATGAAAAGAAAAGTGAGGAAGAAGATGCTTCTATAGAAGAAACAGAAACGCAGGATAATTCGGATACAGAAGTGTTAGAAGATTCGTTAAAGGTAGAGGATATTGAAGAAAAAGATACCGAAGATGATATTCATAAAATGATAGAGTCGCTTCAATCATTTACGGATACATTGATTGAGACGGAAAATCTATCCAATACAGAACTGGATGATGAACTTCCAGTGGAAGATGAAGATCAGAACAATGAGGTGGCGGAAATAGAAGAAGAACTTCCATCAGTGGAGGAAAGCGAAGATATGGATACTCCTGAAGTGGAAGAGGAACCTCTTCCAGAAGTAGAAACTATGGATATACCAGAAGTAGAAACTATGGATATACCAGAAGTAGAAGATGTAGCATTGCCTTTGATGGAAGAAAATGAAGAAGATGTGGCAGTAAATGATATACTTGAGGAAACAAATGTAGAAGACTCAGCAGAAGATAGATTACCACAGGTTGAACTGGAGGAAGTTGCAATTTCTGCATCAGAGCATCAGTTACAAGAGGCAATAGAAGAAGCGATTGAAGAAAGTGAACGGGAAGAAACACTTTCGGAAGTGGATGAATTACCTGAGCCAGAGGTAGATACAGAAAAAACAGAAGCATTTGTGGAAGATTTAGCAGAAGATATTACAGCTATTACAGATACTGCGGATGAAATTGAAGAGGCGGAAAATGCTGTACAGGGTGATGAAAGTGCTGATATAATAGAGCAGGGTTCAGAAGATAATGTTCTTTTAGAAGAAAAAGAACCTGTTGAGGATACTGAACAGAATGAAGTTGAATCAGAAGCAGAGGAAGATGTGATAGAGGAAAATACTGTGGAAGCTGCGCCAGAAGAAAATGAGGCAAAAGTAGAAGAAACAGTAGATATGACATTGCCAGAGGAGAATGAAGAAAATGCATTCTTGGAAGAAGCAAAAGATGAAACACAGGTAGCAATAGAAGATAATAATATAGAAGAAAAGGAAGTAAATATTATGGAAAACAATCTTGAAAATGTAGAAGCAAAGGATGAAGTAACTGTAATTACAAAGGGAACTATTATTAATGGTTCTATTAGTTCAGATGGTGGTTTGGAAATTAACGGTACAATTACTGGTGACGTTGAATGTTTAGGAAAGCTTACAATCAATGGAAATGTAAGCGGTAACTTAAAGGCATCTGATGTAGTTGTAAGCACTCCACGTCTGGATGGCGGTATTGAAAGTAAGGGAGATGTAAAGATTGGCGTAGGAACTATCGTTCTTGGTGATGTTACAGCAAAATCAGCGACTGTTTCTGGTGCTGTAAGAGGTCAGATTGATGTAAATGGACCTGTTGTAGTTGATTCAACAGCTATTGTAAAGGGTAACATTACAGCAAAATCAGTACAGATCAACAATGGTGCTGTTGTAGATGGATACTGTAAGTTAGCTTATGCTGAAGTAGATATTGATAATTTCTTTGATGGAGAATAGAATAATGGGCAAATATAAAAGAGTATTTTTAAAGCTTAGTGGTGAAGCTTTGGCAGGAGAAAAGAAAACAGGATTTGACGAAGCTACATGCATTAAAGTTGCAAATCAGGTAAAACAGTTAGTAGATGATGGTGTTCAGGTAGGTATTGTCATTGGTGGTGGTAATTTCTGGAGAGGAAGAACTAGTGAAAATATTGACCGTACAAAGGCGGATCAGATTGGTATGCTTGCAACGATTATGAATTGTATTTATGTATCTGAAATTTTCCGCTCAGCAGGAATGAAGACACAGGTATTGACTCCATTTACATGTGGAACGATGACAAAGCCATTTTCAAAGGATAGAGCCAATAAGTATTTTGAAAAAGGTATGGTAGTATTTTTTGCTGGTGGAACAGGCCATCCATATTTCTCAACAGATACAGGAGTTGTTCTTCGTGCAGTTGAGATGGAAGCTGAGGTAATCTTACTGGCAAAAGCAATTGATGGTGTATACGACAGTGATCCAAAGGTTAATCCAAATGCGAAGAAATATGATGAAGTTTCAATGCAGGAAGTATTGGATCAACGGTTACAAGTAATTGATTTAACAGCAACGATTATGTGCTTAGAAAATAAAATGCCATTATTAGTATTTGGATTAAATGAAGAAAACAGCATTGTAAATACAGTGAATGGCTCATTTAATGGAACAAAAGTTACCGTATGATTTAAGAAAGATGAAATGGAGGATATAGAATGGAACAGTTTGAAGAGAAGATGAAAAAGTCATTGAATGCTTTATCAGAAGAGTATGCTACAATTCGTGCAGGAAGAGCAAATCCACATGTATTGGATAAGATTATGGTAGATTATTATGGTACACCGTCACCATTACAGACTGTAGCTAATATTTCTGTTCCAGAGGCAAGAGTAATTCAAATTCAGCCATGGGAAGCAAGTTTAGTAAAAGAGATTGAAAAGGCAATCATGGTTTCTGAGTTAGGTATTACTCCAAATAACGATGGAAAGATTATTCGTTTAGTATTTCCTGAACTTACAGAGGATCGTCGTAAGGAATTAGTTAAGGATGTAAAGAAGAAGGGCGAAAATGCTAAAGTTGCAATTCGTAACATCCGTAGAGATGCAAATGATTCTATTAAGAAGCAAAACAAAGCAAATGAAATTTCTGATGACGAAGCAAAGCAGGCTGAAGAACAGGTACAAAAAATGACAGACAAATATGTAGCTGAAGTAGAGCAAATGATTGAGAATAAGTCTTCCGAAATTATGACAATTTAGATTTGACAAGGAGATGGAAATACTCCTTTGTTAGATAGAAAAAATAATAGGCGTATTGTGCCAAAGTGGAAGATCCATATGGCAGGGTACGCCTATTGTGTCATTATCATTGATAGAAGTAGGAGTTAGTCTGAGTAAAGGTTTTGAAAAGATAAGGATGAGAAATACGTATTCAATTGATTGGAAGCGAAAATTGCAGGACAAGATAAAATGAAAGTGAGGAAATGCTACGATGGGAAATGAAAATAAGGTACCTGAACATGTTGCAATTATTTTAGATGGAAATGGACGATGGGCTAAAAAACGTTTTTTACCTCGAAATGTTGGGCATGCACAAGGAGCAAAAGCGGTAGAACAAATTTGTGAGGATGCATGGGACTTAGGTATCAAATATCTCACGGTATATGCATTTTCTACTGAAAATTGGAAAAGACCAGAAGATGAAGTGGCTGCTTTGATGAAGTTACTAAAAAAATATTTAAGTAACTGTTTGGAGCGAAGCAGTAAAAATAATATGCGTGTACGTGTAATTGGTGATATTGGACGGTTATCTCAGGATTTACAGGATCAGATTATTGAGTTAGAGAAAAAGTCTTCTGTGAATACTGGTTTGAATTTCACGGTTGCATTGAATTATGGTGGTCGTGACGAAATGATTCGTGCGATGAAGAATATGTATAAAGAGATTGAGAAGGGAACTTGTTCTGTCGATGATATTACAGAGGAAAAGTTTGCATCTTATCTTGATACAAAAGGCATACCAGATCCAGATTTAATGATTCGAACCAGTGGAGAGCAACGAATTTCCAATTACATGTTATGGCAGATGGCATATGCAGAATTTTATTTTACGGATGTTTTATGGCCAGACTTTAACAAAAAAGAGTTGGAAAAGGCAATTGCATATTATGCACAGAGAGACCGTAGATATGGTGGTATTAAATAGTAACGTTTCAATACCATCATATACAGGCAGTAAGTGTATTGTGTAGAAATGTTCCGTAAGGGAGGATCGTTATGTTTATAGAAAGATTAATTAGTGGTATTATACTTGTTATTTTGACAATTGCAGCCATTTGGGCTGGACACCCTATTTTATTGGGAGTGGTATGTATATTATCGCTAATAGGACAATTTGAGCTGTATCGTGTTTTAAAATTAGAAAAAAGTGTGTTAGGTATAGCGGGATATGTAGCAACCATAGGATATGAATTGCTCTTGTTATTTGATAAAGAAAATTATATTCAGGTGTTCCTGTTGGCAGTGCTACTTGTGTTTATGGCAATCTATGTGATTTTATATCCAAAATATACATTTAAAGAAATTGCTATGACATTTACTGGATTGGTTTATGTAACAATGATGTTATCTTGTCTATATCAGGTTCGTTGCATGAATGGCGGAGTTTATTTAGTATGGATCGTGTTCATTGCTGCGTGGGGTTCCGATACATGTGCCTATTGCGTAGGAAAACTGATTGGAAAACATAAGCTGCCTACGAAATTAAGTCCTAAAAAAACGATAGAAGGATGTACTGGCGGTGTTGTTGGTGCTATGTTAATTGCAGGTATTTATGCATATATATTTAAGGAACCATTAGCAGAGCATGGTTGTTCTGTTGCATTATTTACAATAGTAGGAGGATTGGGAGCAATTTGTTCTCAAATCGGTGACTTGGCTGCATCTGCTATTAAGCGTAATTATGAAATAAAAGATTATGGAACATTAATTCCGGGTCATGGCGGTATTATGGATCGTTTTGACAGTATTTTATTTACTGCACCATTAGCATTTATCTTTTTTACTTTTTTATAATGGCTGCTACTAAAGGCAAAAGTGGAAATACGGTACATTTGTGTAAGAGCTAGATGCTTTTGTCAGCAATATTATTTAGTATAGGATTGCAAATATATAGTTTAGAGATTATACTTTTGGATAGAAATGATTTATAATAAATGCAAAAATGGAAGAAAAAGTAGAGGTGTCATATGAAAAAAATAGCAATATTAGGTTCTACGGGTTCTATAGGAACGCAGACATTAGATGTTGTGCGAAATAATGATGATTTAGAAGTGGTTTCACTTGTAGCGGGAAGTAATATTGATTTATTAGAGAAACAGATTTTAGAGTTTAAGCCCAAGGTTGTATCAGTCTGGGAAAAAGACCGTGCAGAGGAATTGAAAGCACGTTTGCAAAATTGTCAGGTGGAAGTATTATTTGGCATGGATGGAATGACAGCTTGTGCAACGATGGAGGAAGTGGAAATTGTTGTGGCAGCAGTAGTGGGTATGATAGGAATACAACCAACGATTGCGGCAATTAAGGCAGGAAAGGATATAGCACTTGCCAATAAGGAAACCCTAGTAACAGCAGGGCATATCATTATGCCTTTAGTGCAGGAATGTGGTGTGAAATTATTACCAGTAGACAGTGAACATTCTGCAATCTTTCAATCAATCAATGGAGAAAGAAAAAATAAAATTACACGTATTTTATTGACTGCTTCTGGCGGACCATTTCGCGGTAGAAAAAAAGAGGAGCTACAGAATATACAAGTGGAGGATGCCTTGAAACATCCGAACTGGTCTATGGGAAGAAAGATTACCATTGATTCCTCTACTATGGTAAATAAAGGTCTAGAAGTAATGGAGGCAAAATGGTTATTTCAAGTTCCAATTGACGATATTGAGGTTGTAGTGCAGCCACAGAGTGTAATTCATTCTATGGTAGAATTTGAAGATGGAGCAGTGATGGCGCAGCTTGGAACGCCAGATATGCGTTTGCCAATACAATATGCATTATATTATCCAGAGAGAAGACCACTTCCAGGGGAACGCCTGAATTTTGAACAATTGACGCATCTTGATTTTGAAAAGCCAGATATGGATACATTTACAGGCTTAAGACTTGCTTATGAAGTAGGGAGAAAAGGTGGAAGTTTACCGACTGTATACAATGCAGCCAATGAAAAAGCGGTTGCGATGTTTTTAGATCGTAAGATTGGATATTTGGAAATTATAGATGTAATAGAGTATGCGTTGTCCAAACATAAGTGGATAGCAAATCCAACAGTGGAAGAGATACTTGCTATTGAGCAGGAAGTTTATGAAATGATTGAAAAGAAATGGCCATCTTTATAAAATAAGAAGATGAGGGAGCTTGTGTTTGCGTTGCTATCACAGCTTCAAAGGGTTTAAAGCAACGCGGAAAGAGGTTTGAGATGAATATTATTATTGCATTACTTATTTTTACAGTAATTGTAGTGTTGCATGAATTAGGTCACTTTTTGCTGGCGAAGAAAAATGGAGTAGGTGTTACAGAATTTTCTGTGGGAATGGGTCCTCGTTTATTCACGATTGTAAAAACAGAACAAGGCATGACTTTTAAGTTGGTCCCTTCTCAAAAATATTGTGAAAGTCGTGAGGATTGGCAAAATCATACATGGTATTCTTGGAAATTACTTCCAATTGGTGGATCTTGTATGATGGTTGGAGAAGATGAGGAGAATGACTCAAAGGATGCATTTCAAAATGCTAGTATTTGGGGAAGAATTGCAATTCTTGCAGCAGGACCATTCTTCAATTTTCTTTCTGCCTTTGTATTTTCTGTTATTTTAATTGGTTGTATTGGATATAATCCAGCAATCGTTACCTATGTTTCACCAAATTCCTCTGCGGCTGAGGCAGGAATTAAAGAGGGAGATCGAATTACAAAGATTAATAACAAAAAGATTACAATTGGATCAGATTGTAGTATTTATCTTAGTTTACATGATGTAGGAGATAAGCCTTTATCTGTAAAATATGTAACAAAGGATGGAAAAAAGAAAGAAGCAAAGGTAGATCCGAATTACAGTTATTATCGTTTGGGATATAGTTATACACCATCCAGCATGAATCAGGCATCGGTTTCCAGCGTGGAAGAAAATAGTCCGATGGATAAGGCAGGAGTAAAAGTAGGGGATGTAATTACTTCTATTAATGGAACGAAGCTAAACTCAGTGGAGGATCTTGCAAACTATTTAGAGGCGAACCCACTGACAGAAAAGGATGTTGTGCTTACTTATGAACGAGATGGGAAAGAAAAAGAGGTAACAGTAAAACCATTTTATGCCACAATAAAATCCTTACAATTTTCTACGGCAAAACGAGAAAAAGGTAATATCTTTCAAATTGTAAGATATGGTGGTTCTGAAATCCGTTTTTGGATTGAAAGTACCGTAAAAAGTCTTGGTATGATGATACATGGAAAGGTAAGCAAAGATGATGTTTCTGGTGTAGTTGGTATTGTTGATATGATAGGTAGTACCGTAGATGCAAGTCCAACAGTGGCAGATGTAATGTTAAATCTATTAAATATCGCAATCTTCTTAAGTGCGAACTTAGGTGTTATGAACTTATTACCATTTCCAGCATTGGATGGTGGAAGATTGGTTTTCCTATTTATTGAATTACTAAGAGGAAAACCAGTAGATCGTGAAAAAGAAGGCATCGTTCACTTGATTGGAATTGTATTACTTATGGTATTGATGGTGTTTGTCACCTATAATGATATTGCAAGGATTATTAGTGGACGTTAAATTGGTAAAAAAATAGAATGAAGTTTCATATGGAATACCCAAAGATGTAATCGTTGGTGTATTGCTTGTGTAGGAAAACAGTTCAGTTTCTGCATAGTGCAGGACTGGGCTGTTTATGTTATAATGGGACTAGAATATAGAGGAAAGAATAAGAAATAATTTATAATAAAAACGGCTAAATAATTTATGGGAAAGGATGGAGAGCCATGGGTGCATTAAGAGAGCAGACAAAGGAAATAAAAATCGGTAATCGGATTTTAGGGGGAAGCAATCCGGTGTTGATTCAATCTATGACGAATACAAAAACGGAGGATGTGAAAGCTACGGTAGAACAGATTTTACGGCTGGAGGAGGCTGGCTGTGAATTGATTCGCTGTGCAGTGCCTACTAAAGAGGCAGCAGTAGCATTAAAAAGTATAAAAAAAGAAATTCACATTCCGCTCATTGCTGATATTCATTTTGATTACCGTCTGGCAATTGCGGCTATGGAGAATGGAGCAGATAAAATACGGATTAATCCTGGAAATATAGGAGATAACCAGAGAGTAAAGGCAGTCGTAGATGAAGCCAAGGCCCGTCAGATTCCAATCCGTGTCGGAGTAAACAGTGGTTCTCTTGAAAAGCATTTAGTAGAGAAGTATCATGGGGTTACAGCGGAAGGAATTGTGGAAAGTGCGTTGGATAAGATAAAGTTAATTGAAGATATGGGCTATGATAATCTGGTCGTTAGTATTAAGTCATCGGATGTATTGATGTGTATCAAGGCGCATGAAATTATTGCAGAAAAAATAAAGTATCCGTTACATGTAGGAATTACCGAATCAGGAACCGTATATTCTGGAAATATAAAATCTTCAGTAGGATTGGGGGCAATTTTATATCAGGGAATTGGAAATACAATTCGTGTTTCTTTATCTGGAGATCCAGTAGAGGAGATTAAAACAGCTAAATTAGTATTAAAAACCTTAGGACTTCGAACAGGAGGAGTTGAGGTAGTATCCTGTCCAACCTGTGGAAGAACACAAATTGATCTGATTGAATTGGCAAATCAGGTGGAGGATATGGTAAAAGATATTCCTTTGGACATAAAGGTTGCAGTCATGGGATGTGTCGTAAATGGACCGGGAGAAGCAAAAGAAGCGGATATAGGAATTGCAGGTGGAAAAGGTGAAGGACTTCTTATCAAGAAGGGTGAAATCATTAAAAAAGTACCAGAAGAACAATTGCTTTCTGCGTTAAGAGAGGAATTATTAAATTGGAAATAGATTGTATTTGGATGACAAGTGCGATTTTATGGTGCATGTAGATAATATTTTTTAGATTGAAATAGAAAACGGTAGAGAATTTAGGATTAAGAGAAAGAGGGATTAACTATGCTTTTTTTTGAAGCATTTGATAATTTAACCGTCAGCAAAGATATGCAGGATTTATTTGAACATGTTGATGTGAAAAAAATGGTGGCTTCCAAAGGGAAAAAACAACTGTCCATATATATAAAGAGTGATCGACTCATTACATTTACAAACATAAAAAAGATGGAGTATCAGTTAAAAAAACAGGTATTTCAGAGTGCAATCAACGATATAGTGTTTGTAGAACAGTATGAATTATCAGAGCAATATACAGCAGAAAAATTGATGCCTATCTATTATGAAAGTTTTTTGCTGGAGTTAAAAGAAAAAAGCATTATTGATTTTGAAATTATTAATACGGCATCCTACGAATTTGTTGGAAATCAATTAATTTTTGACTGCGAACGTAATTTCTTATCCGTTAAACGTTCAGCCGAGTTGAGAGAATATTTTCAAAACCTTTTTTTAGAACGTTTTGGATATGAGGTTCAGGTGGAATTTAAGTATCATGATGCACCGAAAAAAGAAGAAGAGGAAGAATTTTTTGTTCCGTATTTTAGTAAGGAGATAAAGGAAAAAACGGTAGAAAAAGAAAAAACTTCTGAAAAAAAGGTGGCAAAGGAGAAAGAGCCTGCAAAAGCAGAGAAAAAAGAATGGAAACGGTTTGATAAAAGCAAATCTGCCTATAGAAGACTTCCAGACGATCCTGATATTATTTATGGTCGTTCTTTTGAAGGGGATAGTGTACCAATCAGTGAAATTGTAGATGAGATTGGTGAGGTTGTAATCGTTGGAAAGATATTAAGTAAAGAAGAACGAGAAATCAGAAACGAAAAGACCATTGTCATATTTAATGTTACGGATTTTACGGATACCATCACTGTAAAAATATTTGTTAAAAATGAGCAACTAGAGGATATTAGTGGAAAACTTTCCAAAGGTGCATTTGTTCGAATAAAAGGAATGGCAGTGTTTGATCGTTTTGATAAAGAAATTACAATCGGTTCTGTTGTGGGAATTAAGACCATTGGAGATTTTACAACAAAACGAGAGGATCACAGTCCAAAGAAACGAGTGGAACTTCATGCTCATACTCTAATGAGTGATATGGATGCAGTAGTGGATGTAAAGACGATGATTAAACGTGCGAAATCATGGGGACACAAGGCAATTGCCATTACGGATCATGGTGTGGTACAGTCCTTTACGGAGGCAGCCCATTGTCTGGACAAAGATGATGATTTTAAGATTATCTATGGAATGGAAGGATATTTGGTAGATGATGTAAAGGATATTGTGGAAAATGATAAAGGACAAAGTCTGGACGATGCTTGTGTTGTATTTGATATTGAGACAACGGGATTTAGTGCTACAAGAGATCGTATTATAGAAATTGGTGCTGTAAAAGTAATAGAAGGGAAAATTGTAGATAAATATAGTACCTTTGTAAATCCGGATATACCAATTCCTTTTGAAATTGAAAATCTGACACATATTACAGATGAAATGGTTATGGATGCACCTATGATTGATGTAATCTTACCGCAGTTTTTGGAATTTTGTAAAGGATGTATTTTAGTTGCACATAATGCGTCTTTCGATGTAGGATTTATTCGAACGAAGGCAGCAGAGATGCAAATTGAAACGGATTTTACAGTTGTTGATACGGTTGGGCTTGCCAGAATGTTGCTGCCAAAATTGAATCGTTTTAAATTAAATGTAGTAGCAAAAGAGTTGCATGTTTCTTTGGAAAGTCATCATAGAGCGGTGGATGATGCGGGAGCGACAGCGGAAATTTTTGTGAAATTTATCGCAATGTTAAAAGAAAAAGGCATCACCACCTTACTTGATATTAATAAATCGGGAAAATTATCGCCAGAGGTCATTAAAAAGTTACCAACGTATCATGTTATTATATTGGCGAAAAATGAACTGGGACGTATTAACTTATACCGTTTGGTTTCGAAATCTCATATTGAGTATTATAACAGAAGACCGAGAATACCAAAAAGTTTGTTGGAAGAAAACCGAGAAGGGTTAATTATTGGTTCTGCATGTGAAGCGGGTGAATTGTATCGTGCTTTGGTCCGCAAAGAGTCACAGGATGAAATTACAAGAATTGTAAATTTCTATGATTATTTGGAGATTCAACCGATTGGAAATAATGAATTTATGAAACGTTCTGAAAAATCGGACTATGCTGACATTACAACAGATGAGGATTTACAGGAATACAATAAAAAGATCGTAGAGTTAGCAGAACAGTTCCACAAGCTCTGTGTAGCCACTTGCGATGTGCATTTCCTTGATCCTGAAGATGAGGTGTACCGTCGGATTATTATGGCAGGAAAGGGATTTGCAGATGCGGATATGCAGCCGCCTTTATATTTACGAACAACAGAAGAGATGTTGGAAGAATTTAAGTATTTAGGAAGTGAAAAGGCTGAGGAAGTAGTTATTACGAATACTAATAAGGTCGCAGATATGATTGAATACATTTCTCCTGTGCGTCCGGATAAATGCCCTCCGGTCATTGAAAACTCGGATCAGGATTTGCGTCAAATATGTTATGATAAGGCGCATTCTATGTATGGAGATCCACTTCCAGAACCAGTTGAGAGTCGATTAGAAAAAGAGCTTACATCTATTATCGGAAATGGATTTGCCGTAATGTACATTATTGCACAGAAGCTTGTATGGAAGTCAAACGAGGATGGATATTTAGTTGGTTCCAGAGGTTCTGTTGGTTCGTCCTTTGTTGCTACCATGTCGGGAATTACAGAGGTAAATCCGTTACCGGCACATTATTATTGTGAAAATTGTCATTATTCAGATTTTGATTCAGAAGAAGTAAAGGCATATGCAGGAAAGTCTGGTTGTGATATGCCGGATAAACTGTGTCCGGTTTGTGGAGAGCCGCTAATGAAGGATGGACATGAAATTCCATTTGAAACATTCCTTGGCTTCTATGGGGATAAAGAGCCAGATATTGATTTGAACTTTTCAGGAGAATATCAGAACCATGCACATGACTATACCGAGGTTATATTTGGAGATGGACAGACATTTCGTGCAGGAACAATAGGTACTCTAGCGGAAAAAACAGCCTTTGGCTATGTTTATAAATATTTTGAAGAAAAAGAAATTCATAAAAGAAGACCAGAAATGGAACGAATTGCACAGGGGTGTGTTGGAGTAAGAAGAACCACGGGACAGCATCCGGGAGGAATTGTAGTATTGCCAATCGGAGAGGAAATCTATTCATTTACTCCCGTACAAAGACCAGCCAATGATATGACAACACAAACAATTACCACACATTTTGATTACCATTCTATTGACCATAACTTATTGAAACTAGATATTCTGGGACACGATGATCCTACCATGATTCGAATGTTGGAGGATTTGACAGGAGTGGATGCAAAGACGATACGTTTTGATGATGAGAAGGTACTTTCCTTGTTTGCCAATTTGGATGCTTTGCACATTACCGCGGAGGATTTGGATGGTTGTGATTTGGGTTCCCTTGGTGTACCTGAATTTGGTACAGAATTTGTTATGCAGATGCTTCGAGATACACAGCCGAAAACTTTTTCTGATTTGGTTCGTATTTCTGGGTTATCGCATGGAACGGATGTATGGTTAAATAATGCACAGTATTTTATTGCACAGGGAAATTGTGAACTGTCTACAGCCATTTGTACGCGTGATGATATTATGACGTATTTAATTCATATGGGAGTAGAGAATGGTCTGGCATTTAAAATCATGGAAAGCGTACGAAAAGGAAAAGGATTGCAGGATCACATGGTAGAAGCTATGAAAGAAGCGGGAGTACCAGAGTGGTATATGGAATCCTGTCGAAGAATTAAGTACATGTTCCCAAAGGCACATGCGGCAGCCTATGTTATGATGGCATTCCGTATTGCCTATTTTAAAGTATATTATCCATTAGCCTATTATGCAGCGTTCTTCAGTATTCGTGCATCTTCCTTTAACTATGAATTGATGTGTCTGGGAAGAGAGCGTTTAGAGTATCATATGGCAGATTATAAGAGAAGAAGTAATGAGTTGACGGCAAAAGAGCAAGATACATTAAAGGATATGAAACTAGTATTAGAAATGTATGCAAGGGGATTTGAATTTGCACCGATTGATATTTATACAGCAAAAGCCAGATATTTTCAGATTGTAGATAGAAAGTTAATGCCTTCTCTTAGTACGATTGATGGATTGGGAGATAAAGCGGCAGATGCTGTAGTAGAAGCTGCAAAACAAGGAAAATTTTTATCTAGACAAGATTTTAAAAATCGATGTAAAGTTAGTAGTACAGTAACAGATTTAATGGCAGACTTAGGTTTGCTGGGAGATTTGCCAATGACCAATCAGATGTCATTGTTGGATTTTCTGTAAGAGAAGGGGAAGAGTTAAGATTTATTTTTCGATTTTCTTATAGGAGAAATGTTTTAAAGCATAAAAAGGATGTATGCATGATTGCTTTCTAAAAGGAAACGTTTAGAGAGTGGCACATGGCATACATCCTTTTTGTATTTCTTTTATTATCTCATGGCATCCGCAATTTGAACTGCTTGCTCTTTTGTAATAATTGTATTTACGTTTTTAGTGATAGAGGAAGGCAGAATCTTTTTGTCAATGACATAAGCCAATGCTTTTAATTCATCTTGGGAACAAGAAGCACTGTTTTTATAAGTGTTACATTTCTTTTTTAACAGGTCGATTTGTTCCTCTGCCTGATCGGAAGCAGTAGTATCTTCTGTGTTAGAAGCGGTTGTTTGGTTGTAAAGAATACAAGAAAAGTCTAACACAGATAAGGTAGCGTTGGAATTTTTAGGTTTCAATTTGCTTCCAGAAATTTTATTGATCATAGAGAGCAAATTTTTTTGTGATGCCTTTTTTGTAGGGTAAAAACGGTCGGAAACAGAAAAGCAACCTTTATTATAATATTTTCGGATTAAAGTTTCTGTTTTTCGGTATCGAGTGTCCCAAAATCCCTTCTTATAAGCTAAATTTCCAGCTTTTCCCTGTTTAAAAGTATAATTTAACAGTTTTCGGATATCTGTATACATTTGACTGTTAGAACTATTTCCGAAAAAGGCACAAATAAGTTCATGCCCATTTTTATCTTTTGCAGTTGTAATTAAAACAGAACCAGCAGCTTTTGTAGTACCTGTTTTTCCACCGATGATCTGATAGAGAGAAGTATTATAAGATACTTTACCTAAAAATTTATTCGTATTATATATAGTAAAAGCCTTAACCTTTCCAGACTTTGGAACCCGATAACTGGATTTTGCCACAATGGAGCGTATGGTACTATTAGCCATGGCGTGTCGTGCAAGAATTGCAAAATCACTGGCGGTTGTATACGTTTTATTATAATTATCTCCAATATCCAGTCCGATTGGATTGTCTAATACGGTATATGGTAAGGACAGTGCTTTTGCTTTTTTATTCATTGCCTTTACAAAAGAGGCAGTGTTTCCATAAGTTCCACATGCTAATACAATGGCGGCATCAGCGGCAGAAGGTAGCAACAACATATGTAACAGGGAAGAAACGGAATAACTGCTTCCTGTTTTTAGCCCTACTACTGCGGCAGAAGATGGAACTTGTTTCAACATTTTTGGTGTAACTTTAATTTTTTTGGTAGTTTTGCATTTGTCTAAAACTACGAGAGCTGTCATCAGCTTTACGGTGCTGGCAGGATAAATTTTATGTAGTGCATTTTTAGAGAGTAGTGTCTTTCCTGTATTTGCATCCATAATTACATAGGCATGTGCATGTACCGATGGAGCAGAAGCCGCCTGGACAGGAACTGCAGGTGTGCATACATGCAGAGTAAATGCCAATACTAAAAGAAAAGAACAAATTTTTTTCATGTGTTTCATAAATAAGCCTCACTTTCTATGTTATTCATTGCTATTTTGTGTTCCCTCTGTTCCTTAGTATAACAAAAATGTATTAATTTGCAAATTTTTTGATAAGTATGTCACATTTTGCTGCATTCTGTGTTATACTGTTTAAAATACATATAGACAAAAGAAAATATGTAGGATGAACAAGTATACAGAATGAATGAAGAGGAAAACAAGGAAGTCTTAATATGAAAGAGAAAAAAGGATTAAATCAGCAGGAAGTAGAAGAACGGATACGGAAAGGAAAAACAAATGCAGCTTGTGATGTGGCATCAAAATCAGTAAAAGAAATTGTATTTGGAAATATTTTTACTTTTTTTAATGGATTAAATTTGGTGTTAGCGTTATGTGTTGCGTTGGT
>OKWJ01001527.1_pt1 | contig 15934 bp, 10 predicted proteins | sample 1607121 | NCBI WGS metagenome assembly OKWJ01 (sample SAMN04414080, study PRJEB24778) | human gut metagenome | material: faecal | host: Homo sapiens | reverse complement strand
TGCATGAGATAATCCCAATAGCCCGGGGCCTTTGCGCCGCTCCAGGAAACGGGAAAAAAAGCGTCTTTATCGAGAGGATCGCTCGGTGCAGTCGCCTTCACCACGGCGAGGAAATCGTCAGTGGTCAACAGATCGTCGAGCGAATAGCCCCGCGAGGTGAGCGTCGTCGGATTTACGTAAATCCCCTGTGAGCCGCCTTGCCAGGGCATCCCGTACATTCCGTCGAAGCCCTTGAATTTCCCCGTATATTTCACCGCGTTTTCCAGGTTTTCGTTGTCGATCCTGTCGATGATCTTCTCCCCGTGTTCTTTCTTAGCCGCGCCGCCCGCAGGGCTGTTCCAGACGTCGCTCAAATCCTCCAGCAGCGCTACGCCGTCCTTTTTGAGGATGGCGCGCGACTGGTTAATCAACGCGTTGACGTTATTGTACTCGAAAAAGATATCGGTCGTACAGCGATTGGGCGTTTTTATCTCGTTTGTGGCGTTGATTTCCGCGTCCGTCAGCGTAATTACGACCTCGTACCCCTCGTCGCGGTAAACCTCGTTGAATTTAGCCGCCGCGGCGGTAAGCCAGTCAACGCCGTATCCCGCGACAACCGCTTTCACTTCGATACGCTTCCCGTCGCTTTCGCCGTCCGTATCCACGGGTTTATTGCACCCCGCCAGCCCGAATAACAGAACTGCCGAAAAGAGCACCGCCGCTTTCTTAAACACTTTTTTCCTCATCGATTTACTCCTTTATCGTTTTTTCGATCAATTTAACTGCCTCGTCGCTTTTACCCGTACGGAACAATTCGAGAATCTCGAGAAGCCGTATGCGCGCATTTTCAAAATCTTGTCCGTCGGCCTCAGACAAAACGGTTGCACCCTTATAAAAATTTTTTCCGTACGCCGAAACGAGTTGCTGCGCCGTTATGCCGCTATCCGTCTTTTCCAGCTCTTCCCCGATCAGATAAAAAATTTCATAATCCTGCTGGCCGAGCCGAATCTGTTCCAGCCGCCACGAGCTGACGGGAACCTTCATGCCGTACCTCTCCCCCGGATAAAGCAGAATTCCGTCGCCGCCGCCGTATTCGTTATAATGCAGGTCGCCGTAATTGTCGCGTTCGGCGGAATAGTGAGCCACGTCCCAATACAAAATTCCTTCCACGTTATAATCATACTGCATCCATTGCTGCATGCGGATATTGAGCGGAAGCGACTCCACGTAATAGCTGGGTCGGGGCGTATTGCTTACGCACAGATACCACCATACCTTTTCACCGTAGGCCTGGCGGGCGCGCACGGTCGCACGAAATTCCGCACTGTCGAATTTATACATTTCCGGGCACCAGAAACGCAGCCCGTCGCTCAGCTCGTAATTCGGCGTACCGTCCTCGTTGACCGAGACGAAAAGCCCGCCGCCGTAGTCGTAGATATCTTCCGAAGCGCTCTTCGGCTGCATATATAAGCTGGGACAAATTTCGTGGATATCCTCGAAACTCGTTTTCAAATCGGGATTTGCCGCAAATTGCGCCGCGTATTCTGCAAGCAGCTCTTTATTTGCCGCATTGAGCACCTCGCAGAAAACCCGCACGCTCTGCATCCGCGCCGAGCCCAGCGGCGGTTCGTCCTCGTAGTAATAGAGGGCCTTGTCGCACAAATCGATATCGCTTCCCTCGCCGCGAAGGGCAAAATTTCGATCGAGTATTTGTTTCAGCTGAGCTTTAAGCTCGTTTTTGATCCGAACCTTTTCCGTATTGATTTCCGCTTCCGTATATTTGCCCTTGACGGCGGGCGCTATTTTGTCCTGCACGATATTGACAAACGGCGCTATGGGAATTCTGTACGCCGTCACTTTGGGATTGACTGCGAGAGCTTCTATGTAATCGAGCCAGGAAGCCATCGATTTCGTATAGGCGGGGGGCAGGGTTTCGCAATTTAAGCGTTTCGTCCAAAGATACTCGAAATATCTCTCGTAAGTTCCCTCGTCCATATTGTTGCCCTCGCCGTAAGCGATATTCTGATACCAGATATCAAACGCCGTGGGGTTATGGACTTCTTCGGGAAGCGTCACGTCATACACTTTCAGGGTAACGGGAATGGCTTTTTTCGTCTGATTGACGGTTAAAGTAAACGTGCCCTTATAAATCCCCGCCGCCGCGTCCCCGGGAACGCGGACATCTACCCAAAGCGCCTGATTTTCACCCGAGTTCACCCGGTCCTCCGAGCGAGCCTTGTATCTGTCGATCGGGACGAGAGCGTCGGGATACCAGCCCGCGTCCGATAAATAGCTGTCGCTTTGATAATACGGATTGTAAATTTCGATATATTTTTCGGCGTAGATATCTATCCGGGAGGCGTCGATCTTCGCCGTGCCGCCCTCGAGGACCAGCTCCCCGCCCGTCAGATCGAAGCCATTCACTTTTTTATCCGAAGTGAACATCAGCTGTGCCGAATGCGTTTCGTTTTTCATGCCTGCAAACGACAGTTCCGACTTTTCCTCCCTCGCAATTTCGGCGTCCCGCATATACTTTTCCGTGGGAAGAAGCCCGTAGATCCGCAAATCGTCTTTTCCCGAATCCGCGCCCTTACAGCCGCTTACGGAAAACGCCAGCAGCGCCGCCAAAAACAGGCAGCCGTTTCTCTTATTCATTTTTTGCCTCCCAATCAATTATTTTTATACTTTTTCCGCCGCACAAACGGCTTTCTTCGGCCTTGAAGCCGATTATGTGACTTTCGAGGGAATCCTCTATCGTCGTACGCGTAACGCTCGGCGAATCCACGGTAATATAATCGATAAAATCTTTCAGAAGATAATAATCCCCGCCGCCGTGTCCGCCGCTTAAATCGACGCCGTCCTCATTGAAAAATTTATTTACGTCGATCGTTTCCCTTGTTCCACCGTATCGATTGACGTGCAGAACCGCCTCTTCCACGTCGCCGTACGCCTCGCCTTTCGTGCCGTGTACCGCGATCGTCCGATGACAATCCTGAGAAAAGGCCGTCATCGTCAGATGCCCCGTCGAGCCGTCCTCAAAGCGCATATTCACTACCTGGTTGTCGATCGAGTCGTTTCCGCAGTAAAACACGCACCGCGAAATAATTTCTTTTTTCTCCCGCAGAATATCGAAAATATTTTTTCCTTTTAATCTCGCCGTTCCCCCGACCACGCAGTTTTCCATGCGCTCGGGATACACTTTATAGGCGTCGTAAGGACAAAGATCTCTCGTGCCCGGCTCGCAATCGACGCAGTGCGTCGCACTGCCGTCGGGAGCATGCCTCTCGTTGAAATAAAACCGGCTCCCGTACGAACTTACGCTTTCGCAGCGTTTATCCATCAGCCACCGAAGGATATCGAGATCGTGACAGCATTTTGCGACGATGGTAGGCGTGCTTTCTTTCATATCCCGCCACGGCCCCCGCACATAGCTGAGCGCAAAGTGCCAGTATGCTACGTTCTCCGTCTGGTCGATATCCGCGATTTCGCCGAGACTCCCGTCGGTGATCAGTTTCTTTATACATCGATAAAAAGGAGCGTAACGCAGGACATGCGTCAGCATTACTTTTCTACCCAGCCGCTTTGCCGTATCCCGAATAAGCAGACACTCTCCGACGGAGGCCGCCGCGGGCTTTTCGAGGCAAACATCATATCCCGTTTCCAAAGCCCGTAACGTCATTTGACAATGCTGCGCGTCCTGCGTACAGATAAATACCGCGTCGCAGATTTTCCCCTGTGCAAAAAATTCGTCGGCGTCTTCATAACAACGGGACAGAGGCACGCCGAAGCGGGTAAAGGCAAGCTGCCGGCTCGCATAGACGGGTTCCGCTACGGCCGTCAATATTACGTCTTTTTCCTTTTCCAAAAGCTTGGCGAACATCTGCCCTCGACTTCCCAAACCGATAATCGCAAATTTTTTCATCGTATTTTCCCGTTTCAAATCCAGCTTTTTAAGCCCTCTTTACGAAACAACGTATCTTCGTAGGGCTGAACGGAAAGTTCCCGTTCGTCCAGAAAACGAAACAGCGCCCGCTTTTCCTCGTCGTTGTTTTCGCCGCTTGCCTTTCGTTTCAAGGCCGCCGCAAACAGCCGCTGCATTTCGATAAAATATTCCAGATTTTTCAAGCTGCGGTCAACCGTTTTGTTTTCGTCCGTAAAAGACAATCCCGCTCGAGCGCTTTCCAGCAATTGTTCGTACTTTTCCACAACGTCCGCGCGGCCGGCGGCAGTCTCTCCGCGCATACAAGCGGCAAGATAAAATTTTTCGGCCTTATGTAAAAATTCCGTTATCTTTCCGCTTTGTTCGCCGAACGCCGCGCCCAGACATTCCGTTTCGATTTCCTCAAAGCTCCGATTCGAACCGAATAATCTTTCCGCCATGACATACGTAGGCAGCGGCGTGGGAAGAAAAATCCGCTGAAGCTGACAGCTGACGTTTCCGTTCATTCCCGCCTTTTCAAGCGCTCCCATATCCTCGTAAAGAATACGGGAAATTTTTGTGAAAGACGGTTCGCCGCCGTAAGGAAACGTCATCAGATGATAATCGAAAACAAAGCTGTCGCAGCGTACGCGGAAAACATTACCCTGGATATGCTTGCACAGCAATTCCGATATAACAAGTTCTATTTTTCAAAGCTGTTCAACTCCTGCGTAAACGACAATCTCAAAAATTACGTAAACGGCATTCGTATCAAAAAATTCGTCGAGACGTATTCGCTCGATCCTGCGCAAAATATCACACGCCTGGCGTTAGACCTCGGGTTTGAGTCCATGCCCTCCTTTTACCGCGCGTTCAAGAGGATCTATCACTGCTGTCCGAAGGAATATTTTGCCTCTCCCGTTTTCGAAAAACAATAAAGTTTTCGCTTTTGACAAAAACATTATAACACGGTATATTCCCCTTGTCATTACACTGTTTTAACAGCTTGTTTCACCGATTGGCTTTTTTAATCAAATTTTGAACGCTTTTTCTCCCTATCCGCCGCGGACTTATAAAAAAATCCGCGGCTTTTTATCGGCTGTGAATTTTATGACAAAAAAGTATCGTTCAGCCGTATCCAGACATAGCGTGAAAGTCCGCAATCTTCCCTGTCCGCAAAACGGTTCGCTATGCGGAACGATACCTCCTCCGCGCTCCCGGCAAAGCCGCCCCCGTTTATGAAATCGGGATTATAGGTAGCATAGCTTTTTCCCGCCGAGTCTATTTTCGATAAATTGGTCAAAAAACCGTTGAACGCTTTTCTGCGATATTCTTCCTCGCCCGTCAGCGAATAATATAAGTAATCGGCTTCCGCGCGCCAGATCGTCCAGGCATGGCCCGCGCATATCGCGGGGCCGTCCGCATCGCCCTCCCATTGAGTTTCCCACCAACGGAGCGTAGAACATTTCATCTGGCAAATCGGCGTCTCTATGACCCAATTTTCGTGCAAATCGAGTATCTCTTTCGCTTTTTCGAGGTAACGCTTCTCCCTGCGGACGTTACGGCAATAATACAGCAGCGACAAAGCCGTACAGGAAATAGAGCCCTCTTCCATTTCCGCCTCCGCCATGCGGCTGCGCTCTCCCTCCGTGGGAAAGGACAGCCCCCGCGCGTACAGATATTCCGCCATGCGCTGCGCCGCGGCGAAATAATTTTCCGCCCGCCGCGAATCCCTGTCTTTCAAAAAATTCGCCATATCCGTCAACGGAATCATCGCGCAGCATACCGTCGTATAATCTTCCGCCGAGCCGCCACAGGCCGTTTCCAGCCTGCCGTCCTCCTTTTGGTAATTTTTCAACAGGCTGTCCGTCGTATTCACTGCATAGACGTAATATTTTTCTTCTCCAAAATACCGATAGGCGTCGAGCAGAATGGTTATCCCGAAAAATTCTTCCTGAATCCTCCCGGAGAGGAAAATATTATACGCGGGCAGTCCTTTATAGGGAGCGAAAAAAATCGTACGTCTCGCAACGGCTTTATTTTTGTCCGTCTCCGTGATCACATCGAGCAGGCTCTTAACTTTTTTCTCGTAAATTTTTATTTCCTCCGCCGTCAGCGTCTGCCCAAAGCGCCGCAAAAAACGCAGCATAGCGCTCGCCCAGCATTGGTGCTCGCAAAGATTCCCGTCCGTTTTTTCCACAACGGACAAATCTACGGAATCCATGGATTTTTTATATAATTTTATGAGAGCTTTATACGCATAAACCGTAACGCCACCTCCGCGCCCGTTTTGACCAACGGGAACGATCTGGGTTTCGCCCTCGTCCTTCAGCATCACCGTTTCGGTAAAGGGAACGATTTCCGTATGTCCCGCGCGTACCATTTCAAGCCAATCCACTTCCCCGTATTTTTTCAAACGTATTTTACAGCCTATCTCGCCCCCGCTTACCTCGTAATCCAGAAAGGGAACGCCGTACAGCAGAGAAAGCTTTTCCAGGCAATCGGAGAAATCGTTTACGGGGAAAATCGCAAACACAAGTCTGTTTTTTCTGCGTTCCGTTTTATAAGCCCTGTCGAAATTAGCAAGTAACTTCAAATTGATAAAATAGTGCCCGCCCGCATAGTCGGAGTAATCCATTTTCCAGCCCGCAGCCCCCTGTAAAACCGCGACAGCCAAGTTGCCGCCGTTCGGCTTTGTCAGATAGAAATACATAATCTTTTTATCCGCCGAAGTATAGGGGGAATTAAACAAAAATTGATTTTTCCAGCCGCCCCCGTCCAGCTTTCCCATAAAGTTGAAGGGAAGATTTACGCCGTATTCCGAAAGCCCCTCCGCGTTACCTTCGAGATAAAACAGCAGTCCGCCCCCGCATTTTTGCACCTGTAAGGCCGATCGCGTCAACGTCCCGCAAAGGATATTTTCTTTCAGTTCAAAGTCTTCCCTCCTGTCGGTATAGGGCGTAGCGGCGGGTTTCTTCCCGCGCGTAATATCATCCGACAACAGCGTGTAGCAGACGCTGACGGCTCCGCCGTTGAATATTTTATCAGCCGGACGTCTCTCGTCTATTATTGTTTTTGTTGTTTGATCAAACGTCAATCCCATAAGCCACCTTAAATACCCGTCCTATTTTTATTTAGCTTCAGACGCAGTATCATTATAGCCCATTTAAGCGCAGGGTTCATTAAACGGCTTGAGGAGGTTATTTCAATAGTTGTCATCTTTTATCGACTCATTATTTTTAAGACCTTGGCTTCGGGATATTTTTCAGCAAAAATCGCCTCCTGTATGGCCAAAACTACAGCTCAGATATAGATTCCTCCACGTTATCTGATAAATATAAAAAAGATCAAACCCTGTAGGTCTGATCTTTTTGAATGGACGATAAAAAATATATTTTTCTCCGAGCGTTGACCGCGCGGGGAATTTTTTACAAGGAAAAAAGAATTGCGCGACGGGGGCGAAAGCAAAGTTTTGATTTTATCCCGCATTTGGATTTCTTTGCGCCGCTTATACAACTTTCTGTTGTTCTTAAAGCTTTAAAAGCCCGCAGGGGAACAAAGTTGTCAATAACTATATAAGATCAAACGTTTTCATGCGTTCGTCGGGCGAGCGATTGGGTTGATGGAGTACGATTTTACGCTTTCCGCCGATTTCCTCAAAAATCATGGCGTGACCGCCGTCCTCGCGGAAAATAAATTTTTCGAAAATATATTCCCCGAAAATATCCTCCGCCTTGCTTTTTACGACGCAATAGCCTTGTTCGGTAAAGGTTGACCAAAACAAGGCGATATGTCCGCCCTCCGTTATCGCGTACGGACCTTCCGCGACATACCCCGTTATTCCTCCGCTCTCCGTCGGCACGGAAAAGCCGCAATACTTTCCGCTGATAATTTTTCTCGGTTTTCCCGCAAGAGCTTTTAAGTCGGCGGCAAGCTCCGCGACAAACAGAGAGCCGTCTCCGTCCCCCGTAACGGGATTAATCCATTCGTTGGAAAAAATAAGATACGGCTTTTCTTTCCATATAAAAAGCGTCGCGTCGAGGCACCACCAATCTTCGGGCGTGATATAATTCCCCGTCAGCGGCTGAAATTTTTCTTTCAGCATATCGGAAACGAGAATTATGCTTCCGCGGCCTTTCGACTTCTGAAAAACCGAAACGATAAGGTAGTATTTTCCGCAATATTTATGTAATTCAGGCGCCCATATCTGCGTGTAATCTGCAAGAGTGTCCTTCCCGACCATACACCCGACGCGCTCGAAGCAAACAAGATCCTTTGAAGAATAGAGCGTAAGATCGCTCCCTTTATCCCAGCAATCGTTTCCCGTAGTGCCCAGCAAATAATATTCTCCGTCTTCCACAAAAACGAACGGATCTCTGATTCTGATATCTTCGGCTTTTTGCATTTTTATTTCTCCTTTTATACCCTTGTCAAGCGAATTACGCATCCCCACAAGGAAGAATCCCCCCCCGTAAAAGCAAGCGTTCCGTCTTTGACGGCGATATCTTTCGGCGCATGGTAGGCGTCTTTTACGAAATACCCGCCGACCTCGATTTCGAAATGTGCGCAAGGGCGCTCTATCGCATAAGCATATACCAGCTTCTCTTTTTTGTCAAGCGATTCCCGAACAAGCCATACCCGCCCCTTCGGCGTGAGATACGAGCCGATTTCGCCCGTTTCGATAACGGTGGTCGTTCCGTCGAGAATAACGGGCGAAACCGAACGATAAAATCCGACCGACTTTTCAAGCTCGCATAAAATTTCTTCCGATTTTGCCGCGAGATCGCCTGAAAGGCAATACCTTCCGAGCATGGCTTTTGCCGCCGTAAACCGAATGTCTTCAAGCGAATATTCGTCGCGGATCGTCGCCCATATCTGCATTTTACGGGGAGGAATATAACGATGCAAATTGCACGCGACCGCAACGCCAGACGCATTTTCATGAGCGTCGGAAAAAGATACCATATCCGCAAGGCACAAAAATCTCGGCTCGTGCCTCATTCCGCCCGACGAACAAATTTCGAGGACGAGCTCGGGCAATTCGCTTTTGATTTCTTCGAAAAACGAAAGCACCTCTTCGATATGGTCCTGTAGCGCCGATCCGTAACTTTCCGCACCGTCGCAGCCCAAGCCTATATTATCGTTATAATCGACCTTCATATACCCGATATTGTTGTCTTTGAGCGTGCCTATCACCTTTTCGCGCAGATATTTCTTCACCTCTGCTTTGCGAAAATCCAAAAACGCTCTTCCGCGGTGCTCGATCGTTTTCCCCGCATACGTCAGCATCCAATCGGGATGAAGCCGATAAACGTCGCTCTGCAAAGAAACGCTTTCAAATTCAAACCACAGGCCGAGCTTTATATTAAACCTTTTCGCTTCCGCGGCAAAGTTTTTCAGTCCGTGCGGAAAAGCGTTTTCGTTTATCCGCCAATCGCCCAGCACGCCCCGCCCCCGTCCGTAATCGTTGAGAAACCATCCGTCGTCTATCACAAAATACTCGCAGCCGAGCCTATTTGCCGCGGCAAGCTGCGCCCGAAGCTTTTCTTCCGTCGGAAAACCCCAGGTATAGCAATATTCATTATAAACGACGGGCAGAGATTTTTCGGACGGCTTGACGGAAAGACGATTGTCAAAGCCTTTGACGAGTCTGTCGCAGGCTTCGTTCAGTCCGCCCGCGACGACGGTGACATATGCTTTACGCGTGCGTATTCTTTCGCCCTTTCTCAGCAAACGCCTGCAATGCCCCGTCAAAAAATCGGACGTACCGCCTCCGACGGAAAGATTTCCGTTTCGAAATACCGTTTCGATCTCCCAGGAAGCGGGCGCCTCCATCGCCGCCGCCCAACAGACGCCGTTTTTCGTATCCTCCAGGGCGACGAACGGCAATTGCCCCCGCGCGGGCATGGAACCGATTTGGCTCCATTTCTCCGTGCGGACGCCCAATCCCGACCAAGAGGGCTCGAAAGCCAGCCGATCCGTCGATACCGAGTAAAGCAACCCCTCGCCGCTCCAATTGCTGATCAATTTATGAAGAATCAGCTTTTTCGGATCGTGAAAGCGTTCAAACGGAGAAATACAGGAAAGATTAAAGCTCGGAAACGCCTCCACCGTCACCTCTTCGCCGTTGTTCTCCAATTCGTTGTAGGTTACGATCGCTTTTTCGTTTTCGTTAAAGAAGAAATAGCTTCTCGCAACCAGCCCGCCGTCGTTTTCAAATTGAGAACAGAGAACAAATCCGTCCTTTTCTTCCTTAACGGTCTGCCCTTTCAGCTTCAGCGAAAACGCCGTATCGGCATTCCGCATGGTCGTTCCCGAAGTAAAATCGCGCGAATATCCGTCTCCCGTAAGCGCTATATGAAGCATAGGTTCATGATCGATAATACAACCGAGAGGGCTTATTCCTGCCAGCTTTTCCTCGTTTACACGGGTTTCGTAACCATAAGGAATCAATAAAAATTCCGTTACGCCGTTTACTGTTGCAAAAATTCCCGACATATCACCGAAACGATAAATTTTCTTTGTTACGTTACTCATAAAATCTCACAATCTGTTTTTTTAGCTCTTAATCGCTCCGATCATAACGCCCTGAGCAAAATATTTCTGCAAAAAAGGATAAATCGCCATAATCGGAACCAGGCCGATAATAATCATGGCGGCATTCGAGCCCTGAGCGAATACGCGGGAGGGGTCCCAGCCTCCGCCCTGCCCTTCGGGACGGGCGTTGTTCAATCCCTCCCTGATTTTAAGGGCCAAAGGCTTCAGGTCGGGAACGTCGGAAAGAAGGAGCGAGGGCCAATACCACTCGTCCCACTTCGCCACGAGGTAGTACAGCATGATCGTCGCCAGGCCCGCTTTCGAAAGCGGAACGACAAAGGAAATCAATACGCGAAATTCGCTCGCCCCGTCCAAGCGGCAGGAATCGATAATGCTATCCGGTACCTGATTAAAGAAATTCCGTAAAATAATCATGTTGAACGTATTGATGCCGAAGGGAATAACGATACTGAATAAATTCCCCGTGCCGACGGTATCTTTTATCACGAGGTAGGTAGGGACAAGTCCGCCGCCGAAAAACATCGTGAAGATAATCAGAAAGAAAACGGCTTTCAAGCCCGGAACGTCTTTTTTAGTAAACGCATAGGCGCCGAGGCAGGTCAAAATCATCGAATATAACACGCCGGCGACCGTTATAAATACGGATACCCCGAAAGCCTTCAGGATATTGTCCTGATAAAGAGTGACCTTATAGTTTTCAAAATTGAAATGCCTCGGGATAACGATCACCGTCGAGGTGTTCGCCTGCAAATAGTCCGCTTTTGAGGCAAAGCTGAGAAGCAGCTGATAGACGACGGGAAAAATGCACAGCAGCGCAAATATAATAAAGAAGGCATAATTCAACACGTCGAATACCGACGCCTTTTTACGCTTGCTCTTCTTTACGGGATTCGTGTCCGTCACGGCATATTCCGCCGCACCTTCCGAATGATTTTCCTTCTTCATAGCTCCTCCTCAGTCGATGGTAAACATGCTGTAACCGTTTATCTTCTTTGTGAAAATATTTCCCGCAATCAAAAAGAAGAAATTGACGATCGTCTTAAACAATCCGACGGCCGTGGAAAGCCCGTAGCTGTTATACGCCTTCCCTTCGGTAAACAACCGATACGTATAAGTATCGATAATATCCGCCGTGTCGTAAATCCCTTTATTATACAAATTATAAACGGGATCGAACCCCGCGTTCATGATATTGCTCAGCTGCATGATAAACATAACCGTACAGACGGGCATGATGATGGGAAGGGTAATGCGGAAAATCATACCGATACGCCTGCACCCGTCGATTTCTGCCGCTTCGTACAGACACGGATCGACCCCCGCTATGGCCGCGGTATAGATGATCGTTCCCCAGCCCGTCCCTTTCCAGATCTCGGAAAAAATGAGGATAGGATAAAACGCGTTCGGGTTATTCAAAAAGGAAGTACGCGAACCGCCGAGAGAAACGATCAGGTTATTGATTAATCCGTCGTCCACCGCCAGGAGCATCTTTACGATACCGCCGAGAATTACCCAGGAAATGAAATTGGGCAGATACATCATCGTCTGGATCACTTTTTTGAAGCCGGGAGCTTTGATTTCGTTCAGAAACAAGGCAAACAAAATCGGAAGCGGAAAACAAAACAGCAATTTCAGGGAACTGATGATCACGGTATTTCTAATTGCGTTCGGCAGGGCTTTTTGACTGAAAATCGTCTGAAAATTTTCCCAGCCGATCCACGGACTTCCCATGATGCCGTATTTCGGGCGCCATTCTTTCCAGGCGAGCACAATTCCGTACATAGGAACGTAATTATATACGAGATAAAATACGACGACGGGCAACAGCATCAAATAAATCTGACGATTCATAAAGATTTTTTTCAAAAGATTTTTTCCGTTTCCCGCCCTTTTTCCTCTGCTCGCCGTCTGAAATGCTTTTTCACGGGCCGTCGCTTTTTCTTCCTTAACATTTTCCTCGTTCACGATACACCTCCCGATTACCCGATTGTAAGCTGTCCTTTATCCACCAGTCCCTGAAAACGGAAATACCGCTCGTTATCCTTATCCGCGGCAGTGAGAAGCTTGCCGCAGAAATTATAATTTCTGATCTTAATATCGGTAATCGCGTCCTTGATACTGCTGCTCATCGTATAGGCGTAAACGCTCGAATCCTCGACCGAATGAACCGCAATGTTTTCAAAGAGAATATTATCGATAAGCGCCCCCGTTCCACTAACCTGCGTGATGATGACGTTGGGGGAAATCACGTGATAGATTTCTATATCCTTAAACGTTACGTCTCCCCATCTCGTGGAAGCCTTCGTCCCCAGGCGCACGTCGAGGGCGTTGTTCCCGTTGCTCCACGTGGGCTGCGCAAAGCCTACCGCGTTGTTGCGGAAAATCATATTTTCCATATCGCAGGTTGATTCCCAGGTAAGGCAATATCCGCTGCCCTTATCCGTCCAGCAATCGTTGTATTCATATACGCAATTTGTTCCCGTCCTCTGGCCGCCCCAGCCGTGTCCCTTAAATTCGATGGCGTCGTCTCCCGTCCGCACGAAATTGTACCTGCCCGCGCTATCGACGCACTCGCTCATGCAAAGCCCGTCGGAATACGTCCTGTAGGCGAGCAGAAGATTGTACTCCATCAGCGCGTTATCGCAATTATAGACGCACATCGTCCAGGTGTTGGCATTTATGATGGTAAGGCCTTCGATCACGGCGTTTTCGCAGCGGGAAACGTTGACGACATGCTTATACTTTCCGTCGCCGCCTTTCACCTCGCCCATATCGAGCAGCCCGCGGCCGCGTATCTGGGGATTTTCGCAATCCTGCGCATGGATCGCCGTCTGCGTATTCTGGCTGCCGTTTGCGTTTTTTCTGTCGGCGCATTTCAGATACGCGCCGCGTTCCAGCCACAAAACGCTGTTCGCGGGCACATTGATGCTCGAAATTTCGTGCAGTCCCGGTTTCAGGACGTAATACATCTCCTCGTCGGTAAATTCCAGCTCGTCGTTTTCGTGATATCCGGGTTCGATTTCCCTCACGTCGTACCCGACGGGAATTTCAAGCTTCTCCTCCTCCGTTACCATTATGGTGAGCGGAGCCATGGTAGGGTCCGTCGCTTTCGCCGAAGCGGAGGAAGCAAACGTATAAGTAAACGAACCATACTGCGTAATCACCGATTTTATCGTTTTGCCTTCGATTGACGCCGCAGTATTTTTACTTTGGGGCAGAATCTCGCACTTCTTATACTCGCGGTCCGTTTTCAAGGTGACGTCCAGATTGAAATCGTCCTTGCAGGTCGCCACGTCCACCCAGGCGAAGGAATGGGAGCCTTTTCCGCAACGGGCGGTATATACGGGCACCGCCGTATCGTTGATGGTGAGCGTATGCCAAGGGCTCTTGATTATTGCGTTTTTGGTAACCTCGTCGTTATTTCCGCCGTTTTTCGTAAACACCTGGGCCTGCCAAGCTTCCACGTCGCCCGCTTCCGTTTCGGCCGCGGTGACGACTTCGGTATTATCATATACGGTAGGGATAACCTCGGCGAGTTTGTCCTTATCGATCGGAGGAAGCACGGTCTCGCTTCCCGATTGGCTGTTTTGCGAGCCGCCCGTGTCGTCCGAAGCTCCCGCGGAAGTGCAGCCCGCCGCGGCGGCAAAAAAGAGAAACAGCGCGCCGAATACGCCGGCAAACATTTTTTTCATATAAAGTCCCCTTCGCGGAATCAACCGCTTACTTACGAAAGCAGAGAACGCATTTCTCTGCTTTCCGTTATAACGTTCAGTTATTGCCCACCTTTACCAATTTGCCCGACTTCACGGCCTCGTTGTATTCGCTCTCCATTTTGGCGCCGAAATACGCTCCGTTATATTCGGATACAAATTCGTTCCACTCGTTCCGCATGGACGCGCTTACCGTATAGAGCTTTGTTTTCCAATCCTCTTTCCAGGTTTTTGCGTCAAACGTCCAATCCGCCGCAAGCGCCTTGTCGGGAAGCATTTTAATCACCGTCTGATCGAAAAAGTCCTTGGCGCCCGCGAGGTATCTCGTCATCGACTCGGTGTATAAATCGGGATAATCGGAAAGCTTCATATTTTTCCTATTCGCGCTGTCGCGGGCGGTAAGAATATCTCCGTTTGTGAGAAGCGCCTTCGCTTCGGGCGGAGTAGAAGTCAGATATCCCGCAAACGCCGCGGGGTCGGTCCAACGAAGCTCCTGAACAAATCCCTGCGGATCGGGTTCGCAAAGGGTTTCCCGCTCGCCGCCGACCACGTCGTCCTTCCACTGCCAATGCTCGCCGAATACCCCGTACGTGACAAGCTCCAGCCCTTCGGGGCTGTGAAGATATTCCATGAGGTTAAGGCACGCTTCCAGGCGTTCCACGCTCATTCCCTCTTTGATACACCATCCGCGATAGTAATTCACGTCGCCCTGACCGCCGAAATTACCGTTTTTCCCCGCAGGAGGATCGGTAATAAGGATCTTTTCTCGCGCGCCTTGAACGGTCAGCCCGTTCGTCGCGCTCATCATATTGGCGCAAATGACGTTGTACCAATTATGCGCGTACATCATGCCCGCTTTGCCCTGCGAAAAATCGTCCTGCTTGTTGCTTACGGTTTTTACGCCCACTTCCGAGCTGACGTAGCCCTCCGAAACCATTTTATTGAGAAACGAAGTCGCCAGCATGGAGCCTTCCGACGTCGCGGAATAATGATACGTTCCGTTTTCGTCCGCCGTCCACATTCTCCAATCCGTGTCGAATGCGGCGTGAATCCACGAATCCATGTCCCGGTTCTCTTCGGTCACATATCCGTATGTATCGTTTTTTCCGTTGCCGTCGGGATCGTACAGCGTAAAAGCCCTGGCCAAACGATAAAATTCCCCGAGATCTTCAGGACCCTCTTCGCTGAATTTATACTCGGCGCGCAGCGCGTCGGTAACCTGTGACTTATTGGAAACAACCCCGTCCGCAACGAGTATATCGTCGATTTTATTGTTGAGATTTTTAATCCAATCGCGGCGCACGTATAACGATTTATCGTTGCTCCATTCGCAGGGAATAAACCAGAGCTGCCCTTTGGAATACGTCACGTTGCTCTTCATGTATTCGTATTGCTGCAAATACTCGTAGAGATAGGGGTACTTGTCTTTGGAGGCCTCGTTTACATAGTAAGATATGGGAATAACCTCCCCGTCGCGGATCAGGCTGCGGTAAAGGTCGGAGTTTACGGGGCCGTCGATAATAAACAGCTCGTTCAATTCATTGTTCACGCGCTGTAAATCGAGCTGCGTGTAATAAGTTTCCGAGCCCGTCGATTTTGCCTTTAATTCCGTTCCCGCAGCCTTGACCAGCTCTTTATATACGGGGCTTTTCACCGCCGCGCCGTTATTGAATTGTTCCCAATCGTTGCAAAACATGGTGAGCTTATCGACGGAGTCTTCATGCCAAATCTTTGGATTGTACTCAAAGACATCGTCGTCCTGAGGCCT
>OKWJ01001514.1_pt1 | contig 16055 bp, 19 predicted proteins | sample 1607121 | NCBI WGS metagenome assembly OKWJ01 (sample SAMN04414080, study PRJEB24778) | human gut metagenome | material: faecal | host: Homo sapiens | reverse complement strand
CGCGGTCTGCGAAACTATCCCCTTTTAACTGATACGTACATACGCTCTCATACGGCACTCCTAATCGTTTGAGCGATTTCTTAATCGCAAGATCTTCCTCCGGTAAATATACATACTCGCTTTTTCCGTTATATTCGATCTCTACTTCCAGCATACGCTTTTCCCAGCCGTACCAGCCCTCCGGAAAAACTTGGCCGTCATATGCCTCTTTGTATTCTATAGCTGTCCAGGTTGAACTTCGCGTTGATCAAGTCTTTCGCTTCTTTATAGCCCTTATAGGCTATGATCGCGTATAGTTTTTTTGCTTGTATTTCCTCCAGGGACTCTATTTCATTCGCCAAATAGTTTATTTCGTCTACGTTCACATACGTACCTTCCAAAAAGGAAAGCGCACGCGGCGCTTCTACTTTCTCCACCAATACATTCGGCGCATTCGCTCCGTCCAAGCCTATTTCTTCCAGTCGATAACGTATATGCTCATGAAGGCACGGAAAGTCGATTTCTGTTTCCTGATCTGCATTTTTCAATTTCAGTATAATCATCGTTTTTATCTCCTCCCCTGATATTGGATCGCGTCCAGCCCGAACCGTCTGATTGCAATGGCGTTACACAGGATTTCGAACATCTGCGGCGTAATCACTGTCGTGTCCGCAAGATCGTCTATACTCACGTGTTTCGTTCCTAACGTTAGATCTTTCGCACAGCAGAGCAGGATATAACATTCCTCTCCGCCTGTCCGCAGATGGATATGTTGCAGCGGGATCCGGTTCTTGGCTATCCACGGTTTCGATATCTGTCATAATTTCCTGTCCGCCGTCAAAAGATACAGCTGGCACATCAACCCTTTGTCTGCCGTATTCATGCCTTTGGCTAATTCATCATGTATTTGTTTGAAAACCATAAATGTTAGCAATTTATTGTGCGCAATATGATTACGGCTTTTAATAAATTGTGATAATTGTTTTTTTAACTGGGCAGGATCAGCGAAATATTGTATAAAGATTTCATCCCATATTTTCACCCTAACCTCTCTCTTTTTTTGAACGACCTCTTTTGCTCCATCTTCATTTCGCTTTTTTAAGAATTGATACAGTTTTGATACATCCACCGAAGTCAAGACGGTGTTTTCGTTATATACGACTGCTTTTAGTATAATTTCTGACAATGTTTCCAATGTCATAGAAATAAAAGTTGTATTGATATTGGCATAATTAGGTACAATTTGCTTAAATGATGCTTCCATGCTTGAAACAGAGTCTCTATATTTTTCAAGCCCTGGCTGTTCAAGCCAATTATGCCCCAAATGTTGCATCAAAACTTTGTTCGCAAAAGCTCTTACTTGATTTTCAATTCTGAAAAATCTATGATATAAATTCGCACTAAGCATTTCCGACTGATCATCAACTAACCATGTACAAAGAGTCCAATCTTTTTTCAGACGTTCCTTTAACGCTAATTTTAATTGTTCAAGTGATTTATCATATCGTATTTCAAAATTCTCATTTTCAACGACTTGAGACTCGATTTCTATATGAAGCTGTATGTTGTTTTCTTCTCGCTTGTCAAAAACAAACACCACCTCGTATTTATTTTCATTGATTATGAGTTGATAAACTTCACGAGCTATTCGCCCCACACACCCCCGATAGACACATTCGGTCAAGCCCGGAATAGCCTGTTTAACATCGGCAAGAATCGCTTCGCTATATTCTTTAGAAAGGCATGTTTCTACCTGTATCTTTTCCACTCCTCCAAAAGGCGATTCGCAGACCTTCTCTGAACAAGAATAAAGGCAGCTCGTATTATTTGGCAAATTTAGCATATAACTTATTTTCATGATGTATTACCCCGATATTATTTCCATTTAATCTTTAAGTTATTTTTCTTTTATCAGCCTCTTAATGAGCGTTCAGTCAAAACAATATATTTATCAGGAATATCTATTTGTAGTTCGTCATAGAACTCACGCGTTTTTTCAACCATTTCATCGTATGTAAGCATTTTTATCCCCTTTATCTTTAAATTACATCACAATTATAACCCCTTTGTTTGATTTTGTCAAGGGGTTATGAGGGGTTATATTGTCGAATTATGAAAACAAAAGGCAATTTCCCCGAATAGCATACAAGCGACTACGAATTTGTAGCCGCTTTTTATGTTATTTATCTGCCAATTTTACATCGTCGATATCAAACCAGGTAGCGTTTTTGATCACCGCTTCCGAATTACCATCGCTTAATTGAACAAAATTGATTACGTCGTCTTTCGGGAATCCGCCATACCAATAGTGCCACCCCATATCATTATTCGGAATAATGCCGAGATCGTCGTTTCCGAGCAGTTTATCTGCTATTTGCCCGGCGTGTCCGAGAAGAACGGGAACGCCTTTATCTTTCATCGCGTTATACATACGCACGACTTCCGTCGTCAAACAATGCGTTCCGCCGGAAAGATAAAACCAATATCCGTCGTCCCAAAACAAATACAAATGAATCATCGTATGCGTATGCCCGCAAGAGATTTCCCACATGTGCGAAGGGTTTTCTATCTCCCATTTTTCCTGCGTGCTTAACTTAAACCATTTATCGAAGTCGTCTTGCGAATTCTCGTCAAGCAAACTCATTCCGCCGTCACGATCGTCGCCGTGACGTTTGAACATTCCTTTAGGTGTCTTTCCTTCTAACTCCTTATAACCTGCGGCGGTATAGCAATAAGAGCAAACTTCGTAATACTTTCCGGAAGACATCCGCTCATATCGCCCCGCCGCCTTTGTCGCAAATAAGTCATTACCGTTCTTGATATGCTTAATGAGTTTATCTATCTCTTTTTCCTTTAACCCGTCCCTATCGTGTTTCTTGCTTTTCGGAACAAGCCTCCAATAGAGTGCGCGGTTGATAAGCCCTTTTCTATTTTCGTAAGGCAATCCCTTTTTAACATAATCGTTATATACGCCTTGTTGCAACATTCCGACTGTGTTAGCGACTACCTGACTCAAAAATTCAAGTATTCTGTCTAACCGAGAGTCCGGAAAGAAATCCCCTTTCATATCCGGGCTTCTGCGCACAAGCACGGTATCGTCAAGAAAAACCATAACGTAACCGTTTTCGTTGATGACGCCGATTTTGAACCATACGCGTTTCCACGGAAATTCTTCTTCCATATCCTTTTGAAATTTCTCTTCGGAACAATCTTCGGGAGCGTAATACTTATTGAATTTTATGTATTGTTTTAGCGTTCCCCTCGGCACGGAAAACCAAAACTCCCAACGCTTGTCGGGATAAGTCGGTTTTATTTTTTCTATTTCGCCGAGCAAATTATTCATTGACCGCACTCCGGACTCCGTCAAGGCTATGTCGTTTTGATTTAATTTATTCGAGCGATAATTATGCTTATATGAATCGACTTCAGAAGCCGTCATTCTTATTTGTTTGTTCATTTTTGCCTCTTTTATATATTTTCATCTTCAAGGACGATACAATTTACCTTTCCGGAAAATGCAGTGCAGCCGTCAATCGCAATAATGCCATCCGCATAGAACGGTGAAAAATCGCTATCTTTTCCAAACTCGCTACATGCTCCTTCAAGCCGACAATGTCCCCATGAACAATGCCAATGTCCACAGATAATCGTTTTATTTTGCTCCGCCACCCCATAAGAATACGCAAGCATACCGTTTATCCACCGCGCTTCTTTCCAACCCGATTCGCCGACTTCCCGCCAATCTTCGATAGGCGAATAATAATTTGCAGACCAGCCGTGACGATTGTTGCAAGGTATCCATCCGTGAACGAACACATATTTCTTCGTTTCGTAATAGTTTAGCATTTTCGGAATAATTTCCGTTATATACGGCGTTGCGCATAACTTGTTTATAATATCCCTGTAGTCATCCGTAAAAATATCCGTTCCCGTTAAATCGGTAACTGTTTTAACCGTGCCGTTACTCCAGTGGTGCGTATACTCTATTCCGTGTCCGAACAACTGCTTTGCGTCGCGAATCAAATCTAAAATTAAATCTTCGTGATTTCCGCGCACCAAAATAACATCATCGTTCTTTAGAAGCTCGCAGATAAAATTTTACATTTTCACCGATTCCGATCCCCTGTCGAACAAATCGCCGCAAACAATCAATTTATGCGGAGATTTATCCTCAAAAAAACCTTTCTCGGACAAAGCCTGCATTGTTTCACTGTAAAAACTATGCACGTCAGAAATTACATAATATCTCATTTCTTATCGATCCTCTGCTCTTTTGTTTTCAGGATTTCGTCTAACGTAACCGGCGCATAATTCCAATACATACAACCGACGTTATAAATCTGCAAATTATACCCCTTTTCGTTTAATGTTTTTGCGATAAGAAATTCTTCCGTTGCCTCCGCCGTAAAATGCGAATGCCCGTGCAAATGAATAGCATTATATCTATGTCCGTTGTAAAACGGAATAAAATAATGGCTTAAAATACACCGACGCACCGTGCCGTCGTCAAGCGTAACGCTAATATCGTCATAATCTTTTATTCCTGCAAGTGCTTTCTTTGCCGCCGCATTATGTAAAAACCGATCATGGTTGCCCTTTATTAAAACAATCTGTCCGTTCAAGCGTTTTATAATCTGAACCGCTTCATTTGTTGCGGTTTTCCATATCAAATCACCTAAAACGTAGACAAGATCTCCTTTGGCTACCTTGTCATTCCAACGCTTTATAAGTTCATCGTCCATTTCTTCCACCGTTTCAAACGGTCTGTTGTCAAACCTTAAAACGTTTTCATGTCCGAAATGCAAATCGCTCGTAAAAAATATCTTTTGTCTTTCCATTATCCGTCTCCGAAAATTTCGTCGCAAAACGATTGTAGTTCAATTTTATCTTTCATATTCAAATCGGCACACGCCGACAACTTGTCCGTATAACGTTTTTCAAAAACGTATAGCCGCGACGAAGTAGTCTTTGTATCATCATTATATCGAATCATTTCGGGGAAGCCCCAAAACATAACTCCCACTTTATCCGAATATCGGAAAGCTTCGTCAAGCGCATATTCTAAAAACTCAAACTCTGGTTTTATCGCTCGGATATAATCCTTTCCGTCTTTAATTATTATCTGACGAAACATAGCGACTTTTGCCCTCATATAATATGGATAATGCCAGATATTAACGTGTTTCCATTTGTAGCTTTTCTCATAATGCTCACTTTTGCCTATCAGTCTCACCGGCGTTAAAAATCGACTGCTTCCATACTCAACCGGATGCTCGCAATTTTTATTCCCCGACTTAAACTCCGTAAGCACAGCATAAAGCCCGTCAACGTCATTGCCTATCGATTTATTGTTTCGAATAGCGATTATCAGCTCTTCGATTTCTTCCTGCGTTCCATAATAGTCTTTCCATCCGGATGAAAAGCCGGGACGAGCATAATCTGTAAGCCGAATCCTGTAAAACTGTTTATTCTTCATTATTCTTGAACCAACACTGCAAAAACGGCGTATTTTTAGGATCAGCACAGAAACACAAGAAATCTCGCGTCTCCTCTTCGATCGTCGTGCCGTTTTCTTTACAAATCTTTTGCACTCCGTCATAAAGTTCCTGTTCTACTTCAAATATCACCTCTACTTCTTTTGCCATAGAAACTCCCATATTTACTAATAGTCTCGCCAAAATTATAGCATAAAAAAAGACCTATTTTCATCCCACTCAAAAACGTTTCAACTTTTAGAAAAATATTTCAATTTTCTGTTTTTGTTGCAACTTTTTGAAAAATGTTTCAACTCGAAACCAACCACAGGTCAACTTTTAAACTACCGGTTTATTGTAATTCAATCACTTTTAGTATACTTTATTTACTGTTCCGCTTCGTAAAAGCATTTTCCCGCAGTATCTCCCGCAGAGCCTTTACCATATCGATGATAATCCTGCTCTCATACAATGTACACTCTTTAATTTGCTCGGCAAATTCGTTTTCGCACACGTTTTCATGCGTGTTTATACAGTCCGCCAAAATGTAATCTGCCGAAACGTCCAACGCATTTGCTATATCGACGAGCGTTTCAAGGCTCATGCACTTCAACCCCGTTTCCATATAACTTATGTAACTCGTCGATTTCTCTACCGCTTCAGCCAAATCTGCCTGCGATAAATGCTTCTTTTTCCGTGCCTCTTTCACTCTTTGCCCGATAGTGTAATAGTTAATCATGAATAAACCTCCAAAAAAATATTCATGATTATTATAGCCGTTGCACTATATTTTCGGCAATCGGCTGTTGTGTTCATAGCCAATAGACGATAAAATAGTCATAAGAATAAAATAGGAGGCGGAATATGGACGACGGAAATTCGTTAAAACTAAAAGAAATCGGCAATCGTATTCGCGCCGCCAGAGTCGAACAACACATGAGCCAAGACGCATTAGCGTTCGAGGCGGATTTAAGCCTTAGCACAATGAGCGACATCGAACTCGGCAAGTCTAATCTTCGCGTCGTTACTTTAATAAAAATTATCGAAGCGTTAAAGATTTCCGCAGATACAATCCTGCGCCCGGACGTTCCGAATGTGAACGGTATTTACCAATCGGAATTCAGCGACCTGCTATCCGATTGCTCCCCCGCCGAAATGGAATCTATTATAAGACTCGTTTCAGACGTCAAAAAGACTTTCCACTCGAACAAACTGTAATCAACATAACATCACTTAATCAGGTTGCCGAATCGTTATTACTCGGCAACTTTTTTATTTTTCTTTTGTTTTTATAAACCGACGGTCAACGACTTGACTGCCGGTTTATTTCTTTTTACGCGAAAAGACATTATAATTGATTGCGGAACAACAAGCATAGGGAGAGACTATGGAAGAATTAAATGTATTCGATAAACTCACGGCTATCGCAACGCCGACACAACTTACTTTGTTCGGCGACTCCGATCGTTCAAGAGCAATCGCTGAACATAAAGCATGGCTGCAAAGCATCCGACACGAACGCCCGAATACCGAATCGAACTATAAAATAGGTATTTATATTCGCTATTTTAATCAGACAAAATACGAAGATTATCTCTCATATCACAAAAAACAGTTTAACGACACCATCGCCCTTTGCCCGAAATGGGAACTTGTCGATTTTTATATAGATGAGGGTGCGACAGCTCCGCATATGGAATCTGCCAAAGAATGGAGCCGATTATTGCAAGATTGCATGGACGGCAAAGTCAATCTTATTATCACTCAAAAAATCGGTAACGTTTCGAGAGATATGCAAGAACTGACGATATGTTCGCGACTACTTGCCACACAAAATCCGCCTATCGGTATTTATTTTATATCGGAAGACATTTTTACTTTAGCTTCTTACTATACACACGATTTGAGGGACACCAAATTTTTCCCTTCCGAGGATTGGAAAATACTCCCCGACGAAGAGCAAAAAGGACTGATTACAGATGATTGATATTGAAAAACGCGAACAAAAGGAACAGGAGAAAAAGAAAACTCGACAAAGGATGCAAGTTAAAGTCGATCCGAACAACTACGAGTTTATTCCTGCTCAAAAAGAAACCGACTATTATGACAATGACGTCAATCAAAGAGTCGGAATCTACGTCCGCGTTTCCACCGACGACGTAAGGCAAACCACATCATTTGAATTGCAAAAGAAATATTATGAGGATTTCGTTACAAAACATCCCAACTGGACGCTCGTGAAAATTTATGCCGATGAAGGCATCAGCGGCACTTCTCTCGACCACCGCGTCGGATTCAATGAAATGATTTCCGATGCAAAAAGCGGTAAACTCGATATGATTATTACAAAAAGCGTATCCCGTTTTGCCCGTAACGTTCTTATCTGTATCGGTATGGTGAGAGACTTGGCTGCATTACACCACCCCGTCGGTGTATTTTTTGAATCGGAAGCCATATTTTCGCTAAACGACGATTCTCAAATGGCTTTATCTTTTTTAGCCACGATGGCAGAAGAAGAATCTCACACGCGTAGCAGAAGCATGGAAACGTCCCTTCGGATGCGTCTCGATAACGGTATCCCCCTTACACCTAAACTATTGGGTTACTCTCATGACGAAGACGGGCAACTCGTTATCAATCCTACCGAAGCGCCGACTGTTAAATTATGCTTTTATATGTATCTCTACGGCTATTCGACTCAACAAATCGCCGATACTCTTATCGCTCTCGGTCGCAAATCTTACCTTGGGAATATCTGCTGGACGGCAAACTCTATCGTGCAAATCTTGCGAAACGAAAGGCATTGCGGCGACGTTCTGACAAGAAAAACCTATACGCCCGACTTTCATACCCATAAAGCAAAGAAAAACTATGGCAAAAAACCGCAAAGTTTATATAAAAATCATCACGAAGCAATCGTCTCCCGCGATGATTTTATTGCCGTTCAGCATATGCTTGACAATGCAAAATACGGCAACAAATCTTTTTTACCCGAACTGAAAGTAATTTCATCCGGCATACTAAAAGGTTTTGTCATAATAAATCCGCGCTGGGCGGCATTCAAAGAAATAGATTATCTTCAAGCCGCTCAAAGCATTTACGAACAACTTGCGGAAACCGATACCGAACAACCGACTCTTGTTGACGATAACCCGAAAGAAGTTCAGATAGAAGTCGCCGCCGGAGATTTCGACCTAAGGGATTTTGAAATTACCCGTTCCGAATTTTTCGATTCGGTAAAACAACCTTACGTTGTTTTTGCAAATAAAAAGATTAAATTCGGCGCTACGATTACGAAGAAGTTCGCTGATAAAAATTACATTGAATTACTCGTAAATCCAAAAGAACGAAAATTCGCCATACGCCAAACGGATAAAACAAATCGGCAAAGCGTATGCTGTTCAAAATTATCCATAGGTCAACATCTTCCGCGAGAAATCCCGGCTTCCGCTTTTTTCAACACGCTATACGATCTGTTCGGGTGGAACACCGATTACAAATACCGCATTATCGGCTCTTTACTTGAAAAAGACAATGAAATCGCCTATGTTTTCAACATAGATAACTCTGAAGCCTTTTTCAAACCGTATATCTTGCCGAAGGAACAAGACGAAAACGCAAAAATCCAGCATCTCACCCCTTCTGGAAAACGCATACGGGCAATTCCACAGGAATGGACAAACAGTTTCGGCAAACAATACTATATTCACGAACAATCGATTGCCGCGTTAGCCGAACAAAGCGAAAAAGATTGGAAATTACGCATAGACGGTCAGCTTTGCGATACGGGTAACAATCTGAACGTAACCGGTTTCGACGAATTACGGACTTATATCAATCAAGAAATAAGCAGCATCACCACACAGGAGTAACAAATGAGCGATACGAATACATTGAACGATTTATTGCCCGACTCATTAAATCAAGAAGAACAACCCAACACGCAACAACCGTCCCTTACCAAAGACGATGAAATATTAGATATGAGCGGCGGCTTTGATTTTGACGACTATCAGGTCGTCAGACGAGAATTTTTCGCACATATAAAGGAACCGTCCGTAACCTTCAACGAGTGTAAATTATACGTTAATGCCGCCTGCCTCTCTAAATTTCCGAATGCGTCTTACGCTCAGGTTCTGATAAACCAAAAAAAGAAAATTCTTGCCCTGCGCCCTTGCGAAGAAGGCGCAAGAGATTCTTTTATGTGGTGCAACTCTTCTAACAGTAAAAGAAAGGCAAAGTCTATCACATGCAAACTGTTTTTTGCAAAACTTGTGTCGCTTATGGATTGGAATCCGAATTACAGATATAAACTATTGGGCAAACTTATTCACGCGAACGGCGAATACCTCATCGCGTTTGATTTAACCTCAACCGAAATTTATCGAAAAGCAAAAGTCGGCGAAGATAAAATGAAGGTTTCCCGAACACCCGTTTACCCGTCCGATTGGCAGAATCAATTTGGCTTACCGTTTAACGAACACAAACAGTCTTTGCAAATCAATATTTTCGACGGTTATGCGATTTATTCTATAAAAGAAACCGGACAAGATAACCACTCAGAGGTATTAAATGACAACCGAACAGCAGAATAACGTACTCCTTACAATCGATCCGAGAAAAAGCAGAATACGTTTACACAAAACTACCCTTCACGCTCTCGGCGATCCCAAATTCATCCAATTCCTTATAAGTCAAAAACAGCGAAATTTCGCGATACGCGCCGTAGATAAAGAATTTACCGACGCGCAACCGCTTAAGGTAAATACAAAAAATCTCTCCCCCGACGATTCATACGAAGTGTTTTCTACAATGCTTGTCAATAAGTTATGCGATGTTTTAGGCATAGCCGATATGAAAAGTTCCTACAGGCTCTCAGGTTGCATTATTCCGGAACAAAACATGGCTCTATTCTCGTTTTCGTCCTTAAGAAAAATAGACTTAAAGGAAGATTGCAATGGATAAGCTCCCTATACTCAAAATAGATCCTGAATTTAAAGACCTGATACGACCTTTAAGGCGTAAAGAATACTTGCAATTAGAAGAAAATATCCTTGACGAAGGCTGCCGAGATCCGATAATTATCTGGAACGACTATATAATCGACGGGCATAACCGCTATTCGATATGCACTAAATACTCAATTCCTTTCAATACCGTATCAAAAGATTTTGCCTCGCGTGAAGAAGTTATCGTTTGGATATGTAAAAACCAACTCGGGAGACGAAATATTACGGAAGAAACGCGAAAATATCTAATCGGTCGGCAATACGAATCCGAAAAAATCATCGACAGCAAAAAGAACATACGCGGTAAAAATCAACACTCGTTACAATCTAAACAAGACGAAACCGACGAGGATTATATTATTGATTCCGAACCCGAACAGTCTATACAACGGTCGAAAAACAAAACCGCACATATTATAGGCGCCGAAAATAATATAACCCATGCAACCGTCCAAAAATATGCTTATTTTTCTCGCGCTCTTGACCATATTGCGGAGCAATGCCCGGAGCTAAAAACAAAAATTTTATCCGGTAGATATAAAATCTCACATAAAAACGTTCTTGCGCTCGAACAATTAAGTCCTAAAGAACTAACGCAACTCAACGTGCGATTAGACAGAGGAAAACATCCTTTCGTGCAATATTGCACCACCCGCTCGATCATCGAAAACGAACCTAAAGAAGAAACCAAGCCGCATCAGCCGTCTGTAAAAGATATGCCAGAGCATAATCCGGACGCCCCTGTAATTCAACTTTGCCTTACCATTCCGTCATGGATTACTTCCATACAAAAAGCCACGGAGTCTGCCACCATTGCAAACGTATCAGACAAAGCGAAGCAGCAACTACTCGAAATTTTAGACAAACTGAAAGCGGCTATTGATACCGTTACCGCTCTCATTAAGGAGGATTAAACATGCCCGATTACAGTGAATTCGTTCCGAACGTTCACTTTGAACAAATTCCTATTAAAGACCTTGTATCAAATCAAGACTATCAAAGAAATTTATCCCTCGGGCATATAAACCGTGCCGCAGAAAATTTTGACTTATATCAAATCAATCCCGTAAAAGTCAGCCGTCGCGACGGTGTAAATTACGTTTTTAATGGTCAGCACACTATAGAAATCGTAGCCTTGGTATCCGGTTCGCGTGAAACTCCCGTCTGGTGCATGATTTACGACGACTTATCCTATACCGCCGAAGCAAATATCTTTGCAAACCAGCAAAAATTTGTAAAACCGCTCCAACCGTATGAAGTATTTAATGCCAACGTCGAAGCCGGAAACGACACCCAACTTATCATTAAAAGTTTAGTAGAATCATATGGCTTAACAATAGGAAACAAGAAAGGTCCGGGGATTATTTGCGCCGTATCGACTTTAGAAAATATCTATACGAATTATGGAATGCAAACATTAAATCGAACCTTACGCTTGATTATAGGCGCATGGGAAGGCGATCTTCATTCTTTTTCTGCAAATATTCTTAACGCCGTCGCAAAACTTATTTCCGTCTTCGGAGACAGTCTGAACGATGATATTTTTAAAGAAAAACTCGGAGCCGTTTCAGTAAAACAACTCACCCGCGTCGCAAAAGAACGAAAGTCTGGTTGCATGGGGTTTGCCGAAACCATGATTATAGAATACAACGGCAAGAAAAAGTCTCGCGCCAACCGTCTGTCTATGGGCAGACTTTATTCTAAAGGATACTCGGGCGACATAGGCGAAGAAGATGACGAAGACGATTCTTTACAAGATGAATCCGAGTCCGAATACCCTGTCATTGAGTAGAAAGAGGCTTGCCCTAAATTATTGGGCAAACCTTTTTAGTCTATTTAACATATCAATCAAAGTATTTATTATATGTTTCGTTTACACTTTCAACATATACCACGAACGACGGATGATTTGTATCTCCTCGTAACAAATACATATTTTTCTTATCCAAATATTTAGCTCTTACCTCACCCCAAAAACTATTCTCTTTTATAGCAATAGCTTTATCTCTCACATCTTTGGAAGACGGAACCTGACACCAAGTCCACTGATCATATATTCCGTAATTCTTATTATGAATGAGTCGGCAATAATCACCGTCCGAATTTTTTGCAAGGATTGCCACGTCAAACGAAAATTCCACTTTCGGAGAATCGTTAAAGTGCAATATAGACGTGATTACCGACGTTGAATCTTTTCCGTCTGAAAAGAATGAATTGCCAACCGCCTTATTCAATGAACAACGAACGGTCTCCTTTAATTTACGTAAATCATTCCAAAATTCGTCTGGCATCGATATAATATATAAATTGTAGTCCAAGTCAAACGGCGCATTTCCATTCCTTGTAACCATATTTCGAGCATCTCCGCCACTCCCCACAAGAGAAAAATTAGTATTTATCCCAAACGAATCATACAAATCATCCCTTACATCTTCTAAAACTTTAGAACAATAGGAACGGTATCTCTTTACCTCATTACTTTCAACATATTGATACATAAAACATCTCCTCTTATCCCATACCTGCCAAATAGCGGTTATTCCGCCAAATCGTATTATTATATCCGATAAAATATATTATGTCAATGGTTTTATGACTCCAAAACGCGCTTTTTTCTAAAAATATGTTATATTTATTCTAACCCGGTCGAATTCGACCAGTTTAATCGTTTCGATTTCGATACGGTTACAAAACCTCTTCAAGCAACATGCCGTTCTTTAATTCTATAACGATTGTATGGTCTTTTTTTATCCGCACTTCCTGAATTATTCGTCTTAATTTGTTATCCGTTATTTCGGAACAATCGGCATTATAAAGAGAGAGTTCCTTGCTAAACCTACTCAGCTCTTCGTTTCTCGTCTTAGCAGTAGTCATTTTCTCTTCTATAATTGATTTTTCGTTTCGCAAAGCCACAATTCTTTGAGATAGTTCGATTATTTCTTCCCTTATCCGTTCCTTATTCCCTTGCGTCGTAACTTCAATCATTGCGGCGTCTTCCATTTGCTTATTCAGCTCGTTTATGCTTCTTTCGATATTGCATAAATCATCCGTATAATCATTGCCACCGAATTGCTTTGACAACTCCGACAGAACAATGGCAAGCGCACCGCTGTTATTCTGGATATACCTGTTTATCGACCTATAGACCGCTTTATGTATCAATTCATCACCAACAGATATAGACTCGCACGCTTTCCCTCCATGCTCGATTCGCGTAATACAACGCCACACGATTTTTTTCTTACCGCCGGAAATCCACATACAACGTCTGTAACGGTTTCCGCACGAATCACATACAAGCAAATCCGAAAAAGAATATTTCCCGCTAAACTTTCCCTTTGCCGTAATCGTTTTATCCGACACACGCGGTCTGCTACGGCGCTTTGCCATTTCCGACTGAACTTGCTTGAACGTATCCCGATCTATTATCGCCGGGTGATTGTTTGAAACAAGATATTTCGGCATCTCCCCACGATTTTTTCTTGCCCTTTTTGTAATACAATTCTCTATATACGTTTTTTGCAATAACATATCGCCGACGTATCTTTCGTTCGTTAAAATATTACGAATAGCATTTCGACTCCAAATATCATTGCCCGTCGCTGTTTTTATCGGCGCAGAATCGAGATATTCCTTGATTTGATCCACGCTGTTCCCGTCTAAATACATATCGAAGACGTCTTTTACATACTTAGCTTCCTCGGGGACTATTTCCGGCTGACCGTCTTCGCCTTTTCTATAGCCTATAAGATTATATCTGAACTTAAACGTTCCTGATTGCATTCTCCGCTGTATTCCCCAACGAACGTTCGCACTGATATTTTCACTTTCTGCTTGAGCTAAAACGCTATAAATACCTAATGCCAACTCGCTTTCGGATTTTAAGGAATCAAGACATTGCTCTTCAAAATACACACCGATTCCAAGTGCTTTCAGTTTACGAACATACTTGAGCGCGTCTACCGTATTTCTTGCAAAACGAGCAACAGATTTCGTTATGATATAATCGATTTTACCCTTTTCGCAATCTTTAATCATGCGAAGAAAATCGTCCCTTTTCGCCGCTTGGGTTCCGCTTAAACCTTCATCGGCATAAATTCCTGCAAAACGCCATTTGGGATTTTTTGCGATAGCGTCCGTATAATAGGCAACTTGCGCCTTATAACTTTCAAGCTGGTCGGAACTATCCGTTGACACACGACAATATGCCGCTGTACGGAGTATCGAAAGTTCTGCGTTCGCCGCTTTCTTTTTCGGATCCGCTTCTATTCGCGTTATAATCTTTTTTGCCGCATTCACTGAACTTTTCACCTCCCATATCGCTTGAAACAACGCTTCCGTTCATAAATGTAACGGTTATACTTCCGTTTTGCTCTATTTGTAATTTTGAAACATACTCGTTCAAAAAATTTTCGCTTACAAGACCGGGAGTGCTCTCTGTTTCTTCTTTTATCGCACTGAGCAATTGTTCCTTACTTGTATCATCCACCTGTTCTTTACAATGACTGTATTTTAACTTTGCTAACTTAAAAATAAGATTTTTCCCTTTGTTAAAATCGGGTTCGGGCGCATCCATAATCTTACGGAGTTCGTTTCTGCATTGTATTTCCTCAAAATTATACGAACTGCTTTTACCTGAATTTCGATTATCCAAAAGCGACGAATCGTCTTTTATTGCTGTAAATATTTTTCCAAACTCGGCAAAAATCAATGCATCATCTACATAGACGTCATTTTTACAGCCGTTTCCGCATATCCACTTTTCTCTCGACCGCCATTTCGTTCGCCTTGTCATCAACTTTCCGCATTGGGCGCAAACGATGTTCTTTTTCAGATATTCTATATTTCCCGAAAAATGCTCTTTCTTAAAACCTTTCGTGTTTTTTAAGCCATACGCACTTTGAAACAATTCGTTCCCGACTATCGTCGGATAATCATCCGCTCCGATATACTTTTTGTTTTCGATTATCCTTGAAACGCGATTTTTATTCCAATTACAGTTTCCTTGAAAAAAATCCACGTTACGCACGGTTAGTTCATCGGCTATTTCCTGTAACAGTTTCCCTGCGGCATATTTCTCGAATATTTCGCGCACCACAACGGCTTCCCGATCAATAACGCAAATTTTATTCCCGTCTATCCCGTATCCGAAACTAATCATTCTATTTGCCATTTCACACCTCCGCGCTGAACTCTAAATCTCCCTTCAATACAAAAGTGATTGCACCGCTTTCTTCTATATAAATTTGCTTGATTATTCCATTGAAAATATCTTTATCGAATTCGGTTATCCCCACAGGAAATTGCTGAAGATTTCTTTTAAGCTCTCTCAGCCTTTCTATACAGCGCTCATCGTCGTCCTCGCCCGTCGCGTTTTCAATTCGGATATTTTCTTTTTAATCGTATCCGTTTTCTCAAAGTATAAATCCTCGTTAAACGAACCTTCGGAATAAAGAGTAGTAAACAAACTCTCCTGTGCGCTTAAAACAGAAATATCTTTATCGATTTGCACTATCTCATCGTTTCCACGATTTATTCTTACCTTCAGCATCTGTAATTGGGCAATGGTTTCATCGATAAGACTTTTCTCGTT
>OKWJ01001509.1_pt1 | contig 16102 bp, 9 predicted proteins | sample 1607121 | NCBI WGS metagenome assembly OKWJ01 (sample SAMN04414080, study PRJEB24778) | human gut metagenome | material: faecal | host: Homo sapiens | reverse complement strand
GTCGGCTCGTTGCCGCCGCCGAGGAACAGGAGCGTATCGCAGTTGCCGATGATGCTCTCCCACTCCTTTTCATAGAGCGCCTTGATGTTCTGGATATTCTGCACGATGATGTTGAGGCCGATGTTGTAGCTGCGGCAGGTCGCAAGGACTTTTGGATAGCTGTCGGGCTGCGCGACGTTCGCCCACTCGTCTTGAATGACACGCACGGGAATGGGCAAGCGCCCGTTGTACTTCTCGTCCGCGCGGGCGTATAGCTCTTGAAAGCATTGGGTGTAGAGCATACCGATCAGATAATTCATGCTGGTGTCGATGATGGGAATGACGCAGAAAATAGCGCGCTTCTTCTCGCCCAGCGAGCCGAAGTCCATATCATCGCGGCGCGTCATGTAGGCGTACTGCGGGATATTGAACGCTGCGAGGCGCACACCCGCGGAGATCAAGATGGATTTCGCCGTTTTGCCAGCGGCCTGCTTGAAAATCTTGTACTGCTTCAAAGCGACATGGTTGGAGTTTTCCTCCTCCAGCGCCTTGAAAAGCATATCCAGTGGGCTTTGGTATCGGTCGTCCTCCTCGCGCACGTCCGCAAACTCCAGCATATAAAGCACCGTTTCAAAGTTCTGTTCCTCCGGCGGCGCGAAGTCCATGAGATAGAGGATCAGCGCCGAGTCGAGCGCAATCTCGGCCTTTTCCCAAAAGGGATCGTTGCTCGATGCGTTCTTGGGCGTCGTATTCTTGATCAGGTTGTCGATCAGCTTCAGCACGTCCTTTTCGTCGTGCAGATACACAAACGGGTTGTAGCAATCGGACTGGCTCGGCTCAATGAGGTTGAACACCTTAACGTCGTATCCCTCATCAATCAAGAGCTGCCCCACGGCGCGGAGCATTTCGCCTTTCGGGTCGGTGATAAGAAAGGAGCAGTTGGCGCTCATCAGTCCGGGGATGCAGAAGAATTGCGTCTTGCCCGCGCCGGAGCCACCCACCACAAGGATGTTGAGGTTGCGCCGGTGCTTGTGTCCGTTCATGCCGATCATAACGTGCATGGTGAGGATCACATTCATCTTTGCGTTTTCCCGATCCATGTACTTGCGGCATAGCGCCTGCGGGTCGCCCCACTTTGCCGAGCCGTATTCCTCGCCCGGTCGTCGGTTCTCACGGTTGGTGTAGTACAGCCCCACGCTCATTGCGTAGATGACAAGCCCGGTCAGCATAAATTTCAGCGTGTGCGGCGTCCACCTTATGGAAAAGGGGCGCTCCAGCAAGGCACTGACACGCCCCACAAGATCAAACGCCGTCATGCCGTCCTCGTAGCCGTAGGCAAGCAGCGCCGAGAGCCACAGCACGGCTATGGAGAGCGCCGCCCACATAGGGGCGGCGCTCTGAAAGCTCTTTTGCCGTTTCAAGACTTAATAGCCTGTCTTGGGCAGGGTCTTGTTGGTCTTGGCATAGACGGCGGTATTCCAGCGGGACACCGCCATGATCCATTGACCGTTATACAAGCCGCCCACATCTGCGACGTTGACGATGCTGCTGCCATTGGACAGCCCCTTGTTGACCGTGCCGTAGATATAGGCCGTTTCCACTTCCGCAAAGCCCGCCTTGACCGTGCCGAAAACAAACATGACTTCGGTGACGCGCTCATTGGCGGCGAGGCTGAGCGTCGCGGGGCGGGCGTCCAGCGCGTAGTTCTTCGTGGTGCTGAGATTGTCCGCCAGCGTCCGATAACTGCCGCCGGAGAGGTTGGTTTGATAGACCACCTTATAGGCAAGCTGCTGGTTGTAGGTTCCCGTCACGACCTTATCAAGCGTGACCTGACCGGGCAGCGTATCACGCCAGAAGAACGAGCCGAGGGCGACGGTGGACGTGTTGGCAATGCCCGTCACGTTGTAGCGGATCGGCTGACCGGGCATAACCTCCGCATAGCCGGTTTTCTTGATGGCGACGCCTGTTGCCACGCTCTCGTCCAGCACCTCAAAGCTGACGATCTGCCCCTCATGCTCCAAACAGGCGTTCATCACGGTGGGGTTGATCGCGTAATAGTTGGGCGCTTTCACTTCTTTGATGGTGTAGCGGGACAGCGGGAGCGGTTGGGAAACGGCGCGGCCCCGGCTGTCGCTTCGGATGGTATCGACGACATTGCCCGCCTTGTCGTAAATCTCAAAGACCGCTCCCTCCAGCAGCGTACCGGCGGGAAGGCCGTTGATCGGGTTATCGTTCGCGGACTTCTTCACGATCTGGATTTGCCCGCGGATCGCCCTGTTGCGCCATGTGATTTCGCTGGTCGAGCCATAGCGGACATAGACGGTTTTCAGCTCATTGTCCGGCACATAACCGTCCGCGGCGCGGATCTCGCGCACATAGTAGCGCCCGTCCGCGAGGCCGTCGTCCATATAGACGTAGCCGTCCTGATCGCTGGTGTACTCCCCAATGGGGTTGCGGTTGCTGTCATAGAGGACGAAAACCGCGCCGTAGATGCCCTTGCCGGTATCGGCGTCGATCTTGTGGAGCAGGATGCGGGAAGTCTTGCGGTTGGTGAGGGCAAGCGTCGCCGTCTGCCCGTCCTTGACCTCCACGCTCTGCGGGGTCGGGTCGAGCTGATAGCCGGACGCCGCTTTCAGCTCCGTCACGGTGTACCAGCCGCTATCAAGGCTGGGGAGCCGGATCGTGCCGTTGCGGTCGGTGGCGTACTGCCCGATGATCTCGCCATTCATCTTCTGGACTTCAAACTGTACGCCGGAGATGCGCGCGCCGGTTTCCTCGTCGCTCTTTGTGATGATAAGCCCGCCGATGGGCGTGTCGTAAAATACAAGCGTCTGCGTATCGTCCGTGTTCACGGTCACGGTCTGCGTCCGGCTGTTGGGGTCGAGAATATACCCGTCCGGGGCCTTTTCCTCGGTCACAACTACCGTGCCGGTCAAGCCCGTAATGACGATCTCGCCGTTGCTGTTCGTGGTATAAATGCCGTTTGAGGACAGCTTGCCGCCCGCGTTATCCACCACGCGCCCGTCCGCGTAGCGGACGCTGAACTCCGCGCCGCCAAGGGGCGCTTTTGTGATGCTGTCCAGCTTGCGGATCATGAGCGTTCCCTGTCTGGCGTTCCAGAAAGTGAGCTGCTGAACGGTGCCGGCCTTAATCAAAATATCCTGCGGCGTACCGTCCAAAACATAGCCGTCCACGGTCTTGATCTCGCGGGCGGTCACGGTCATTCCCAGTTCCAGGCCGTCCAGTACGATCTCGCCGGCCTTGTCGGTGTAGTAGACACCATCATCGGGGCCGACTGCCGCGCCGCTGCCGTCCACCACGCGGAACGCAACGCCGGAAAGCGGCTCATTCTCCGTTCCCGCAATGAATTTGCGAATAATGAGGGTCGTGGACGGTTCGTTGTCAAAGGTGAGGCTGTTCGCCGCGCCGCTTCGGACAACGATGGTTTTGGGGGAAGGCTCCTTGATATAGCCGGTGGGCGCTTTCGTTTCGGTCACGATCACGGTGGCGTCGGGTTTCAGTCCGGAAACGATCACCGTGCCGTCCTTGCCGGTGGTGTAGCGCCCGTTGTTCGCCCCGATCTCCGTGCCGTCGCTGTACTTCACGGAAAATTCCGCGTTCGCCAGCGGCTTCTTCGTGTTCGCGTCACGCTTCAAAAGCGTCAAGGTGCAAAGCGGCTCGTCGTAAAAGCTGACGGTCTGCGTGTCCGCTTCGTTCACGCGGACGGTCTGCGGCGTCGCGTCTAGCCTGTAATTGTCGGGGGCTTTTACCTCCGTCACGACGTAGGTGTCCGGGGTCAGCTTCGTCAAAACGATCTGCCCCTGCGCGTCGGTGGTATAGATGCCGTTGCTGCTCGTCAAGCCCTCGTTGCCGGGGATAAGCTCGCCGCTCGACGTGGTGATCTTAAACTGCGCGCCCGCCAGCGGCTCCTTTGTGATGTTGTCGTACTTCTGGACGATCAGCGCACCTTTCGGGGGATTGGTAAAGGTCAGCGTCTGCGTGTCGGCTGCGTTTACCACGACGGTCTGCGGCTGGCTGTTCAGCACATAGCCCGCGGGGGCTTGCTCCTCGGTCACGACGTAGGTGCCGGGAGTGAGGTCGTAAAGCTGGATCTGACCGTTTGCCGCCGTGGTATAAAGCCCGTTGGACGAAACATAGCCGCCGTAGTTATCGGCATACGCTCCATCGGAAGTGACGACGCGGAACACCGCGCCGCCGAGAGGCGCGCCCGTGAAGCTGTCGCGCTTCTGGATAATCAGCCCGCCTTTCGGGGCATTGCGAAATTCCAGCGTGACCGTCTGCCCCGCCTTGATGTATGCCGCCTGCGGGGTATCGTCCAGCACATAGCCGTCCTTTGCAATCGTTTCCTTTGCGATCAGCGTCGTGCCGGGGGCGATGCCGTCAATGAGGATCGTGCCGGCGCTGTCGGTGGTAAAATAGCCGTTGCTGTTCCCGATTACCGCGCCGGTGCTGTCCGTTATGAGAAACTGCACGTCGGAGATCGGCGCGTGGTTGGCGCTGTTGATCTTCTTAATCAGCAGGGAGCCTTTCGGCGCGTTGCCGAAATAAAGCTGCACGACGCTCTGCGGCTCGCCGCTGATATAGGCCGTCTGCGGCGCGGCGTCGATCACATGGCCGCTGTCGCTGGCAAGCTCCTCCACCACATACGTCCCAGCTTTGAGGCCGGTGACGGTGAAACTGCCGTTGGCGCTTGTGAGATAAGTGCCGATGACCGTGCCGCCCGTGCCGCTGGTGCCGGACAGATACTTGACTTGGAATACGGCATTTTTGACCGCTTCGCCAGTCACGCTGTCGTACTTGAAAACAACGAGTGCGGAAAGGGGCGCGTTCTCAAAGGTGACGGTCTTACCCTTGCCCGCGAGGATATAAAACTCCTGCGTGGCGGGGCCTTTGATGGCATAGCCTGCGGGCGGCTCCAGCTCCGCCACCTTGTACCAGCCGTCCTTTAATTCGCTGATGACGATTTGACCGTTTTCATCGGTATAGAAATCTCCGAGGTCGTTGATCTCGCCGCTGAAGGTCTGATTGCTGGCATAGGTGATGTGGAATTTTGCGGCTTTCAACGGGTCGCCGGTCACGCTGTCGATCTTGTTCACGGTCAGCGTGGGCTTGATGTGGTTTTCAAAAATCACCGTCCCCAGCTTGTTCGGCTCCAGCGTGACAAGCTGCGACGGCTGCTCCGCGGGCAGATAGCCGGTCGGGTGTGAAACCTCGGTGATCTGATAAACGCCGGGGTCAAGCTCTTTCAAGAAAATTTCACCTTTGGCGTCGGTCTGCTCGGTCGTCAGCGTGGAGCCGTCCGCGCGGTTGATCTTGAACGTCGCTCCTGCAAGCAAAGCGCCGGTATCCGCGTCCTTCTTGATGATCTTCAAATCCGGCTTCTTATCATCGCACACGACAAGCTGGGAGGTCTGTCCGGCGTAAAGCTGGACGTGATACTCGGTATCGTTGACGATATAGCCGCTGGGGGCTTCAATCTCCTGCACCGAGTAAACGCCGGGGTCAAGGTTTTCAATCGTGATGCTGCCCTGCGTGTCGGTGATGCGGTCGAGATAGTGGGAGCCGTCCTCGATCTTGGCGATGCGGAACGTCGCGCCGGACAGCAGCTTTTCGCGCAGCGCGGCATACTTCAAAACGGACAGCACGGGCTTTTTGGTGTCTGTGAACACGAAAGAGGCGTTTTCGCCCTCGTTGATCTTGATGGTGCGTCTGGCGTCGTCGATCAGATAACCGTCCGGCGCTGCCAGTTCCTCCACGGTGTAGCTGCCGGGGGTGAGGCGGGACAGGTCGATTTCGCCATTTGCGTCGCTGACATACTCCTTGGAGAACGTGCCGCCGATCTCCGTAATACGGAAGCGGGCGTTGACCAGCGGTGTCATGCTCTGGCTGTCCAGCTTCGTCAAGTGGATGCCGGGTTTCAGATAGTTGAGGAAAACAAGGGTATAGTTCTGCTCTCCCGCCTCCAGCTTGATCTCCTGCGGAGTGCTGTTGACAACATGGGTATCGGGGGCGGAGATTTCCTTGACGAAGTAGGTGCCGGGGGTAAGGTCATACAGGAACGCCTCGCCGTTGGCGTCGGTGGTGTATTCCCCGATCAGCGCTGTGTCGCGGTAGACGGCGAAGGTGGTATCGGACAGCGGCTTCTTGGTCTGCGCGTCATATTTCACGATCCGCAGCATCGGCATGACCTTGTTTTCAATGGCGATGCGAGGATCGTCGGTGGTGGCGGGGTCGTAGTTGTTCACATAGACGCTATGCTCCTTGCTATCCAGCACATAGCCCGCGGGGGCAATCGTTTCCTTGACGGTATAGTAGCCGGTCGTGACGTCGGGAACGTAGGCGAGGCCGTTCTGATTGGTGGTGACGGTTGTGACAAGCTGCCCGTTGCGGTAGACCTCAAAGGTCGCGTAGGGCAGGCTGTAATTATTGCCTGCGTCGCACTTATAGATGATAAGCGTGGGCTTTCGCACATTGTTAAAGGTCAAGGTCACGTCGCGCAGTCCGTCCCAGTTGACCGTCTGCGCCGTACTGTCCAGCTCATAGCCCTCCGGGGCCGCGACCTCATACACCTTATAGCTGCCGATGGGGAGCTGGTCGGCGTCGAGCTGGATCATGCCTGCGTGGTCGGTGGTTTTTGTGGTGTAAAAGCTGCCGTCGATCTGCTCAAAGGCGATAACCGCGCCCATGAGGGAGTAGCCTGTCTGCTTGTCGATCTTTTTGACGGTGAGCTGCTTCGATACTGAGTCCTTGACGGTCACATAGTTGGTACGCGCCGCCTTGATATTCAGCGTGATGGGGTCAGCGACGCCATAGCCCGCGGGCGGCTTCATCTCGGTCAGCGTGTAGGTATAAAGCGGATTGAGCAAATCCCATGTCACCTTTCCGCCCGCGCCGCTGGTGCCGGTGCGCATGGAGCCGTCGCTGCCGGCAAGGGTAAATTCCGCCCCGGCGAGGGGAATGCCGTTGCCGTCCACCTTCATCACTTCCAAATCGCCGGTTTCCGTGACAATGCCGCCCCATTTCAGCGCGGCGTCGGCGGTTAGCGTCCCTTTGCTGGGGTCAGCGATGATATAGCTCTGTTCGCTGCTGCTTTCGTTGTGGGCAAGGTAGATGTTATACTGCATAACATAAGAGCCACAGTTGATCGTGATTTCGCCGCTGTTGGGGGCGGTGGATGCGGGGATGCAGAGCTTCGCCGCGCCGGAGTATTCAAAACCGTTGTCGTTGAGCGAGGTGGCCTTGTTCTCGGTAGGCAGCGTCCATGTCGCCGTCTCACGGAATGTGCCGCGGGGCAGCTCCACGTTGTTGAGGTCGGTAAAGATCGTTCCCGCAGGCGCGCCGTCCGCCCACACCTCGATGTTATATCCGTCGTAGTAGGTGGACGTGGCGCTGGCGAAGATGTACTCATGCGTGATATAGCTCACGCCGTTGATGACTTCACGCTTAAAGCCATAAATCGCCTGATCTCCCGCATAGTCGAGCGTTGTATTCGCCGGAAGCGAAATGTTGCCGCCCAAGGCGTTTGCCTCCGTGCGGATATACATACCCGTTTGCGGCACGAGCGTCCACGCATTGGCGACATTCAAAAGGAGCTGCACGGCACGGAACACGCGCGCCTGTTGCGTGTCGCCGGTAGGCTGGACGATCTGTTCGCGGCCTGCCGTGAACGGCGTTCCGTCAATGCCGAGCTGTCCGAGCGTCGCCCAAATCGCAAGCTGCGTTGCATAGGCGTATTCCTCCTCGGTCAAGCCGCTGAGAATGGCATTTTGGCTGAGATAAAGACCGAGGAAGGTGTCAAGCGAGTGCTGCGGATAGCCGTTGGCGAACACGCCCGCCGTCTTGGGGCTGGCCGTATATTTGCCGTCGATGGGCAGCGTCCGGCTGGTGAAATGCAGCCCATGATTGACGCAGTACGCGGGGCCGGTCAAGCCGTCGTTGGTCGTGTAGGTATAGCCCCACGCGCCGAGGGAAGTTCCCGCCGTGGTTTTCAGATAGAAATGACCGGGGCCGAGGGTCATGTATGCGGTTTTGCTGCCGTCCTCAATGGTTGAGGCCGACGCGCCGACGCTCAACAGCGAGAGCGTCATCAGAAGCGCAAGGAACAGGGACAGCGCCCGTTTCCCGTAGGTTGTAGCAGTTTTCATAGGTACTCCTTTCAAAAATGGGCATAGAAAAAGCACCGTCCATAATTGAACGGTGCTTCATGCCTTTGGTTGATTTACTTGGTGGAGCTGGGGACAAGCAACTCCTTTGCGAAGCGGGTGAGCCGCGGCTCGGCCTGCTCAAAGATGTTGCCCTGCATATCGGCGGCGTCATGGAGAAGCGTCGCGCTCCCCCGGTCGGTATAGCCGATGTCAAAGGACGTGAGATCGACGCTGTACCATCTGCCGCCGACATAGACCTCATTCCATTGATGGACAGCGCTATGCACGAACACACACGGAATATCACCGAGATCGCAGAGGAATTGCAGACCGTGGGCGTAGCTCATGCAGTTGCCCTTTTTGGAGCTGTCAGACGCAAACACGACGCGCGGCGTTGCCGTGGAGCCTGCGTCATATTCCAGCCGGTCGCAGATATAACAGGCGATGGCATAGAGCTTGTCGCTGTCGCTTTTCCCGGCAAGTGCGCCGAGGAAGTTCTGACAGGTCGCTGCCGCGTCCTCGTAGGCGCTGGAATACGCCGCTTGGAAGTACGCCGTCCCATTCGCGCCGCTTTTGAGGTTGAAGGACGGATAGCTGCCGATGGCGGCGGTAGCGTTCATCATGACCGTGCGAGTTTCCGCACTCATGGAGACGGGGGCGCTGTCGCCGCCGTTCACGATGCACTCCCGCAGTGCGTCATAGGCCGCTGCCGTGTAGATACTGTCAAACACGGCGGGGGTCGCCTGCTCATGGTATGCGGTCGGGGGCGTCTGCTCCGGCACGGTAGGGGTTGCTGTGTCTTCGCTCATTTTCGGCGCTGCGTTTGCCGGGGCTTCTCCCGTGTAGGGCGCGCCGCTCTGGATTTGCACCACGCCGTCCCAATAGACGTTGAAGCCTACGGCCTGCCCCACATCACGCAGCTTCACATAGTTGGAGCCGTCGATCAGATAGGCTTCCAGTTCGATGCGTTGTCCGTCCACATAGACAGTGTTTGCGCTCCGCTCCGCCATAATACCCGCGGCGTAGGCGATGCCGCCGCCCGACACCATCGCGCCGAGCATAAAGCAGACAATACCATAAAACATCGTTCCCTTTTTCATGTTCGCTGCCTCCTTTTTTCTTTCTGAGAATAGCATACAGAAAAGGGAAATCTTTGTCAAAAAATTACGCGGTCGCTTTTGCCTGTACGCACCATCTGTACGATGGCTGATCCATAACGCAGGTGACAAGCGTGATGATGTTCTCCGCGCTGTCATTCAGCACCGAGAGATCGTCCACGGGGATTTTAGCGACGGAGTACACCTCATAGCTGCGAGTGCCGAGCTTTGTTGTGTAGGTGATCTTATCGCCTACGTTCAGCGTGTGGATTTTGCCGAAGTGGTTGTTGACACCTCGGTTATGCGCCGCAATCGCCACGTTGCCGTCCCAAACGCTGGTGTCGGTGAAATGCCCTGCGCCTTTGGCGAGTGTCGCGTTATCCGTGCCTTGGTAGACCTTGACGGTCAGCCCGATGGCGGAAATGGATAGCGTTCCGAGGTGTCCGCCGCTGTAATAGAGGTCGGACGTGACCGACGTATAGCCCGCTGCCGCATAGCTGCCGGTCACGCCGTTCGTGGTCGTGACCGTAAACGGATTGGACGGCGTGGCCAGCGTAGACGGTGGCATGACCGTGACGCCGGTGGAGGTGTTGGCCGCCGCGCTGGTGGTTTGCGCGGTCTGATTGACAAGATTGGGCGTCAGCAGCTCTCCCGCGTTCAGCGTGTATGACGTAGGCGAACCGAAACGCGGGGGAATGATTGCGGCGGTCTTACTGCGGTCGATGTTCGTATCGCTGCGAACGGCGACATACACCGTGCTATCCGTCGTAGGCGTTCCAAATAAGCCGGACTCCGGGCCGGTGAAATCATAGTCCAGCGCCGACGCGGGAGCGCATAAGGCGGTCAGCATCAGGCAGACAGCCAACAGCGGTGAAAGATACTTCTTCATCATTCATAGCCTCTTTTCTTATTGATGTAGTGCTTGTACCACTTGCGCCCGAAGTAGCCGGCAGCGCCCAGCGCGATGACACCCACGGGAATCAGCAGCAGATACGCCTTGGTGGAACGCGCCGCGCTCTCCCGGCTCACCGTATCCGTAGCAAGGCTTTCGCCGTTGTCGGTGCCGGAAAACACGGCGGTGTAAACAACGGTATCGCAGCTCGTCTTGCTGACCTCGCCCGTGTAGTCCACCGTCACCGTGTAGCCGGTGACTTTGCGGCTGGTCGCCGTGCCGGTATAGGTGGCAACGGCGGTGTAGCGCACGGCGAGGGGGTCGCCGTCCACATAGTCGGTGCTGGCGTCCTGCCAGTCCACATCGGCAAGGGTCAGCGTCCGCCCGTTGTCCTCAATGCTCTTGGGCAGGAGCGCAATGTCCGCGTCGGACAGGTTGGGATAGGTGCGCGAGGCGCTCACCGTCCAACTGCTCGTCTTGTAGCCTGCGGCCTCCACGGTGATGGTGGTATAGTCAGGCTTCAAGATACCGTTATATCCGTCCTCGGTCACAACCTCCAGCTCCGGCTCCAACACCTTGATGATCTCGCCCACGTCCTTTGTTGCGCTCTCCAGCGTGATGACCTCGGCGTAGTCCTTGACGTCGGTTTCGCTCATGTCATTTTTGAGAACGTCCAAAAGCGTGTAGTGCCGCCCCTCGCGGTCGAAGTCCTCCGTGGGGATGGCGGTGGGATCGTCGCGCACGGTCAGATAGTAGACCTTTTCCAGACGAGCGACGCCGTTTTCCTCGCTGGCCCGGACTTCCGCGGGGTAGACGGTGGGAGACGGCGGGATAACCGCCGCCCCCGTGATGGCCTCCGTCTGCTGCTCCTCTGCGGAAGCCGCCGCAAACGTGGGGACGCTCATACACATGAGCATGAGCGCCGCGCCGAGTATGCCGATGATGCGTTTTTTCATGTTGTACGCCCTCCTTATCTTGCCTGCTGGTTGTACGCCCGCTTCTGCTCCTGCTGCGGCGTGATCTCATTCTGCACCGCGCCCTGCATCTCGCGGAAGATGCCCTGGATGCTGTCGAGGATGCTACGGGCGTCCTGCGGCTCCATGCCTTCGTAGAGAGCGCCGAGCTTGGTAACATCGGGCTTCTCGCACGGAACGCCGAAGCTGCGGCAAAGCATATAGCTGGCGCTGGCGGCGTCCAGCTCCGTTTCCTCGCGGGAATAGCCGGTAAATCTCCCGTGGTCGTGGACTTTCGCCCGGAAGATCTCGCGGGCGAGCGCCGCGAAGGTCTTGCTGTCGCTCATCAGCTCCGATACGTCGATGATCTGGCGCTGCGGGTCATAGTAGGCGTCAAGGCTGTTATCCCGGATGGGATTGACCTTGACGGGGGACTTGTAAAGCAGCGCGTGGAGCGCAAGCTGCATCTGTGGCGTGTTTTCCGCGAGGGTGGTCTTGCTTGCCGTCCGATTGCCCGTGGTCTGCGAAATATCAAAGACGCGCCCGACCTTATAGCCGCGATGCGTCCGCCCGTCCTTGAGATAGGGATCGGACACGCGGACTTTGATCCCGGTTTCGCCGGAGATGACGCTGCGCCCCAGCGCGTTCCAGCCCTTGACGCTGTTGAATACCGTCACATCAGGATACTGCTGCATGGCAAGCAGCACGTTGGACGTACTGAAGCCGGGGTTGTCCGCCTGCACGTCCAGATAGTGCAGATACGCCTCCGGCTCCTGTGTGATGCCGGTGATACCGGCGTCTGTCATTTTGCTGAGTTCCTCGCGCTCGGCGCTCTTGCGCGCCTTGAATTCCTCGGTCTGCCGCGTCTGCTCCGCGACCAGACTTCCAATGTTGGACATCTTGTTCTCCTCCTTATCGTTCGGGTGTTGATTTCTGAGCGGCTTCCTTGACCGCCTCTTTTGCGGGGGCAGCTTTCGCCGCTGCGTCCGCTGCCGCTTTGTAGGCGGCGAGCCTTGCCTTGACGGACGGCTTCTCATTCGTCGCTGCCGTAGCCTGCTCCGTAAATGCTCTCGCACCATTCCCGCGCTCCTTGGAGCTGCTCGCGGACGGAGCGCGGGCGTCGGCTTTTTTTGCGGTATCCTCCCTGACCGGCGCAGGATAGCCCATGCGCTCAAAGATGCGATTGAGCTGTCGGGCGTCCTTCGCCTTCGCCATGATCTCCACGGTGCCGGTGTTCTCCATCTTGTTCACGATGGGGCAGAAGAGGACGCCGTAGTTCTTGGCCTCCATGCGGAAGCCGTCCAAGTCCTCCTTTTTGACGGAGAAGATGGTCAGCTCGTCGCCGTCCTGAATGAGCCGCTTCAAGGTGGTCTTGCCGGCGAGCTTCTGGTTGTCGTTGGCGACGGCGATCAGGAGCGCGGCAAGGTTTTTCGCACCCAGCCCCGCCAGCTTGACCGCGCTTTCGGTGATCTGGATGCCCTCGCGCACCATCAGGTCAGCGGTTTCGCCGTTGGTACTCATGTTGCTTTTCCTCCTTCGTTACAGTTTCGGATTGATCTTCGCGCGCTTGCCGGAGCTGCGCGGACACCTGCGGTATATCGGATTGTATCCGGCGGCATAGGGCAAGCTCCCGGCGTTTTTCTCGCAGGGCGGCGGTATGCCGGTCGATCTCTGCGGAAATCTGCTCTTGTGCTTCTTCATCGGTTGCCTCCTTTCGTTGTTGATAAAGTGGTTTGCGCTCATCGGTCAGCGGTGTGATCTCTCCCTCCAGCGCCGCGATCCTCTGCGCCAGCTCGCTGGCGGTCTTGATGTTCTGCTCCAGCAGATACTTGAACTGTGCTTGATAGCGTTCAAACTTCGCCGCCTCCTGTCGCAGCGGGAACGGGGCGCGGTATGGCTGCTTGCGCCGCTTCGTGCGCCGCAGCAGGTAGAGGTATCGGAGATAGAGCGCGAGAAAGCCTGTGACCTTGGGCTGATGGGCATAAAAAAAGAGTCCCCGCACTCTGTAACGCTCCACGCGCTTTTTCGGCGTGTGGTGTGTGGGGACTAGATGATAGTTCAGGCGCTGTTTGGCAAGCCGCGCCTTGATGCCCTCCTCGGTGTACTCGTCACCGAGACTTGCCAAACGGATCGCCCGCTTTGCGCCTTTGGGCTGGACGGTCGTGTACTTGCGGTGTGGGCCGCGTCGGTGAACGGTGTAGCCCTTTCGCTCCAACAGCATGAAAAAGGTGTCGAGCGTGTACGCCTCGGCAACGATGGCGTCCATGTCGGCGCGGATCATGCCGCGGATCGTGGGCTTGCCGTCCTGCTCGGCTTTCCATTCGCCGTAGTGTTTGCCCTTGCCCTGCGGGTCGATGACGGACAGGCCGTTTTCCCGGCACAGTTCGTCCGACGTGGCGCGGATCTCTTTGAAGTAGCTCTCTGGGCTGGAATGATATTTGTGACCGTCGCTGCATGAAACCGAGTTGACGACGATGTGGTTATGCGGATGGGCTTTGTCGAGGTGTGTTCCGATGACGACTTGGAAATCGTTTCTGAACATACGCCGCGCAAACTCTATGCCGATCTCATGCGCCTGCTCCGGCGTAACCTCTCCCGGCGCAAAGGACTGGATGATGTGATAGCCGAGAACGCCGCCCGTCTTTTTGAATTTGCGCTTGACGGCGCGCATGGCGTCAAAGGCGTTATCATCGTTACAGTTCAGTATCTTCACAAACCGCACTTGCCCGGTTTTCTCCGGGTTGACGGCGTAGGCGATGCCTGCGTCCAGTTCGGTTTTTTCTCCGTCGATGGCATATTTCACGCGGTCGTCCAGTCTGCGGCGAATGGCAAAGATTTTTGTGTATGCCATATCATAGCAGCTCCGCGATTTCCCATATCTCCCGTTTCGCTTCCGTCACCGCGTCAATGTCCTCTTGGCTTGCAAAGCCGCGGGCGTTGACGGCGCGGGCAATCTGGTTAATGTTGTTGCCGATGGCGGCGAGCTGGCGGCGTATCTCGGCGTACTCGTTGGGCGGGCGCGGTCGCATCTTCTCCTTGGCAATCAAGCCGCGGAGAAACTGCTCCATCGGAAAGCCGGAGAGCGCGGCTTGCTGCTTCAAATGCTCATGCTCCTGCTCGTTCAGACGGAGCGATATTTTGATGGGACGTTTTCTCAAATAGACTTCCTCCTTTCATCGCGGCACGGGGGTTTTAGGGGGGCTTGCCCACCTAACAAGTGCATTTGGACGGCCAAATGCTATGCTTGCGACTGCAACGCAGCCGAAGGCTGCGCTGCAATCCACCACCGTCCGAAAAAGAAATCATCGCGCGTCGCCGCCGCGCGTTTTCACACGTCCGGCAATGCCCTTTGTCAGTTGCAGCAGTTCGTTGTAGTCCTTGCCATGCCGCGGCAGGTTCTCCATCACCTCGTATGCGTCCAGCCGCGAACGGATTGCCCGCGCCGCGATGCACCCCGGTTCATCGTTGTCCAGACAGAGGATGATCTTCTGGATCTGCGGGTTGTCCTTCAGATACTGTCCGAGGGCAAGCGGGAATTTCATCTCACCGCCGTGCCTGGGCTGGTAGATACCGGCGAGGGACAGGCAGTTGGCTCTGTGCCAGTCGCGCCCCTGCATCTTTAGCAGCGTGAGATAGGAGAGCGCGTCGATGGCGCACTCAAAGACGCATAGGGCGCTGTTGCTGCCCGCCTTGATCGGCACAGCGAATGAAAAGCGTTTATCGCTGCCCGGAATGTCGCCCACAAAGGTCGATTGCGAGAGCGTCCCGCGCAGCGCACCATAGCGCGGCGCGTCACCCTCAAAACCGACAAATACGCAGTTGTGATGCTTGGCGTCCTCATAGAGCTGTCCGCTCTTGATGCAATGGTTGATGATCTCCGGGTCGATGCCGCGGCTGCGCAGGTATGAAAAAACACGCCGGTTGTCGGCGTGTTTCGGCGGCAATGTAAAAGCGGGGGGCGGCTGCGGCTTTTGCGCGTAGGCGGGTGCGCCGCCGTGGGGCGCGCCCTCTATGGCGGCAACGGCATCGGGCGTGTTGCGCGTTTCGGGAAAGGAGTCGCGATATTGAACTTCAACATTTGTTATGCCATCCCGCCGTGCATATGCGCGGGCTCGTGCGCAGATCTCGGCATCCAGCGCATCCAGCTCGGATTCAAATTCGGCGCGTATTGTCAGCATGAGCTGCCCGAAGCCCGCATTCGTGCCGAAAGCTTCCTCGCCTATGCGCACGCAAACGACCGTTGCCATAACAATGCCGCGATGATCCTCCCTTGCGGTCAGTTCGGGAATATCAATTATCAGCTTTGATATTGCACGGGCGGGATTATGCCCGTTTTCGGGTTGGGAAGCGTGTGAGCTTTTTCCGAAAAAGCTCAGCACAAGCCCGCGCGAGGCAAATGCTGCCGTGCCGTCGTGCACCGCGACCGAACCTGCGGGAAATCCCGGCATATTGTGCCAGCCGAAAATAATGTCCGGTTTTTCATCCGTTATCATCTTTTGGCAGACGGGAGCACCGCAGCCTGTCTCCTCCGCATGTTGGAAAAGAAAGAGAATATCGCTGCGGCAGCCATGGCGGTCAATTTCCGCCGCAAGTGCGCAAAGCGCGGCGCTGTGGCCGTCGTGTCCGCATTTATGCGCAACGCCGCGGTTTTCGGAAGCATAGGGGAGCGCGGGGTCATCCTCGATCGGAAGCGCGTCAAAATCCGCACGGAATGCAATTCGGCGTGTCGGGGCGGACTCCGTTCGGACATTCAAAGGAGCCTTGTACACGGCATAGAACCATGCACCCATATCATGCAGCTCAAGCGAAGTGTGCGTGCGGAGAAAATCAATGAGCGTTGCTTTTGTTTGTTTTTCCTGCCCGGAAAGCTCCGCGCAGCGGTGAAGCCGATGCCGAAGCTCTGCGGCAGATTTAAGAATATCTTTATCCATTGCGGAAACACCTCAATGTTGAATAATATCTGTCGGAAACAGAAAATCCGTTTCGGAAACGGGACATAAACCCCATGCCTGTTTC
>OKWJ01001507.1_pt1 | contig 16113 bp, 19 predicted proteins | sample 1607121 | NCBI WGS metagenome assembly OKWJ01 (sample SAMN04414080, study PRJEB24778) | human gut metagenome | material: faecal | host: Homo sapiens | reverse complement strand
GAACCGGCAGGGAAGTCTGTGTGATCAAACCTACTTCCGTAGAGGATGCACGGGAGATTACCGAGACACTTCTGGCGAACCGGACAGTGGTACTGAACCTGGAGGGACTGGATGTGGATATCGCACAGAGAATCATTGATTTCACTTCCGGATCCTGTTTTGCAATCTCCGGTAATTTACAGAAAATATCGCATTATATATTTATTATCACACCGGCAAGTGTAGATATCTCCGGTGATTTCCAGGATATTTTCGGCGGTGCCGGATCCTTTGAAATGCCTATTAACAACGGAATGTCATAAAATGTCATAAACGGATAACTTCCTGCAGCGGGCTGTAGGAAGTTTTTTAAAAGAAAAGAATGAAAACACAGAAAGAACGGTTTGAAATCAGACCGGAGGGTGAAAACATGGCACAGAGATTACCGGTGCTTTATAACAAAAAGCCTTGTTATGATATTGTATTTCAGAAGTCTTTTGACGGCTTATGGGAAGAACTGGAGGAACTGGGCGCTGCCGAGAAGAAATTATGCATCGTCACAGATTCTACCGTGGATGAATTGTACGGAGCGCAGGTTGCAGAACTTTTGGAAGGAAAATGCCGTAAAATCGTAAAATATGCATTTCCTGCCGGAGAGGAAAATAAGAATCTGGAGACGGTAAAGGATGTATATCGTTTTCTGATCGAAGAGGGCTTTGACAGAAAGGATATGCTGTTGGCGCTCGGCGGCGGTGTGACCGGCGATCTGACCGGTTTCGTTGCGGCAACGTATTTAAGAGGCATTGATTTTGTGCAGATTCCGACTACTTTGCTGGCGCAGGTGGACAGTTCCATCGGCGGCAAGACCGGCGTGGATTTTGACAGCTATAAGAACATGGTTGGCGCTTTCAAGATGCCCAGACTGGTATATATGAACCTGTCGGTACTTAAGACACTGGAAGAGAGACAGTTCTATTCCGGTTTTGCGGAAGTCATGAAATCTGCTTTGATCAAAGATGCTTTATTTTACGAGTGGCTGATTGAGAATATGTATGAGATCTGCGAGAGAGATCCTGCCACTTTGGAAGAGATGGTGATCCGTACCTGTTCCATTAAAAAGATGGTGGTAGAGAAGGATCCTACCGAACAGGGAGACCGGGCACTCCTTAATCTGGGACATACCATCGGACATGCCATTGAAAAATACAAGAATTTTGAGCTGTATCACGGCGAATGTGTTGCCCTTGGTACGGTGGCAGCGGCATATATTTCCTGGAAAAAGGAAATGCTCAGCATGGAAGAATTCTATGAGATCCGCGATATGTTCGTACCGTTTTATCTTCCGATCTCCGTGGACGATATTGATCCGCAGGAGATTCTGAAGCTTACCAAATCCGATAAAAAGATGGAAGCCGGTAAGATTAAATTTATTCTGCTTAAAAAGATCGGTAAGGCAGTCATTGACAGAACCGTTACTGATGACGAGATTCTGGCTGCAATCGAAGAAATCAATTTTAGTGAAGAGGATGCCCATGAATAAGGAAAAGAAAAATAGTCGTGTTGTTATGCTGATCATAGATGCACTGATCGCTGCCGTGCTTCTGGCACTGGATCAGTTCACCAAGTATCTGGCCGTTGTACATCTGAAGAACCAGCCGGCCTATGTTATTATTGACGGAGTGTTGGAGTTGCAATATCTGGAGAATAGGGGATCTGCTTTTGGTATGCTGCAGAACCAGAAGGTATTTATTCTGTTCGTGGGAATCGTATTTCTGGCAGTACTGTTGTTCTTTTTGTTAAAGCTTCCGGAACAGAAGAAATTCCGGATCGTTCATGTCCTGCTGGCGGTGATCATTGCCGGGGGAATCGGTAATATGATCGACAGATTCCGCCTGGACTATGTGGTGGATTTTATCTCCTTCGTACTGATCAATTACCCGATTTTTAATGTGGCGGATATCTATGTGGTAATCGCTACGATCGGTCTGTTTATTCTGTTTTTGTTTGTTTATAAAGAAAAGGATCTGGAGTTCCTGAATTTTAAGCAGAACCGTTATCGTGAGATGAAATAGGAGAGTGAAAAATGGAAGAACTCCGATTTCAGATTACGGAAGAGATGGAAGAGGAACGAATTGACAAGTGCATGAGTCTGCTGGTGGAGAATCTGTCCCGCTCTTTTATCCAGAAACTGATCAAAGACGGAAATGTGCTGGTAAACGGGAAACCGGTGAAAGGAAGCTATCGGGTCAAATGCGAGGATGAAGTGGTGTTTTCCGTTCCGGAGTCTGTGGAACCGGATATTGAACCGGAGAACATTCCGCTTGATATTTTGTATGAGGATGCGGATCTGATCGTGGTGAATAAGCCTAAGGGAATGGTAGTGCATCCGGCGGCAGGACATTATACAGGGACATTGGTCAATGCACTGATGTATCATTGCGGTAAAGATTTATCCGGAATCAACGGCGTACTTCGTCCCGGCATTGTCCATCGCATTGACAGAGATACCACAGGATCCGTGATTGCGTGTAAGAACGATAAAGCTCACCGATGCATTGCAGAACAGCTCAAAGAGCATTCCATCAACAGAAGATATCGTGCCATCTGTTTCGGGGAACTGGAACAGGAAGAGGGCACCATTGATCAGCCTATCGGCAGACATCCGAATGACCGGAAGAAGATGGCGGTGAATCCTCAGAACGGAAAACGGGCGGTGACGCATTATCGTGTATTGCAGCGGTTTCAGGGATATACTTATATAGAGTGTGTACTGGAGACCGGTCGAACGCATCAGATCCGTGTGCATATGGCAAGTATCGGACATCCGCTTTTGGGAGATGAGGTGTATTCCAATCGGAAAAGTCCTTTTAAACTGCAAGGGCAGACACTTCACGCCAAGACTCTGGGATTTATCCATCCTACTACCGGAGAGTATCTGGAAATTGACGCACCACTGCCGGAATATTTTGAACACCTTCTGGCTGTGTTGACACAAAAATAGGTCTTATAGATTATTTTTGTGCAGAAATGAGGCGCTTATGAATCTGTTTGATATTTTAGGACCCGTCATGGTCGGCCCCAGCAGTTCTCATACTGCGGGTGCGGTCCGGATCGGCTATATTTCAGAAAAATTACTTCAGGACCATGTGATGAAGGCCGAGATCCTTCTGCATGGTTCCTTTGCTACCACGGGAATCGGACACGGTACGGACAAAGCATTGATCGCCGGACTTTTGGGGATGCATCCGGACGATATCCGGATCCCCGACAGCTTTGCCCTTGCCCAAAAGGCCGGAATGGAGTTTACTTTTTCCACGGTTACCCTAAAAGATGCCCATCCGAATACTGCGGTTCTGCGGCTGACCGGAGAACACGGACGGAAAATAGAGGTTCAGGCAGCTTCCATTGGCGGCGGTCGAATCCTGATCGCAAAATTAGACGGCATCGAAGTGAATTTCACCGCGGAAAAGCCCACTTTGATCGTACACAACGTGGATCAGCCCGGACATGTGGCACAGGTGACAAGCATGTTGGCGGAGAGAAATGTCAATATCGCAACCTTGCAGCTGTACCGGGATAAAAGAGGTGGTTATGCAGTTATGGTCATAGAGACGGATCAGGAAGTGCCGCAGAATTCCGTGGAATGGCTGGAGCAGCTTAACGGCATCATTAAGGTGACATATATCAATGTGGAGGATTAAGCATGTCTTATCAGTCGTTTGAGCAGGTATTGCAGAAATGTCATACAGAAGAAAAGGAATTCTGGAGGGTGATCCTAGAGGACGATATGGCGGAGCGGAATGTATCCGAAGAGGACAGCATGGAACACATGCGGGCCACCTGGGATGCTATGTTACTTGCGGCAGCCACTTACGAAGGAAATCTGAACTCTTCCAGCGGGCTTGTGGGCGGTGACGGCAGACGAATGGAGGAATATATCCGTAGTGCCCAGACCAAGTCGCTGTGTGGAGAGTATGTAGACACCTGTATTGCGGGAGCTTTGCAGATGGGGGAATCCAATGCCTGCATGAAACGTATCGTAGCGGCACCTACGGCGGGAGCCTGCGGAGTATTGCCTGCGGTGTTGGTGCCTTATTTTCAGAAGCGGTGCAAAGATACCGATAAAATTCTGAAAGCCATGTATGTGGCGGCGGGAATCGGGCAGATTATAGCCACCCGTTCTTCCATCAGCGGAGCGGCGGGCGGATGCCAGGCGGAGATCGGAGCGGCCAGTTCCATGGCAGCCGGAGCACTGGTATATCTCCAGGGCGGTGACTGCACACAAATCGCCACAGCAGCGGCTATGGCCATGAAAAATCTGCTGGGACTGGTGTGTGATCCGGTGGCAGGACTGGTGGAGGTCCCCTGTGTAAAGCGCAATGTGATCGGCGCGGTGAATGCTATGTCTGCAGCAGATATGGCTATGGCGGGAATTACAAGCCGTATTCCTCCGGATCAGGTCATGGATGCCATGAAAGAAGTGGGAGATAAAATGGATGCATCCCTGCGGGAAACAGCACTTGGTGGATTGGCGCGTACGGAAGAAGGCATGAAAATAGCAGAAAAAATGCATTCATCACACAATAATTGTTGAATTGCGACTAAAAAAACTGATAATTAGTTGATTTTTTGTTAAATATCACGTATAATAAAACTACAAAAATTGCTAGTTATCAAGTTCAGCAGAAAGTGGGTGTGTGTATGAATACTATTATTACAATTGGACGTCAGTTTGGTTCTGCAGGCCGTGAAATTGGAGAAAAGGTTGCAGAGTATTTCGGAATCAAATGCTACGATAAGGAACTCCTTACCAGAGCAGCACAGGAAAGTGGTTTTTGTGAGGAAATGATTCAGAATCATGATGAGAGACCTACCAATTCCTTCCTGTATAATCTGGTTATGGATACTTATTCTTTCGGCTACAATGCATCCTCTTTTGTAGATATGCCTATCAGCCACAAGGTGTTCCTGGCACAGTTCGACACGATTAAGAAGATCGCTGATGAAGGCCCCTGCGTTATCGTTGGCCGTTGCGCAGACTATGCACTGGCAGATTACAAGAACTGCATTAACCTGTTCATCTTCGGTGATGATGATGTGAAGACTAAGCGTATCATGGCCAGATATGATCTGACAGAGGCCAAGGCAAAGGAAATGATCACGAAGAAGGATAAGCAGCGCCAGAGCTATTACAACTATTATTCTTCCAAGAAGTGGGGCAGAGCCGACAGCTATGATCTGTGTATCAACAGCAGCATTCTTGGAATCGAAGGCACCGTAAGGCTGATCATCCAGTATGTGGAAGATTTCGAGAAGAAAAATAATGCAGATATTTTAGAAAAGTAGTTTCTGCTATTTTTTCAAAAAAATAAAAAATATGTCTTGACGAATCAGGGCACCTCATGCTATTATACTACGGTATGCCGCATAACTAGGTATAAGTGTGTTGGATTTTAGGATCTTTCACCACCAAAGTTAGCGAGTAAATAATAGGAGGTGCCTTATTATGTACGCAATTATTGCAACAGGTGGAAAGCAGTACAAAGTTTCTGAGGGTGATGTGATCAAAGTTGAGAAGATCGATGCAGAAGCCGGTAATACTGTTACTTTTGACCAGGTGATCGCAGTAAGTGACAATACCCTCAAGGTTGGTGCTGACGTTGCTAACGCAACTGTTACCGCAACCGTTATGGAGCAGGGTAGAGGTAAGAAGGTTATTGTATACAAGTACAAGAGAAAAACCGGTTACCACAAGAAGAATGGTCATAGACAAGCATACACTCAGGTTAAGATCGAAAAGATTAACGCGTAATCGTTATGACGACTATTATCATTCGTAAGGACCATGAGGGAATCTATCGTGGATTCTACTGCATGGGACATGCAGGATATGCCAAGAAAAGATTATTCGGTACGGAACCGGATATCCTCTGTGCAGCGATTTCCGTACTGGTACAAAGTACCATCGGATCACTTTCGCAACTGGCAGGTGAAGAACTCAAGCTGACCCAGAACGAGGAGACGGGCTTTATCAAATGTGATTTTCAGGATGTTCTGCAGGACAAATCCGTATTTCTGATGGATTCCATGGTGTTCTCACTACAGAATCTCAGCAGACAGTATGGGGAACAGTATTTGCAAGTAAAAATCGAGGAGGTGTAGACCATGTTTAACTTTAACCTTCAATTTTTTGCACATAAAAAGGGAGTTGGTTCTACCAAGAACGGTAGAGACTCCGAATCCAAGAGATTAGGTGCGAAGAGAGCTGATGGCCAGTTTGTAAAAGCTGGAAATATTCTTTACAGACAGCGCGGTACAAAGATCCATCCCGGTGTCAATGTTGGTATCGGTGGAGATGATACTCTGTTTGCTTTAGTTGATGGCGTTCTCCGTTTCGAGAGAAAGGGCAGAGACAAGAAGCAGGCTTCCGTATATCCTGTAGAGAAATAAGTTGATTTAACCAGGGCTTCAAACATACTGATTGTTTGAAGCCCTTTTAGTCCGTAAAGGATTTTGTCGGAAAGGAGAACAATATGTTTGCTGACAGAGCTAAAATTTACGTAAGAAGCGGTAAAGGCGGAGATGGTCATGTGTCCTTTCGCCGTGAAAAATATGTTCCCAGTGGCGGCCCTGAAGGTGGCGATGGTGGTCACGGCGGAGACGTGATCTTTGTTGTGGATGAGGGACTGAATACCCTGATCGATTTCCGGCACATCCGTAAGTACAAGGCCGGAGACGGGGAAGAAGGCGGCAAAAAGAATTGCCGTGGTAAGGACGGAGAAGATATTATTATCAAAGTCCCCGCGGGAACCGTGATCAAAGAAGCACAGAGTGGGCAGGTAATTACGGATATGTCGGGAGACAACAAACGGGTTGTTCTTCTAAAAGGCGGTAAAGGCGGCAACGGTAACCAACATTATGCCACCAGCACCATGCAGGCTCCGAAGTATGCACAGCCGGGACAGGCTGCGCAGGAACTGGAGCTTTTGTTGGAGCTGAAGGTCATCGCCGATGTAGGACTGGTGGGATTCCCCAATGTGGGTAAGTCCACTTTTCTGTCCAGAGTAACCAATGCCAGACCCAAGATTGCCAACTATCATTTCACTACCCTGAATCCGAATCTGGGTGTGGTGGATCTGGAAGGAACCGGTGGTTTCGTTATTGCGGATATCCCCGGACTGATCGAAGGTGCTTCCGAAGGCGTGGGACTGGGACATGAGTTCCTGCGCCATATTGAGCGTACCAAGGTGATCATCCATATCGTGGATGCGGCAGGTACGGAAGGCAGAGATCCCATTCAGGATATCTATGCCATCAATAAGGAACTGGAAGCCTATAATCCGGAGATTGCTGCACGCCCCCAGGTCATTGCAGCGAATAAGATCGATGCTATTTACACCGAGGACGGTTCCGACCCCGTGGAGGCGATCCGTGCAGAGTTTGAGCCGAAGGGGATAAAGGTATTCCCTATGTCTGCAGTAACCGGTCAGGGTGTAAAGGAGCTTTTATATGAAGTAAATGAAATGCTTCAGGGAATTGGAGAAGAGACTACGGTCTTCGCACAGGAGTACTTCCCGGATAGCATGACAGGATCTGTGGACGATGCCTATACCGTAACCTATGATGAGGAAGAGGACGAGTATGTAGTAGAAGGACCTAAGATCGAGAAGATGTTAGGTTATACGAATCTGGACAGCGAGAAGGGATTTACCTTCTTCCAGAATTTCCTGAAGGATGCCGGAATCCTGGAAGAATTGGAAAGCTTAGGTATCCAGGAGGGTGATACGGTCCGTATGTATGGTCTGTCCTTTGATTACTATAAGTAAAACACGGAAACGTTTGAGAAAGGAATAAATTATGACGAGCAAACAGAGAGCCTATTTGATGAGTCTGGCAAGCAATCTGAATTCGATTTTCCAGGTGGGAAAATCCAGCCTGACTCCGGAACTTACCGCAGCCATCGGTGAGTCTTTCAACAATAACGAACTGATCAAGATCGGCGTGCTGAAGAATTGTTTCGATGACCCCAGAGCGATCGCTGAGATGGTGGCAGAACGTACCCATTCCCAGGTGGTACAGGTCATCGGCAAAAAAATCGTACTGTATAAGCCGGACAAAGACAAGCCGAAGATTGAACTGCCCCGTTAATCGTTATATTGCAATCGGAATCCATACAGAGGGATGAAGTATGAGCAGAATAGGCATTATGGGAGGCACATTTAACCCAATCCACATAGGACATCTGATGCTGGCAGAACAGGCATTGGAGTCGGCACACTTAGACCAGATCTGGATGATACCGACGGGGTGTTCTTATCTGAAGACAAAAGAGGGCATTACGGTTCTGCCCGGGACAGAACGTTATGACATGGTGCAACTTGCTATCGCAGATAACGACAGATTCCGCTGCCTGGACATTGAGATAAAACGTCCCGGAGACTCTTACAGCTATGAGACTATGGAGCAGCTGCACAGAGAATATCCGGACCATCTTTTTTATTTCATCTGCGGAGCTGACTGTCTGTTTACCATGGAACATTGGAAATGCGCAGACCGCCTGTTTGCTGCATGTGAGATTATCGCTGCGGTACGGGGAGATGCGGATATGAAAGGAATGCAGGAGAAGATCAGGCAGTTGGAGGAACATTTTTCTGCGAAGATACAGTTACTCTCTTTTCGAAGAATTGAGCTCTCTTCTTCGGAAATCCGAGCGAGAAGATCAAAAGGTCTTTCCGTGCGTTATCTTGTGCCGGAAGCAGTGAGAGAATATATGGAAGAAAAGGGGCTTTACCTGGATGAGTGATATCCTAAAAAAACTGACTAAAGAGATGCAAAAAGTACAGGATCCCAAGCGCTTTACCCATACATTGGGGGTAGAATACACGGCGGCGGCCCTTGCCATGCGATACGGTGAAGATGTGGAGCGTGCACAGATCGCTGGCCTGCTTCATGATTGTGCCAAATGCATGGAAAATGATAAACTTTTGTCTGCCTGTGAAAAGTATCATCTCCCGGTGACTGATGTGGAAAAGCGTAATCCCTATCTTTTACATGCCGGGGTGGGAAGTTATCTGGCGAAAAAGGAATATAAAATCGAAGATCCTGAGATCTTAAGTGCAATTTTATATCATACCACAGGGCGTCCGGGCATGACTCTTCTGGAGCAGATCATTTTTACCGCAGATTATATTGAACCTGGGAGAAAACAGGCACCGAACCTTACCCAGATCCGCCACTTGGCATTTACGGATCTGGATGCTGCCGTGACGAAGATTTTAGAGGATACTCTGGAATACCTGAAATCGGGAGACGGTGAGATGGATCCTATGACAGAAGAAACCTATAACTATTATAAGAAGAATGAATCAATAAAATAGAAAGTGTGAGGAGTAAGCATGAGCGAAGAATCCAGAAAAATGGCAAAGCTTGCCGTAGAAGCATTGGATGATAAAAAAGCAGAAGATATTAAAGTAATAGACATCAGTAAAGTATCTGTGATCGCAGATTATTTTATTATTGCCGGCGGTAATAATTCCAGTCAGATTCAGGCATTGTGTGATAATGTGGAAGAGAAACTGGGAAGAGCCGGTTTCCCTGCCAGACAGACCGAAGGCTATGAGACAGCCAACTGGGTACTGTTAGACTTTGGCGATGTGATCGTACATGTCTTTGACAAGGAAAACCGTCTGCTCTATGATCTGGAACGTATCTGGAGAGATGGCGTACAGATTCCCGTAGAGGAACTTTAAGCTTCGCTATCTCCCAGATGGAGAAAGAAGCTGATGAGATAGAGTCCGCTGATTCCCACCAACACATATACAATTCTGGAAAACCAGGACATGTCACCGAACAGGAAGGCTACAAGATCAAAGCGGAAAAGTCCGATCAGCCCCCAGTTCACGGCACCTATTATGGCTATGGTGAGAGCGGTTCCATCCAAATATTTATTACCCATAAAATCTCCTTATCCTGTCTGTATGGACTTTGCTGCTGTAAGTTCCATACAGACATTTTTTTGAAGTTTCTATTAAATGATTGTTTCGTAAATAGTCTTTCCTCCGGAATAAAAAATATACTATATTTATATTAAAATATGATTTTGTTGATCTATTTTAATGTCAAAAAACATCAAATTAGAAAAGAAAATCCATTGACAAAGGAAATAGAAGCGAGTAATATACAAAAATAACAATTATACATTGTATATTTGTATACATTGTTAAAAAGGAGGAAGATATTATGAAGAAATTTAACAAGTTTTTAAGTGTTGCCGTAGCATCTGCTATGGTAATGGCTATGGCTGGCTGTGGTAATACAGACAATGGTTCTGCAGCAACAGAGAGTGCAGCAGCTTCCGACAGTGCAGCATCCGGCAGCGTATTTAAGATCGGTGGTATCGGACCTACTACCGGTGGCGCAGCAGTTTATGGACTGGCTGTACAGCACGGTGCAGAGATTGCAGTAGAAGAGATCAATGCAGCAGGCGGTATCAACGGTTATCAGGTAGAATTCAAGTTCCAGGATGACGAGGCAGATGCTGAGAAATCCGTAAATGCTTATAATGCATTAAAGGACTGGGGCGCTCAGATCATTGATGGTTCTACCACCAGTGGTGCATGTATTGCAGTTACCGACAAGACCAAAGAGGACAATATGTTCCAGATTACTCCTTCCGGTTCTGCAGTAGAATGTGTTCAGTATGATAACAACTTCCGCGTATGCTTCTCCAATCCTAACCAGGGTCTTGCATCCGCACAGTATATTGGTGAAAATGGTCTGGCTGAGAAGATTGCCGTTATTTATGACAGCTCCGATGTATATTCTTCCGGTATTTACGAGAAGTTTGCAAAAGAAGCTGAGAATCAGCCGTTTGAAATCGTAGCAGCAGAAGCTTTTACCGCTGATAACAAGACTGATTTCTCCGTACAGTTACAGAAGGCAAAGGATGCCGGAGCAGACATGGTATTCCTTCCTATTTATTATCAGGAATCCGCACTTATCCTGACCCAGGCAGCTGCTATGGGTTATGCTCCCAAGTGGTTCTCATGTGACGGTATGGATGGTATTCTCGGTGGTGTAGATAACTTTGATGTATCTCTGACCGAAGGCGTTATGCTGTTAACTCCTTTCGCAGCTGATGCAACCGATGATCTGACCCAGTCTTTCGTAACTAAGTATAAGGAAAAATACGGTGATACTCCCAACCAGTTCGCAGCAGACAGCTATGATGCTATCTATGTGATCAAGGCTGCTATCGAGAAGAGCGGTGTTACTCCTGATATGAGTGTTTCTGATATTTGTGATGGTATGAAGGCTGCCATGACAGAGATCACTGTAGATGGTCTGACCGGTAACGGCATGACCTGGACCGCAGACGGTGAGGCTAACAAGGCTCCTAAGGCTGTTGTGATCGAGAATGGTGCTTACAAGGCTATGTAATTTTGCTGACAAAGTTTCCAAAGAGGGTTACCGCAGGGTAGCCCTCTTTGCTTAATGTCAGAGATTTTGCAATAATAAGGAGCAGTTGTTTTTCCCGGTATGTTCTGCTATACTTTATTTTAGTTATATTTTATTTTATACGATAATTTGTGCATTCGCATGAATGGAGGTAGTTCACATGAGTTTTATCAGTTATCTGATCAATGGTATCAGCCTTGGAAGTGTCTATGCGCTGATCGCATTAGGTTATACCATGGTATATGGTATTGCTAAAATGCTGAATTTCGCACATGGTGATGTTATTATGGTCGGTGCATTTATTACTTATACAATGTGCAGTACCATGGGGCTTTCTCCTGTGATTGGTGTTCTGGCAGCTGTTGTTGCTTGTACTCTGCTTGGAATGGCTATTGAAAAGGTAGCCTACAAGCCTTTGAGAAAGGCAGCTTCTCCTTTGGCGGTACTGATCACTGCCATTGGTGTCAGCTATCTGCTGCAGAATGTGGCACTTTTGATCTTTGGCGCCAATGCGAAGGCATTTACTTCAGTAGTATCTGTTCCGGCACTGAAGCTGGCAGACGGGCAGATCAATATTACCGGAGAGACGATCGTAACGATTGTTTCCTGTCTGGTTATTATGGCCGGTCTGATGCTATTTATTAATAAGACGAAGGCAGGTCAGGCCATGTTGGCGGTATCTGAGGATAAAGGAGCGGCACAGCTGATGGGAATCAATGTGGACGGAACCATTGCACTTACCTTTGCAATCGGATCCGGTCTGGCTGCAGTGGCAGGTGTGCTGTTATGCTCCGCATATCCTTCGCTGACACCCTATACCGGTTCCATGCCGGGTATCAAAGCTTTCGTAGCTGCTGTATTCGGTGGTATCGGATCCATCCCCGGTGCTTTGGTCGGCGGTATTCTGCTCGGTATTATTGAAATCTTCGGCAAAGCCTACATATCTTCCCAGATGGCAGACGCCATTGTATTTGCGGTATTGATTGTTGTACTTTTGGTAAGACCTGCCGGACTGTTTGGCAAAAATATTCAGGAAAAAGTATAAGGGAAGAGGCAGGTGTATAATATGAAGAAATTATCAAATAAGAAAATGAATAAAACCTTCCGTGATAACCTTATTACTTACGGAATGGTGATCGCAGCCTATGTGATCATGCAGATCCTTGTATCTGCAGGAGTGGTAAGCAGTCTGCTTCAGGGCTTATTGGTTCCTCTGTGTACTTATGCGATTTTGGCGGTATCTCTGAACCTTACGGTAGGCATCCTGGGAGAATTGAGCCTCGGTCATGCCGGATTTATGTGTATCGGTGCCTTTACCAGTGCCTTTTTCTCCAAAGTCATGGAAAATACCGCAATGCCTTCCGGGCTTCGCTTTTTCGTCGCGTTATTGATCGGCGCCGCATTTGCGGGTATTTTCGGACTGCTGATCGGTATTCCCGTACTTCGTCTGAAGGGTGACTATCTTGCCATCGTAACGCTGGCCTTTGGTGAGATCATTAAGAATCTGGTCAATATTCTGTTTGTGGGACTGGATGAGAATGGCTTCCACATTTCCTTTACCAACACCATGGATCTGAATATGGCAGAGGACGGGCAGGTCATTATTAAAGGAGCACAGGGTATCACCGGAACTCCTCATGACTCCAATTTTACCATTGGTATTGTGTTATTACTGGTTACACTGTTCATTGTATTGAATCTGATCCATTCCAGAGACGGTCGTGCGATCATGGCTATTCGTGATAATACCATTGCAGCGGAATCCGTGGGAATTCATATTACCAAATATAAGCTGATGGCTTTCTCTATCTCCGCAGCTCTCGCAGGCGTGGCAGGAGTATTGTATGCACACAATCTGTCTACTCTGACAGCACTGCCTAAGAACTTCGGATACAATATGTCTATTATGATTCTTGTGTTCGTTGTACTGGGCGGTATCGGTAACATCCGCGGTTCCATTATTGCTTCTGTGATTCTGACGTTATTGCCGGAACTTTTACGTGGACTGAACGATTATCGTATGTTGATCTATTCCATCGTACTGATCGTTATGATGCTGTTTAACTGGGCTCCGAAATGTATTGAATGGAGAGAGAAAGTAGCAGCCGGATTTAAGAGTAAGAAGTCTGTGAAAAAGGAGGCTGAATAATCATGGCATTATTAGAGGCAAAAAAATTAGGCATTTCTTTTGGCGGACTTCGTGCGGTAGATGATTTTAATATCAGTATTGAACAAGGTGCACTGTATGGACTGATCGGTCCCAATGGTGCCGGAAAAACCACCGTATTTAATCTGCTGACCGGCGTATATAAACCCACAGAGGGAATTATTACCCTGGATGGCAAGGATATCACCGGCAAAAAGACTATCGACATCAACCAGGCGGGTATTGCAAGAACTTTCCAGAATATCCGACTGTTCAAGGATCTGTCCGTAATCGATAATGTAAAAGTAGGACTACACAACCACATGGGTTACAGTACCATTACCGGAATTTTACGTCTGCCCAAATATTATAAAGTAGAAAAGCAGATGACGGAGGAAGCCATGGAGCTTCTGAAGGTATTCGGACTGGAAGCGGAAGCAGATACACTGGCTGATAATCTTCCCTACGGTAAACAGAGAAAGTTAGAGATTGCCAGAGCACTGGCTACCAAACCGAAGCTTCTTCTGTTAGATGAGCCTGCTGCAGGCATGAATCCCAACGAGACGCAGGAACTGATGGATACCATTCGTTTTGTCAGAGAGCATTTTGATATGACGATCCTTCTGATTGAGCATGACATGAAACTGGTAAGCGGAATCTGTGAGGAACTTACGGTGTTGAATTTCGGCCGTGTGCTGTGTCAGGGTAAGACCAGTGATGTGCTGAACAATCCGGAAGTCATCAAGGCTTATCTGGGCGAATAGGAGGATAGATGGCTATGGCAATGTTAGAAGTAAATGATATCAAAGTATATTACGGCATGATACAGGCCATAAAGGGTGTGTCCTTCCATGTAGATGAGGGTGAGGTCATTGCACTGATCGGCGCCAACGGTGCCGGTAAGACGACGATCCTGCACACCGTATCCGGACTGTTGACACCGAAGGAAGGTTCCATTACTTTTGAAGGTCAGGATCTGGTTAAGATCCCCGGACACAAGATCGTATCCATGGGTATGGCGCATGTACCGGAGGGAAGACGAGTATTTGCACAGCTTTCCGTATTACAGAATCTGATGATGGGTGCTTACACCAGAAAAGATAAAGAAGAGATCGCTCAGACCTTAGAGACAGTATTTGATCGTTTTCCCCGTTTAAAAGAACGTCAGAACCAGATGGCAGGGACCTTAAGTGGCGGTGAACAGCAGATGCTGGCAATGGGCAGAGCCCTGATGTCTCATCCCAAGATTATATTAATGGATGAGCCGTCCATGGGACTGTCTCCGATCTTCGTAAATGAGATCTTTGATATTATCCAGGAGGTAAGCAAGAGCGGTACTACGGTTCTGTTAGTAGAGCAGAATGCGAAGAAGGCATTGTCCATCGCAGACAGAGCGTATGTATTAGAGACCGGTAAGATCGTTCTGGAAGGCAAAGCAAGTGACCTTCTGAATAATGATTCCATTAAGAAAGCATATCTGGGTGAATAACCCTTGATGTAAGTCGCTGTGGGTGGAAGCAGCAGAGACAGAAAGGTATGGTGATTGGAATGAATAATGTAGTTATTACCATTGCAAGACAGTATGGAAGCGGAGGAAGAACCATCGGCGAGATGCTGGCAAAGAAGCTGAATGTCCATTATTATGACAAAGAACTGATGAAGCTTGCCAGCGATGACAGCGGAATCAATGAGGCTCTGTTCGTGAATGCGGACGAAAAAGTGAAAAACACCAGTCTGTTTCATATTGCCAAAAAAGAATATCACGGAGAACTGATCCCTCCGGAAAGCGATGATTTCACATCTACAGATAACCTGTTTAACTATCAGGCGAAGATCATCCGTGACCTGGCAAAGGAGGAATCCTGCGTCATTATCGGTCGTTGTGCGGATTATGTGTTGAAGGATTACCCCAATGTCCTCAGCGTATTTATTCATGCCCCGAAGGAATATTGTCTGGAAGGCGCAGCAAAGAAGCATAGCATGAGCCCGAAGGAATTGGAGCGCTTTATTAATAAGACGGATAAGCACCGTGCGGAGTACTATAAGTATCATACCGGACGGGAATGGACAGATGCAAGAAATTACGATCTGTGTCTGGATAGCTCTAAGCTGGGATATGAGAGATGCGTAGATGAGATCATTTCTTATATGAAAGTAAGATTCCCAGAGAACTAAATGTAAAATATAGTTAAAAACAGCCTGCAGCAAATCACGCTGCAGGCTGTTTTGCTATCTGTAAAAGCGGAATACACCGAACACAGTGCCAAGGATCTGGCAGTCATCGACGATGATGGGATCCATGGTGTCGTTCTCCGGCTGGAGACGGATATGTCCCTTCTCCTTGTAGAATGTCTTGACCGTAGCGGAATCATCAATCAAAGCTACGACAATCTCGCCGTTATGTGCTGTGTTCTGAGCATGTACGAAGACACGGTCGCCGTTAAAAATACCGGCATTGATCATGGATTCTCCACGAACATTCAGAATGAAGGATTCTCCCTTGGGAACTACATCGGCGGGAACGGGGAAGT
>OKWJ01001505.1_pt1 | contig 16130 bp, 16 predicted proteins | sample 1607121 | NCBI WGS metagenome assembly OKWJ01 (sample SAMN04414080, study PRJEB24778) | human gut metagenome | material: faecal | host: Homo sapiens | reverse complement strand
AGCAAGAGAAATATAAGAATTTGTTATCAAAAGCACAGAGAGAAATCGTGAGCTTGGCGCAAGGAGAATTTACAGAAATCGCACAAGAAATTGAAGATTTATTAAAAAGAGCATAAAAGATAGCGGTTATTATAGTAGAAGGAGGAAAAAATATGAAATATGTGGAAGAAACTGCTTGGGAAACAGCAAAAGATGAAGATATGAAATACATAAAAGAAATTATTTGCAATACAGCAAAAGAAGAAAAGCGGGTACTAGAGGAGCTGGAAAAACAAGGATATAAATGGAATGACGGAGAAACACCGACAAAGTTTTGCGGTTTTTCCTTTAATTTCTACGAATCATATGCATTGCAGTTGTGGCGTGACAAAACAATAACGCATGGTCCGGTATTCGGAATTGGAAAAAACACAGTAACAGCAAAAGAGTTTCTGGGAAAGAATGAATGTATAGTAATTTATCGCAATGGAAGCGAAACAATAGCACTTAATAAGGCTACAAAAGAAAAAGCTGTAGCAAAGTGCAGTCCAAGCGATACATACGATTTCGCAGTAGGAGCTAAGCTGGCGCTTGAGAGATTGACAGGAAAAGAAGAAAAACTAGGGTTTAAGCCACACTTAGAATTTTGTGGTGAAAACTATGGTGTTATAGGAGAAAAAACGCTTATACAAGATGCGATAGGTAGAAATTTGAGGGTGGGCGATACAGTAGAGCTATATAGTGAAGATAATATATATCAAGGTGAACGTGTAGTAGTTTACAAAAGAGAAGGAGCGTTTGTGCTTGGTATTATGAGCAGCTGTAGAACAGATGGAACTATCGTAAATGGATGGAAAATAATCCTAAAGAGAAGATATGAACAGATTGTGGACGGAGAGAGAGCAAGTGTAATTTTGTACGTGAAAGAGGAAAAGACCAGCAAAGATTAAATGCTCTTGGGCGGTAAAAAAAGAAGGCAACTAGAAAATCCTGTGCGAGATTAATACTTCCACACAGGATTGGCAACAAAGCTTAATGCTTGTTTATGTAATCATATAAATATGCACTAAACAAGTTTATTACAATTGTTACCAAAATATTTAAAATATTTAGCATTGGACTTCATCCCTTTATTATTTTCTCATTTTTAATATGAGTTTTTATGGCGAAAAAAGCAGAAAAAAATAAAAAAAGATGGAAAGCGAGGAATATATAAATGAGATTGATAGATGCAGAGGAATTAAAACTAAACATTTACAACTGCAAAGAGACTGTTATGAATGATGCTCTTATAGCAGCCATTGATAAGACAAGAACCGCATATGACCCGGATAAGATACTGAAACAGCTTAAAGAGGTAGCGGTTGAGCGAAATGACTCTGTTGGAATGGGAGGCGAAAAAGTAGTTAATCTGGATGATGCAATTGAGATTGTTAAAGGTGCTTTACCTGGTAATGTGTGCAAGCCAAAAAAGAAAAAGTCAGCCAATACACAAAAAACATATAGTAATGAATTATGGTTTCCAAAGTATGTAAAAGGAAAGTGATGTGAAAGATAATGTGGAAGATATTACCAATTTTGCTTAACACGGAAATGGTGAAAGCTACTCTTGCTGGTGGAAAAACTTGCACAAGGCGAGTGATTAAAGATACAGTAAAAGAAAATCAGGAAATCAACAAAAATGGCAAAGGAGAATTTGAACTTTATGATATTACTTCAAGATGTAGTATTCCAAAAGGGAAAATATACAAGCCACCATATCAGCCTGGGGATATTCTGTATGTCCGAGAAACTTGGAGTGAATGGACAGACGGATACATATATAAAGCATGGAATAGTCCATTCCCACAGGTGGGAAAATCATCCGTGATGAAGTGGAAGCCATCCATCCATATGCCAAAAGAAGCTGCCCGTATCTGGCTAAAGGTTACCGACGTAAGAGTGGAACGGTTACAGAAAATGACAGACGAGGATTGCGAAAAGGAAGGTTTGGAAAATGCTTGCAAGAAGTGTGAAAGTCACCTTTTTAACTGCGATATTTGCATGAATAATGATGGGATTAAGGAAGAATTTAAGGAACTTTGGGACTCTACGATTAAGAAAGCAGATATTGATAAATACGGATGGTCCGCAAATCCGTGGGTGTGGGTGATTGAATTTGAGCGGTGTGAAGAGCCGGGAAAGGAGTAAAAAATGACAGATGTATTAAAAGATATACATTATATGTTGGCAGAAATATTTATTCATTATGACGGTCTGGGGCTAAGCATGTACGATTATCCGGAATATAAGACATTGGCTGAAAAATATGGATTTTTCTGTAGCAGTTATGAAGATGCTAAAAGAATACAAAACGAAAATAAAAGATAAAAAGAAATGGAGGTTTTAACGAAATGAACAAAGTAATTTTAATGGGTCGCTTAACACGCGATCCAGATATTAAATATATGCAGAACGAACAGCAAACAGCAGTAGCAAGATTTACCCTAGCGGTTGATAGAAGATTTAAAAGTCAGGGCGAGGATCAGGCAGCAGATTTTATTAATTGTGTTGCATTTGGCAAGACAGCAGAATTTGTAGAAGGATATTTAAAACAGGGAACTAAGGTTGTTGGTTGTGGACGTATCCAAACTGGCAGCTATACAAATAAAGAAGGTCAAAGAGTTTACACCACTGATGTTGTTATTGAGGAACTTGAGTTTGCAGAAAGCAAGAAAAGTGCACAGCAATACGATGCCGGCAGTGTAGCACAGAGACCTGAACCTAGTGAAGCGGCAGATGGATTTATCAATATTCCGGATGGTTTAGAAGATGGTTTGCCATTTAGCTAGAAAATGGATAGGACTATCTTGTAATTTAATTGTTATAGGATAGTGCTTTCATAACAAATTTTGATAAGGAGGTTCACGGATTATGCCATATAATAAAAGTGATAGAGCAGATTCTCCAATGAAGAGAAGAGGCGGACGCAGAAGAAAGAAAGTTTGTGTATTCTGTTCAGATAAAGAGAACAAAGGCATCGACTATAAGGATGTTAATAAATTAAAGAGATATGTATCAGAAAGAGGAAAGATTCTTCCTAGAAGAATTACTGGAAACTGTGCAAAGCATCAGAGAGCACTTACAGTTGCAATCAAGAGAGCACGTCATATCGCTTTAATGCCATATACAATGGACTAATCGTAGTATTTGCAAGTGATTCCCAAAAGGAATACTTGAATTACACGGTTTTACACGGAGTTAGAGAGCCACTACACAGGAGACTGTGTAGTGGCTTTTTTGCTTTTCAAATAAACTAAAAACATGTTATAATGTGACTGAAAAGAAGATTTCGTGTATTTAGTTATTATATGGAGGGATAGAAAGAATAGTTAGATCATGAAAGAAGAGAGAAAAACGAATGAAAGAAATGGATACATTATTGGCAAATGATATAGATGCCACAGACGGTAAATCAAAGTATGATGCACAGGTAAAAAAAGTGCTGGCAAATAAAATTATTCTTGCGTGGATACTAAAGTATACGGTAAGAGAATTTTTTGAGTTTAGCATTTTCGATATTGAAAAGTGCATTGAAGGTACTCCCGAAGTGGCAAAAGTACCAGTAGATACAGGGCTTAGCAACATGGAAAGCATAGAGGGCTTAAATACAGAAGATGCTATACCAAATGAGGGAAAGATAACCTATGATATAAAATTTTATGTGATGTTACCAGATGGAGAGCATACAAAGATTATCATTAACATAGAGGCTCAAAAAGACAGTGAACCTGGTTATGATATTGTGACAAGAGCAGTTTTTTATTGTGCGAGATTATTGTCTTCACAACTGGGAAAGGAATTTACAAATAAAACCGCAGATAAGGTAAAATATGATGGAATAAAAAAAGTATATTCTATTTGGATTTGTATGAATTCACGTCAAAATGCAAAAGATTCCATTGTAGAATATCACATGCAACCGAATGTATTATATGGAAATCCAAGTAAATCATCAAGGTATGATTTATTATCAGCTATTATGATACATTTAGGTGGGGATGAACTGGTAAGTGAAAATAGACTTGTGAATATGCTTACCACACTTTTGTCGAGTAGTATAGATAAAGAGAAGAAAAGGAAGAAATTACAGGAAGAATTTGAGATACCTATGTCGATTGCGTTTAAACAGGAGGTGGAAGATATGTGTAATTTAAGTGGATATGTAGAAGAAAAGGGAAAAGCGGAAGGAAGAGCAGAGGGAGAAATGAATATCATGATTTTGTATAATTGGCTAAGGGAAAATGCAAGAGATACAGAAGCAGAGGCAGTGATGAAGCCAGAAAATGAGGAACTACGTTCTACATTGTATAAAGAATATGATGAAGTGAAAAATAAGAAGCTTGAATAAGTTTGTTTGGGTAGCGAAAAGGTGTATACGTTTTTACAAGGAGCTAGAGTCATTACACAGGAGACTGTGTAGTGGCTTTTTTGTTTTGAAAAATTAGAAGTATAAAATAATTATTTCTAAATTTTGCTGCCATTTTGACAAAAAAGCCAATTTTTGCTGTTGTAAAAAAATAGGAGAAAAAAATCTTTACAACTAAGAAAAAGACGATATATTTTATAAAAAGTCTGATAAACAAAGAAAAATAAATATTTTTATTGTGAAAAATGTCTAAAAACGCAAAAAAATAAAAAATGCAGAAAAAAATTAACTTTACAATCAAAGCTTAGGTATGCTATAATCCAAATGTTTTAGCAACACATGAACATAGCATATAGAATAAGGATGATACTATGAATGTGAATAAATTACGTGCATACGAGCCTTTATGGGATAATTGGCATATTTGTGAAGATGGATTACTTAGAGAAGATAGTTATAGTTGTGTGTATCGAATACAAAGGATGCATTTGGAACGTATGCAATATGCAGCTTTAAAAGTGATTTCCATTCCCAAGTCTCAATCAGAGGTGTTACAATTACAGGAGCTTGGAATGTCAAGAGAAGAGATACAGTTTTATTTTTACGAAATTGTTAGGGAGATATATCAAAAAATTATTTTTATATCAGAACTAAAAGAAAAGAAAAATATTATAAAGTATGAGGATTATAAACTAACAGAACGTCCTGACGAGATTGGATATGACATTTTTGTACGCACTGAGTTGGCACATAATAGTATTGAATATACCCAATGCAGGGATATGACATTAGAAAGTATATTGAAAATGGGAAAGGATTTATGTAGAGGTTTACAAGTATACAAAAAACATAATCTGGTGCATGGAAATATAAGACCAGATACTATATTCGTGTCTGAAACTATGGATTTTAAATTTGAAGATTTTGAAATTGCGAAAGGTATTGCAGCATATCCAGTGGAATTATCAAGGAAGGAAGCACATCATTATGTGGCTCCAGAAATTTATTTTGGGAAGAATTATGATCACAGAGCAGATATTTATTCTTTAGGAATTGTATTATATTTCTATCTAAATCAGAAACGGCTTCCTTTTTTATCCCAATATAGTCAACAGAGTACATATAAAGAGCAGCAAGAAGCGTTAGAAAAAAGAATTTCGGGCGAAGAAATTACATTTTTTAATAATGCACCGGCTTGTGTGGAACAGGTAATTCAAAAAACAGTTGCAATTTTGCCTGAAGAACGCTATGACACAATAGAAGAATTTTACCAGGCGATTTGTCGTGTGGAGGAAGCTCAGAAAGAGAACCGAGAGCTTACGTTAGATGTAGAAGAAACAATTGCATTGGAAGCTTGCAGTTGTGCGAAAAAATCGGATGGTATAGAGGAAGTAACAGGTTGCTTTGAAGAAGACCGTGTTGTAACTGAAATAGAACCTGTAGTGAGAGAAAAAGATAAAGATAGTGGTGTTGAAAAAAACAGAAATAGTAATTTCATAAGGTTGTTTATTATAATTGTTGCAATCGTTTGTTTTATAGTGGCAGTCAGAATAGGATAGTGGTACAGATAGGAAGAAGTTTAGTAGGAAACAAAGTGAGTAGAGAAAAGGAAAGGGCGGATGGCTGGGAAAAATGAAACTGGAATTGTGGATTTATGATGATAAGAAGTATAAAATATGTGAATTGCCAGAATATGAAAAAGGAGAGTATCTAGTTCAAATAAGTGAAAATGAAAAAGTTTTGCTGGAATGCAGGAAAGAAGAGTGGTATTTTCCAAAAGAGACATGTGTTGAAATAAAAAGATTAAATCACCAAATATTTGAGGATAGACAATTAAGAAGGGAGGACTTATGGGAATATCGACGGAAGGAGGGGAAAAAGGTTGCAATTCTTGTTTTTTTAAAACAACAGAAATTGCAATCGTATCAGTATTATCATTTAGATGAAACAAAGGAATATTTAATTGGAAGTGGTGCGGAATGTGATATACGGTATAATGTTGCAGGTATGATTTCTAAGAAACATGGGGTGATAAAGGAAGAACAGGGTCGATGGTATTTGATTGATTGCAGTAAAAACGGAATATATGAGAAGGGGGAGCGGATTTCTCCAAGGAAAAGAATGCAATATGGAGAAAGTTTTTCGATTTTTGGATTGCATCTTATTTTTTTGGAGGGAGTGTTGGCGATTGGCTGTAGAAATCATGAAAAATTGAAGATGGATTTAACTGAAGTAATAGAGTCGCAAAACGCAAGAACAGATATGATGGTAACTCCTCATGTAAAGATGTTAGAGCAATTGAGAAACATGCAAAAAGACAGAGAAGAAAGGTATAAGGAATCTGTGGATTTCGTTTTGTTTTCTTGTATGATGAAAACAGAGTTGGATACTATATTACAAAATTGGCGTAAAAATAATTGCAGGGATGGAATTAAGGCACAAATTGGAGTTACGGAACAGGGAAAAGTATGTGAATTAGATTTGCAAGAGTGGGCAGATGGGCCTCATGGAATGATTGCTGGAATGACAGGAGCGGGAAAAAGTCAGTGTATGCAGTCTATTTTTTTATCCCTTGCGATACGTTACAGTCCGGAACAGCTACAGTTTGTATTGATTGATTATAAGGGAGGAGGAATGGCGGAACAGTTTGCTGCTTTTCCTCATGTGGCAGGGGTATTGACAAATTTGGAAGGAAATTTATTACACAGAGGAATTTGTGCAATGAAAAGCGAAATAAAAAGAAGAGAACAAAGATTAAGTAGGGAACAGGTGAATCATATAGATGATTACAACGCAATTACTCGTAATGAAAAGCTACCACATTTATGTATTATGATTGATGAATTTGCGGAATTAAAAAGTCAATTGCCTGCGTTTGCGGAAACAATTGTACAAGTGTCCAGAGTAGGGAGGAGTTTAGGTCTTCATGTGATTTTATCTACACAAAAACCGAGTGGTGAAATAGAAAATATACTTTTGGCAAATAGTGGATTTCGTATCTGTTTTAAATTAAAAGATAAAGAACAGTGCAATAGAATGATGGGAAAGATGCTTTCGTGGGCGCAAAAACCAGCAGGTAGAGGTTTTTTGATTGATGGAAAAGAAATGGAGGTTACAGAATTTCAGGGAGCTTATACCGGGCATAAGCAACAAGTAGTAAGTAAAGGAAAAAAGAAAACGAGTTGGGATGAGTCGAGGGAGGAACAGGTTTGTTTTGTGCAAAATCGTGTGTATAAAGCGTTAAGGAAGGAAAAAATTTGTAGTGCAGTGCCTTTATGGATGCCTCCACTTCCGGATGTTTTAAAACCAGATAATTTACAATTACCAGCAAAAAGCATTGTAATGGGATTGTGTGATGAAACAGAAAAGCAAAAACAATCCTATTATGTAATAAATCCAAAAGGCAATGGAAATCTTGTCTTAGCAGGGAAAGAGGGCAGTGGAAAGACTACTTTTTTAGTTGGATTTGTGTCTCAATGTATAAAATTATTTGATCCTAGCAAATGTTGGCTATATTTAGTTGATTTTGACTATGGACTACTGAGCGAGTTTTCTGCAGTACCACATGTGGGAGGGGCAGTAACTTCTATAGAAGAGTTGAAACGTTGCATTTCCCTTTTGGAAAGAGAATTAAGAAAAAGAAAAGATAGTCAAGGAAAGCTAAAATGCGAAGCGGATAAAGCTACAATTTTGCTTATAATTGATAATATGACAAAATTACGAGAGAAAGCAGAGGAAACGCTCTTGGAACGCATTTATATTATATTAAGAGAGGGTAATGTGTATGGAATCTATATAATACTTACAGCAGGAGGATTTGGACAAAGAGAGATTCCAAGTGTTTGGCGAAAATATTTGCCAGAAAAAATTGCATTAAATATGAATAATGAGGAGATGTTTTCGTTTTTTGGTGAAGAAGTGAAAGTAGCAGAGCTAAAGGATATTCCGGGGCGGGGTGTAGTAAAGATAGATGGACAATTGGTAGAGTTTCAGTCAATCTATTGGGAGAAAGATTGTATTCATACGATAGAAATACAAAAGAATAGGAAAGATTGTGTGGGGGCTAAAAAAATAAAGCAAATACCAAAAGAACTTTCTTATTCAAAATTTATGGAATACATAAAAACAGAGGGAGCGGAAGAACGAAACAAAAAAATCTTCTTCGGAATAAGAGATAGAGATGGTGAAGTTATCGCAAGGGAAGTATCCCGATTGGATTCTTTGTTGATTTTAGGAAAAGAAAGAGAAAAAAGAGAGAAGACAGTAGCTTTTTTCCTAAAGCAAGCATTACAGAGAAATGAGCAGGTGATTTTCTTTGGGGGAATGCAAAAAGAAGTATGGGAAAAAAACGATTTGTTACATTGCTGCACAACGAAAGAACAGTATTATGATAGTCTGATGCAAGTAGTAAGGATTTTAAAACAGCAAAAGCAAAAGTTGGATAATGCAGAGGTCTTATGGATGTTTCTAAGTGATGCAAAGAAATGTTTGGAAATATGCAGGCAGGGAATGTACGTGGAGGGTGATATAGAAAAAATGTTAGAAGAGTTACTATTGATAAAGGATAAGAGAAAAATAGTTCTTATCGGAACATGTGAAAGTGCAGAAGATAGAGCACTGAGACAACATCCTCTGTTTCGTGTTTTTTCTGATAGGAGGGATGGTATTTATGTGGGAGGTGGGGTTGGAGAGCAAAATTATTTTCCATTTCCTTTTATCGAACCATCAGAACGAAGAAATTTGCAAAATAGACAAATGGGAATGATTCATGTGCATGGAGAGTGTAGTTTGATACATGTGCCCTTTGTTTAAGCAGTAGTTATTTGTAGATTTGTATATGTGAAATAAAAGTATTTGGGATAAAAATGAAAGGATAGTCTGCCTGCTTTAGATTTGGTAAAACGAAAGGAAAAAATATGAATGCATTTATGATATGTAATCCGAAACAGTTGGAAAACGAAATATTAAAAAGAATTTCCAGAGAAAAAATTGCTCATATAAGTGGGGCAAACTGGAAGATAGAAGAATATTTGACCATAAAAGAGTTTCGGAAAATTTTAAAAGAAACACCGGAATTAGATGTATTGTACATGGATGTCACAAAGAAAGACGCTATTGCGGCGGTAGAGAAATTTCGTGTTAAAAACAAGGAAGGAGTGCTTTTGGTAATAGCGGATGCTTCTGTGTCGCCTATGGAATATATAAAACCTAGTGTGCAGGCATCCTCGCTGCTATTACGACCATTTCAACAAAACGATGTGGTAAGAGTAGTAGAAGAAATTTGGGAGTGGTACCAAAGTCGTGCAAGCGATCCAGAGGAATGCTTTTTGGTGGAAGGAATTGAAGAGGAAATTGTAGTACCATATGATCGGATTTTGTATTTTGAGTGCCAAAATAAATTAATTTATGTGAATTTGGAACATCAGAAAATTGCCTTTAAAGCTGTTTTGGGTGAATTAGAACAGCGTTTGCCCTCTCATTTTGTTCGTAGTCATAGAAGTTTTATTGTCAACAAAAGAAAGATAAGGGATATATCCTATTCACTGGGAGAAATCTATTTAGAAACACAGGATATAGTGCCTTTATCTAGAAGTTATAAAAAAATAATCAGAGAATGTGGGTGGAAATATGAACGATATCATATATAAAATTAAATGGGATGAATGGTGTATTTTAGCAGCATGTGCAAAAATAGAAAATATGTGTTGTTTTTCTTTTGAAAAGGAGAAAAAGAGTCAGAGAGAGCTTGTAATGCAGTTACATAAAATGTTTCAACAGGATATGATTGCAGTAATAGAAGGTAGATTCTATCCTAAAGGTGAGTATGCAGAGATTATGAATGGAATACGGAATGCAGAACAGGTTGTAGTGATTGAAAAGTGCACGAAATATTGTACACAACAAGGAATATTATACATAGGATTTCCTTGTGTATGGATTAGAAATGATCAACAGGGAAGTAACATTCTTCAGATTTGTTTTGTGGAATATGAGAGTTGGAAAAAAGAACTTTTAGAGGAAGAATTTTTCCCTGTGTTTTCTTCGGAGTATGAGGAACGCTGGAGAGTTGTAAAAGCGTTTCCTAAAAAAGAACAATGTAATTTTTACTTGGAGAAGAGATATAACAAGAAAGAGAGTGTCTGTATGGCGGTTACTGAAAAAGATGGAAACTTAGTGCTGTGGAGAAAAAGGGGCGAAAGAATAGAACGGACAGGATATAGACATGCATTGGTGTTAGAAGAATTGGAACGCCTAGAAGAGGATGAATGAATATGTATGTAAATATGGATGCCCTATGGTTTGTTTATAAGAAAATGGCAGCACAGACTTTGCGGTTGGAAGACTTAGTGACGGGACTGGAAGAAATACAGGTCGTGAATATAGGAAAAATAGAACGAAGCAAGAAATTTGTTCAATATAAAGCTAGAATGGAGCAGGAAATCGTGTTTGAAAAACAATTGTGTTTTGCCCTGGAACGCATTATAAAAAATTATGAACAGATGGAAAGAGATGCATTGCTTATTTTAGAGGATGGGATACGAGAACAGAAAAGAACAGAAATAGAATGCGTCTGTTTTGCAGAAATAGAAAGACAATTGGAGTTAATCTACCAATATAAGGAGTAAAAGTATGGTTATTTGGGCAAGAGAAGAGGAAGTTTACAAAAACTTGCAAGAACGAAAAAGATACTTAGAAGAGTGGAAACAAATAGATGGGATGGATGCAAAGAAAAAAGCATGGTTGGAAGAAGGTATATTATTGTGTGAATTATCCTGTCAAGTGCTGAAAAACTATCAAGATACAGAGGAGAAAAATAAGGAAATTATACAGGCTGTTTTGTGGAAGGAGAGTGAATAAGTTTAAAGATGGAGAGCGAATTTGTGGATAAACTAAAAAGATTAGAGCGGGATATGTATGAATTGTGGGATGGGGAAGCTTCTATTTTACAGCAGGAACTGTGGCAGGATTGGATGAGTGAGTTGGAAAATGATGAGAGAGAAGATAGGAATGAGAGATTTACAAAGAATTGAACGGATTGGGGAAGAATGGATGCAGGAAAGTCAATTGGGATTAAAAGAGATAAGATCCTGTTTGCAAGAAGATTGGAAAGGACAGGACGCATTATTATTTTATAAAAAAATACGAGAATTAGAATTTCATATGGAGCAAACAGCAGCAAAACTGAAGCAGTTAGAATAAGTAAAAAGGAACCTTTCGCGACTAAAATGCATTGCCTTGGTCATTTTGTAGAAAAAAGTGTGAAAATATTGTGAAAAGGCTACATTGTAAAACAATTGTAACAAGTGTATAATTATATGTAACAAAATACATGAAAATTAATAAAAAAGACAAAAGCACACTTGGTTACAGACGTAAATTGTTTTAAATAGTTGTAAAAATACACAATTGTGCTTGCGTTCGTGGAAGGAGACGGTTATGGACAGAAGGAAGGCAGGAAAAATTGCAGGTGTAGCATTGGCAGGAACATTGTTTGTTGCGGGTGGAACATTTTTGGCAGCAAATCAGTTTCAAAATGGTAGGGAAATTGTAGTAGCAAATAAGGAAAATACTTTGTTGACAACAAGTACACCTGATTTGGGGCAAAATAACTCTGTTACAGCAGAGAAAGTAGCAGTTAAGCAAAAGGAAACGATTACAATTCATTATAAATGGAAGGGAAAGCAACCACATTTATATTATCAGGTAGATAAAACAGGAGCAAAAACTTCATATCCAGGAGTACCTATGAAGGATGAAGGAAATGGATGGTATACTTATAGTGTAACAAACGCGGAAGCGGCAAATTTAAAAATTAGTGTTCCATCTTTGGATTATCAGACTTCAGAGTTTTCAAGAGATGCAGGTGAGTATTGGTATGATGATGAAAATGGATGGTCATTATCAGCACCAGCAAATTACACAACACCAAAGGACAAAGAAGTTGTAGTTGATGGAAAGATGCTTGCAGCGACAGGAAATATAGTGGTACATTTTCCTATTTCGGAGATGAAAGATGCGAAGATTTATTACTGGAATGTCCTTCCTACAGATATGGAGACAGATTGGCCTGGAGAGACTATGTCTGAGAAAGAAAAGTATTATACATATAGCTTTACAGCAACATCAAAAGTAAATTTCCTCTTTACAAATGGTTCTGAGCAGACAGAGGATTTTACTTTAAAAAAGGCAGGAGAATACTGGTATGCAGATGGAAAATGGGTAACAACTGAGCCGGGAACAAATCCGACAAATTCTCCAAAACCTACGGCTACACCGATTATTACACCAACAGAAGGGGATTTTCGTGATGAAACAATATACTTTTTGATGACAACTCGTTTCTATGATGGAGATAGTAGTAACAATAGATATTGTTGGGATGATGAATATTACCTTAGAAGTGAAACTAATAATGATCCTGGATGGCGTGGAGATTTTAAAGGATTGTCAGAAAAATTGGATTATATTAAGGCGTTAGGATTTTCGGCAGTTTGGATTACTCCGGTTGTAGAAAATGCAAGTGGATTAGATTACCATGGATATCATGCATACGATTTTAGTAAAGTTGATCCTAGATATGAATCATCAGATTATACTTATCAAGATTTAATTAATGATGCACATGCGAAGGGGATTAAAATTATTCAGGATATCGTTCTAAATCATAGTGGTAACTGGGGCGAAAAAAATATGTTCCATATGTTTGATAAAGACGAGGATGATGGAAGTGACAAAAGTCCGTTTATGCATGTTGCAAAAGATGGAAATAAGGCAGATAAGTTACTTGAAGGTGTAAAAAAGTATGGAAGAGGAGCATCAGATTATGATGGCATTGAAAATTTGGGATTAAATAGTGGTGAGCAAGGTGATGCACAGTACAAATCTAGATTATTTGCAATGAAGGATGATGATATAGATACAGAACGTTTATATCACCATTATGGAAACTTTCAGTGGGAAAGCTATGGAGTACAGTTAGGGCAGATGGCTGGAGATTGCGTGGATATTAACACAGAAAATCCTGAATATGCTAAATATTTAAGAGAATGCTATATTAATTATATTAATATGGGAGTAGATGCATTTCGTATTGATACAGTTAAACATATTTCACGATTAACTTTTAATAAAGAATTTCTTCCATTTTTCAAGGAAGCGGGGGGAAAAGATTTCTTTATGTTTGGTGAGGCTTGTGTACGACGCCAGGAAGTTTGGAATGCGAATATGCCTGGAATTTCTGTTCCTTTTTATACATGGAAAGAATCAAAAGATTATGCATGGGGTGATACTGCAACGAATGAGGCTTCAGCAGAAAAGCATTTTAATGACAATTTGTCTGTGGATATACAGCCAACAAGTAACAATGCATTTCTAAATGGAAATGAATATCATACACCAGATAGAAGTAAGTCTTCTGGTTTGGATGAGATTGACTTTTTCATGCATTGGGCATTCAGAAATGCAGGGGATGCATTTAGAGCAGGATTGAGTGAAGATAAGTATTTTAATGATTCTACATACAATGTAACTTATATTGATTCGCATGATTACGCGCCAGACCAGTCTCCAGAAAATCAGCGTTTTACTGGAACACAAGATACTTGGGCAGAAAATCTTAATTTGATATTTACATTTAGAGGAATTCCATGTATTTATTATGGAAGTGAAATTGAATTTAAAAAGGGTTGTCTAATTGATCCGATGATGTCAAGTAATGGTGGAGAAGGTAGTGGAACGCCATATGAGAAATCCGGTCGTGCATATTTTGGAGATCATATAGAAGGAACTGTTAATACAACTGATTATGGTGTATATAGTGGAGCTACAGGAGCAATGTCAGAGACATTAAATTACCCACTTGCAAAACATATTCAAAGATTAAATTTAATCCGTAGAGCGGTACCTGCACTTAGAAAAGGACAGTATTCTACAGAAGGATGTAATGGAGGAATTTCATACAAAAGACGTTATACAGCAGATGGTGTAGATAGCTTTGTATGTGTAACAATTTCGGGAGATGCAACATTTAGTGGTGTTCCTTCTGGAACTTATGTAGATGTAGTTACTGGTGATAAAGTGGAGTGTAATGGCACTTTAAATGCAAAGTGTTCAGGAAAAGGAAATATGCGAGTATATGTTTTGCAGACAGCAGGAGCTCCAAGCGGAAAAATTGGAGAAGATGGTGCATATTTAAAATAACGTATACTGCATGAAATGAAACGCGTAGAGTAAAATAGGGAAATAAGGTGTTAGGTTGCCTTGTTTCCCTATAAAATATGTTGCATATACAGATAATTGAAATTAAAGAAGAAGGAGTTGAAGTAAATGGACAAGAAAAAAGCAGGAAAAATTGCAGCAGCAGTGGTTGGTATGATGGCTTTAACAGGTTGCGTATGGATGGGAGCTAAATTGACTGATTCTGTAGTGAAAGAAAATACACAAAAAACAGAAACACAATTTACATTGGATGCTTCGAAAGAGAAAATAGCAACAGGGAAACAAATGTCTAAAGTAACGAAGGATGCGGTGACGGTACATTTTTATTGGACAGGTGCGCAACCTCATATGAGTTACAAGGTTTCAAGTACAGGAAAGCAGTCCACTTATCCTGGAATTCCGATGAAAGATGAGGGAAATGGCTGGTATAGTTGTACAATAGCGAATGCTCCAAAGGCAAGTCTTGTACTTAGTATTCCTAAAGTGGGATATGAAACTACGGAATTTACCAGAGAAGCAGGTGAATATTGGTATGATTTTGAGGATGGATGGTCTAAAGAAGCCCCACAAGATTATAAAGAATCTAAAGAGCAGGAAATACAAAAGGATGAAAAACAGCTTGCAACGGATACAGGTATTACCGTACACTACGCTGGTGATCTGGATGCAAAAACAATTTATTATTGGAATGCATTGCCAAACGATTTAGAAGTAGAATGGCCTGGAGAAAACATTAAGAAAGATTTAGATGGTTATTATACATATACATTTGCAGATGTGACAAAAGTTAATTTTTTATTTGCAAATGATTCTAACCAGACAGATGATTTTACAATTAAAGAAGCAGGTGAATATTGGTATAAAGATGGAAAATGGAGCAAAACAAGTCCAGATTCCACTAGTGATCCAACTGCAACACCAATTACTTCTACGCGTCCAACTAGTACACCTACAGCTACGGATCGTACCGATTTTCGTGATGAAACCATTTATTTTATTATGACATCACGTTTCTATGATGGTGACAGTAGTAATAACTGTGCAAGTTGGAGAGATACTGGAACCGATGATAATAAAAATAATCCGCACAATGAAAATCCAGTTTGGCGAGGTGATTTTAAAGGTTTAGGAGAGAAATTAGATTACATAAAGGCACTTGGTTTTTCGGCAGTATGGATTACACCGGTTGTAAAAAATGCATCGGATTACGATTATCATGGATATCATGCAATCAATCATGCAGAGGTAGATGTTCGCTTAGAATCCAGTGACTATGGTTATCAGGATTTGATCAATGATGCACACAAAAAGGGAATTAAGATCATACAAGATATTGTAGTAAATCACTGTAGTGATTATGGAGAGGAAAATTTATTCCCTGCTTATACAAGAACGGATGATATTTCAAAACTAGATAGATCTGATACCGCTATGACAATTACGGATTTAGGAGGGAGCATTGGAATGACAGATGCTACAACTACAAATGAAGGGCAGCGTTGTGCAAATTTAAAGAGTGATACCA
>OKWJ01001503.1_pt1 | contig 16147 bp, 10 predicted proteins | sample 1607121 | NCBI WGS metagenome assembly OKWJ01 (sample SAMN04414080, study PRJEB24778) | human gut metagenome | material: faecal | host: Homo sapiens | reverse complement strand
CTTGTGAAGAACGGGGCTGTGGAAAGTATAGTTGCTTATCAGTACAATGAGAGGAACTGGTTGAAGTCTCAACAGTGGACGATTGGCTCGGACAACTATACGATTTCGTACGACAATCCGTATTTGTACGTTGAAAAAGCAGCCGTGAGATTGGAAGGACTTGCCGACCAAAGCACCGTGTACGGACAAGCGTTTACGCCCTCCTCGACGGGTTGTCACGTCACCTACGACGATACTCTCAATCAATATGCAAAAGACAAAACGAGCGAAATCGTCATCTCCGTCACGTGCGACTATAAACAAGGCGATGTCGTCGGACTGTACGAAATCCGCGCCACGGGCGAGCATTCCGATTTCGACGTTTCGGGAACTCAAAACTGGCTCACCGTCAACAAAGCGGACTACTCTGCGGACTTTGTCAACGCAGAGATAGCAAAGAACGATTTGAAAGGCACGTACAATCCTCACACTTCCCTCGACGCGTACAAACTCTCAACGGGCTTTGCGTGGGCAAATGTGTCAATCGTTCCCACGTGCGACAATGCGGACGGCTATGACGTGACTTTCTGCCAAGACAGCACCAACTACAGCGTTTTCAAGGGCGCAAAAGTCAAAATTAAACTTGCAAAGGCAAGCCCCAATCTCCGCCTGGACGGCACTCTCGAATACGACTGGACGGGCAATGCAATCGACTATGTTGCAGACACCAGGGCAAAACTGAAATCAAACAACACCGACGACGGATTCTCTATCTCGGTGATTATCAAAGCACCGTCGGGCATGAGCGAAGTTAAGGACGGCGGCGTGTACACCCTCACCGCAACAATCTCGGAAACAACCAACTACATCGCCCAAAGCCTCGACGTCACCCTCAAAGTGAAAGCGGCAACCGTCGGCAGCGTCAACTACACCGTTGAAGACGCCGTGGCGCAAGGCACAACGGCAACATTGTTCGGAAACGCTTTTGTCGCCAACGACCTTACAATTCCGAGCGGCACAACTTTGATTTTGCCGAGTGACCAAGACGGTTCAAACACCTTTGATCCCGCAGCTTCTTATATAAACGGTGCAAATGAAACCGTGATAAATAACGACGGATATGTAAAATACACACTCACAATCTTTAAAGATGCAACCGTTAATATTAGTGGAAATATCCTAATAAAAGGTGCTTTGGGAGCAACGGCACAATATAGTCAGGGGCACACCTCCGGACAACATAGCCGTATAATTAACAATGGTATCATGAATTTCCAAAATGGTTCAAATCTTGGGGTACGTGGTTCGTTAAAAGGCACCGGCATAGCTTATTTTATGAGCGGAGCCACCGCATACAGCCCGTTTGCCGTATATGATTTCCGCGGCGGACAATACACGGCAAAAGTATATACCACAATATCTCCATTTAACCAGTATGGCGTTGTAAATATTCAATGCAAACAAGTTTTTTATGCCGGTTCTACAAACTATGGCTATATGGAATTGTATGCCAGCAGCAAACATAACGCAACCCAACAAATTATGTATGGAACGGGCGGAATAATCGAATCGTCCAACGGCTATCTCATTCGCGAATACAACACTTCAGACAATAAAGTTACTCTCACCATCGTTGGTACGGCAAAAACCAATGCGCTTACGCTTAAAGTCGACTCTTATAAAGCGGATATGAAAGATTTGTACTTCCCGATTCCCTGGCAATACAATATCGTCATTGGAAACGGAATAGATCTCACAACTTTAAATGCGGCGTATTTGTACAAAATCATGACAGGTGCATCATTAACAATAAATAAAAACGCCACGGTAAACTTGTCGGGTTCCGCTATTGCTTATTCGGCATTTGACAACAGCGAATTGACATATGGCGCAGAAGGAAGATGCTATCCTCAAAAAGAAGCTGCCAAATTTGTGCTTAACGGTACCTTAAATGTTACCGGTTCTTTTGGCGGTAAGATAACCACATCAGAGAATGGAGCCTCGTTGATTTTTGGAAGCAATGCCTCTACTTCTGTGAGTTCTAAAGAATCTAAAAAAGTAAACACTATCTCGATTTTTGGAAAAACACTAGTAACATCAGTTGATAAACTCACAATAACCGAAGCTAGCACTCTCATAAACACAGATAACACAAGCGTAAGTTGTGCAAAAGGAAAAACATACACCTACAACGGTACAAGTTGGAACGCCGCTTGACGCTCAATCAACAACAAAAAGCAGTCCTCACTCCGAGGGCTGCTTTTTTGTTGCAATTGGGTTTGATCATTCCGTTTGGATTTTCTTCATCTTGGAAAAATAGTTGATTTCGCCCACGACAAAGAGCAAGCCTGCCACAACAAACATTGTTATGCCTATGCCGTAACCGACCGCTCCCGACACGAGAAAGAAAAACGCAAGCCCCACCGACAATGCGATAAACGCAACCAAAAGGAACAATATCATGACGTTCATATTGCCGAGTTCGGCAACTCTTTTGACAAGGTTTTTGTCTTCCATATCACACCTCCTTTTGAGCTATCATGCGCAAAAACGAGAGTTTTATACTTTGTTTTTTCAACTAAAAGTTGAAAACTCTAACGTGTTTTGTTATAATATTGCCATAGTTCGTTTTGGGAGAGCGGATATGCTTGTCAAGGACAGAAAATACTTGATCGGACTCAAAGTGTTGGCGACGATTGCGCTTTGTTGCACAATCGTGCTGTGGGGCGCGCTTTGGATTGCGTCGGCAACGCCCGGCAACGAAAGCGGTCAAAGCACGCAGATCGTGTCCGACAAGGTGGATTCGATATTTAACCTGTCTTCCAAATTCAATGCGAAAGTGGTCACGCAAAACGTGATTCTCAACCGCCCCGGAAACAAGATTTATTTTGCAGGGCAACAAGAACAACTGACCGTTTCTTTCCTTCCTAAAAACACGCTTGACAAAGACGTGTATTTTGTGTCCGACCACCCCGAATACTCAACGGTGGACGAAAACGGACTTGTGACTTTTCACTCTTGGGGTTGGTCTAAAATCTACGTATATCTCAAAAGCAATCCATCCATTTACAATTGGGTTAGCGTCGGCTGTTACGGGCCTAATCCCGACGAAGTCGAACCGACGATAGCCTTGCCGTCCTCGATAAAAGCCGGCACTACGAAAGGTGTGAGGTTGAGTGACAACACGCTATCCCCCGTATCCGCGTCTTATTCGTCGTCAGACGAGAGCGTTGCGCTTGCATCGGGCGGCTACGTCAGCGGCGTGAGCGCAGGCACTGCCACGATAACGGCAACTTTCGACAGCGGAAAACAGATTTCAACGCAAATCACCGTCAAAGAAAATCCCGACTTCATAATGCCCGAAAAAATCGTTTTCAAAGACAATCCCACCCTTGTGCACGGCTCCGAGAAGGCTCAATCCGTTTACGACCTCATAGACCGCGTTGAGCCTGCCGGCGCGCCTTGGGACTTTGTGGTCACTTCGAGCAAGAAATCCGTTGTGCGCGTCAGTTACAACAACTTCAACGTAATGGGCGTAAAACCCGTGACGTTGACATATACGTCAAGATACAATCCTGCCGTTTCGGCATCCGTAACCGTAAATATCACCAAAATTCCGCCCACCGAACTGCGACTTGCAGGCGCAGACGTCATCACGCCGCACACTTCGACGCAATACAGCGCAAAACATATGCCGCAATACTACGAAAAGGACGTCAAGTGGGAAGTTGTCAGCGGAAACGCAACCATAACGCAAAACGGAGTGCTTGTGGCAAAGACGTACGGTAAAGTGGTGATACGCTGCACCAGTACCCTCGATCCGACACTGTCCGTAGAAAAAAACATAGACGTAAAACTTTTTTCAAACACCTACGAAATGGTGCGCAAGTTTATGGGACACGGAGGGCTTTCCGCCCTGCTCGGATTCGGCATTTTCGGCACGTTGTTTTTGCTTTGCAAGCGCAAGTGGGGGTGCGCCGTATTCAGTGCGCCGCTTGCCTTCGTGTACGCAGGGATAAGCGAGGGCATACAGTATTTCACTCCCGGCAGATTTTGCACGATTACGGACGTTTTGATAGATTTTATAGGCGCATTGATAGGCATGGGCGTTGCGATTGTGCTTGTTGCGCTCGTACTTGGAATTTGGCGGCTTGCAAGCAAAAAGAGCTTTGATACACTTGCGTATGCATACAAAATCCTCGATTTCAAAACCTTGTTTAAAAAGACGTACAAGTTCGACGCGCCCTATCGTAGAGAACTCGATACGGCGGAGTGCGTTGACGAAAACGTTTTGCAAGACGTTGCTTGCAACGTGAATTGACAAAGCGTACAAACTGCAAAACTTGCTGAAAAACCGTGCAAAAAAAGCGCGGCTTTTTTATTGTTTTCCCCTCGTTTATATTCTCGAAAATCAGTCCATAATCATTGAATGAAAAAGGAAGTTTTGAACGAAAAAAGCATTGTCGCAACCACAGAACAAATTGCCCGAAACAACACCGATATTCATCCCCTTGCGCCCTTTGTCGCAAAGATGTTCGAAGCCGCGATCGACAAAAACGAGCGCGATGTGGTGATCGTGTGTTTCGGCACAAACGCCATTTCGGGTGACTCTCTCGGCCCTTTGGTTGGAACGCTGCTTACGAAAAAATACAACATCGGCGCGTTTGTGTACGGCACCGACGAGGCGCAAATCAACGGCAAAAATATGAAAGAGTGGATGTCTTTCGTCAAGTCCGCACACGAAAACGCACTGCTCGTTGCAGTGGACGCCTCCCTTGGAAACAAGGACAAAGTTGGACAAATCGTGCTGCGCGACGACGGCGTTTGCCCCTCGGGCGTAACGGGAAAATCCGAGAGATTCGGGGACGTCGGAATTTTGGGCATAGTGGCACAAAAACACGGCGACGCTCTGATGCAACTTATGACCGTATCGCCACTTTACGTTGAAAAAATGGCAGATGAAATTGCCATTATGTTGAAATGCGCAATAGGATGACCGAAATTAAGTCAAGGTTTCACATTTGCTTTTTGACAAAAATCAACCTTTGACGTTTTCGCAAAATCGTCATTTTTCATTTTTTTATTGCATATGCGTTCTTTTTTGATTATAATGTTTATAATCATAACTTATGCGCGGACACGCTTGCGCGAGCAGGTGTAACCCATAGCACGCAAGGAGCAAATATGTCAGTCAACTTACTTTGTGCCGATATACCGTATGCGGATATTGCGTTTTTCGTAATACTCGCACTTGGACTTATATTGGGCATCATCAGAGGCTTTGCAAAATCTTTCAAAGGCTTCTTTTTGACGATTGCAATTATGCTTGCGGCTCTGCTTTTGATTGCCCCCACTTTCGACAAGGTGCGCAACCTCGACGTTTTTGTGAATATGGACAACTCCATATCCGCAAAGTTTGAAAGCGGCAACGTGATTTTTTCAACGCCTATAAACGTGCGCGTGGACGCCGAAACGGGCGAAAAATCTTATTGGGTGAGCGTCACCACCGACGAAGGCACGTCCGAGCAACCTCTCGAAAGCAGCATGGGCAACGACCTTACTTCTTCGCTCAAAGGCAAATTTGCCGTGTGGCTTGCAAAGACGTTTATCACCGACGACGGACAGACTATCGGCGGCGTTGCGGGCACTTTCGTGTCAGATATAATCGTTGCGGTGGTTATGTTCGTCGTGTATTGTTTGGCACTGTGGCTCGTGTGCTGGCTTCTTCGCAAGATATTTGCAAAAATGCACACGTCAGATTCAAAGGCTCTCGTTGCGGTGGATCGCACTTTCGGCGCAGTCATATCCGTAGCGTTCGCGTTTGTGTTTATCCTTTTGGCACTTGCAATACTCAACGCGCTCAAAGACAAAATCGTCGACGAAGCTTTGTCCTCTTCGACCGTGTGCGGATATTTTTACGCCAACAATCCCGTTGCAAAACTTTTCACCAAAATCTTTGGTTGACAAATCCTCGTGTATGCTTGCGCATGCACGTTTGATATTTATGGAGTAATTTTATGAGAGTACTTCGCGGAACATTAACTTTCGTTTTGGGTATGATCATCGGTATCATACTTTTCGTCCTCGCTATCGGTGGAGCGGTTTTTGTCGTGGGCACTTCGGTGACCGTGGGACAACTGCAACAAAAAATCACGCAAGAAGAAATCATTGCGCCCGACAGCGCCTTGTACGGACAAACCGTTCTGGACGCCGTCAAGAGCCTCATCAACGACATAAACGGCATCGATTCGCTCACTTTGCAAACGCTCTACGATCACTACGGACTTGCGATATTGAAAGGTTTGAGCGGCATAGATTTCACCACGAAAGACTTCTACACCGCCCCGATCAAAGATATTTTGAACGATATGTCCATCGTGGTCAATTCTTTCACACTCAACGATATAAGCGGTATTGCCGGCGTCGATTTCTCTTCCTACGGCTTGCCTATCCTCGACGAAAACTTGCAAAACAACTTGCAAACCGCACTCAACAACATTATGGGCTCGCTCAACGGCGATTTGTCCGTGCGCAAGATTAAGGACGATTTCGGCATCGACATCGGCACGGGCGACAACAAGCTCATCGCAACGATTCAAGACGTGTCGCTCTCCTCTTTCGGCGAAGTGGTCAACGCAATTACTCTCAACAGACTTCTGGACGTAGACACCGACTCTTTCGTCGTCAAAGGCGAAAACTGCGTTTACAAAAAAACCGATATTTATCAAGAAGTTTCAAAGGCCGAACTTCAAAACAAAAACTACTCCCCCGCTCTCGGAGTTGAAACATTTATCGCAGGCGCAATCGACACCGACGGCGACGGCACGACCGACAAACTCGTCGAAAAAGAATTGAGATACGTCAAAAAGACCTCTGTCGCAGAGGACGGAACGGAAAGCGAAAAATACGTCGTAGACAACTCCTGTTATGCGGACGATTTCAACGATGACGAAAACGAAAAAACTTTCTATCGTCACGTTCAATACACTCTTTCAACGGACGTTGCGGATATGAACGAGTTGTATATCGCAACTTATGCAAACCGCATCGCAACGCTTGACGGTGGCAAATACACCCTCGTGCAAAAGGAGTTTACCGCTCTTAAAGATATTGCGTTTGCATCCACTCCTTCCGTTTCGGGCGGCAATATCGATATCCAAAACGTGAAATACGCCTTGGAAGACGGCACGTACGAAAACAGCGACGTTTTCTATATCACGGACAGCCCCATAACCAAAGACAGCATGCTCCGCACTCTCGGCGAGGGTGAAACCGCAAGCGGCACGGCATATCTGCGCACACACAAAGGCACGTCCGCAACTGTACTTCAAATCGTCGCTTATATGAGCGTCGTGGAGCTTCAAAATGCGGACGGACTTCTCGACTCGCTCACAGTCGGCGACGTCGTGGACACCGATAAGCCCGGCACGTCAAAAGCGATAATCGCACTCAAAGATTGCAAAATCACCGAAATCGGCACGAAAATCAACACTCTCAAAATCGACGAACTCATCGATATAAACGACGAATCCGCGCGTATTATGCAATCGCTCGCCGCAAGAGGCTGCACCCTCGACGACCTTGCAACCATTGCCGATTCGCTCACTATAGGCGAGGTTATGGACATCGAATACGACGCATACGTCGCAAGCGCGAGCGGCGCGTACGTGCAAGACAAAGTGTTTGTGGCATACAACAAATACGCTCACGATTTGTCCGAGTACACCCTCTATCAAAAAACCGCAAGCGGCGATTTCTCGGAGTATTCCGGCACGGTTGAAGACGGTGGCGAATATTACGTCGCAGTCCCGAGATTCCGCCTATACAATCCCGATACCGACGCAGGACTTTCAAGATATAATCTTTCCTCCGAAGGTGCGACCGCTCTTGCGCTTCAACAAATGGCAAAAAGAGGCTACACTCTCAAAAACATCGGCAGCGAACTCAACACGATGTATTTCGACGAACTCGTGCGCATCAAAGAGGGCGACAGCGTGCTTATGAGAACTCTATCCACAAAGAACGCCACCCTCGACAACATAAGCGAGGTTGTCGATACACTCAAAGTGGACGAAGTTATCCAAATAGACGAAAGCTCCGCGCGTATTATGCAATCACTCGCCGCAAGAGATTGCCTTGTCAAAGATCTCGGCACGGTTGCGGACGAGCTTACGCTTGCAGAAACCATAGACGTTCAATTCTACAAATACACGCAAAACCTCAACGGAAAGTACGTCAAAGTGGTTGAAGAGGACAAATACGTTTATTGCGATGGCAACGCGTATTTCGACTCTCAACGCTTCACAAAGGAAGCGGACGTTAAATACGTCGAGGACGCAAACGGCAAGTTTGCTCACCCCTTCTACTTCACGCTTTACAATCCCGCAGAACATTCATCGACGCTCACAAGATACGACTGCGCAAAAGAGGACGCTTCCGATCCTAGCTACAATCCCTCGTCAAACGTCTTGCAACGCTTGGCATATTCCTCTTTGGGCGACTTTTCAAACGCTTTTTCAAGCCTTACGCTCGGTGACGTAATGGACATCGATATAGACTTGATGGTTCAGGACGAAACAAAGATTGACGGCACGTCTTACTTCTACTACGACGCGGCAAACAGCGTGTATATGCGCCAAAACGATGCGTTCGATCCGTCGTCCGTCGATGCGAAATATCAAAACTTCAAGGTCACCCTCGAGGGTGAAAGCTCCGCCGTCATCAAACGCCTTGCTTACGTCAAAGTGGACAACCTCTCTTCTGCAATGGAAGCGGTGATGAAAGATATGCTTCTTTCGGAGCTTATCGACGTGTACACTTACTCAACCGTAAATACCGTCGTAAACGACTATGGAACAAACAAACCTGCCGACAGCGAAATTTCAAACACGAATCGCTTTATCATCGCTCCCGTAGGCTCGGAAAAGGTGGACGGCGTTGAAAAACAATATACGTTCGTGTACGACAAAACCGGCAAATATATGAAGCGCGATTATCGTTTTGAAAAAGCCACGAATATTACGTTTACGGGTACTATGACTTATTCTTACGAGCAAATCACCGATTTGACCGACAGCGCAATTGCGGCAGGGAACCTCTATTACAAAGGCACAAAGGACGGAAAAACCGAGTATATCCACAACGTTGCGCTCTGCACTTACGTGATTGCCCAAAACACGAAACAAGACTATTCGACCGGCACTCTGAAATTTGTTCTCGACACCAATAAAATATATAAGAGAGTCGCGGGTTCGGAATACACGACGCATACGTACACGAACACCGCCGGTGATCTGTACGTGATAATAAACGGCACTTACGTACCGTACGATTCTTCAAACTACACGCATTATAGCAACGACGTTTATCGTCGCATCGACGGCACTTCTTACGTTGACGTTTCCTCCCCCGACGACGGCACAAAAACCTATAAACGCGCGGAAGGCGAAATATTGTTCTCAAAGCAATATTGCGAAAATATCTACGTCCCCACAAACGAAGAGTCCGGTCAGCTTTACGTCATCATCAACAACGAGCCCGTGAGATACGACTCCAATTTGCACGACGCAAGTTTGCAAAGATACACTGCGGTTGTCGGCTACCTTGCCGTTGCAAACGAAGCGTACAACTCCTCGGACGAAGTGTACTACACAAATCCGCTCGACCACATCGCGGCAAGAGTTACCGTTGAAAACGAAAAGAGTGAAGCCGTACTCCGTATGCTTGCAAGAAAACAAGTTACGATTTCGAATATCAACGACGTCATCAAAGAGGCAACAATAAGCGACCTTATGGATTTGACGGAAGGCAGTTTGTTCTACGACTTTAAAGACAGCAAGCTGGACAACCTCAGCCAAGACGTAGAACTCAAATTTACGACAATGACCATGGGTGAATTGCTCACCTATGCAAACATCGCGAATATCGAGCCGCAAGTCAAAACTGCAATCGAGCCTATCACGCTCGAAAGTTTCTTCAAGAGCCTCACATACAGCGAAACGGCAGGCATCGTCGTAAACCTCGAAAAAGCGTACGGTTACACCGCTTAATTTTAATCGCTAAACAACATTGCAAAAGCACCGAAAAATCGGTGCTTTTGTTTTTTAACTACATTATAAAAATCTGGCTTTTTGGTAAAATATGGGTTTGATTTGTTGTTTTTGATTGTTTAAACCTTGTTTTATTGTTTTTCGGACAATTCCAGCCACTCTTCTTCAAGGGGGGCGAGTTTTGCTTGAAGAGAGGATATTTGTTCCTCTATCTCGGCAATCTTGGTGTAGTCAGAATATACGCTTTGGTCGTTGTGCATGGTGTTTTGAAGAGAAGAAATTTGCTCGTTGAGCGCGTTCATTTTTTCTTCCAGAAAACTTATTCTATGCGCTCTGCGCGCCGCTTCTTTGCTTTGCGATACGGGCTTTTCTTTTTTCTTTTCATCAAGCGTTTTTACAAAATCGTTTGCAAAATCGCTTACTTGTTTTCTCGATTCGTAATCGGAATACTTGCCGTCGAAAAGTTCCGCTTTTCCACCGTCGAAAACTATTAGCCTGTTGCAAACTCTGTTGACGAAATACCTGTCGTGAGATACCGTTATCACCGTGCCCGTGTAGTTTGAAAGCAATCTTTCAAGCGTTTCTTTGCCTATGATGTCCATGTGGTTCGTGGGCTCGTCGAGAATGAGAATATTCGGTTTTTTCCTCAAAATTTTGCATAGCGCAAGACGCACTTTTTCACCGCCCGACAAATCGCATATGCGCTTAAAAACGTCGTCGCCGGACAGCATAAACGCACCCAATGCGCTTCTTGCCTCGGTGTTTGAAAGCATAGGAAATTCGTTCTGAAAGTCTTCTAGCACCGTAAGCGTAGAAAAACTTTGAGTGGACGTTTGGTCAAAATACCCCACCTGCGCGTGCAGACCGAAAGTCGCGCTTCCGTCGAGTGCTTTAATTTTGTGCACGATGGTTTTCACAAGAGTGGATTTCCCGCAACCGTTTTGACCTATTATACCGACCTTGTCCCCACGTTTTATAATTGTATTTATTTGACCGAGCGGCTTGTCGTAGCCGAAAACGAGCTTGTCCAAAACAACCGCTTTTTCAACCGTTTCGCGCTCGGGTTGGAAGTTGGACTTGAAAGTTGCCGTGTCAAAGTTGCTCGGCGTGCCGACTTCGCCTATACGTTCGATTTGTTTGAGTTTTGATTGCGCCATGGCGGCTTTGTTTGCCTTGTATCTGAATCTTTCAACAAGTGCGCTAAGCCTATCAATCTCTTTTTTACGCATAATCGAATCTTTAAGCGCCTTGTCGTACGCTTGCTGTTTTTGCGCCGTAAAAGAGGTGTAATTGCCCTGATACCTCTTTGTTTCGCCGTACTCGATTTCATATACGACGTTTACGATTTTATCCAGAAACATACGGTCGTGCGACACGATTACGCAAGACTTTTTGTAAGCGCAAAGATAGTTTTCAAGCCACTCGATAGCCTCCAAATCCAAGTGGTTGGTAGGCTCGTCCAAAAGCAAAACGTCGGGTTTTGAAAGCAAAAGTTTCAAAAGTGAGATTTTTGTGCGCTGTCCGCCCGAGAACTCGCAAAGCGGTTTTTGCATGTCTTCGTTTGAAAATCCAAACTTCTTCACCGCCGTAAGATACTCTTTTTTGTAGGTATATCCGCCCTCTCTCTCAAACTGCTCGCAAAGGCGAGAATATCGCCTTACGTTTTGGTCGCAAGAGTCGTTTTGTAAATCTTCAAGCGCGCTTTCCATGTCTTTTTCGATTTTTATAAGGGACGAATACGCATCCAATATCTCGTCGAACATGGTTTTGGCCTTGTCGTCGTTGCTCGTCTGTTTCAAAAATCCGATAACGGGATTGCCGCTCGTGAAAATTCCGTACGGCGCGTCATCCTCGCCTTTTTGATACTCGACTTCTCCCGTAAGCACTTTAAGAAGCGTCGTCTTTCCGCATCCGTTGCGACCGATAAGCGCAATCTTCTCGTTTTCGTGAATGACAAAATCCGCCTGATAAATCACCGGCGTTCCGTCATACTCAACAGAAATGTTAGACACGTTTATTTGCATACCTAGATTTTATCTTATTTTTGATTTTAAGTCCATAAAATATCTCTAATGAAGAAAAAAACAATGATTTTTCTCTTCTAATAGTTTGTTTTACTTTTTTTTAGGGAAAAACATTCTCAACTTACAAATTTTCTTGGTATAAAACAAAACGAACACTCGAGGTGTTCGTTTTATTCCCTAATGGCGCCTGTTGAGGTACTCGGACCCCAGTGTAGTAGCGAAGGAAGATAAATTTATTTATCGTTTTTCCGAGCGTCCACTTCGGAAGAAGTGTCGAGGCGCAATGCGCCGACGAGCGCGCGCGTCAGGGTGTCCCCCTCAACAACGGCAGAATAAAAAAAGAACGCCTTATGCGTTCTTTTTGGCGCGCCTTTGGATAAAATGGACGAATAGTTTTGATAAAAAGAAAAAGCAGATTCGCTCTGCTTTTCTATTTCGATAGTTGCTTTTGCATCGATAGCAACTGTTTCTGTCGGCGGTGCAAAATTGTATGTGATAATCAATTTATCTTCAAAGAAAACGATTTCTCGAATGAAAGTATTGACTATCATTTTCCTAAATTGCAAATCGGTTGAGTTTGCATTAAATTTCGATGATATGTAGTTCTTGATTTGTTCACGCGAGAGATATTGATGTGTTTTTTGCTTTTCTTTATCAATCTCAAAATCATATTGATTGATTTGCATCTCAAGTTCTTTCAATCTTGTTTTTGTTTGTTCGGTAATAATGCCTTCTTCTAGCGCTTTGATGATATTGCCTGCGGATTTTTGCGCTTGTGCTTTTTTGTTTTCAAGCAATTTGAGCGAAGAATTGTCTTTTGCTTCTTTTTCAAGAACTGTGTAAACCGAATTTGCGATTCTCGTAACGGTTTCATCGTCGGATAAAAATGCCATAGTCGAGTTTATAACCAAATCTTCTATGTAATCTTTTTGTACCGAAGTTGTTGTGCATTTTTCGCCCTTTTTATGCGAATTGCAAACATAGTAATAATGCACACGTTTTGCTTTGCTAGAACCGCTTGCGCCACTCATTTTCTTTTTACAGACACCGCATACCAATTTGCCGGTGAGTATATACTCATAAACTGCTTTTTTGCTACTTGGTGCAATTTTATTTTGTTGATGTATCATTTCTACCTTTCGCCACAATTCATCTGATATTATTTGCGGATATACTTTGTCATATACAATTCCGCCGTGTTCGACCTTGCCGGTGTATTTGAGTTTATGCAACAACTTGAAAATCGTTCGATTGCTCAAATACTTTTCGTCGTGATATTTGATTCCGCGCTCTTGCAATGACTTTGCGATTTCTTCTGCCGTATATCCTTGCGAATATTTCGTAAATATCTCTAAAATCGTGGCAGCCTCCTTTTCGTTTATTACATATTTTTGATTGACTACGTCATATCCAAAGACTTTTCTTCCGCCCGTTGCATTGCCTTTTAGCCAACTCTCATTGAGCCCGCGTCTGACTTTTTGCATAAGTTCTTCGGAAAAATATTGATTCATACCTTCGAGAAAACATTCCATCATACGTCCTTCGGGCGTGTCTGTAAGGTTTTCCATTGCCGACATCAATTTGACGTTGTTGTCTTGCAATCGCTTTTTGTTGATAACCGACTCATATTTATTTCTTGCAAATCTGTCTAATTTGTACACTGTGACATATTTTTATGGACACTCTTTATATGACACTATATGATGCTCCGATTTATCGCCTTTCGTCTGCGGTTGTAGCACAGTGAAAAGCGGAAGTAAACGGCAAAAATTTGTTACGAAAAATTTTTAAGGCGTTAGAATTAGAATTTATATTGAGTTTGGCTCATTGTTGAGGTTATGCGGCAAATTGACAAATAACCTTTTTTTATTGTTACGCAACAAATTTTGTGCTGTTCGTTGACTTCCGTCTAACCAACTACAAAGTAAAAACCGTCTATCTTTTCCCGGTGCTACTTCCGTTTTTGCCGAAAGGCGAAAATAACCGGAGGTAAATCCAAATGAAAAGAAAAATATTAGATTTCAGCGTTATGAAAGAAGAACTCTCACAAAACAACGTGCTTGAAATGGCAGAACTTATTGCCTTTATAGAACTACGTTTCCAGATAGGTTATCAAGGAAGTCGTATGCAAAGAATGTATGCCGACCTATATGCCGATATTAAACACAAAAACGAATTAGGATATATGCTCAGCGATTCTTACGATTTAGTACAGGAAGGCGCGTTGTATCTTTGTGAGCATTACGGAAAGCATTTGAACGATGTTATCGGTTACAGAAAAAAGGCAAGCCGATTACTATCGAGATTGCCTGTATCCGTAAAATGATGAAGTTGATAAATCTGAAAACGAGAGATTATTACCGCTCGGTAAGCCTTGACGCTTTAACGCCTGTAAGCGAACCATCATACGAAATAAAAGAAGAGATTGCACAAGATTATACATTATACGAGAAAACCGTTGCAAGTCTTAATTTGACCGAGAATATGCGTATCGCTTTGGAATGTCGCCAAAACGGATTGAGTTATCCCGAAATAGGCAGAGTTTTATCTCGTGCGCAAGCAACGGTGTATGAATACTTTATCAAAATGCGCCAACGCTATACGGCGATTTACGAATAGACCGCTTGATTGCATTGTTTGCCAATGTATAATTACAAATAAATACTTCGACACGGGGAATATAAAATAAAGTGTGTAAGTTAGAAAAAAGGCTTGCACACTTTTCCTTTTATTAACATATGATTGGTTCGGATTTATTATATAGCTCAATTTGCCGAGCGATTTCATTTTCTTTGCTTTGGGATATTCAATAGGCACTTTATGACAATAATGGCAAAACCGAGATTTTCAATTAAGAAATTCCCGGTTTTGCGTTTTCAAAAGATTAGCATTCTTCAATTTTGTCTATTGTATGGAACTGACCGGCATATTGCCTTTGGAATTTGCTGCTCGCTTCTGACCTATCAGAAGCAACTATAAACGCGACACGCGTTCCAAATTCTCCCGGAGCCGGATTACTCGGCCAATAGAACACTTTGAACGTCTTATCAGACCAACCCATAATTTTATTACCTCCTATATTTATTTAATTGAAAAAGAAAAGAATAACTTATAGAATTGATATGCCTCGTAGAGATCGGCTTTTGCTATAATTTCCATTGGCGAATGCATATTTAACATCGGGATTCCGCAATCCATAACTTCAATATTTTGTTTAGCGGCTATATATGCTGTTGTTCCGCCACCACCTTGATCAACCTTGCCGAATTCTGCAAATTGGAAAAATATTTGATGAGAGTCCAAAAAATTCCGTATTGACGCTATATATCTCGGATTTGCATCGTTAGTGCCACATTTTCCGCCATAACCAACATACTTTTCAAAGGCTACACCGTAATTAAGCTTAGCACAATTATTGCTATCACTTACAGAAGAATAAATCGGATCTATTGCCGAAACGGCATCGCAGATAAGCATAAAAGAATTAGATAATGTTTTTCTTAAATTATAAATGCTGTCGTCGCCGGATTTTCTTAAAAGTTCAAGTATCGTATTTTCAAAGAATATAGATTCCGCACCCGTGGCGCCGCAGTTGCCTACTTCTTCCTTATCAACAAACAAAGCACACGCTGTGTATTCGCAATTTTCAATATCTATTATGGCTTTTAAGACAGCATATACACACGCTCTATCGTCTTGTCCATATCCGGCAATCATACTTCTATCAAAGCCAAAATCTCTCGCTTTACACGCAGGAACTACTTCCAATTCAGCCGATAAAAAATCTTCTTCGCAAATTCCATATTCATTTGCAAGTGCTTTTAGGATATTGTTTTTAACGGAGCCTTTTTGGTTGCCATCAGAACATATAGAGCCGATAATAACATCAAGATCCTCACTTTCAATGATTTTATTTCCGACCTTATGTAACTGATCCGACGCTAAGTGTACTAAGACATCCGATATGCCAACAATAGGATCCGTTTCGCTTTCGCCAATATTGATGTCGACGTGTGTACCGTCTTTTTTATATACGACACCGTGTACTGCCATCGGCGTGACGACATATTGATAATTTTTGAGACTACCATAGTA
>OKWJ01001499.1_pt1 | contig 16201 bp, 10 predicted proteins | sample 1607121 | NCBI WGS metagenome assembly OKWJ01 (sample SAMN04414080, study PRJEB24778) | human gut metagenome | material: faecal | host: Homo sapiens | reverse complement strand
GCACCGCGCCCCGACTTGCCGCCGCCCATACCGGCGCGCGGGGCGAAGCCCGTCCCGGCCGTATCGGAAAGCGTCTGTCCGCGATCGTCGTACGGGACGTCGAAGCCCGTGAAATCGACATTGGGATCGGGTGCCGTAGGGTCGATATACTCCTCGCGGAACGGATTGTAGTCGCCGTTGGACATGGCGCGGGGCTCGCTGTAGACGGCCCCTTTGCTCAATGCCGGGATCTCGACGATGCCGTCGCGGTCGAAATCCATCAGCGGCACGGCCCCCGTCTTGGCGAGCGTCTCGCGCACGGCGGCGTTGATGATCTGCCAGACGGCCTCCTCGTCGGCGAATTTCACTTCGGTCTTCTGCGGGTGGACATTGACGTCGATGCGCGAAGGGTCGATCGTCAGGTAGAGGAAATAGGAAGGCGAACTGCTCTCGGGGATCAGTTTCTCATAGGCCTTCATGATGGCGCTCGTGAGGTACGAACTCTTGAAATAACGTCCGTTGACGAAGAGGTACTGCTCGCCGTTGCGCCGCTTGGCGGCAGCCGGACGGCCGATATAGCCCCCGATGCGGGCGATCGAGGTGTCGGCATCGACCTCCAGCAGGTTTTGCTTGATATGGCGTCCCACCACGTCGACGATACGTCCCGCCAGCGACGTGGCACAGAGCGTATAGACCGGGGCGTCGTTGGCGTAAAGTTCGAAGGCGATATGGGGGTTGCACAGCGCAACACGCTGGAATTCGGCCTTGATCTGTGCGGCCGAAGCCGTACTCTTGTCGAGGAAACGACGGCGGGCGGGCACGTTGTAAAAAAGGTTGCGCACGAAGAACTGCGCCCCCACGGGACACATCACGGGAGTCTGCCCGGCGAACTGGCCGCCGTTGATTTCGGTCTGGGTACCCACTTCGTCGCCCTCCTGCCGCGTGCGCAATTCGACCTGCGCCACGGCGGCGATCGAAGCGAGCGCCTCGCCGCGGAACCCGAACGTATTGAGGGCGTAGATGTCTTCGACGGAAGTTATCTTGCTGGTGGCATGGCGGTCGAAGGCCATACGCGCGTCGATGGGCGACATGCCCGAGCCGTCGTCGACGATCTGGATCAAATCCTTGCCCCCGTCACGGAAGTTGACCTTCACGGTACGGGCGCCGGCGTCGATGGCGTTCTCCATCATCTCCTTGACCACCGATGCGGGACGGTTGACGACCTCGCCCGCAGCAATCTGGTTGGCGACGACTTCGGGTAATAATCTGATCTTATCTGCCATTTATTCCTGATAATCGTTGGGAACCACCGTGATAGGCTGCTCCTGCCACTCTACGTCGGAAATACCCGTCTGGTCGAGCCCGTTGCGCGGAGCGGATTCGGAGGCAGCGGATTCGGTCTGTGCCGGCGCCGTACGGGCGCGCAGGAACACATCGGCGAGCTTCGGATAAAGGATGTAGATGAACAGCAGGACGATAACTGCGGCACCGGCCATCTTCCAGATGCGCATACGACCCTTGTCATCCTCCTTGGAACGGCGGGCGGCACGGGCATCGCGCTGCGTACGGATATATTGTCCGGGACGGTACTCACGATCCCCGTCTTCGGCCCTCTCGCCGCGAAGTTCGGCACGGCGCTGCTCGCGCGCCTCCTTTTCGGGATCGTAGTAGCGCGGTATGTAGTTGAACTTGTTGGCGTGTCTCTTGAACGGGGTGAAACCTAACATGGCGTGTCCTCCTAATTATTTTTGGTAAAGATACGAATTCTCCGGCAATTTTATTGCCTGTAAAACCCTTTTTTCCGCCTGCGGCGCCCGTAAAGTCCTGCCGAGGATGCGGTGCCAGACGTCCGATGCCCCGCAGCAGGGGAAACCCCCGGCAGCGGTACGGGAGGGGAAACACCCCTCAAACAGGCTGGCAACAGCCGCAATGGCCCCGGGAAAGGCGGCGGGGAATACGCCCGCAAACCTCCGTGCACCGCAGCGGAAGGGGCGCTGCGAACGACGGCGGAATGCCGTGGCCCGCAAAGTCCCCCGACATCCCGCCGCATATGCAAACCGCTGCTTCCCTACCGGAAGAAACTCTTCATCCGCTCGAAGATATTCTGGTTCTTGACCGATTCGGCATGCTGGAAACCGGGCTGCTGCGCCAGCTGTTCGACCAGCCGCTTCTCCTCGGCACTGAGCTTCGAGGGGATCGTGATGTCGACCACGACCAGTTCGTCGCCGCGGCCATAGCCGTTGACGTCGGGCAACCCCTTGCCGCCCAGGCGCAGCACCTTGCCGGCATGCGTTCCCGGGGCGATCTTGATCTTGGCACGGCCATCGACCGTCGGCACCTCGACCGTACCGCCCAGCAGGGCTGTCGTAACGGTGATATTGAGGTTGTGGATCAGGTCGTTGCCATCACGCACCAACTCGGGATTGGACTCCTCTTCGATCATGACCTGCAGGTCGCCGTTGACGCCTCCGTGACGGGCGGCATTGCCCTTGCCCGTGACGGTGAGCACCATACCCTCGCCCACGCCGGCCGGGATTCGGATCTCCACGACCTCCTGGCCGCGGAGGGTTCCCTCGCCCTTGCACTTGTCGCAGGGTGCGGTGATGACTTTGCCCGTACCGCCGCACGTGGGGCAGACGCCCTGCGTCTGCATGCGGCCGAAGAAGGTGTTCTCCACACGCGTCACATAGCCCGTACCGTTGCAGGTCGAACAGGTCGAGTAGGAGTTGCTGTCCTTGGCCCCCGTACCGCCGCACTTATCGCAGGCGACGGTCTTGTTTATCTTGAGTTTCTTGGTGACGCCGTTGGCGATCTCGGCGAGGGTCAGCTTGACCTTGATGCGGATATCCGATCCCCGGTTCACACGCCGCCCGCCGCCCGATGACGACGACGAGCGGAACCCGCCGCCGAAATGTCCGCCGAAAATATCGCCGAACTGCGAGAAGATATCCTCCATCGAGAAACCGCCGCCGCTGAACCCGCCGAAGCCGCCTGCCCCGCCACCCGCGGCACCGCTCATCCCGGCATGGCCGAACTGATCGTAACGGGCACGTTTGTCGGGGTTCGACAGTACGTCGTATGCCTCGGCCGCCTCCTTGAATTTCTCTTCGGCCTCCTTGTCACCCGGATTTTTATCGGGGTGGTATTGGATGGCCGCCTTGCGGTAAGCCTTCTTTATTTCGTCAGCGTTAGCGTTTTTCTGGACGCCCAGCACTTCGTAGTAATCCCTCTTTTCTGCCATGGCATTATTCTCCTACAACAACTTTTGCGAAACGCAGCACCTTGTCGCCCAGCATATAACCCGTCTGGACAATGTCGACGACCTTGCCCTGCATCTCCTCCCCGGCAGCGAATTTAGCCACCGCCTCGCAGAGGTCGGCGTCGAACTCCCTGCCCTTGACGTCGATCTCGGTGACCCCTTTCTGGCGGAGCGTATCGGTAAATTTCTGTGAAATAAGCGTCACGCCGGCACGCAGCGCCTCGATGTCGTCGCTCTTCTGCATGGCATCGACGGCACGCTGCACGTCGTCGCGCACGGGGAGCATCGCCAGCAGCACGTCACGGCCCCCGGTCTGCACCAAGTCCATCTTCTCCTTGAGCGTACGCTTGCGGTAATTATCGAATTCGGCCTGCAGGCGGATGAATTTATCCTGCCACTCGGCCAGTGCCGCCGTCAGATCCGATCCCGCTCCGGCCTTGTCGCCGCCTTCGGCAGCGTCTGCCATTGTGTCAGTTCCGTCCTGCGAGTCGTCTGACACATTGGCACAGGGTTCGCCGTCGCACGAAGGGTAACCTTCACCGGGAACGAACCCTTCGTCACCGTCAACAGCCTCATTATAAGTTTTTTCCTTTTTCATATCTCGTGTTTTTCAGATTTTCCGTCTTATATTCGAACAAATTGTATACCAACCGCCGGGCCATGCCTACCCGATGATAAAAATCGCCGGGCGCCTGTTCATTTCCGGCAGCCGCACCGACCGCCACTCGCGCACGGCGAGCGTACGGATATATTCGCCGGGGGCGGTAATGTCCATCGCCAGCGTCAGGCGCGTCTCGGGGGCAAGGGTTTGCAGGAGCTGTTCCATCAGCTTCACATTGCGGTAAGGCGCCTCGATGAAGAGCTGCGACTGGCGTTCGGACTGCGCACGGCGTTCGAAGCGGCGGATCGCCTGCACCCGTTCGGGCGGCTTGACGGGCAGGTAGCCGTTGAAGGCGAACGACTGCCCGTTGAGCCCCGAGGCCATGACGGCCAGGATGACGGACGACGGCCCGACGAGCGGCACCACGCGGATACCGTGGCGGTGGCACGCCTCGACGACCAGTGCCCCGGGATCGGCGACGCCCGGCACGCCCGCTTCGGAAACAACCCCCGCCGAACGGCCCTCAACGAGCGGTTTCACCAGCTCTTCGACCTCACGCCCGGCGACGGTATGTTCGTTCAGCTCACGGAACTCCAGCGTGTCGATCGGCCGCGCGATGCCGGCCTTCGACAGGAACCGCCGCACCGAACGGGTGTTTTCGACGATGAAATAGTCGAGCGAATCCATCACGGCACGGTTCGCCGCAGGCAGCACGTCCCACGGTGCCGTTTCGTCCGAAATCGGACACGGGATCAGATAGAGCGTTCCGTACATCTTATTTCAGTTTTTCGAGTTTGGCCCGGAGTTCCCGTTCCCGGCCGGCGGCCTTCGTATACAGCACCGCAAACCAGACGCTCAGCGCCATGACACCGGCGATCACCACCCCGAAAACACCGCTCAGGAAGAATGCGCTCACGACCAGCCCCGCAACCGAAAGCACCAGCGGGGATTTGCGGACATTGCAGCCGATAGCCACATAGCCGCCCGCCAGCACGAGCATCACGATTCCGACCATCAGCCTCACCCCGTTTCCCTGGGCGTTGACCAGTTCGACCACGCCGCTGGCGCTCGCCAGCAACGCCGCGGCGAACATGGCGCTGCGGGCCTTGCCCAACTGGTCGAGGGCCGATTCGGATTCGAGCTGTGCCGTCAGCAGCCGCGCCCCGAGGCACTCGGCGGCCTCATCGCGCCCGGCGGGGCAACCGCAGGAGGGACACGTTCCGGTTCCGGAAGCGATTTCACCGCCGCAATCATAGCATTTCATAACGTTATTCTTTGAGGTAAATCCGTTTTACGCGCCCCGAAACCGAGGTCATGATCTCATAGGGAATCGTATCGAGCACGCGGGCCATCGTTTCCAGGTCGTTGCCCGGCTCGGGCGAGAAGACCACGACTTCGTCGCCTTCCTTCACGCCGGGAATCCCCGTAATGTCGACCATGCAGCTGTCCATGCAGATGCGTCCGACGATGGGGGCGGGGCTCCCGGCCACCAGCACCGACCAGCGGCCGCAGCCCAGGTGGCGGTCGAGCCCGTCGGCATATCCGATGGGGATCGTCGCCGTCGTAGTTTCGCGCGTGAGTTTCCCGGCCCGGCCATACCCTACGGCCTCGCCCACAGGCAGATGCTTGACCTGCACGATACGCGTGCGGAGGGTCGAGACGGGACGCAGCATCCCGTTATGCCGGTAGCCGAAGCCGTAAAGCCCCAGCCCGAGGCGGCACATGTCGAACTGTGCCTCGGGGAAGCGTTCGATGGCGGCCGAATTGGCCGTATGGCGGATGACCGGGTAGGGCAGCGAGGCGGCGATGCGGGCGCTCATGCGGTCGAACAGGGCGATCTGCGCCCGGGTATAGGCATCCTCTTCGGGCATGTCGGCACAGTTGAGGTGCGAGAAGACCGAGGCGACCTTGACCTGCGGGGTTTCCGCCAGCGCCCTGCACAGCGCCCCGACTTCGTCGTCCGTGAATCCCAGCCGGTGCATACCCGTGTCGAGCTTGATATGGATCGGGTAACGGCTCTCGCCCGCATGCACCACGGCCCCGGCGAAGGCGCCGAGCGAATGGAGGCTGTATATCTCGGGTTCGAGGCGGTTGGCGATCATCTGATCGAAACTGTCGGCATCGGCGTTGAGCACCACGACGGGCATCGAAATGCCCCGCTCGCGCAACAGTACCCCTTCGTCGGCGAACGCCACGGCCAGGTAATCGACGCCCTGGTGCTGCAACAGTTGCGCGACTTCGAAATCGCCGGCACCGTACGAGCCGGCCTTGACCATCGCCACGAGTTTCGTACCGAAGCTGAGCTTCGAACGGAAGAAATTGAGATTGTGCGTCATGGCGTCGAGGTCGACCTCCAGCACCGTCGTATGGCTGCGGCGCGCGAGAGCGTGCGCCAGTTTCTCGAAGCGGAAATCGCGGGCGCCTTTCAGCAGGATGGCACGCCCGGCCACGGCCCTGCGGTCGATGCGCGCGATGCACTCGTCGGTCGAGGCGTAAAACTCCTTGTCGCAGCCGAACAGACCTGCATGGCGTTTCAGGCGCGGGCCGATGCCGATCAGGAAGTCGACGCCCGCCCGTGCGACCATCCCCGCGACACGGCCGTAGAGCTCGCCGTCGGAAAGCCCGCTCTGCGAGATGTCCGACAGGACGAGCGTACGGCGGCGGTTCAGCGCCACGCCGTGCAGGTAATCGAGTGCCAGCGCCAGCGAATTGAGGTCGAGGTTATAGGCGTCGTTGATCAGGATCGAATCGTTGATGCCCTCCTTCACCTCGAGGCGCATGGGCAACGTAGGCGCCGAAGCGAACGACGGCGCGGGATAGTGCATCGCGGCGCAGAACGCCTCGACGATCTGGGCATTGCGGCGCGATGCGGCGTTGCCGATGACCGACTCCGGCACCTCGGGGAACGACGCGGCATCGAGGGGCTTGCGGTCGGCGAAACGCGCCGCGACCATGCCCCCCAGCGGCTCGTAATAGCTGTGGTAGATGATTTTCGAGGCATTGCGGGCCAGCACCATTTTCTCGTCGCACTTCTGCTCGAGATTGAGGAAATTCTCCTGATGCGCGTCGCCGATCGAGGTAAAAACAACCACGTCGGGACGGATGATGCGTTCCAGCCGCTCCATCTCGCCGGGCTTCGAAATGCCCGCCTCGAAGACCGCCAGCTCCTCGTCGCCTTCGAGCATCAGCACCGAGAGGGGCACGCCCAGCTGCGAATTGTAGCTTTTCGGCGAGCGGTAATATTTCATCCCCGCGGGCAGTTCTTCGGCGATCCACTCCTTGATGACGGTCTTGCCGTTCGAACCGGTGATGCCGACGACCGTACCCTTGAATTGCGCACGGTAGTGCGCCGCAAGGCGTTGCAGGGCGTCGATGGCGTTGTCCACACGCACGAAGCCGCAACCGGCGGGGCACTCAACGTCACGTTCGACGAGGAACGCACGCACGCCGCGCGCCGACATCTGGGCGACGAAGCCGTGCGAGTCGTGGTTGGCACCGCGCATGGCCACGAACATCGGGCAGCAGCCCAGTTCGCACGACAGCGAGCGGCTGTCGGTGACGACCGACCGCACTTCGGCATCGCAGCCTGTAAATTTCCCGCCGACAACGGCGGCTATTTCCGAGAGTTTGTAGTTCATCCTGTATCTTATCCGTTTTTCGCCGGGCGGATGGCATCCGGGGCTTCACGAAGCCGGCGGGGCAGGAACATACGCGGAGTATGCGGCTGCCGCGAGCGGAAGCGCCGGAGGCAGCCGTCCTCACGAAAGGTCAAATGTCACGATCGTAATTCCCGCCCCGCCCCGGTCGGCATGCTCGTCGCGGGCGCTTTCGACCTCGGGCACCGTGCGCAGGTAGCGGCGTATCTCCTCCTTGAGAGCCCCCGTGCCCTTGCCGTGGAGGATCGACACCGACCCCACGCCCACCATCAGGGCGTCGTCGATGAAATCCTGCACGGCGTCCAGCGCCTCGGCGGCACGCATGCCCCGCACGTCGATATGGTCTTTGAAGCTGAGCTTGCGGGCCGAAATGTCGGCCGACACCACCGTCCGCGCCGTCTGCGGGCGTGTCGCCTCGCGGAACTCGCTGTTCGAGACCACGGTCAGCATCTTCCGGTCGACCGTAGTCAGTATCTGGCCGAAGGCGACCTGCGCCTTGCGCCCCTTGACCGACTGCACCACGCCGACCATATCCTGTCCGGCCATGCGGACTTTCGACCCGGCCTCCACCTCGCGCGGTTTCGGAGCCTCGGCAGGGGCAGCCCCCGCCGCCTGCGCCTCGCCCCGCTGCGCCTTGCGTTCTTCACGCCGCTGACGGCGGCGCTCGATACGTTCGATCTCGCGGGCGACCTCGGCGTCCTTGTCCGCCGTGTCGGCCTTCGCCACCGCGTCGCGGAAATCGTCCAGTTCGCGGCGCGCAAGGCGCGTCAGCTCCTTTTCGGCCTGCGCCTCGCGGATCGTCCTGATCGTATTCTCGATCTGCCGGTTGGCATCGGCGATCAGCTGCTGCGCCTCCAGCTTGGCCTTTTTGAGTATCTCCTGCCGCTCGGCCCTGATCTTCGACAACTGCCCGGCATAGGTCTGCTCCAGCTCCTCGACCTTGCGGTCGGTCTGGCGGATGCGGTCGCGCTTCTGTTCCCAGTAATGCTTGTCGCGGGCGATCTCACGCAGCTGCTTCTCGATGTTGATATGGTCGCTGCCGGCCTTCTCGCCCGCCGCGCGGATAATATCCTCCGGGAGCCCGATCTTGCGGGCGATCTCCACGGCGAACGAACTGCCCGGCTTGCCCATTTCGAGGCGGAACAGCGGGCGGATATTCTGCACGTCGAACATCATGGCGCCATTGGCGATGCCCTCGGTATTCGACGCATAGTACTTGATATTGGCATAGTGGGTCGTGATGACGCCGTAGCACCCTTTGGCCAGCAGGCGTTCGAGGATGGCCTCGGCGATGGCTCCGCCGATGACCGGCTCGGTACCCGACCCGAACTCGTCGATCAGCACCAGCGCCGACGACGAAGCCCCCGAGAGCATGTTCTTCATGTTGAGCAGGTGCGACGAATAGGTCGACAGGTCGTCGTCGATCGACTGCTCGTCGCCGATGTCGATGAAGATCGAACGGAACACGGGCAGTTCCGAAACCTCCGATGCCGGGACGGGAAACCCGCACTGGAACATGTACTGCACGAGGCCGGTGGTCTTGAGGCAGACCGACTTGCCGCCCGCATTGGGCCCCGAAATGACAAGGATATGCTTGCGGCGGTCGAGCTGCATGTCGAGCGGTACGACCTCGCGCCCCTGCGCCCGCAGGGTTTGCTGCAGGAGCGGGTGGCGGGCATTCTTCAGCACCAGCCGGTCGTCGTCCGAGATGATCGGTTTCACGCAGCCGTTCTGCGATGCCCAGCGTCCCTTGGCACGCAGCATGTCGATCTCGGCCAGGTAGTCGCCCGACGCGGCGATCAGCCCGGCATCGGGGCGCACCGAATCGGTGAACTCCGAGAGGATGCGGACGATCTCGCGCCGCTCGGCATATTCCAGTTCGCGCAGCTCGTTGTTGATCTCCACGACCTCGACCGGTTCGACGTAGAACGTACGCCCCGTGGCCGATTCGTCGTGGATGAAGCCCTGCAGCTTGCGTTTGTTGGCCGCGGCAACCGGGATCACGGCCTTCCCTTCGCGGATCGAGATCTGGGCGTCAGCATCGACGATACCGGCCCCTTTGGCGGCGGCGAGCACCGCCTGCAACCGCTTGGCGGCCTGCCCTTCGCGTTCGCGGATGGCGCGCCGGATCTCCAGCAGGGCCGGCGAAGCATTGTCACGGATATTGCCGAAACGATCGACGATGGCGTCGATCCGCTGCACGATCCCGGGGAATGCCTCGACGCCGCGGCTGCGGGCATACAGCGCCGGATATTGCCCTTCGCGGGCGAGGATGAACGCAACGACGCTGCCGACGAGGCTCAGCGCCCGGTGCAGGGTCACCACCTCCCCCACGTCGAGGAACGTCCCCTCGACACGCAGTTTGGCAACGACATGGTCGACGTCGGGATATTCCCCGCCGGGAAAATCGTGCTCCATGTCGAGCAGCAGGCGCATCTGGTCGGCAAGTTCCAGCCTCCGCCCGATCTCGCGCGCCGAGGCCGAGAAAGTCTCTTCGGCGAGCTTCCCGCGGGCGGCACGCATGGTGCAAAGCGCTGCAACCTGTTCCCGAAGCCGGTCGAAGCCGATCTTCTGCTCGAAGTTTGCAGGATAAATCATCTCTATGTCGGGTTGATGGGCTACTGCAGCCGCTTGAGCGAATCGCGCTCAGCCTTGGCAGCAGCCTTGGCGGCCTTCCTGTCGGCACGCTCCTTCATCTTTTCGGGATTGCGCCCGAAGAGCGAGAGGTGGACGTAACGGCCGGGGTATTGTTTGACATCGGCCAGCAGCGCCGCGAGGTTGTCGCTGGCCTTTTCGAGCGAATCGTACAGTTCGGGGTCGCTGATGAGCTTGCCGACCGTGCCTTCGCCCTGCGCGATGCGTGCCACGAGACCGTCGAGATGCTCCACGGCCTGCGAAAGCTTGCGGGCAAACTGTTCCTCGGTGAGCTGCGAGGTGAAACGATCCACGTCGCCGATGATGCTGTCCACGCGCCCGGCATTCTCGCCGAGCATGTCGGAGAATTTCGAAAGGTTGTCCAGTGCGCTCTTCAGGCTGTTTTTCTCCGCCGAGAGTATCTCGGCCATATCGCCCGTCACGGAGTTCAGGTTGCCGAGCGTCCCGGCGATGTTGTCCGCATTGGTTTCCATCAGGCCGTTCAGGTTTTCGAGCGTGCGCGAAAGGTCGGTGGTGAGCTGCGAAACCTTCTGCTTGAAGAAATCCAGCTCGGAGCCGGCCATGTCCATCAGATCGCGGTCGCGGCTCGAACGCAGCGTATCGCCCTTCTGGAGGTAGGTGTCGGCCGTGCCGTAGGTGATTTCGATCGCCTTGGCGCCCATCAGTCCGTTGCTGAAGATTTTGGCCTCGGAATCGGACGGAATGCGGTATTGGCGCTTGATCGTGAATTGCAACACGACCTTGTCGCTGCGGGCGGGATCGAACGAAAGCCGTGTCACGGAACCGATCTTCACGCCCTTCATCATGATCGGCGACGCGTTCTGCACGCCGTTGATCTGGTCGTAGGCCGCATAATACTCGACGTTCCGGCTGAAAATGTCGAAACCTTTCAGAAACCGGATTCCGGCCCAGGCGACGCCGATCATCGCCACGGCGAATATGCCGATCTTAACTTCCCTTTTCATAGCTCGTTTATTTTCATTTCACAATCTGCGTGCCCCGGCAGCTCACGACGAAGGCATCGGGGAAAACCTTGCGTACTTCGGCCAGCCGTTTCTGGGCTGCGGCACGGGTGTCGTACTCGCCGACGCAATATTTATAGCGGAACCGCCCCTCGGCGGTATACTGTTTCACCTTGTTGCGGTAGGATTTGAAACGTGCGGACGAGGTCGGCACGGTCTGCGCGCTGGCCAGCACCTGCACGGTATAGCGCAACGGCCGGGCAGCTTGGTTAGGGGCAGCTTCGGCCCCGGCCGGTTTCTGCGGTTCCGGCTTTTGCGCCCCGGATTTGGCAGCAGCCTTCTGCGGCTCCGCCTTTTCCGGGGTGGCGGCCTTCCCGCCCGGCTTCCGTCCGGACTTCCCGGCAGGCGTATCGGATGCCTTGTCCTGCTCCGCAGGGCGCACGGGCTCCTTCCCGATGACGACCTGCGTTTCGGGCTCTTTAACGGGCTTCGGAGAGGCCGCGGCCTCCTCCCCGGCCCTGCGCGTTTCGAGCACATAGGCCGAATAGTCCTTCACGCCCTCGTAAATCGAGCGGGCGATCTCGTCCTGCCCCTTTTCCGACTTCATATAGGCCATCTCCTGAGCGTTGGACATGAAACCGATCTCGGTCAGCACGCCCGGCATGTCGGTGGCATAGAGCACACGCAGCAGCTGGGGTTTGATGCCCCGCGAATGGCGCCCGGCCTTCAGGTAATTATTCTGGATACAGCGCGCCAGCGCCATGCTGTACTCGCCGTAGGTGAATTGCAGGTTCTGGATATATGCCCGCACGATGGCCGCCGTCCGCTCGTCCGACATGTCGATCAGGTCTTCGCGGTTGTTCTCGAACAGGGCGTTCTCGTTGTAACGCTGCTCCTTGGGGCTTTCGCCCATGATGAGCGTCTCGACACCCCGTGCCGCCGAGGATTTCGCAGCATTGACGTGGATCGAAACGAAGAGGTCGCCGCCGGCCTTGTTGGCGATGTCGGCACGCGCCTGGAGGTCGGTTGCCAGATCGGTGCCCAGCGCCTTGTCCGTCTTGCGGGTATAGACCACCTTCACGCCCGGCATCCCCTCCTCGATGAGCTTCCCGAGTTTGAGCGCCACCTTCAGCGTGAGGTCTTTCTCGTAGACATTGCCGTAGTGCGCCCCGGGGAATTTCCCGCCGTGTCCGGCATCGATGACCACAACTTCGACCCCGTGCGCAATATTCCCGGCCGTGGCACCGTTCATTAGAACGGTAACGGCCGCAAACGCGAATAACAGGAACAGTCGTGTGCGCATATTTAATGGAGCCAAATGTGAGCTTTCTGTAATTTTTTACCTATCTTTGTCGCGCCTAAAAAACCCGGCGGGAGTGCATCGAGGCCCCGATCCAGGCGTTTTTGCCGACATGTCGGCAAAGGTACGAAAAATTATTGGGATTTTGGATAGAATCAGGGTAAAATATCTGTTTTCGGCGGCGGCACTCCTACTCTTCGCCCAGTTGGTGTTCGGCTCGTCCGTACCCCGGGGAATGCTTGCCTCGGCAGCCGAAGACAGCCTCCGCCAACGCCTGTCCGATTCCCTCCAGACCCATTCCGAAGCCGCGGCCGAAGTGCCGGAAGCTGCGACCCAAAGCCGCCGCGACCGCCGCGAGCAGGCACGCGCCGCCCGGGAACAGGCACGCCGCCGCGCCGCATTCGAAGCCCTGCCGCAGGAGCAGCGCGATTCGCTCTTCGGCGCACAGCTCGATTCGCTCATCACGCAGAAAGGCGACTCGCTCGAAGGCCGCGGGGCGGACACCATCGCCCGCGACACGGTGAAAGAGAAAAAGCCCCAGAAACCGGGGGCGTTCCTCGACGACCCGATCACGGGCAAGAACAAGGACTCGCTGGTCTACGACGTGCGCAACAAGATGGTCTACATTTACAACGAAGGCGACATCACCTATCAGAACAGCAACCTCAAGGCCGACTACATGCAGATCAACATGGACACCAAGATGGTCTATGCATACGGCAAGCCCGACTCGCTCGAAGGCAAACCGATCGTCACCAAACCCGAATTCTCCGAGGGCGACGCATCGTACACGATGGATACGATCACCTACAACCTCACCTCGAAGAAGGCCAAGATCAAGGGCGTGGCGACGCAGCAGGGCGACGGCTGGCTGGTCGGAGGCAGCGTGAAGAAAATGCCCGACAACACGGTCAACATCCAGCACGGCAAATACACGACCTGCGACGAGACCGACCACCCGCACTTCTACCTGGCGATGACCAAGGCCAAGGTCATCCCCGGCAAGAAAGTCGTCACGGGGCCGGCCTACCTGGTCATGGAGGACGTGCCGATCTACTTCCTCGGCATCCCCGAGGGCTTCTTCCCGATCAACATGGGTCCCAAATCGGGTCTGCTGATGCCCACCTACGGCGAGGAATACTCCAAGGGGTTTTTCCTGCGCGACATGGGTTACTATTTCACGCTGGGCGACTATGCCGACCTGGCCGTACGCGGCGGTATCTACACGCTCGGTTCGTGGGAGGCGTCGGCCGCATCGCGCTATATCAAACGCTACAAGTACAGCGGCAGTTTCAACATGCAGTACTCGAACATCAAGACGGGCGAAAAAGGCGAGCCGGACTATATCAAGCAGAGCAACTTCCGCATCCAGTGGACGCACTCCCAGGATCCCAAGGCCAACCCCGGGTCGACCTTCTCGGCATCGGTGAACTTCGCCACGAGCGGTTACAGCAAATATTCGGCGACCAACCTCAACGACATCCTCTCGACGCAGACCAACTCGTCGATCGCCTACTCGAAGAACTGGGCGGGAACCCCCTTCTCGCTCTCGGCGAACATGTCCATCTCGCAGAACTCGCAGAACAAAAGCCTCTCGGTAACGCTGCCGACCGTGGTTTTCAACGTCTCGCGTTTCTACCCCTTCAAGCGCAAGGAGCGCATGGGCAAAGAGCGGTGGTACGAAAAGATCTCGATGCAGTATACGGGCAAGATGACCAACTCGGTGACGACCACCGAGGACAAGATCTTCTCGAAGGAGACGCTCGACAACATGAAGAACGGTATCGAGCACAACATCCCCATATCGGCGTCGTTCAACCTGTTCAACTACATCAACATCTCGCCGTCGGCGACCTACAACGAAAAGTGGTATTTCAAAAAAGTCGAATTCGACTGGAACCCCGTCACGAACAAGGTGGACACGCTGCCGACGCAATACGGGTTCTACCGCCTTTACAACTACAACTTCAACGTCTCGGCATCGACGACCGTATACGGCATGTACGACTTCACCAAGAAGCGCAAGGACCGTAAGATCCAGGCCATCCGCCACACGCTCACCCCTTCGATCGGATTCGCCTATACGCCGGACTTCGGCGACCCGAAATACGGCTACTACAAGACGCGGCAGACCGACTCGACAGGACGTTTCACCACCTATTCGCCCTATTCGGTCAACGCATACGGCGTCCCCAGTTCCGGACGGTCGATGTCGATGAACTTCTCGCTGTCGCAGAACCTCGAAATGAAGGTACTGTCGAAGCGCGACACCTCGGGCGTGAAGAAGATCAAGCTGATCGACGAGCTGCGCATCAGCGGGTCGTACAATTTCCTGGCCGACTCGATGGGGCTCTCGACCATCCCGATCTCGTTCCGCACGACGATCTTCAAGAATTTCGGCATCAACCTCTCGATGACGCTCGACCCCTACCGGCTGACCCCCGACGGCAAACGCTACAACAAGCTCTTCTTCCCGGGGCGTATCGTCTCGACGGGCTGGTCGTTCGGCTATACGTTCAAATCGCGCGAAGACCGCTCGCAATCGGCCATCAACGACATCACCAGCATCCCGCCCGAATACATGAACCCCTACTACGACCCCTACGGCAACATGGATCCCGTACTGCGGCGGCAATACATGTCGCAGATGTACTACGATTTCTCGCTGCCGTGGAACTTCGGGTTCAACTATGCCATCAACTACAACATATCGACGGGCAACTATCCGCCCAAAGGGTACAAGAAGAACGTCACGCAGACCGTCAGTTTCAACGGCAGCCTTACCATAACGCCCAAGACCGGCATCACGTTCCAGGGCGGTTACGACATCAAGGCGAACAAACTCACCACCTCGTCGATCTCCATCTCGCGCGACCTGCACTGCTGGCAGATGTCGTTCTCGTGGATACCCTTCGGGTTCCACCGCAGCTGGAGCTTCAACATCGGCGTAAAGGCGGCATCGCTTTCAGACCTCAAATACGACAAGAGCCAGTCGATGTACGACAATATGTACTAAATCCCGTCCCATAAAACGACGAAGATTCCGGGGCGGAAAGACACGGGGCCGAAGGCGGCCGGCAGGATGCAGGGGACAGCCGCAGGATACAGCCGGATGAAGCGGACAGATGAAGCGAAGAAACAAAGCCCCCGGAAAAAGCGACTGAAATTTCCCGGGCACAGCTCCGGGAAGCCCGGCAAGCCTATCTCCGTTCCAAAGGGGAAGGCGTGCGGTCAATATAATTCGGGTAGCGGAACTGCGGCATCCCGAGCGCCATGACGGCACAGATACGGCGGCCGGCGAGCCCCAGCATTTTGCAGAGCCCCTTTTTCTTATCCTGCCGCACGGCAGTCAGCACGAAGCCCATATATATCTGGCTCACCCCGAGCGCTTCGGCCATCAGCGAAGCGTTCTGGTAGGCGAGGTTGGCATCTTCGGCGCCGAACCGGCTCTCTTTCGGCGCATGGATCAGCAACACGGCCGTCGCACCCCGCAGGATACGGTCGTTGCCCTCGGCATATTCGCGGCGCATTTTCCGGAAAACGGGGACATAGCGGTAGACGTCGGGCAACAAACGGCTCAGCCACGGGCGCACGAGCGGGTGGGAAAGGCGATCTGCGAGCTTGCCGAACACGCCGAGCGTATATTCGCTCATACGGCGCAGCAGCACAGGGTCGGTCACGAGCGTATAGCCCAACTGCCGGGCGTTGGTGGCCGTCGGAGCGAGGTCGGCGGCCGCGACGATCCGGTCGAGCATCTCCTGCGGCACGGGGCGCTGCGACAGCGCCCGG
>OKWJ01001498.1_pt1 | contig 16222 bp, 14 predicted proteins | sample 1607121 | NCBI WGS metagenome assembly OKWJ01 (sample SAMN04414080, study PRJEB24778) | human gut metagenome | material: faecal | host: Homo sapiens | reverse complement strand
GACCTGTAGTGCCCACGAGACGCAAAGTTTTCTACGGAATTATTGGAAGACAAAAAAATGCCAACGAACACTTGACTCCCCTGCCACATCCATGCTTGACATCTCGTCCCATTTTACCTAAAATAAGAAACTAAGAAAGTGGCTTCATTTGCCACTTGACTTAAGAATTGGAGGAATATCAAAAAATGAGTAAGAAACCTTATTATTTGACGACGGCGATTGCCTACACATCGGGCAAGCCGCATATTGGTAATACTTACGAAATCGTTTTGGCTGATGCCATTGTCCGCTACAAACGTTTTCAGGGGTATGATGTTCGTTTTCAGACAGGAACTGATGAGCATGGACAGAAAATTGAGTTAAAAGCACAGGAAGCAGGAATTACACCAAAAGAATTTGTAGATGGTGTTTCGACAGAGATAAAAAGAATTTGGGATTTGATGAATACGTCTTATGACCGCTTTATTCGTACAACCGATGAGGAGCATGAAAAGCAGGTTCAGAAGATTTTCAAAAAGCTTTATGATAAAGGCGATATTTACAAAGGATTTTATGAGGGTATGTATTGTACGCCTTGCGAATCTTTCTTTACACCATCCCAGCTTGTCGATGGCAAATGTCCGGACTGTGGCAGAGAGTGCCAGCCGGCAAAAGAAGAAGCTTATTTCCTTAAATTAAGTAAATATCAGGACCGCCTGATGAAGCACATCGAGACACATCCGGAATTTATTCAGCCGGAGTCCCGTAAAAATGAGATGGTAAATAACTTCCTGAAACCGGGTTTGCAGGATTTGTGTGTTTCCCGTACAAGCTTCAAATGGGGAATCCCGGTTGACTTTGACCCTGCACATGTAATTTATGTGTGGATTGATGCGTTAAGCAACTATGTGACCGGTACTGGATTTGATTTGGATGGAAATCACACGCTTGTGGATGGCGAGAATTTATATGAAAAATACTGGCCGGCAGATTTGCATCTGATTGGAAAAGATATTCTTCGTTTCCACACCATTTACTGGCCGATTATGTTGATGGCACTTGACCTTCCACTGCCGAAACAGGTATTTGGACATCCGTGGCTTTTGCAGGGTGACGGCAAGATGAGTAAGAGCAAGGGAAATGTTATTTATGCTGATGATTTGGTAGATATTTTTGGCGTGGATGCCGTACGTTATTTTGTTTTGCACGAAATGCCATTTGAAAATGATGGTGTTGTGAGCTGGGAACTCATGGTAGAGCGTATGAACTCTGACCTTGCAAACGTTCTTGGCAACCTTGTAAACCGTACCATTTCCATGACGAACAAATATCTTGGCGGCGTTTTGGAAAATAAAAATGTGACAGAAGCAGTTGATGACGATTTGAAAGAGACTGTTTTGTCGGTACCAAAAGCAGTTGAAGAAAAAATGGATAAACTGCGTGTGGCAGATGCGATTACGGAAGTATTCCGTCTGTTCAAGCGCTGTAACAAATATATTGATGAGACAGAGCCATGGGTACTTGGTAAAGACGAGGCAAAGAAAGACCGTCTTTCTACCGTCCTTTACAACTTGGTTGAGAGTATCGTAATTGGTGCCAGTCTGTTAGAGCCATTTATGCCGGAGACGACAGAGAAAATTCTCACACAGTTAAATGCGAAAAAACGTGGTTATGAAGAAATGGATACGTTTGGCCAGTATGAATCCGGAACAAAAGTAACGGATTCACCGGAAATTTTGTTTATGCGTCTCGATCCGAAAGAAGTTTTGGCAAAGGCAGAAGAGATTAAACAGAAACAGATGGCAGAAGCAAAGGCCGAATCCGGTGAAGAAGATGCCAGTGAGGAAGAAGGAATTGACATCGAAGCAAAACCGGAAATCACATTTGACGACTTTATGAAAATGCAGTTCCAGGTGGGCGAGATTATTGCCTGCGAGGAAGTGCCGAAATCGAAAAAATTACTTTGCAGCCAGGTGAAAATTGGCAGTGAAGTCAAACAGATTGTATCAGGAATTAAGAAGTATTATTCACCGGAAGAAATGGTTGGCAAAAAAGTAATGGTACTTGTCAACTTAAAACCGGCGAAACTTGCAGGAGTATTATCGGAAGGAATGCTTCTTTGCGCAGAAGACGCAGAAGGAAACCTCTCCCTCATGACTCCGGAGAAAAAAATGCCGGCAGGAGCAGAGATATGCTAAAGCATTGAGCCGTGCACTAGAAAGAAACGATTTCTCTTGTGCTTGCACAAAAGAGAAAATCGTTTCTTTCTAGTATAGGGCGAAAGCCCTGCAGTGAGGAATGCGGAGCATTCCGAGGTGCAGCACGGCGAGAGAAGAGGCGAAAGCCCTGCAGTGAGGAATGCGGAGCATTCCGAGGTGCGGCACGGCGAGAGAAGAGGCGAAAGCCCTGCAGTGAGGAATGCGGAGCATTCCGAGGTGCAGCACGGCGAGAGAAGAGGCGAAAGCCCTGCAGTGAGGAATGCGGAGCATTCCGAGGTGCGGCACGGCGAGAGGAGACAACTATGAGCAGTTATATTTTCGACACCCACAGCCATTATGACGACAAAGCTTTTGACAGCGACCGCGATGAAATCCTTGGTGGACTTTTGGCAAAGGGAATTGGTAAAGTCGTGGATGTGGGGGCAGATATGCCATCCAGTAAAATGGCACTTGAACTGGCAAAGCAGTATGAATTTGTCTATGCGGCACTGGGGGTGCATCCGAGTGAAGTGGAAGGGCTGACGGAAGATGACATGGCGTGGATTTCTAGTCATGCAGCACATGAAAAAGTGGCAGCCATCGGAGAAATCGGGCTGGATTACCACTGGCCGGAGCCGGAACCGGCACTTCAGAAGCAGTGGTTTTGCAGACAGATTGAACTTGCAAAGGAAGTAAAACTTCCGATTATTGTGCACAGCCGGGATGCGGCAGAGCCGACCATGCAAATCATTCAGGAAACAAAAGCCTATGAGTGCGGCGGTGTCATTCACTGTTATTCGTATTCGCCGGAAATGGCAGAAAAATATGTGAAAATGGGATTCTTTATTGGCATGGGAGGAGTCCTGACATTTAAAAATGCAAAAAAATTAGTAAGATGCGCCGAGCGGATTCCGCTGTCTTCTATTGTGCTGGAAACAGACTGCCCGTATATGGCGCCGGAGCCAAACAGAGGAAAGCGAAACGATTCGTCGCAGCTTATTTACGTGGCGCAGAAATTAGCAGAAATTAAGGGCATTACGGCAGAAGAGGTAAAGCAGGTAACAACAGAAAATGCCCACCGGTTATACCGGCTGACACAGAATAAATAAAAGGAGAAAACGCGTGGCAAAACTGGGAAACCCACAGGAAACCATACAGGTTTTACAAAAACATGATTTTCATTTTCAAAAAAAATTCGGACAAAATTTTCTGATTGACCCGCATGTGTTAGATAAAATTATCGAGGCGGCAGAAGTCACAAAAGATGATTTTGTACTGGAAATCGGACCGGGAATCGGAACGATGACACAGTATTTGTGCGAGGCGGCTAGACAGGTATTAGCAGTAGAAATTGACAACAACCTCATTCCGATTTTACAGGAAACACTTTCAGCTTATGATAATGTAGAGATTCTTCACGGGGATATTTTAAAGCAGGATATTCATGAAATTGCGGAAAAATATAACGACAAAAAACCAATCAAGGTAGTTGCAAACCTGCCTTATTACATTACAACCCCGATTATTATGGGGCTTTTGGAGAGCCACGTGCCACTTGCTAACATTACCGTTATGGTGCAGAAAGAAGTGGCTGAACGCATGCAGGCAGAGCCGGGCACAAAAGAGTATGGGGCATTGTCGCTTGCCGTGCAGTATTACGCAAAACCGTATTTGGCGGCGAATGTTCCGCCAAACTGTTTTATGCCACGGCCAAATGTCGGCAGTGCGGTAATAAGACTTGACTGCTTAAACCGCGTGCCAATTGAGGTATTCGATGAAAAATTGATGTTCCGTCTGATTCGGGCGTCTTTTAACCAACGCCGGAAAACTTTACAGAATGGGCTGGCGAACAGTCCGGAACTTTCTTTTTCCAAAGAGGAAATCAAGAGTGCACTGGAAGCAATGGAGTTGAGCCCGACGATTCGCGGGGAAAAACTTAGTTTAGCGCAATTTGCTGCATTAGCAGATGAATTAAAAAAGATTCAACAGGGAGGTAATACCGATGAGTGAAACAATGGCAGATTACGAAGACCAGATTAATGCATCTTTTCGTTCATTTCGTGAAGGTGATACGGTGACCGGAGAGGTGGTAAGTGTTGAAGAAGAGGAAGTCCTTTTGGATTTACGCAGTTTTTCACAGGGAGTAATTCCTTCCGGTGAATACAGTGATGACCCGAATTTCCATGCGATGGATGAGATTCGTACCGGAGAAATGCTGACGGCTGTTGTGCTTTCGCCGGATGATGGACAGGGACGTGTTCTTCTATCGCTGCGCGAGGCAAAAAGAGGAGAGGCATGGGAAAAGGTTGAGAAGGCACTGGAAGAGAGAACGGTGTTTACGGTAAAAGTAAATAACAGCGTGAATGCCGGTGTTGTTGCTTACTGTGAGGGACTGAGAGGATTTATTCCGGCATCCAAACTGGCACTTGAGTATGTAGAAGATGTGGAAGAATATGTTGGAAAGACACTTTCGGTTATTGTCATTACGGCAGACCGCGAGGCAAATAAACTAGTTCTCTCTGCAAAAGATGTGGAAAAGGAAAAAGCAGTAAAAGAGCAGGAGAAAAAATTAAATGCTCTGCAAAAAGGGTTCGTGACAGAAGGCGTAATTGAGCGCATTGAGCCGTATGGCTGCTTTGTGACAATCGGGGATGGTTTATCCGGGCTTGTCCATATTTCCCAGATTTGCAATAAGTTTTTACATTCGCCAAATGAAGTTGTCAAACTCGGGCAGACAGTGAAGGTAAAAGTCCTTGATGTGACGGACGGAAAAATCCGCCTGAGCATGAAAGAGGCAGAGGATATTGCACCGGAAGTGGAAGAGGCCGAATCCATTGAGTATCACGACGAGGAGGCAACGACTTCTTTAGCTTCTCTTTTGGCAGGGATTCATTTAGAAGATTAGCGCATAAAAATCACTGCGGCACATACATTATACTAACAATCAAAAGCGGAATATGCTTAGAAATGGAGTGTGTGCGGTGAGGAATAAGAGATGTCAGGTCAGGCGGCTGCTTACAATGGTGGTTCTTTTTTCTTTTGGAATGTGCCTGTTTAGTGGATGCGGCACGGAAAAAGAGGGCAAAAGAGGAAAGGATTTGGATTATACGGTAGTTCCGACAGAGGAGTGTCCGGCTGATTTTTTAGCTGAAATCAATAAAAAGAAAATCAATCCGTTCCAGATGACTTATGAAGATGGCGAGTACTGCTATCTGGCGGTTGGCTACGGAGAGCAGGAAACCAACGGTTTTTCGGTGCGTGTCCTTGGGCTCTATGAAAAAGGCGACGGGGTGGTGTTTGAGACGAGTCTTTTAGGACCGGAGAAAGGTCAGGAAGTAAGTCAGAAAAAGAGTATGCCGTATCTTGTCGTAAAAATGAAAAAATTGGAGAAAGAAATTGAATTTTGGTCATAATTTTTCCAATTGAAAGGTTGTGTTTTTGTCAAAATTAAGGTATAATCCCATCTTTGACAGTTGGAAAGTAAAAAAATGGAGAGGATATTTATCAAATGTTACAGAGCATTCCCGCAAACGAGAATGGATTTATTAATTCTGTAAATGGAAAGAGTTATCAAGAATATAATAAGTGGCTAAAAGGAGCACTGGAAAATTCATTACAAGAGGGTGTGATTGATGGCTGCAAAATATATGTGGCTCTTGTGGAAAAAAGGCAATTCCCCTTGCTCTTTTAGGAGCGGAAGTAACCATATTTGATATTTCGAAGCATAATAAGGGATACATCCGAATGTGCCCGGAGAGTTCACCTTGATTGCAACAAAGACATAAATTTAATTTTGCGGGGATAGACAGAACAGCATTTTTGGTATGGAGGAAAGCCGGTATATAATACAGCTCTGGATGACGCAAAAAAATTTTATGACCGACAGAGAGATAACATGGAAGCGGATTTTTATATGCTGTATCAGGATAAGATGTGTTGAACATATTGACTAGTTTCAATCGCCCTATGCCTGCATAGGCTGCCGGAATTGTTTATATTGCAAGATATGTCAAATATCCTTCTTTATAAGTCATTGAGGTAGGAAATGAACAATATTATAATTGCCATAAGGTATAGCATATAACTAATATAAGGAGGAAAAACAAACATGGGTTTGCAAGTGAAAAAATCAATTAGAGCGTTATTGGTTGGGGCAATTATGTTTGCTATGGTTATTGGTGTGTTTCCGGCACAGCAACAACAAGTAAAGGCAGCAAGTGCAAGTGATGCAGTTATCAATCTATCAACAAAGTATCAGGAAATTCAAGGTTATGGCGGAATGAATCATCCTTCTTGGGCAGGAGATTTAACCGCATCTCAAAGGGAAACTGCATTTGGAAATAGTACCAATCAGTTAGGTTTCTCCGTACTCCGTATTTTTATTGATTCAGACAGTAATAATTGGTATAAGGAAGTGGCTACGGCAAAAGCAGCCATCGCTAAGGGCGCAATTGTTTTTGCGACACCTTGGAATCCGCCAAGTAATTTGTGTGAAACATTTAATCATAATGGTGATACAAAAGCAAAACGACTTAGACATGACAAATATGCCCAATATGCAAATCATTTGAACAATTTTGTTAATTATATGAAGAATAATGGTGTTAATTTGTATGCGATTTCTATGGCAAATGAGCCAGACTATGGACATGACTGGACATGGTGGACCTCCAGCGAAATCGTAACCTTCTTAAAATATTATGCGGGTTCTATTAACTGTCGTTTGATTGCACCAGAATCTTTTTCTTATAATAAGAATATTATGGAGCCGATTTTAAATGACTCTCAGGCACTTGCAAATGTGGATATTATGGGAACACATTTGTATGGAACACAGTATAAGAATTTTGCATGGCCTTTGTTCCAGCAAAAGGGTGCCGGTAAGCAGCTTTGGATGACAGAGGTTTATTATCCGAATAGTGATGCTAATTCGGCTGACAGATGGCCGGAAGCATTGGGTGTTTCTGAGCATATACATAATGCGATGATTAACAATATGCAGACTTATGTATGGTGGTATATCCGCAGAAGTTATAGCCCGATGAAAGAGGATGGAACTATTAGTAAGCGTGGTTATTGCATGGCTCAATATTCTAAGTTTATCCGTCGCGGTTATAGGAGAGTAGCAGCTACGGCAAATCCAAACAATGGTGTGTATGTATCTGCTTACACTGGAGATGGTAAAGCAGTTATTGTGGCAATTAACAAAGGTTCATCCAGTATCAGCCAGAAATTTACTGTCAATGGTCAGAGTATTTCTTCTGTGGACCGTTATCGTACATCCTCCAATGAGAATTTGGCGAAGACATCTAATCTGGCTTTGACGGATAATGGGTTCTGGGCTTATATGCCGGCAAACAGTGTTTCTACTTTTGTTTGTAATTTGAAGACAAACTCGACTACTGCTACAACATCACTTTCTAATGGTTGGTATTGCATTAAAAATCCGGCATCCGGAAAATATCTTCAGGTAACAGGAAATGTTGGTGCAGCCGGACAAAACGTTGAGGCTGGTTATAAGACAAATGCTTTAGGTCAGAAATGGTACTTGAGAAAATTGGATAACGGATATTTTACTCTCTCAAGTGCGCTTGGCGACTTTATGCTTGATGTCAGTGGGGCAGGAACAACTGACAATACAAACATTGGAATTTTTCATGCATATAGCGGAGACGCTCAGCAGTTTAAATTAAAAACAACTTCTAAGGCAGGGCAATATGGTATTGTGACGAAAGTAACAAATCAAAAGAGTGGACTTCATGTAAGAGTGTCAGATAATACCAACGTAGTGCAGAATGCTTATTGGGAAGGAACTAACCAAGTTTGGCAGTTTGAGAAAACGAATTAAAAGTAGAAAATAGTTTTGCTTATACCTTACCACACTCGCCATTTTTGCCATTTATGGTGAGTGTGGTTTTTATGTAATAGGAAAGCTCTCTATTTAAGGTCAGGAAGTAAGTCAGAAAAAGAGTATGCCGTATCTTGTCGTAAAAATGAAAAAATTGGAGAAAAAAATTGAATTTTGGTCATAATTTTTCCAATTGAAAGGTTGTCTTTTTGTCAAAATTAAGGTATAATTATTTATACATTCGATAAAAAAGGGGGCATGCACAGTGAAACAGATTATCTCACGTTTGAAAAACATCAGTATGATGTTAATCTGGGATGTAATCACTGCGATTGCGCTCTTTGTTTTTGCGTATTTTTCTCTGGACAGGATGCCATCTACGATGTACAAAATATTGGTACTCTGCGGTGTGGCGCTTTTCGTTATTATCATGCTTGTTATTAAATACCAGTTGTTGTATAAGAAGTATGGACGGGATGATGTTACCGGAGGAAAGAACAAAAAGGAATTCGAGCGGATTGCCAGAGATTTGCTTCGCGGGGATGGAAATTATGTTGTCGTGTATGCGAACATTGACCGTTTTAAGCTGATTAATGAAACGTATGGCAATGATGTCGGTGACCAGATTTTGCGCAGAATTCACGAGATTATTGATGATGAGCTCCGCTGGGATGAGGTGTCCGGTCGAATTATGGCAGATAACTTTGGTATCCTGATGCGTTTTCATTCGCTTCCGAAACTTGACCAGCGTCTGTACCGGATCAGCAAGCAGTTGTCCGAGCTTACGGATGATAAGGGAAATTGTTACGGAATCATTCTTTACTTTGGTGTCTATGTCGTAAAAGATGATGAAGGAGATATCAGCACCATGCTGGAGCATGCCAATCTGGCACGTAAGAAGATTTCGCCGTCACATCTTGTTCCAATGGGAATTTACGATGTGAAAGAAAGCCAGAAACTTGGTCGTGATAAAGCGTTGGAAATGAAGATGCACAAAGCACTTGAACAGGGCGATTTTGTACCGTATCTTCAGCCGAAATACGAATTGGAAGGTGAGTCGATTGCCGGTGCGGAGGCATTGGTTCGATGGATTGACCCGGAAGAGGGCATGATTTATCCGGACGAATTTATCAATTTGTTTGAATCAAATGGATTTATTGTGGAACTGGATTTGTATATGTTCGAGGAAGTTTGTAAACTGATTGAGCGCTGGTATAAAGCAGGCCGCAAAATTATACCGATTTCCGTAAACTTATCGAGAAGTCATTTTGAAATTCCGAACTTCTTTGATTATTATGAATATGTGTTAAAGAAATACGATATTCCGCCAAGAAGCATTGAGATTGAGTTGACGGAGTCTCTGTTCTATAATGATATGAAGTCACTCAGTGTACTGGTATCACAGATTCACCGTGCGGGATTGTCGTGTTCGATTGATGATTTTGGAAGCGGTTACTCTTCCTTAAATATGTTAAAGGATGTTAAAGTGGATGCGCTGAAGTTAGACCGTGTATTCTTTGAGAGCGGTGACAACGATGAGCGTGGAAAGGATATTATTCAGAGCGTAATCAAACTGGCACAAGCACTGGATCTTCACACCATATCCGAAGGAGTCGAAGAGAGAAAGCAAGTGGAGTTTTTGAAAGAAATGCACTGTGACTTAATCCAGGGATATGTGTTTGCAAAGCCAATGCCTGTACCGGAATTTGAACAGTTAGCGTTTGGTACAGAAGCAGCGGACTAAAGATATAATCGTTTGTGATTTCGATAGCGGTTTCTACGGTACATAATTTCATGATATAAAACGACCTCGATCATATCGCGGAGAAGTCTTCCTTCCTCCGGATAGGCATCGGGGTATTTTTTTGTGAATTCACCGGCAATTCCGGCAGCCATAAGCTGTAAGGCAATTTTGTCGGGAAATACGTCAAACATCAGACTTCCCTCGTATTCCATTTTGTCACATTCTTCTTCCACAAATTCGCTGATTTGTCTTGTGATTTTCGGGTATAAATATTTAAGGTACGAGTTGTCGGCTTCCAGTTCCATCAGTTTCTGACTGCCTAAAGCAGGTGGATAGGTTGGAAGATAAGGGTTCTGGTTATCAAAATGACTCATGCGTTTTCCTCCGATGGTTTATTAACTAATATATGTGTGCTAAAAATTTGTGTGTATGCCTTGCACTTTTTTGCGAAAGCCGTTACACTGTATAAGGTAGTAACATCATATTGTAGGAATGGAGAGATATTATGGTTAAATATATATATCAGGCAGTCGCTCTTGTATTCATTTTTGCGGGTGCACTGTTTTTATTTGGAAGAAATATGGAAACGGATATGGAAGAAAAGGGCGTGACGGAAGCGATTACGGATGAGACGTATCCGTATCTCCAGTTGCAGACGCAGGGGCAGACGGTGAACGTTTTATATGGGTACAGTGCGCCGCTCGAAGCAAATGTGGTTCGTGAATCGATTACGCCGATTAATCAGAACAGACAGATTTCTTTGTTAATCAGTAAGGCAAAGAGCCGTCTTGTTGATGTCACCTACAGCATTGTGGATAAGGAGAGCGGAGAAGTATATAAAACCGGAAGCGTGAATGCAATCGGACAGAATCAGCGGAAGGTAGATTTGACGTTTGACTACGGATTTAAGACAAGTACGGAGTACATTTTGGATTTGAAAACAACGTCGGACAAGGGAAAAACGATTCATTATTATACACGGTTGAAATATTATCTGGATGAGAGTAATTTGGCAAAAAAATTGGCATTTGCCAAAAAGTTTCATAACAATACATTTTCAAAAAACAAATCGGAAGAAATCAGCCGTTATCTGGAGCCGGATGGCAAGAACCGGAACTCGACACTTGCCAATGTGGACATCACCTCGGATGCCAGTCTGGTAACATGGGCAGAGATGTCACCGAAAATCGTATCTGATGAATTTGTTACGATTAAAGAATATAATATGGAAACGGCCTGCATTCAGTATAATTATTTTGTGCAGGCGACGACGGCTTCCGGAAAGGAAACGTATCACATCAAAGAATTTTACCGCGTGCGTTATGCTTCCGGAAGGGATTATCTGCTGAATTTCTCACGCTCGATGGAAGCGGTGTTTGACGTATCGACGGCAAGCAGCAAATCCAGTCAGTTAAAGTTGGGAATTACGGAGCAGAATAATGGAAAGATGCTTTCTAATAAAAAAGAGGATAAACTGTATTTTTCCAGAGATGGTTTTGTTTACCGGTATGATATGAAGACGAATCAGGTGAAAAAGATTTATGCTTCGTTCAGCGAGAAGGCTTCTTATGCTTACCGTGCTTACAACGAGCAGGGAATCCGCCTGTTAAAAGTCGACGATAAAGATAATTTGTATTTTTGCGCATACGGTTATTTTGCGCGTGGCAGCTATGAGGGCGATGTGGCGGTTGTGCTTTATGAGTACACGGCGGACGGAACGCTCGAAGAGATGGTATATATGCCGATTAATACGACGTATCAGCAGTTGAAAGAGGATTTTGCCGATTATGGCTATGTGAGCAGCCGGGGAATCTACTATTTCACTGTGGCAAATACGGTGTATGCCTATAACATGACGGCGAAGCGGCTGGAGAAAATAGCCGAGAACGTAAAAGAGAATACATTTATGACGATGGAGCGTGCAAATTGTTACACGTGGTCATCCTCTCTTGCTAAGGGCTATGGCGAAAACATTACGATTTACAATTTGGAAAATGATGAAAAGAATGTGATTTATCAGCCGGATAAAAAAAGTTATATTAAACTGCTTGGCGTAATTGAGGATAATATGGTGTATGGTTACATGCACAAGTCCGATGTTGGAACGATGGCGGACGGAACAAAAGTAACGCCATGCTATGAACTTTATATTGCCAATACAAAAGGAGAAGTGCGTCGTAAATACAGTGTAAAAAATCAGTATATTCAGAAGATTAATTGTAACGGAAATGTAATTAATATGACACTTTGTAAAAGACAGGGCGGTCATTACGTGAAGAGCGGCGAAGACACAATTTTGAACAATTCCAGCAAGGATGAGTCAAAGTTTAGTTATGTATCGCGTGTAACCACAAAGTCTTTGACCGAATGGTACATCCAGTTTCCGATTTCGTTTGAAATGAAAGCGAAACCGACATGGGATGAACCGCTGTCCACATTGACTACGAGTGAACGTTATGTGCGCCTGGAGCAGCCGAAATTTACCAAATATTATGTATTTGCCGAGGGGGAAATTGTTTCTTCCTATGAAAGTGCGGCAAAAGCGATTCGAGAGGCGGACGCCAAAATGGGTGTCGTTGTTTCGAGTAATCATCAGGTTGTCTGGGAGCGGAGCGGAGCCTTCATCCAGAATACGATTGGCGGTCTGGAAATGACGAAGCAGGGAAATGGTGTGTCAAATCTGGATGCGTGTGTTCATATGCTTTTGAAAGCGAACCATTATGATGTGGCGGCAAAGGGACTGGTGAAAAAGGGCGAAAATGCGTATAATACGCTCTCGCAATATTTGCAGCGTCCGATGAGTCTGAAGGGATGCACGTTGGAGGAAGTATTATACTTTGTTAGTGGCAGTAAACCGGTGATTGCGATGACTGGCAATAAAACCGGTGTGGTAATCGGTGGATATACGGCTTCTAAATTGATTTTGTACAATCCGCAGTCCGGCAAAACACAGACGGTCAGCAGAAGTTCGTATGAGAAGATTTTCAAAGATGCCGGCAATTATTTTATTAGCTACATGAGTGAATCGTAAGATAAAGGAGAAACTATGGAGACAAAGGAATTGATTTCGCAGGCGTTGTCTGCGCGTGAAAATGCATATGCACCGTATTCCGGTTTTATGGTGGGGGCAGCACTTCTGTGTAAAGACGGCACGGTTTATACCGGCTGCAACATTGAAAATGCGGCATTTACACCGACAAACTGTGCGGAGAGAACAGCTTTTTTCAAAGCAGTCAGTGAGGGAAAACGGGATTTTGTAAAAATTGCGATTGTTGGCGGAAAAAAGGGAGAAATGACAGCACCGGCACCGTGTGGTGTCTGTCTGCAGGTGATGTCGGAGTTTTGCAAGGCAGATGAATTTGAAATTGTAATGGCAAAGAGCGAAGAAGATTATAGCAGTAAGAGGCTTTCCGAACTTTTGCCAAGCAGTTTTTCCTTATAAAAGGCTGGAGGAGAAAAGAGATGGAATTACCGGTTGCATTTTGTGATGAGATGAAACGGATTTTAGGGGATGAGTACGAGGATTATCTAAAATCCATGGAAGGTACAAGAAAATTTGGGCTTCGTGTAAATACAGCGAAGATTTCTGTGGAGGATTTTTTGAAAATTTCTCCGTTTGAATTAACACCGATTCCGTATGTCAAAAACGGCTTTTATTATGATGGGGAGAAAGAACAGCCTGCGAAACATCCGTATTATTTTGCGGGATTATATTATTTGCAGGACCCAAGTGCGATGACGCCGGCTTCGCGTCTGCCGATTGAGGAAAATGATGTGGTACTTGATTTGTGTGCGGCACCGGGCGGAAAAGCGACGGAGCTAGCAGCAAAACTTCATGGCACCGGGCTTTTGATTGCCAACGATATCAGCAGCAAGCGCGCAAAAGCATTGTTGAAAAACATTGAATTGTTTGGCGTGGAAAATAGCTTTATTGTGACAGAATATCCAAAGAAACTGGCAGAGTATTTTACCGGTTTTTTCGATAAAATTTTGATTGATGCGCCGTGTTCAGGCGAGGGAATGTTCCGCAAAGAGCCGTCCATGGTAAAGGCATGGGAGCAGAATGGTCCTGAATTTTATGCCGCGTTACAGGAAGATATTTTGAAACAGGCGCTTCCGATGTTAAAACCGGGCGGTATGCTTTTGTATTCTACCTGTACATTCTCACCGCTGGAAGATGAGGGAACGGTGCAAAAAATTCTTTCGATGAACCCGGATATGGAGATTCTTCCGATGGAGGGTTATAAAGGGTTTGCGTCTGGAAAACCGGAATTGATTGGAAGTACAGAAGAATCCATACGAAATTGTGTCCGTATTTTTCCACATCGTGTGGATGGCGAGGGGCATTTTCTGGCACTGTTTCGAAAAAAGGAGACGGCGGATGAGCCGGTTGTGTCCTGTGAGCAGACAAGAAGCGGTCTGCGGGGAGAGGAAAAGGAATTATGGGAGACATTTGGTGAGAATCTGAACCGGACGTTTCTGCCGGAGCGCATGGAAAGTAAAAACGGAATGGTTTACTATATGCCAAAAGAGCTTCCGAAGATGCGAGGACTTCGGTTTTTACGCAGCGGATTGTTTGTCGGTGAGATGAAGAAAAAGAGGTTTGAGCCGAGTCAGTCGTTAGCGATGGCACTGCGGGCGAAGGATTATAAGAATTGTCTGCGTTTGTCTGTAAATGATGAGCGGGTGGTTCGTTATTTAAAGGGCGAAACACTGGTGCTGACGGATGAGGAAGCCGCTGCAAAGGATGGATGGCAGCTTGTGTGTGTAGAAGATTACCCGCTTGGCTGGGGTAAAAAGAATAAGCATAATTTAAAAAATAAATACCACAGCGGATGGCGCATGGTATAAAAGAGCAAGCGAAAAGGACCGCATAAGCGGTCCTTTTCTGGGGAATAGAGAACTAAACTATATATAGGCGATCATTGGCAGAGCCAATGATTAGGGCAAATTTAGGCGCGGCGCTTCGGTCGCGCCGTCTTTGGTGCATTGCACGTTTAACAAAAAACGTAGGAAAAAATAAAAAGCGACCCACAAAATGTGAATCGCCTTTGATTACAATGCCATAATACACCTTATCAGGATTTCTGTCAACTTATTTTTTACCGTTTACCGTTCGGTGATAGATTTGATAGGCAAACAGGGCAATAGCAAATGTAAACACGGTTGCGATGACAAACAGCGTCATCGAACTTTTACAGATGTCAATGTTTCGCAGGTAAATCGGTACATATCCTGCAACGTGGAGAACAATAGCAATTACTGTCCACTGTTTTTCTCCGGTTGAAATGGCATATTCAACAAGGATGGCAATGGCAGCATACAATACGAGAGAAAGAATCACGTAAGTAGCGTCCATAAAGAAGGAAGAGGAAGGCGTTGCCGCCTGTTCGGTAAATAACTTCTGGGTCTGAGCCAGTTCCTCTCCTTTTAATGCCAGTTTTTTGAAATATTCCGTTGAGCCGATGGAGTTAATCAGTAATGCTGCAATAATGTTTGTGATGTAAACGGTGGCACCATTTAAGATGCTTTCAAAACCGCCCATACCAACTCCGAAAATCAGCGCATTTTCCTTGCCCGGACGTTTTTTCATTGCATACTTCAATCCGATAAATGCTCCGATGGTCGAAAGAATACCAAGGGAGAAGGCTCCGAACAGTGCCGAGTAGACCGGATGTGTTTTTGAACTGAAAAAGGATAAAAGCCCCGGAATTGAAAAAATCAAAACATTCACAATTGTGGTGGCAACGTAGGAAAAGAGCAGGCAAAATGCAGCCCCAATAAAAAATGCACCCGGTTTTACGCCGTTTTTCCGTTTCTGATACCATACAAATAAAATCGGCAGCAGGATGCAAAGCAGCGAACAAAAAATATTTGCTTGAACAAATCCCGCTGAAAAAACAATCTGATTCATAATAATCTCACTTTCTTTGGTGGTTTTGTTGCTATTCAAGATATTTTGCTCTATGAATAGTTACGACTGTAGTACATTGTAACCAATAATGAGACGGTGCGTCAAGTGTTCGTTGGTGTTTTTTTAGTTTCCGGTAAATGCAGATTAAGAAAAGTTTGTGCTTCGTGGTTCTACGTTCAACTCCGGTCCGCGCTGGTCAGAGGTTTCCCAAACCTCTTGCGCCGCTCCCGCTTAACCTTATCTGTCTCATAACTGTAACATATTCTAGCCATTCCTGCTTTCAGTCAAGTTGCTCCTTTAAATGCAGAAAAGAACCACATGCAACCCTATCCTTCATATATTCCCAAAATAGTTGCATAGATTTTGAGAAAATTCAGCCGAAAACAACCAAAAAGCAAGAAATTAATACAAAGAGTTGCATTTGGCGTGCAATTTTCCCGAATAAAATCGGATAATAAGGTGAAAATGCAACTCTTTAGGCAGGAATGTACCGACCCCCAAATGTTAGACCAAAAATCTAACGATTGGAGGTCGATATT
>OKWJ01001473.1_pt1 | contig 16595 bp, 10 predicted proteins | sample 1607121 | NCBI WGS metagenome assembly OKWJ01 (sample SAMN04414080, study PRJEB24778) | human gut metagenome | material: faecal | host: Homo sapiens | reverse complement strand
AAATTTTTTGCGGATAACGCCTTGCGGCAGGGGGGAGCGCTGGTCAGATGCGCGGATCACGTAAGCGAAACCTGTCAATATTACGCGCTGTTTACGGGGATGGAGACGGACGCGGAATTTCGGCGGAAAATGATGGATGAATTCGGCCCCCTGCGCGCGGACGCCTATCCCGAAGTGGGGCGCAGCAATATGTTTATCGGAAATTATCTGCGCTTTTTTTGGCTCTGCAGCATAGGAGAGCGGAAGCGCGTAATCCGTGAAAGTCTCGATTATTTTTCGGATATGGCGGAAAAGACGGGTACGCTGTGGGAAAACGATTCCCCGAGCGCAAGCTGCAATCACGGCTTTGCCTCCGTGGCGGCGGTGCTTCTGCTCCGCTGTCTCACGGGTTACGAAACAGTTGAAAACGGCGCGCCCGTGTTCGATAAAAATTTTACTTCTCCCAAAAAGTACGGCGTAAAAGTGACCTTTTCCTATCCGGACGGGGAAAGACTCGCTATGGACAGCTGAACCTATTTGAAGAGAGTTTTGCTTGAATTTTGAGAGCGAATGTTTTCGAGCTGTCTCAAAAAGCAAAAAATCCCCCGCGTTTTGGCGAGGGATTTTTTTGTTATAAAAATGTTTGTTTTTTCGGGAGGATTGCCTCTTTACGGCGCTTCTTTTACCAAAAATTTTTGCTTATAATGCTCGGGGGAGATCCCATATTTCTTTTTGAAAATCCTCGAAAAATAGTTGCTGTCGGAGATCCCCACCATGCGCGAAACTTCCACGATCTTCCATTCGTTTAACAATTCCTTGCTCTTTTCCAGCCGTACGGAATTGATATATTCCATAATTCCCTGCCGACATTCTTCTTTGAATAAAGCAAACAATGCCGAACGGCTGTAATGAAACCGCGAACATAGGAAATCTACCGTAAGCGCCTCGGCATAATGTTCGCGGATATAGGCGTTGATCGTCTCGAAACTTTCTTTATGGCAAAGTCGTATGTCGTTATTCAATATGGTATATTGCGCCAGCCAGGACAAAATTTTTGCATAGCTGCGCAGCGTATCGGGGGAACAGAATGCAAGCTCGTCTAAAAGGGCGAGCTCCTTTTCGTTAGGGCGATTCTGCCGAATAAACTTTTCCCTATCGGTAAGTATCTGTCCCAAAAGGAAATAGCCCAGCGGCCTGCCGTTGACTTTGACCGGCTGAATCGCCTCCGTCAGACAGTAATGACATTCGTAAATATACACGTCGTTTCCAGTGGCGGCGAGGCGGGAGGCTTCCCGATCGCACGTTTTACATCGCTGGTAAAAGGCGGGGTCCTCTTTCTGCTTCAGCATACACAAGCCGCTGTTATCCCAGGGAACGCCGATTACTGGCGATTCGTGATCTTCGAGAAAGGAAATGCGGATATTGGTGATGGAATGGAATTCCTTGAGAATTTCATATAATTTTTGCTTGTCGTAGATAAGTTTCATGCTCTTATTATACTCTGCTGCCTTTATTTTGTCAATTGCTGCCTGTAAATACAAGAACAATAATACAAGTTTGGATTATTGTGCTTAAAAATAAATAATTGTGTATAGACCGAAATTTCGAAATGACCTATAATAGAGACGACAAGATAAAGAGAAAGAGGTCGAAATGAAGATTATAACGGTTGCTATTGCTGGGTTAGGCCCCAGGGGATTTCATATGTACGGCAAATACCAGCTCCTTCATCCCGAGCGAATGAAGGTGACGGCGCTGGCCGATCCCGACGAGGAAAAACTGAAGGAGGCGCGGCGCGTGCTCGGCGTGCCCGAAGAAAACTGCTATCGGAGCGCGGAGGAAATGTTTTCGCTGCCCCGCCTGGCGGACGTGGCCTTTATCGCCACACAGGATGCCCAGCATCTCGCGCATGCGACGGCGGCGCTGGAAAAGGGATATGATCTCTTGCTTGAAAAGCCTATTGCAACGACGCTGAAGGACTGTTTCGGCATCATGAATAAATCCCTGGAATGCAATAAGCGGGTAATCGTATGTCACGTCCTCCGTTATACGACCTTTTATCGGACGATTAAGGAGCTGATCGAAGGGGGAAGGGTAGGGGACATCGTAAATGTCGATGCCGTGGAAAATGTGGGATATTGGCATCAGGCACATTCCTTTGTTCGGGGAAATTGGCGCAATTCCGATCAATCGAGCCCTATGATTTTGGCCAAATGCTGTCATGATCTCGATATTCTGAATTTTCTTACGGGGAAACGGTGCGTCAGCTTAAATTCGTACGGCAGTACGAAATTTTTCGTGCGGAAGAATATGCCCCCGGATGCCGCGGAACGGTGTCTGGACTGCAAATATCGCGACGAATGTGTATATAGCGCAAAAAGGATTTATCTTAGCGGAGATTCGCTGGAAAGATACGAGTGGCTGTGCTATGTAGTCGCGCAGCCGCCTACGTTCGACAATCTAGAGGACGCGCTTAAGCTGGGGCCGTACGGCAGATGCGTATTTTGCTGCGACAACAATGTCGTCGATCATCAGACCGTGAATATCCGTTATGAGGACGACGTCACGGCCACGTTGACGATGTCCGCCTTTTCTCAAAACAGCTACCGCACCATTCGCATCATGGGGACTGCGGGGGAAATCGAGGGCAATCAGGACACGAATATCATTCGCTATACCCGTTTCGGAGAGGCGCCCGTCTATTACGATATCAAAAAGATCGCCACCGACCTTTCCGGACACGGCGGCGGCGACAACGCTATGCTGGCCGACTTTTTCCGTACGCTGGACGAGGGCGGGGATATGAGTTCCTCGATTATCCGCTCGATGCAGAGCCATATCATGGCCTTTGCCGCGGAGGATTCCCGCGTGGAGGGCGGAAAAAATATAGATCTGGAAGAGTTTGAAAAAATCAATAATTGTGGGGTGAAAAGATGAAACTGACAAAAAAATGGCTGTCCTTGTTTTTATGCGGCGTTACGGCGTTCTCTCTGTTCGCATGCAGTCCGCAGGGCACTTCCTCCGACTCTCTTTCGTCGGGCGTGGCAACTTCTCCCTTCCGGCAGGAAGCCGATTATTCCCCTCGCAACGGCATCAAGCGCGAGTGGAACAAGGTAAGCTCGTATTTCTGCAACTATGGAGCGTTTCAGGAAGAGATGCTCGATTACGACGTGGCGATTATCGGCCGAAACGTAATGAGTGCGGAGGATATGCAAAAATTCAGCGACGCGGGGGTATGGACGATCGCTTATATCTCGCTGGGGGAAGATTACTCGCTGAACGTGGGGGACGGACTTGGCCCGGGCGGCTACGCCTCCTATTATCTCTACGATGAAAGCGATATGCCCATTGCCAATGGGGACTGGGGCTCCTATTACGTCGATCCCGGCCATCCCGCCTGGCGGACAATCGTGCTCAACGAGGTTCGTCGGCTGGTCGAAACGGGCGTGGACGGCATTTTTATGGACACCGTCGATTCGGTGGACAGATTCCCCGAAACCTTTAATTCCATGTGCGGGCTTATAAAGGAAATACGGGAGGCTTTTCCCGATATTAAAATGGTGCTCAACAGAGGCTTTACCGTCGTTCCTACCCTATATCCCGTCCTCGACGGCGTCATGTTTGAGCTGTTTAGCACCTACTACAATCTAAAGGTGTTTAAGTACGACGTATTGGACACAAAGTCGGTACAGTTCAATTATAATCGCTTTTACGGCGTATCCATCGTCAACGCCTGCCGGCAGGTGAAATATTTCCCCGTGTTCGCTTTGGAATATTATCCTCGGGACGGTTTCGACAGCGATAAGCAGTGGATATATGATACCGATTGGGAATACGATTTCATTCCCTACCTTACCATGGAGGGGCGCGAAATCGGCGGCGCAATTACCGATTACCGCCTGCGTCCCGAAAGCGAAAGGGGAATCAAGGCTCTTTCGGTGCGGGATAACGAGGACCTTTTGGAGAAGAACGGCGATACGAGCGCGGCAAACCTCGCCTATGAGGGTAACGGCGCGAAGATCACGGTAGATTCCGTGTTTACGGGCTACGGGAAATCCGCGCTGACCGACGGGTATATCAGCAACGCCGAAAACTTCGATCTGCTTGGCTGGCAGTTTGCAAATTGGGCAAGCGCAGAAACGGAAAGCGCGCATTACGTCGAAGTGGAGCTTCCCAAAGCGCACGATCTTACAAAAATGACGGTATATTGGGCTTACGACAACGGTAACGTCTATTCCTCCCGCGCCGTCAGCGTACAGGCGTATATAGGCGAGGAATGGGTGACGGTAGGCGAGGCGAAGGAGATCGAAAACGGCGTCGTTTCCACAGAAATAGCCCTTTCGGGTTGCAGCGGCGTGACGAAAATCCGACTCTTTCAAGAGGCTGGATACGGCTCGGTGGCAAGGCGCAACCTGATGTGGATCGGCGAGATTGCGTTGTACTGATCCCGAAGAAAAAAGATTTTTTGAGGTTAAACGATGAAGAAAACAGTTCAAAAAACGATCGGTATTCTGCTGGCGCTTTTAAGCGCGGCGACGCTCGGATTTGCTTCCGCCTGTACTGTGGAAAGCGTAGAGGACGATTATGTCAGGATAGATCCCGGGGTTCTGCCCGAAAAGGATGTCAATAAGGACTACTTACCTCTCGAAAAGTACGACCAAGTGGTTACCGTACGCGTACTGGGTACCGATTATACGGCGGTGGGAGAGGTGCCTCCGACGTATAACGGCAGGGACTCGGGCCCCGCGAACAATGCGTTTAACGATGCGGCCTTGAAATATCTCAATATTAAGCTGCAATATGTTTCGACGGTCAGCGGCGAGAGATATGAAGAACGGCTGAACAATCTGATCGCCGCGGGAGAGCTGCCCGACATCTTCCGCACCAGCAATGCCACCACTTTCGACACGCTCAAGCGTACGGGGCTCATCGCAGACCTGGGTGACTCCTTTTACTATCTTAACGACGATCTGCGCGAAATGTATCTCAGCGATACTTATTATGCGGGACTGGAAAGCTGTATGGAAAAGGGTGGCCTGTACGCTTTTCCCAACGTCGATAATCCTTACGAAATTGCGCAGAAACTCTATATCCGGAAGGACTGGCTGGAGCTTTGCGGCAAGGAGGTGCCCTCCACCTACGAGGAATTGATCGCCGCGGCGGAAGCGTTTAGGGACAATGCGGAAAAGCTGTCGGCTTTGGCGGGACTTAAAGCAAAGGACATCATTCCCATCGGGATTACCAAGGAAATCGCTACGACGGGAAATAGTACGGCGCAGGGGCTGTTTAATCTCTTCGGCACTCAACCCGACGCCTTTTTTGAAAAGAACGGGGAACTGATATGCGCCAATACCGACGAGGCTATGAAAGCCGCCCTGACGGAGCTGAATAAGCTTTATTCCGCAGGCCTGCTGGCAAAGGAATTTTATAATTATACCGACTCGAAGGTGAGCAACGATATCATTGCGGGAAAGGTGGGGATTGTGTCGGGTATGTGGCACGCGGCCTCTTATCCCCTTCAGGAATCCGTTTCCAACGAGGCTACGCCCACCGCGGAATGGGTGGCTGTCGAACTCCCTCCGCGGGACGGAGCGTCGAGCGTTCCCGTCGTGAACAGGGTTTCCATACAAGATTATAATTGCGTTTCGAGAAGCTTCGCGTACCCCGACGCGCTGGCGAAGCTGTCCAACTTGTTTTACGATATGTTTTACAGCGATGACGCCTTTGAAAAATACGGTACCTTGTCCCAGCCCTCGGGCGGCTTCTTTTACAGCTGGGTGCCTGCGAAAATCTGGTACACGCCTTATTCCATGCAGTCGTACGAGCGCGTTCTCGGTGTGTTTGACGAGCTTTACGGCGCAGGGCTTAGGATTTCCGATCGGAAATATACTGAAATGGAAAAAAAGGATTTCGACTGGAAGGGATATTATGAAGAAATACTCGCCGACCCCGTTTACGGAGGGATATTTTCGCGGCTGAAGGTGCGTGAGCGGGACAACGGATTTCGATACGGTTATCCGTATATGCAGGCGATTAAGGGCGGAAAGAAGGCGTCCGAAATGAACCGAACGGAAAAGAAGGGCTTCGGCATTTACGAACAGGCAATCAGCGCGACGGGCGGCTATGCTTACGTCACCGAGCTTTCGAAGGGGCAAAAGCCGGTAAAATACAGCGAGTTTTACGGTATCAAGACGCCCGCTCAGCAAAATTACGGGGAATATCTCAATACGGCGATGAAAAAATATTTTCTGGAAGTAATCAGCGGGCGGGCAAGCATTTCAAAGTGGGACGACTTTGTCGCGGATTATAATAAAAACGGCGGAGATGCGGTTTTGAAACAGGTGCGCGAGTGGTATAAGGGGTAAGGCGCGTGAAAAACGAAAAGCTCAAAAATCAGATACCGTTACAATTGATGATGCTTCCGGGAACGGTGCTTTTGATCGTATTTTCCGTCTTTCCCGTCATAGGGCTTTGGATGGCGTTTTCCAAATATCAGCCCGTTTACGATCGCGGTTATTTTTACGCGCTGTTTCACGGGGCTTTCGTGGGGTTCGGCTTCTTCGAACAGATTTTTTCCCGTCCCGATTTCCTCAACGTGGTATGGAACACTATCTATATCAGCTTTGTCAAGATTGTACTTTTAATCGTTTTCGGCGTCGCGCTGGCTCTGCTCTTAAATGAGATTTCCAATCTCCGCCTGAAAAAGGCCGTGCAGACGATCGTGTTTATTCCCTATTTCCTATCCTGGGCGATTATGGCTACCATGATCATCGATCTGCTCAGTGTGGACGGCCCTATCAACGCCTTTTTAGGCCTTTTCGGGATAGAGCCGATCTCCTTTCTGGCCAGCAACCGCTGGTTTCGCACCGTTTTGTTTGTCTCTGAATGCTGGAAGAGCCTCGGCTATCAGGCCATCTATTTTCTTGCCGCGATCACTTGCGTGGATGTTGGTCTGTACGAGGCGGCCAAAATAGACGGCGCAGGCAGAATCAAACAGTGCTTACACGTCACTCTGCCCTGTATCGCACCCACCGTTATCCTGATGAGCGTGCTCAATCTCGGCAATATCATGAGTGCGGGGTTCGATCAGGTAGTCAGCCTTTACAATGAAATGGTTTATGAGACGGGCGATATCATCGATACAATGGCCTACCGCGTAGGGCTCATCAATGCGAGTACTTATCAATATTCGCTGGGTACGGCCATCGGGCTGTTCAAATCGGTCATCAGCTGCGCATTTTTCGGCGTCGGCTACCTTATCGCCGCGAAGAAGCTCAATTATAAGGTGTTTTGAAATGATTGCGACTAAAAATAGCTGTAAAATCAAAGATGGGACACCCAGGGTAGTGTTCAATGTATGCAACATAACATTTTTGCTGCTGCTCAGCACGTTGTGCCTGCTGCCTTTTCTCAATCTTTTGGCAATCAGCTTCAGCTCGAAAAGTGCGGTGGTAGCGGGAAAAGTGTGGGTGTTTCCCGTGGGATTTACCTGGAATGCCTATCGCTATCTGCTGCAAAAAGTCGATTTTTTCCGCGCTTTTCTGTTTTCGCTGGTGAGGGTCTTTTTAGGAACTACGATTTCTCTGGCCGTCACCGCGCTGATGTCCTATCCGTTGGCGTTTGCCAAAAAACAGCTTGCCGGAAGGCGTTTTTATCTGGCGATCGTCATTTTGTCGATGTTTTTTAACGGCGGGCTGGTGCCCTCGTTTATCGTCATTTCAAAGCTGGGGCTTTATAACAAGCTTTGGGCGTTGATTTTGCCCGGTGCCATGAACTGCTGGAACATGATCCTGTTTATCAATTTTTTCCGTCAGGTGCCGAAGGAAATGATGGAGGCGGCGTCGTTGGAGGGCGCGGGGCATTTCCGTATGCTTTTTAAGATCGTGCTCCCCGTTTCTCTGCCCGTGGTGGCGACGGTGGCGCTGTTTTGCGTGGTGGGGCATTGGAATGCCTGGTTCGACGGCTATTTATACATGAGCAAGGAAAATTGGCCTTTGCAAACCTATATTTATCACATGATGGAAGAAATGAAAAATTTTCAGTTGAACAAAGACAAAATGACCGCGGAGGAACTTGAACTTTTGACGCAAAGCAACGATATGACGCTGCGCGCCGCTCAGATCTTTATCGCCATGCTTCCCGTCCTGTGCGTATATCCTCTGGCACAGAAATATTTTGTCAAGGGGATTTTATTGGGAAGCGTCAAAGAATAGAAAATGATTGGAGGGAAACCACATGAAAAAGAAGATATTATCCATTTGCTTACTGCACGCGCTGGCTTTCAGCGTCGCGCTGTGCGCCGCATGCTCGCCGATCGACGTGAGCGGATCTTCCGATAATGGAAGTTCCGAAAAAACCGAAAGCAGTGTGCCTGAGGGGGAAGAGGTGATCCCTTTCCCCGACGGAGTGCCCATGCCGGAACAGCCCGTTCTGCCGGATATCGATATCCTTTCCACGCCCTATATCGGAAGGGTGGGGACGACGACGGAGGCCTATTCCGTCTCCGAAATCAAGACGGAAGGAAAGCTCACGGGTGCGGAGATCATCTATCCGGCAGAGGGTAAAAACCTTTCGGATTATCATTTCATTTATTTTGACATCTACAATTATACCGCCGAATATCCCAATATTCGCTTTGATTTTTCGGGTATAGACGGCGCGGAAAAAATAGCCGTTGCCGCCGTATATATGGAGGCTTACGACGGGGAAGGAATTCCGCCTGTCGGCGTGCTTTCAGAGAGTCTGATGGACGGCGAGATGAGTTTGGTGACCCACCTCAACGATTATAAAGTGATCGATAAAAATTACGTCGAGGGAAAAGACGTGGTGGCGGATATGCAGGTGGCGAGACTTTTAGTTTATCTCGACAGCAATCCTTCGCAGGCGCCCTCGGACAAGGCTGGGCGCCTGACAATCGACGCGATCACCTTTTTAAGCGACGAAGACCCGCGAAACGATGTGGACAATTCGCCGAAGATCGGAGAGATTTCAGGTTCCTCGGGCTATACCCTTACGGACGGGAGCGCAGCGGGCTACGATAAGATATTCAAAGCGGAATATAAGACTGCGGAGCTCCTTTCGGGCGGTTATATCTCCGCGAAAATAAATCGTTTTGTCGGAGCCTACGGGCGGATCTCGCTGGAATGGGCTGCGGACGGCTGCGAAAAGCTGACGGTGACGGATGGAGAAAACGTGCTTTTTGGACTCGACGAGTCGGGAAACGCGGTAAAGCTGGAAAATATCGATCCGAAACGGATACAAAAAATCGTCGTGGATATCAGAGGCGCCTCGGTCTTAAACGAATTGAGGTTTTATGTGGATTCGCAGTCGGGGGTCACCTCAGACGAAACGGAGAGAGCTTTCGAGCTGCTGGCGGCAAATTTCCTTTATACGTCTTACGCTTCCGATTCCTGGAGCGCAACGAGTAAATTCACTCTGTCGGGCGGCGCGCTCGGCGGCAAAGTAAAGGCGTCCTACGATAAAGACGTGGGCTGGGATTTCCTGTCCGTAAAGGTGAAATATTGGACGCCCGCGTATAACGCGCTGGTGGCGAAGTTCAAGCTTTCGGGCGCAGGCGGCGGCGCGGAGCGGTTTGGGCTTTCCATCAATTCCAACAAGGTAATCCTGCAGGTGGAGGACAATTTGATTTCCGACCTCGATTATGACGAAAAGACGGGCGAATATACGCTGGTGGCCGATCTTTCCGAGGTGGGCAGGCTGAATACGCTGAATTTCTTTTTTGATAGTATAAATGTGACTTCGTTTGAAGGCATAAGGACAGTGGAATTTACTTCTATCGAATTTTCTGCTTTGGAAAAGACGCTGAAGATAAAAAATATGCAGCCGACGCCCGGCTATACGGTGGAAAGGACAGGGGAAGAAACGCATGTTTCCTGGACGGCGGACAGGGAAGGCTTTTATACCGTTCTGCCCGTCAAAAATTGGACGTCTGAAAGTAAATATTTCACCGTAACGGTGAAAAACGACGGAAACGCGCCTTTCACCCTGGCGTTGTATATCGGCTGGAATGTCTGCTGGTACGACCATACCGAGATCGCCGCAGGAGAGACGAAAAATATCGTCGTCGAGGCGAAACCCGACGCGGCGGACTTTGAAATCAATTTCTTTTGGGATTACGGACAAAAACGTGCGGGAAGCGCAATTGTGACGGAGACGGGCTTTGTGAGCGAACCCGTCGGCGTGGAGACGACAATCGGCGATATCCGCAATTTTGAAACCAATACCAGCTACCTCATTGACAAAACGCAGGAGGGAACAAACGTTTCCTGGGACGAAACCCGCCCCCAGTGGGATTATGCGCAAGTGGACGTCAGCTATTACAACCCCGGTTACACCTATTTGAAAGTGGTTGTCTTTACCGAGGACAACGTTAAATTCGGGGTTTATTACGGCGGCACGGCGCTGCTGGGACATACGGCTTTAACCGCGGGGGAAAACGTATTTTGGATTTCCATGCCCGAAAATATGGATTTGAACTTTACGCTCAATCTGTATTTCAACGGCGGAATGCAGTCGTCGGGCGGCGTGATCGTTCGGAGTATGGAATTTTTTGAGGAAAAGGAAGAACCACAGCCTACGGAGCTGACGATCGGAGATTTGAAGGATATCAACAACGAGGGCTATACCATCAACGGAAATGCTGCCGACGGCTTCCATGTGATATGGGGAGAGGAACGCAGTATTTGGGCGAAAGCGACCGCTTCGGTCATCAACTATACTGACAATTATAAATACGTCAAGCTCACGTTTACCAGCGCGGTGGCTTCGAAAGTGGGCTTGTATGTAAACGACGTCGCGTGGAAAGGCCATACTGCGATAAAGACGGGGACGGATATATGGTACATTGCCGTACCTGCGGGGACGGAGAGCGCTTTTGTACTGACCTTCTATTTCGACGGCGGGCTTACGACGGCGGGCGATTTGATTATGAAGATCGAATTTGCGACCGAAATGCCGCAGACGATCAGCGCGATGAATGCGACAAACGGCTACACAGTGACGGAAGTGGATAGCGGCTACAATGTGAAATGGGCGGAAACTCGCTCCGATTACGTTTACGTAAATGTGGACGGGTGGAATACACAAAATAAATATCTCGTGTTCACAGTGACGAATAACGGAACGGAGAGCATGAAACTGGGGTTATATACGGGCGGATATTCCAACTGTCTGATGGCTCATACGGCTATTGGGGCAGGAGAAACAAAGCAATTTGCCGTAGAGCTTGCAACCGTGACGAGCGGCAGCTTCGATATCCGATTTTTTATTGATTTCGGCATAAAATCTACGGGAGACATTAATATTGTCGGGATAAATTTGATTTCGGAAGCGCCGCCTGCGGCATAGCTCGAGGGAGGAACGAGAAATGAAAAAACTGTTTTTAATCATTTTGGCGGCGGTTACGGCGCTTTACGGCGGACGATATTTTCCGTCCCCTTTCGCGGCGGCGGAACAGCCGGACGGCGGCGCCGTTCGATACACCGCCGATCTGTCCGCGGGAAAGCCTGACGATTGGTCGGCCTATGCAAAGGGAGATCCGACGCACACGACCCTAAACGCTTCCGAAAACGGAATTACGATAAAGCATGCCAACAGCGGCGCCGCCGCGGCGAATTATTACGGCGGCGCGTATAAGGTTGCAGAGAAGCATAATACGGTATCCGATTTTGAATTGTCTTTTACCTACCGCGTGGTTTCGTATGTGGATACAGGGCGATGGATCGGGTTGCTGTATCATACGAAATACGACGAAAACGAAATGCTTTCGGGCTTTATGATGAATTACCGTGCAAAAGGAATGTCGGCGCAGTCCACCGTGACGGCCACGCCGTCTTTCCGCGATGCTCTCGTAAAGGAAAACATAGGGATTCAACCGATCGACGGGGAATTTCATACCCTCAAGATCATCGCGGACGGCACGAAAGTGACCCACTTTATCGACGAAACGAAGATCGTGGAATACGATACAGCCGATTATACGCGTTATCTCGGTGACGAAAGAAAGTATGGCGGATTTGGACTGATCGTCAATAACTGCGAGATTGAGATAAAGGAAATGTCGTTCACGGGAACGCGGGCGGAAATTCTGCCCGAAAAGGCGCCCGTGGACGAAACGCTGGCCGACTGTTATCAGGCGGAAACGGGTTTGGTCGCTCCGCCCACGGTCGTTGCCTATATCGATAAGGCCACGGATCTGGTCGATCTCAAAAAGAGCGTCCGTGCCTCCACGGCTATATTGCGCGTGGACGGCGAAATGAATATCCTGGGCGGCGAAGGGAAAAAATTGGGCGTGACGTTTGCAGATATCTATGAGGCATATCTCTCGGGAAAAGTCATCCCCGCGGTCTGTGTGGAAGATATGGCTACTGCGGAAGCGGTCGCGGATTATTTTGATTACCGATTAAATCTGCTGGATCTAGAAATCGTTTCGAAGTCGGCGGAAGTGCTTTCCTATTTTCGGGCTCGTAATTCAAAAATCCGCGCTATATACGATTGGACGACGGAAACGGTCACTTCCGCGCGATGGGAAGAGGTCGTCGCCGAAACCAATAAGGCGGGCGCAAACGTCGCGCTTCTGCGAAAGGAGGACGCTACAACCGAGGCGGTGCGATATATTCAGGGACGGTTAAAGACGGTTTGGACAGACGTGCGCGGCGGCTCGGAGCTGGAAATCGCGCGGGCCGTGATCAGCGGAGCTTACGGCCTCGTGACTCAGGCCCCGAAGCAGGCTTATGAATGTTTTTCAACGCTTGCGGAAAACGGAACGGCGCTCAATCGCGTCCCGTATAATGAATGTGGCGCACAGGGGGCTTTGCGTTACCGAATACGAAAATTCAATCGAAGCGTTTGACGCTGCATATCAGTCGGGCGCAACGCATATAGAGTTAGACGTTCAGTTGAGCAGGGATGGGCGGCTCGTAGTGATGCACGACGCCGACATAAAGACCACTACGAACGGCACGGGTGCGATTTCGGCATTGACTGCCGCGGAGCTTGCGCAATACAAAATTATACGCAATATTTATGGGCAGGTACTCGGCGAAGGTGTAAAGATACCGCTTTTGGACGAGGTGTTCCAATATTTTTCCGATACCGATTTAATGTTTGCAATAGAAATTAAAGCGGCTTCAGCCGATGCGGTAGGCGCCCTGAAAAAGAGCCTTGAACAATACGGCATGGCGGGCAGATGTTTCGTTATTTCCTTTAATGAGGCGCAGCTGGCCTAAATGAGGGCGCAGTTGCCCGAGATCCCTACGGCGAGTCTGGGTGAGTTAACGGTATCAAATTTTGCCGAGCGGCTTTACACCATGGGGAGCCTGAATACGGCGTGTAGCAATTCCTACGGAAATGCGTTCGGCGGAAAACTTGCGCGCATGCTCTGCGACAGGGGATATATGTCGTGGTATTGGACGTATAACACCTATGGGGAATTATCGGGCGCGATCGCTTCAGGTGTGACGGGCATCACCAACAATGTGGCGGATTCGGTGAAAGATTGCGCCGCAGAGCTTGTCTATCAAGGCAGGTATGCGGTTGTGGAGGATTTTTACGGAGAGCTTGGATTGGATTTTGTCTCCTTCTCGGGAAGCGTATTGCCCGATAAGGTGCGCGCCGCCGCGGTGACTTTAGAGGAACATGGAAATTTCGCTTATGCGATTTTTACCGCGGAATTTGCGTCCGCAGACGGAATATGCCGTTATCAGCTGTTTTCTCAGCCGATAAAGCTCGTTTTGGAGAAAGCGTACGTCTCTCCCGCGGAGATGAAAAGGATTTTGGCAAAAAACGGGAGTGACCTCACCGACGATGAGATTGTCCTTTTGAAACGGATGCCTGCTGCCTACGATTTACTGGAGGAGGACGAACGGGCAGGGATAGACGAGACGCGCATTCAGGAATTGCTGGCCGAAATAGAAAAACCGCCGGAAACCTCTTCAAAAACGTTTTCGGAAGCAGGAAAAACGGACGGCTGCGGAAGCGAGCTTACTTCGTCTGCGTTAACGCTTTCCATAGGCGCGCTTGTTGCGACGTGCGCTTTGCTCTTTGAGGCAAAAAGAAAAAAGAAACGTTAAAGCATCAAAATACCGACCGCAAAGCGGGGATTCCTTCAAAGAGCTCCCGCTTTGGCGGTTAAATACTGCTCTTTGGGAATAGACTCGCCATTGTTTTGGAAAGTAATGCAAAAATGATTTATCGGCTGTGCCCGAAACGACGGAGATACGCGTGCTTGTTAAAAAGCAATACAAGCATAAAAAAATTTACATAAAATTTTTGGAAAAAGTATTGACAACGATTTTTTGTTGTGTTATAATAGCTTCACAAAATAAGGCTCGATTTCAGAGCTTTATTTAATACATCAAAAGTTAAACGTTTAATTTTTTATGGGAGGGTTTACGGAATACATCTATAGGAGGCATAATAGGAAAGATGAAAAAACTGATAAGTGCGGTGCTCGCGGCGGCGTTGATCGTTGCGATCGGCGGATGTGCGAAACCGCAGGCGCAGTCCGGGGAGGGAGAGGCGTTTGAGGAGGACGAAATTGTGCCGATTTCCATTAAAGACGATTTTGACGCCGACAAGGTAGAGACGGAAGGGTTTGTTCTTCCCGAAGCGACGGAGAGCAAGGAAAGTTTCGATCTGCCGTTACTCGTGGGGGACGGAATGCTGTTGCAGGCAAATATGACGGTGAAGCTTTGGGGAAAGGTGGAAGCGGAGGGCGACATTGCCGCGAAAGTAATCCGAAATGACGGCGAAAACGTGTATTACGGACACATCGAGGGCGGAGAATTTATAATTTACATAGGCGCACAAGACTATGCCTCAACAAGCGAAATATGTTTGATTACGCAGTCGGGCCTTGGTTATACGCTGAAAAACGTGGCGTTCGGCGAGCTGTTTGTAGGCGCGGGACAGTCCAACATGGGCTGGACGATGGGACAGTGTTACGGGGCGACCACGGCTACCTTGAGGTATGCGGAGGAGATCAATACTTCCGAAAACGCCGATATCCGTCTCTTTTCCGTAGCGCCGAATAAAGCTTCTCAGCCGATGAACGAGGTGGTTTCCTCGTCGTCGGGAGGCTGGAAGCAGGCGAACCCCGTTTCCGTTCGAGGGTTCAGCGCCGTGGGTTACTTTTTCGCGCGAGAGCTCAACGCCCGCTACGACGTGCCCGTCGGCGTTCTGCAATCGTGCATGGGCGGTACCAGCGTCTATACCTGGATGCCGCAGTCGGTGACGGACGAGGCATTGGGCGCAAAGGAAAGCGACCTCGTTTCGGAATATTTCAACGGTATGATCTACCCCATACGAAACGCGGTGCCTCGGGGTATCTTATGGTACCAGGGCGAGGGACAAAGCGAGAATTACGCGCATAATTATTCTTTAGTCATCAAGGGCTGGCGGGAAATGTACGGTAAAGCAAACGTGTGGTTTTCCACCGTACAGCTGCCGCGCTATACGGACGCCGAGGAATATTTTTTGGGGCGGGAGCAGCAGAAAAAGGCCTCTCTCGAAAATGAATATGTCACTTACAGCGTCAATCTTGACTGCGGACTGCTGCCCGAAAACGTCGCCGCGGGGGATACGCTGAATCCAAACGGAATTCACCCTTACGATAAGAAACCTGTTGGAGAACGCCTTGCGCACGCCACTATGCAGGCTTTTTACGGCGCAAAGGGGGTATGGCGCGGGCCCGTGCTCAAATCTGCCGAAGTGTCGGGAAATAAAGTTATTCTCACGTTTTCCAATGTGGGAAAGGGACTGTCCCTTTACGGGGCGGCGGGGTTTGAGATCGGGGAGGGCAATAAGGCGTACGTCGCCGCCGTGCCTGAAATTATCGGAAAAAATAAAGTGTCCGTTTCCGCCGAGGGAATAGTTGCTCCCACGAAGGTGAGATACGGACTCGTCAATTCGTCTGCCAATATGGAAAAACTGACGAGCTATGAACAGAGCGTCAGCCTATACAATACCAAGGGCGACGACGAAAAGGCGTATCCAGCCGAACAGTTTGTCTGGAAAGCCTGAAAAGTTTATTGGAACGGTGGAAATTTCTATCTTTCGGCAAATCTGATATAAACTCTTTCAAAAGCCGTTGTCAAAGCGTTTTGGATATATTATACTAAATCAAAGACAAGTTTTTCCCGTACGGGAATTTATTTTAGGATAAAAAATAAAACGTTTAAGAAGGTGCGGAGGATAGAAAATGGGCACACTGCACGACGTGTCGAGAATATCGGGCTTAAGCATTGCCACAGTATCGAAATATCTGAACGGAATCAAGGTAAAACCGCAAAACGAAGAAAAGATCAGACGTGCAATCGAGGAAAGCAATTACAGCGTAAACTTTTTTGCGAAGAGTCTCAAGACCAAACGTTCGATGACGGTCGGCGTCTTGATCCCGAATATGGCGTCCGCGTTTTATTCGTCTGTGATTTCGCGGGTAGAGCAGATCTTTGCACCCAAGGGATATAATCTTCTCGTCAGCGGCTATGCCAACGACGGAATTCAGGAAAATTCGAAATTTCTATCACTCCTGTCCCGCAAGGTGGACGCTTTGCTCGTGGCGCCCGAGCGGCTGAGCGAGCAATCGGTGGCGGCGG
>OKWJ01001457.1_pt1 | contig 16795 bp, 15 predicted proteins | sample 1607121 | NCBI WGS metagenome assembly OKWJ01 (sample SAMN04414080, study PRJEB24778) | human gut metagenome | material: faecal | host: Homo sapiens | reverse complement strand
TTGAGACCACATTAATCGTTCTCCAAAAAATTCAAGATCCGCCCGACTCGACTGGCTCTCTTTCGTCTCAACTTATCAATCAATGCGTCAACAACCGTCGCAAAAGCAATTCTTTTCGATGCGTCTTAAATCGACGCATCATGTTTCACAATGCAGTGCAAGGCCGGAATCGTTTCCTACTGTCACAGGCCTGACTCTAAAAAAACATTCCTCAATTACGGACACCAACGTTTTGCCGAAATGGGGCTTCAGACAAAGGACAATTGACATGACAGACCCCGGAGTTTGCACACACTCCACACCGAAGGCTCTCGACGAATCCATGCGCAATGCGTGCAAACTGCTTCGTCCACGAAGCTCGTCGTTTGAAGTGATTTCTTCGCAATGTGCCCTCGAGGTGACCGATTGGCTTTGCAAACACAATCACGCTCAGGACGTACAGCTGGCCGCCCTTCTCTGGCTTTTCCCGCAAGATGAAATACAGCGTCTTGCTCCAAAATATTTGATGCCTGCCATTGCAGCGCTTCCTCCTCTCTGGAACGGCATGCTCAAAGTGCTTGATAAGGCTCCAAATGCAGGTTTTGACTGCGACTTTCTTGAAGTTGCACCTGCCTTATCCAAAACAATTGCTGCCGCCTACCTGTTAAACCTCAACGAACACGGCTGCAGACAAATTTATGAAGCTCCAGACAGGTTGGCGCACACAATATCCACGGAAACCTTCCTTGCGAATTTCCTTTCTCTTGCAAGGAAACTCGCTCAGGGCGCAGCCGATGGCACCGCCGACAGACTGGTGCAGTCGGTTGAAGCTTCCATCCGGGACGCTGAGCTCGTTTCCGAGTTCCTACCTCTATCGACATGGATCTGGGAGATTGAGTCAAAACTTGAGTCGACAGATCACAGGGCCAACCAAAGCATCAAACTCCTAGACCGCCTTTTGCGCCGGTTCTGGCTAACCACTGCAACCTGTAATAAGGCTGGCACGCAGTTCGATTCTGTTCTCTTTGTCAGAGACGAAACCGGAATCGATCCGCAAAACGGATCCCTTGATCGCCTCATGACTTCTCTTGCGATCCGTTTCTCCCGGCTTTTTGAAATTCACAAGGAGCGGTTCTCTGAAAAACATCAAACACTCTCTTTTGATCGAACGAGCATCAGCTCATGGCACATGGGGCTTGGTTACGCGGGACGATACAAGGCGCTTTTGGAAAGTCACGTCGCCGACCCGCTTGCAGATTTTTTCCAAAAAGACATAGCCAAATCTATTGAAGAAGAACTCAAGCAACTCATCCGCATGACAAATGGTGAAAGCTAGACGGAGACAAAAACCATGGATTGATACCTTTTTGAGTACCCGTTCTCACAATAAAAGAACGAATGTGCGACTGTATGTGATCAGACTTAGCGCACTACCCGCAACCTATCAAGTCTCATCAAGTTGGTGCAGATGACTCGCCTGATGTGTCAATTCTTCGCGTAAAACAACACTCTCTGCTCAGCAACACACTGACCGAATATGACGCAAACCATAGATGCAACGACACTGACTCACATGGACCGTATCGATTTTCTCCGCGGCTGGCAATCTGTCAAAGGTTATGTAGGCGACATCGACACGGCGCAGCCGTGGTGCAAACCGTGGACATGGGACGATCCGATCATCACTGTCGACGGTGTGACGCCCGAGCAGTGGGGAGCGTCTCATTGCGAACGGCACCGCAGAGATGTGGAAGACGACTGGAACCGCAGAGCCGAAGATGACGATTACAGACGGTACGTCTATCCAAGGACAACCACCGCCGCGGCTATGGATGCACAGCCTGACGATGATTCCGAGAAACTTGCCATTTTTGATCGGTTCAGGCCTTGTGACGCTTTGCAGTGGCTGTCGAGCTTTGCGGATGTTTATGAGCTTATTTATGACCGTACGGTAATGACCTTTTCGGTTCACTTGACGTATAAGTCCGACGGTCGATTTGTGACGCAGATTGTCCAAGAACCGGTGAACGGTTGCGGGTGGCAGCTGATTTTTGAGTTTCTCAATGACGCAGAAGAAATCACCTGGGGCGTTCGCTGGGACAATCGGTCGCAACAAGACGAAGCGATTGCAAAAAGCATGCATTTCTTGCTCACACTCGAATTCGGAGAGTCGGAAAAGCCGACCGACTCGATGATCTGGTGGAGTCGGGATTTTTGGTCATTGAGGTCAATTCTCCTTACACCCGAAGAGATCAACGATGACGAAACTTTCTGTCTGAGGCATAGCCAAACCATGCCGCTTGTGTGTTTGGCTATGCAGGATGTACTGACGTTGTTCGACGAAGCAGACCTGCCGACATGGAATTACCGCCACCCATAATGCACTCCGTCGCTTTTTAAGGCCATCATCATTCACCGCTATCCGATCAAACAGACACCTTCCATTGGCTGCCTGAACGCACGTGCCAAGGTTCACCGCCTTCGTAATCTTTCTCCGGTAGATCTTTGGTGAGTTCAGGCAACATGGCAAAACGGTTCTTAAATCCAGGCGGCGACTTACCTTTGCCTATGACGTCCCAGATGTCGTCATAGGGCTTTACCGTTTTGTCCGCAACAGCATGCTCGACCATTCGGCACACCGCCTCCGAAACACTTACTCCTTGTTTCGCGCACAAATCGGCGAACCGGGTACGTAAATCCTGCGGCAAACGAACGTTCATCCGTACGTATCTCATTTTTCTACCTCTTGGTCTGGACGTAAGACCATTATGGTGATTTGCGTGTCATTTTCCTGCCAGGACTCGACTTACCTCAAAAGCGTTTGTACGGAAATTTCTACAGGCTCGATATACCGGTCAATATCGCGGAGCAAAAAATTCCCATGCCGCTGTCTTTTCTCCGAAATAAGCGGCATGGGAACAATCTGCTAAACAGAATTTCTAGTGGCTGTTTAAATCAAACCTGACGCCACTGAAGATCCATATTTACCATGCGTAGCGAACGCCGAGATTGATGCGGTAATCCGTGTCAACTTCGCCGCCGCTGGCTGCCTCCAGATCCGCATAGATATGCGTCTGCTCGGTTGCATTGAAGTTCACGCCGATACCGTACTCGTACCAGGTTCCTCCAAGTTCTTCAACAATCTTGCGAGAGTCGCTTCCGGATTTCGCAAACGAAAATTCCGCATCGCCTTCCCAGTCGTGCAGTACTGACGCACGAATATAGGCATTGCCGCGGTCATTCGGGCACTTAAGTCCCAACATGAAGCCTGCACGTCCGATCAAAGCTTCAGCGGCATCCTGATCGACATTAACACCTGTAGATGTCGTGTACTCAACACGATTCACGCGGCCGTACATCAATTCAACCTGCGGCTCAACAAACACTATCTCCGTCGGATGGAAACGCCAGCCGGCTTCTGCCGAGAATGAGAACGCATTAGTGTGATAGTCGCCCGAAGATGTAAATCCCGGAAGAGAAATATCAAACGTATTCTTCATGCGACCGACTTTGCCTGTCACATCCAGGAAGAACCCGTTATCCAAAAGCCAAGAGCCGTATGCCGTGAAGGCCATAAGTGAGCTGTCGCCTCCACCGTTGGCAAAGTCATTGTCGCCGTCGGTGTAGGAAACGGCGCCACCCAGCCACAGTCCATGTGCCACCTGGTGGTCATAACCGAATTGGAATGCCGTGTACTTGTTTGTGATGTTCTGGCTGCCGAAATCAGCTCGACCGTTGTAAATGCGAGCCCAAACGCCGTTTGCTTCACCCATGCTGTCGCGCAATTCACCCATGCGTTTGTTCATGTCGTTGATTTCATTGCGCCAGATGTGAAGGCCTACGGCAGCCATTTCGGCGATGCCGTAAACATTGGCGTTCTTGGTTTTCGTGACATTTTGCAGTACGGATTCGCCAGCATCGTTAACGCCGATTGTCGCTTGAGCTCCGTCATAAATGTCATTTGCCTCAACAGCAACGACTGCATTCTCCACATCTTCCTGTTCGGCAACTTCTTCCGGATTTTCCTCATGGGCCGTCTTATTGGTCAACTGGACCACATCGGTTAGCTTAGAAAGATCGGCCTCGGCGTTTCCGGTGTTATTGCTTCCGGCAGCTGTCACTGTAACGGATGTTTTTTCAAGATCCGTACCAACCTTAGAAAGGTATAGCGTGCCATGATTGTCGGAATCGACGACATTAACGTTGATTTTTTCGGAAGTGATTTTAATTTTCGTATCTTTCCAATTGGCGTTCTGATTGCCGCCAAAATCAACGACTGCGTCAGATCCGAGCGTGATGTTCAAATCACCCGCGATCGTAATATCAGCTTGGTTGTCGCTGTAAACGGAAGCGTTCAATCTTGCGCCATCTTCAACCGTGATTTGATTCAGATTGAAAACCGGATTCGGGAGAGGCGTGTCTTCAGTCTGTCCCAAAACCTCAAAGTTGAGTTTTTTACCCTCGGCAACAACAAGGCTGTCCACTGTGACACTACCGTTCCCATCCATCTGGATTTTGGCATCTGCCCCGTTCGCCGATATTTGATCAAAGGTAATCTCTGCTCCTTCAAGCAGCTGAACACGCGCATCTCCGGCTCCCGTCAACTCAATCGCAGAAGATACACAATAGTCACCCTTGAACTGCAGGCCCGTTCTTGTACCTGCAGCCGATTGAATTGTTACTTTCTCAACATTTGCAAGCGTTGATTGTTTGCTTACAAGAAAGCCCGTCTGATTCCCATCGCCGACTATCTGCAAATGCTTGGAGGTTACTTCAGCATTCAACGATACCGGGTAGGTATGCGCTCCGGTACCTCTGTAAATGAACTGGTCGGCAACAATCGTCCCCTCGAAGACAGGAATAGGCGAGTTTGTTGTCGTAACATCCAAAAGCCCCGTCTCAATACTGCCGGTTGTCGAAAAAGCTCCACCTTTCACGACAATCTCGTTGTTTTTGATCGTTCCCTTGTTATCAACGGTCGTTGAGGCATCGGTTGCGGATATGTTTTGGTTATAGGTTTCACCCTCTGCTACAGCCACCTGTGCAGCAACGGCATGTACACCTAAAGCAGCGATAGCACTGGCGACAGCTGTTTTTACAAAACTGGAATATTCCATAGTTAGGTCTCTTTTTTGGTTGATTAAAGAGAGATTCCATCAATGTCATCTCCAGTTTCATGATAAAAAATATCACCTCAGCGGGGGAGGGGGTTATCCCTAATAGCTAAAGAATTCGTCTGTGATGCCGACAACAATGTTTGCGGAGTTGTCTTCAACGGCTCGAACTGACCACTCACCACTCCAAAAATCAGGTTTTTCCAACATAAAGGCAAGCGCGGCACAAACGATTCTTCATCGCTTGTGCCGCACACTTTTTCTTAAGCAACGTACGGTAATCTCTTGATCCCGTTACGCCTTCTTCACGAAGTCGCGCATCACCCAGCCGAAGATCATGGCAATGAGGAAGATGGCTGCCACGACGCAGGCGAGCAAGCAGCAAGAAGCCATATCCATGAACTTCCACTGCGGGATCAGATACCAGCCGTCGGAAGACTGGTAAAGCTCGATGAACCAGCGCTGCAGGTCGCCGAGCACGGCGCGGTCGGGCACAACCGGAGCGTCGTAGCCGCAGTCGCCCGTGGGCTGGAACCAAGCCGGAGCCCACTTTTCAAGCGGCAGTCCGAACGGGAAATTCGGCTCCATCGAGCAGCCCTGCATGCCGAAGGCGGCCATCGGGTCGTCGGAGTGCACGGCATCGTGAATGCCGATCAACTTCCACGAGCACATGATCGTGTACACGAGGCCGTAGATCGAAATCACATAGCCCACAATCTTGGCCCACAAGGCCTTCGGGTTGATCATCGCGATGATGCAGCCCAGTGCCATCACCAGGTTGCCGTAGCGGATGTACACGCACTGCTCGCACGGCAGCATGTGCATCCAATCCTGGAACACGTAGTGAGCCAGAAGCACCATGGCGATCATGGCAAAAGCGATGATGCCCCAGGGCCAGCGCGAATCCTGCCAGTCGGCAAGCGTATTGACAGGGTCTGTCTTCAGACCGCTAAAAAACTTTTTCATGGCAAAAACGTCCCCGCCTGCCGCGCTTTACTTCCGCGGCCCGGTGTAGAAAAGAATCTGAAAAAGAAGCGGGAGAGGCGGACGTTAAGGAGGTATCCGCCAGCCCCTCCCGTTAGGAGAGAACAAATTGGATTGGAATTACTTCATCGCCTTGAGTTCTTTGACAAGGTTCACCATGCCGTCGAAGTTGCGGATGCTCTTGGTCATGATGAGGTACTTGCCGTTCACAACGTAGGCCGGAATACCCTGGATCTTGGCGATGTCGTAAGACGCCTTCCATTCGGCGCACAAGTTCTTCACGGCTTCGTCGTTCTTGGCCTTGTTGAATTCGTCAAGAGAGATGCCCGTGGCGTCGGTCAGGGTCTTCAGGAAAGCAGCTTCGCCGGAGGTCCAGCGTTCGCCCTTCTTGTGATAGGCAACGTAGATGGCATCCTTGGCCTTCTTGAAAAGCGAATCCTTGCTTTCGATCGAAACACCGGCAGCCTTGTCCTTGAGCATGCACATCGCAAGGAATTCGCTGCCGACGCGGCCGTACTTGCCCTTGGTTTCAAGGTGCACGGGGTTGAACGTCAGACCGGTTTCCTTTTCGATGCGCGGCAGAACCTTCGGGTCGACGCCGACGTCGTACTTAAAGCAGAACGGGCAGTCGTAGCTGAAGATCTTGGTGAGCTTGCCTTCACCGTTGACATAGGGCTTGTCGAGCTTCACGTAGTCCGTGCCTTCGGTGGCGGCCATAGCGGTCGCAGCGATCACGGACAGACCGAGAGCAAACAGAGTTTTCTTGAGCATTTAATTTTTCTCCGGACAAAAACGTCTCCGGCCGGCGTAATCCCGAGCGGAGACGTTCGAATGAAGGCAAGGTTAGTTGTTCATTGCCTTGTCAAGGTTGATCGGCATGGCCTGGTAGCCCTTGTTGTTGAGGATCTGAATCTCAACGGAGGGTTCCTTAGCGCCCCACTTGAATTCGCTCAGGTAGGGGTTCGGAGCCGTCACAAAGGCGCCGTTCTTAAAGTCGTATTCGGCACCGGCCGTTGCGGAATACGTCACGATCGAATTCTTATCGGCATGGTATTCGGTAAGCGAAGTCACAGGGCTATACCATTCGTGACCGCGTTCCTTGCCGTATTCCCAAACCTGTTCGACCGTCATCTTCTTCTGGTCAATCTTGTAGACGACTGCACGGCTGTACTTCATTTCGGGCAGCGCGGGCTGTTCCATGCCGCGGGCGTCGCCGTTGTCAAAGACCGACAGATAGAAGATGTTCTTGTCGGACTTGCTGTCGATGCGGAAGCCGGTGTGCTGCGTCCACGTCCAGTCGAAGCTGCCTTCGCACTTGCTGTTTTCGCAGGCAATGGGCTTACCCTTGGAGTCGACGGGCGTCAGAACCTTATCGGCCCAGGGCTTCTTCCAGCCTTCCGGCGAACCCATAATCCACTTCACCTTCTTGTCGCGGCCGATCTTGATGATGGCGGACTGATGGCGAGAGGAGATGATGATCGAATCGTCGGTCGGGTCATAGTCGACTGAGTTCACATGCACCCAGTTGCGGCCCGGGCCGGAACCGACGATGTCGCCGAAGTGATCGCTCTCGTCGAGCTTGGCCAGTTCTTCAGCAGAAAGCGTCTTGCCGGCCTGCGTTGCGTCAATGTTCAAGCAGACTGCACCCTGATCGAGCACCTTGAGCACATTGTCGCGATACGGATCGAGAATGTCCCACAGACGCCATTCGTCAACCACCTTGCCGTTGTTGTCGACTTCGATGATGACGTCGCGTACGGTTCTCACATTCTTGCCGTTGGCGAGCTTCTTGTCGGAACTTGCCACACGCAGCAGATAGTTGCCGTTTTGCATCGGGTCCATCGAGTGCGAGTAGTCGTTGTAGCCCATCGGAAGCTTACGGTTCCAGACTTCGCGCCCCATGATGTCGTACTTCACATAGCGCTGACCGTAGCCCCAGGTGAACATACCGTCGGCGTTCTGCCTAAAGCCCATCATCACGCCGCCCTTGTCGATCGAGTTGAGGTTGTAGATGGGATCGGCAAACATGTACCAACGAATTTCACCCTTCGTGTCGATGATGGCGTTGATGGGTTCGAAGTTCCATTCCAGAGCACCGCCGACCGGGTTGTTCCAAACAACTCGGGTACCGTGAGCATTCTTTTCGCCGAAGTCGTTGATCAGATACAGACGATCGGAAAATTCGGGATCAACCTTGATGACACGCGTCTTAAAGAGGTTGCTCACCTGCATCTTGCCCGCGGTCGACGGCCCCCAAATCGGAGCGCCGTAGATCTTGTAGGTTTCCTTCATGTTTTCGGTCTTGGAGCCGAGGCTGCGCTTGTAGGTCACCTCAACCTGGTTCATATAGTCGGGATACAGACCGAAGACCGGGATGCCGCCGTGGGTGAGCACTTCGGAGTTGCTCACCTTGTACTTGATTTCCTGTCCGTCCTTCTTGGGAACGATGCGCACGGTCACATCGGTGATGACATAGCCGCCGTTGCGAATAACTGCCGTAAGCGGAGCGATCCCGTAGGGGTTGACGACGATTTCACCGATCTTGCCTTTGCTCGGGTATGCAACATGAGGGCCGCTGGCACCGCCGACCGCCAATGCCTGTGTGGAAAACGCCATTGAGCAGATGAGTCCGGCAGCCAATGCAATGCTTTTCATTTTCATCTTTTACTCTCCTCTCGTAAAAAGACGATGTTGGGAAAATTCTTGAAAACCATTGTAGGAAAAGGGTTTTTCTGTTTGTAGTCGGTTTTTTATGGGACAATATTCCCTTCTAGAATATGGGTTTTTCAAAATATGAATAACCAACTATCGGCTGAGCTGCTGCAATTTCTTCTGGAACTTTATGCTCGAGGCAGTCTTTCGCGAGCGTGTGCGCAGCTGGGCATTTCCCAGCCGGCGGGAAGCCGTCTCTTGGCATCCTTGCGTGACATTTTTCACGATGATCTGTTCCGGAAAACCAGAAGCGGGATGGTTCCGACCGAGCGTTGCGAGCATCTCATTCCTAAGGCGGAGAAAAGCCTTGAGTCCCTACTTTCGCTAACCCAAGACGAAGTCTTCGATCCGGCTCATCTCGAACGAAATTTTCGGCTCGGCATTGTCGACAATGCTTTTTTCAGTATTTTTCTTCCGGTTGCGGACCGTATTCGTCAGGAAGCTCCCGGCGTCACCATCGAAATCCCCGATATCCGTTTTTCCGCTCTGACAAAGTACGTCGACTACCTCTCTTCAAATGAAGTCGATCTGCTGATCTATCCCTATCGGGAAAGCGAAGTGCCCAAGAGCGTTCGGTTCGCCAAGCTTTTCGAGGACCACTTTGTCTACATCACCCGCAAGGGGCACCCGTTGGAGCAAGTAAGCCCCGAGGAGGTGCATCTCCACATCAACGATTACCAGAAGGTGCGGGTTTCGGCACGTAAGAAATTCTTCTTTTCAGATCCCAGCGATCATCAGGCTGCCTCGCAAAACGGTCGGTGCTTCATCAAATCGCCCTTCTTCGTGAGTTCCGCTTTTGCGTGTCTTGTAGCCGACGTTGTCGTTGTGATTCCCGAAACGACTGCCGTGACGCTGTCGCGGTGGCTGCCGATCACAATCTTCAAGACGCCTCAGCTGGGTGAAGCACCGTTTTATCCGACACTTTACTGGCACGAATCCAAACACACCGACCCCGCCAATCAATGGCTTCGGTCCATCATCATTGCGCAGGCTAAGAAAAACTTCGGTAAGTAGTTTATTGACACAGACGATCACCTTCCGAGCCTGCGCTTGATCTCGCCACGCACCATTTCGATATCGGGCGACGTGAGATACGGCAGGAATTCCGTCACCTCCTCCACGTCCCAGTTCCACCAGGCAAGTTCCTCGAGCAACTCAATCATTTCGTCATCGAAACGCTTGCGCTTGAGCTGAACAGGATTACCCACGGCCACCGTGTATGGGGGCACATCCTTTGCCACAACCGAGTAGGCACCGATGATGGCTCCGTCGCCGATTTTGACGCCCGGCATGATCTTGGCTTCTCGGCCGATCCAGACGTCGTTACCGATCACAATGTCGCCGCGATGCGGCAGCTCATCAAGATGAGGGGTTGCACGCTCTCTCCATACACCGCCCATGACATTGAACGGATACGTTGAAATGCTCGACATTCGGTGATTGGCAGCGCCCATGATGAACTGCACGCCCTGAGCAATCATGCAGTAGCGTCCGATGATGAGCTTGTCGCCGAAAATCGGATAGTTGAAAAGAACGTTGCGTTCTTCAAACTTGGTCGGATCCTCCGCATCGTCGTAGTAGGTGAAGTCGCCGACAAAAATGTTTGGAGCCTTGATGACGTTTTTGAGGAAACACGTCGTTCCGTATTCGTTGGCGATGACTCGGTTGGGATCGGGATAAACAACCGCCATGGGCTTCTCCGTTAATTTCAGTTGGTGCGGCAAGGTTCACCTATGCACTGCTTACTGATTGGAGTTTAGCGACGCGGAGACGGAGAGAACGAGGACGGCCACTTCAAAGCGGCCACCTAAGAGAAACCCAACCGGATCCGTGAGAACCCGGTTGGGCTGATTTGTAGTTAATATCCAAGCAATGCAAAACTTGGAGCGCGAATAATGCAGTGGGATTGCGATCTTGTCAAGATCAGGCTCGCACAAAACAGCCCATTGGACGAAACGACACAAAAACTGACCCACCTGCCGGCGTTTCCGACGATGATTTAAGTCGTTGGAAAGTTTTGCTTTTGCTCAAACGATTTTTGACTTTTATTTGACTCTGCAATTCCGTTTTGATCAAATACAAAGACCCTTACAGTCAATCTTCGTTGACTCAAACATGACCGAAAAACTACCGCCCAAGCAGCACACCAAAATTTTCAAAAACAGCTGCGAATTGACGAAGGCCGCCAACTTTCGTCGGTTTTTGGAATGCTTGATTTCCGTCGGAATCGAACTCGATCCGGTTCGCACCCACACGGGCCAAGGAGATGCATTTGAGTTCGAACTGGTTCACACGAAAACCACCATCGGACATCTGCTTCGAACGTCACTATCTGCAGGGTCGATCTCCGGAGTCTTTCCGCGCATTTCAATGCCGGACCAGCGTGTTTTGGTCATCGGCGTACTGAAAGGATCACTGGTAGTGACGCAACGAGGTGAAACGAGGCATTTCAAAAGAGGTGACTTTCTTATCCTCGACCCGCACCAGAACATGACAATGTTGGCAAAAAAGCCCGCTTCCCTAATTAGCATCCTGGTGTCCGAGAGTTACTTTTACACGCATGCAGGCTTTCGTTCGGCATCGTTTTACGGCACCGGCTTCAATCTAGAAAGTGAAGTACAGAATACCTTCTCGGCCGTTTTGGGCGTACTCGCAGACAAGCTGAGCTTTGTGGACGCACGTGACGTTGCCGATATGTGCGACGGTGTTTTTCGGTTTCTACGCCCGGTGCTCGCCGAATTTACGCGCCTGCATCATGCAGGCCTGCAGCGGCACGACGACTTTGTTCGAGCCTGTGCCGTCGACGTGATGCACCATTACTTCAACCAACCGGGTCTAACAAGAGAACAAATTGCCCAAAAAGTCGGCGTGAGCACCCGCTACCTTGCCAAGCTCTTTGCCCAAACCGGAACCACGGTCATGGATCGACTCAAAGAGATTCGTCTGACGCGAGCCTGCGTGCAGCTCACAGAAGAGCATATGGCACACGCCTCCATTCAAGAAATAGCGCAGACCAACGGTTTTGCTTCAACGGCGCATTTTTGTCGAGCCTTTAAGGAACGTTTTGAAATGACACCGCTGCAATGGAGAAGGACTCACCAGGCCCGAGATGAAAAAGAAAATCCCTGAGCCTTTTACGTCAATTTCAATTTCCTTTTAAGTCAATTTACTTTTAGCCATTTCTTTTTGCCGATCGGAGAATTTCTTCTAGTACAGCAACCGTTAATGGTTGTCTGCGACGACTCAGGAGAAAATTCCGATGACAGACAAAACAACAATGACAATTTCCCGCCGTGATCTCTTCACGGCCGGCGGTGCCTGCGGCATTGCTGCCATGCAGCCGGCATGCGCTGCGTTGGTCGGACAAGACGAAGCGGCACTGAAGGCATTCCACGCCACTTGCTCGATGGAATGCCTGCACTGCTACCTGAAAGCCTACGTCAAGGACGGCAAGATCGTTCGCATCGAGTCGGACAACGCCCACGAAGGCAAGGGTTGCGCCCGCGGTCTTTCCCGCATCAAGTGGGTGTACGCCGAAAACCGAATTCGTACGCCTCTTAAGCGCGTCGGCAAGCGCGGCGAAGGCAAATTTAAAGCCATCAGCTGGGACGAAGCGCTCGACGAAGTGTCCGCTCAGATGAAAAAGGCCATCGACACCGACGGCTCCAAGAGCATTCTGATGACCTCGGCTTCCGGCAACATGGATAGCTTTGCCAATTCCACCATGAAGTCGCTTGGCGCTCACTTGGGCGGTGTGACCTTCCAGGACGGAAGTCTTTGCTGCTCTGCCGTGACGGCTGCCATGAACGCCATGGTGGGCTTCCGCTATGTCGATACGCGCGACACCATTGCCGACTCCAAGTACATCGTCTGCTGGGGCAACAACCCGCTCGTCACCATGCAGGCCTACTGGCCTCGCTACCTCAAGGCCAAGGAAAACGGCGCCAAGATCATCGTGATCGACCCCCGTCGCAACGAAACGGCCATGCGTGCCGACGCCTGGATTCCGATCGTTCCGGGCACCGACCCGATTCTGGCTCTGGGCATGATCCGCATCTTTGAAGAAGAAAAGCTTCTGGATACGGCCTTCCTGAAGGCGCACACCGGCGCTCCCTTCCTTGTTGACGCCGACGGCAAGCTCCTGCTGGAAAACGCAAAGGATCCCGCCTCCTGCATGGTTTTCGACCTGAAGACCAAGAAGGTCGTGCGCCACGATACGGCCAACATCGATCCGGCTCTTGACGTCAAGGGACTTTCGGTGCCTCGCGGCGTGCGCACCGCCCTTACGATTCTGCTTGAAGAAGCACGTCCTTGGACGCTTAAGCGCGTCGAAGAAGAAACGCGTGTACCGGCAGCAATTGTTCAGCAGCTCGCTCGCGACTACGCCAAGAGCGGCGCTTCGATGATCGTTGCCAATATGGGTTCCTTCCAACGCGTTGAAAACGGTACCTATGCGGCTGCCGCACACTTCTATCTTGCGCTTCTGACCGGCAACATCGGCCGCAAGGGCACGGGTGTCTGCGACGCTGGCGGCGTCACGCAGATGGCGAAATTCGGCGCCCCCATCCCCGCTCCTGCCAAGAAGCCCGCAAAGGTTCCCGGCATTCCGACGGCCAAGCTCGGAGAATATCTCTTGGCACAGAAGCCCCACAAGATCAATGTCTGGTATTCGCAGACCTGCGCTCCGATCGGTCAGTGGCCCAACACCAACAAGGTGATCGAAGCCATCAAGAGCGTTCCGTTTGTCGTCGTTGCAGACAATCTGATGACGCCGACAGCCAAGTACGCCGACATCGTCCTGCCCTGCACGACGATTTTCGAGTACAAGACGCTGATGGCCGGAACACGCAACCATTTCGTTCAGTGGTCGGACGCAGCTGTCAAACCCGAAGGCGAAGCCAAGCCCGACTACTGGATCATCGCTCAGCTTGCCAAGCGCCTGGGTTGCGGCAAGGCCTTTGATCTGACGCCCGAGCAGATGGCTGAAAATGTGCTCAAGCCTTCCGGCATCACGCTCGAGGAAGTCAAGAAGCACCCGGTTTGCCCGGTCAAGGGACCCTGGGTTCCGTTTGACGGCGGCGTCTTCCGTACGCCCACGAAGAAGGGTCAGATCTACATCGAAAGCTGGCTCAAGAAGGGCTTTAGCCCCGTTCTTACCTTCATTCGCGCCAAAGAGTCGCCCAAGGGCAATCCTGAGCTTGCGAAGAAATATCCGCTTCAGGCCGTGCAGCGCAAGGTGATCCGCAACATTCACACAAGTCACCAGGACAACGTCTGGCTCAAGGAAGTCTTTGCCGACGCGCCCACGGTGATCATGAACAAGGAGGACGCAACCGCGCGCAAGATCGCCGACGGCGACATGGTCATCGTTTACAACGATCGCGGCGAACACAAGGCCCGCGCCGTTGTTGGCGAAGGCATCATCAGCGGCTCCGTGGCCCTTGAAAACGGCTGGTGGCAGGACAAGGACGGATTCAATTCGAGTTCGGTTCTTACCAACGACGCTATTGAAGTGCTCGGCACCGCCACAACGATCAACTCCACGCTCGTCAATGTGAGAAAGGCCTAAAAATGAAGAAATATGGATTTGTATTCAACGCCGCTCGCTGCAACGGTTGTGGAGCGTGCGTAATCGCCTGCAAAGAAGAAAAGGCTCTTCCGGACGGTGTTTGGCTTCGTAAGCGTTATGAAAACGTGCACACGGCAGCGTTTTTGACCATGTCGTGCAACCATTGCGAAGATCCGATCTGCGTAAAGGTCTGCCCCGTTCATGCTTACAAGCAGGATCCCGACGGCTTGGTCATTCAAGATCATGCCAAGTGCATCGGCTGCGGCGCCTGTCTGAAGGCTTGCCCGTTTGGGGCACCGAGCTTCTCTCAGGCCGAAAAGAAGATGTACAAGTGCGACGGCTGCGCTTCTCGTCTGGCAAAAGGCCAAAAGCCCGCCTGCGTGCAAAACTGCACGTGCGGTGCTTTGGAATTCGGTCCGATCGAAGAGCTTCGCGCGAAGTATCCGAATGCCGAAACCAAGGACTTCAAGTGGCTCAAGAAGGAATTTGGCATGGCCGGTACCGAAGCGGTTAAACCGCGCCTGGCAATTGTGCCTTTGAGCTGATGTGAGACGAAATCGGGATTTTTGACTCGACAAGTTCGAACCAGATCTCCCGATTCGGGAACGGTATGCAAACGCGCGGCTTGTCCGCGCGTTTGTCATTGGATTTGTTGTCAAAAATGAGGCTTCGCAACAGACATCGCCGTCGCGTGCACGAGACCCTCTTTCTTTTCGAAGGCGTACGAAGGAGACTGGGAGTCGGTGCGGCAAATGCAGGAGACGCAAATGCAGTAAAACCGGCTGCAGCTGTGCTCGCGGCTCCGCTAACAAACAGACGGCGAGAAACTTCCATGATTAACTCCTCAGTTTGAATTTCGGCCCTTCGGTCGTTATCAACCGAACACAGTTCCACATGAGGCCCGGAGTTCGTTCGAAGCTGCAACCGATATAACCCCGTTCGCAGGTTCATTCAGGTGAATGTTAGAAAACGAGGGCAGAGCGATGCCCTACGCCAAAAATTCTTGCGGTCTCCAGTTGCTCACTGCAGCAAGTGAAGACCGCAATGTGAGCTTCCCATAGCCAAAATGCCTTCCCAAAAAATCGATAACAATGACCTCACGAAAAATTGTCGTGGAGACCAGAGTGAACAAACTCGATATCGATTGGGACCGTGTCTACAGTGGCTTTGCTGCTTCCGGTTTGAGCGTCCGTCAATTCTATGAAACGCATCTGCAGTCTTTTTGCCATAAGGTTTCACTGCCCTCGCGCTCATCTTTTGCGAGGCACATGAAACTGGCAAGGGAGCGTTGTTGCAACCGTGCGCAACAATTTACCCATGACTGCGCAGCAGTCGAGACCGCATTAACAAAAACCTCTATCACTTCTGCAAAGCTTTCTTCCAGCACCACGCTCATTACCCTGAATGAGCAACAACTAGCCATGCTTGATGGTCGGCTCGCTAATCCCCACGTTCAGCCCCAGACTGTTGCTCCTAATTATTCCGGGACTCTGTCGGTCTTTTTACCAGGTGGGCTGCGCCTGGAGATACAGATTGACAATCCGGCTTTTTTCATTGCGCAACTCAGCCACGCAATGAAAAAGCCCCCGGTGGTAGAGGCTGCATCATGAAGATGGATTTCTCCAACGCACACCTTACCATCGTCGTTGCTCCCATCGATCTGCGCGCCGGGTTCTTGCGTCTGGCCACCATCGCAGAGTGCCTGCTCGGCATACCCGTTACCAAGGGCGGCCACTTCGTGGCCTTCATCAGCAAGCAGCGAAAAGTCTGCAAAGTGATTTAGTGCGACAGCAAGGGCAGTTGCCTGCTCACGCGCAAACTCAACACGGGACGCTTCGAGCAACTCCTCATCAAGGTGCAGGCCGACAACTCGGGCGTGCAGTTAACAGCCTCCGAATTCGAGGGCTATCTTGACGGCGAGCCGGTCTTCGAAAGGCCTCGAGGTCTTAAATTTTGACACTTCGTTGATTTGCGTCAAATCGGCAAAAAGCTCAGAGAAATCAGTGTCAAATCGAGTGTCCGGGAGACAGATTTTTGTTGCTTGGAAGGGCAGTTTAGAGCTTGTATACGAGCCGTTATAAAGCATAGATGAGGGGGCCCCGTATCCCTCTCGAAAGAGTCGCAACAGACGGCGTTCTGATGCGTTTACAGCATTGTTTTTAAAGGTTTTTCTTTTCAATTCCAGACGTGATTTCAGTGCTGTTGTCGGATAAAATCATTCCCAATTCAACTTATCCGGCAATTGCTCATGCTCTCAGACAAAGAAAAAATCAAACAGCTCGAAGAGATGCTTCGGCAAAGCCAAAAGAAACTTGAGCTGAGCGAGAAAAAGCGACGTCAGGCTGAAGAGCAAGTTGTCAGAGCCGGCATCAAAGCAAAACGTGTCGAGGATCGCATCGACAGTGGCGACGTGACGCTCGCTGCAGTGTTGGCGATT
>OKWJ01001454.1_pt1 | contig 16813 bp, 17 predicted proteins | sample 1607121 | NCBI WGS metagenome assembly OKWJ01 (sample SAMN04414080, study PRJEB24778) | human gut metagenome | material: faecal | host: Homo sapiens | reverse complement strand
AAAGGCGGAGATCGAGGTCGAGACCGCCGCGCAGACGACCTTTTGGGGCCGCGTCGCGCAGATATTCCGCGACTTCTGGGCGGCCATCACCGGCATTTTCAAGGGAAAGGACTGATCGGCCATGCTGGAAAAAATTGCCCACAGCCTCAGCCGTAAGCCGAAGCTGGTCGCGCTGATCGCCGTCGCCCTGCTCATTCCGTCCGCCATCGGCTACGCCGCCACGCGCGTCAACTATGATATCCTCACCTATCTGCCGCAGGACCTTGAATCCGCGCAGGGTATGAACCTGCTCGAGGAGCCGTTCCAGATGGCGGCCACCAGTATGCTCATTGTGGAGGATATGCCCGCCGGCTACACCAATTCCCTCATCAATGAGATCAAAGATGTCCCCGGTGTGAGCACCGCCGTATGGATCAGCAACATGGTGGGCATTCAGATCCCCACCGACATGATCCCTGCCAGCTTTCGCGACCTCTTTTTCTCCGGCGAGGGGACCATGATGATCATTCAGTACGAAAAGGCGGGCGCGTCGGAGGAAACGATGAACGCCATCTCCGAGATTCGCTCGATCTGCAATGAAAAATGTTTCCTCGCGGGCTTTTCCGTCGTCATCAAGGATACGCGCGACCTTGTGGATAAGGAACTGCCTATCTTTGTCGGTCTCGCCGTCGTACTGGCGCTCTCCGCGATGCTGCTGACGATGGAGTCCACCGTGCTGCCGTTCGTGCTGCTCGCCAACATCGGCATTGCCGTGCTCTATAACTTCGGCACAAACGTGTTTCTCGGCGAGATCTCGTACATCACAAAGGCCATCGCCGCCGTGCTGCAGCTCGGCGTCACGATGGATTACTCCGTATTCCTCTACCGCCGGTATGAGGAGGAGCGCGGGAACTACGACGATAAGCGCGACGCAATGGCGCAGGCCATCGTCGCGGCGTTCCGCTCGCTTTCCGGCTCAAGCCTCACCACAGTCGCGGGCTTTGCCGCGCTGTGCTTCATGCGCCTGACGCTCGGCCGCGACATCGGCGTGGTGATGATGAAGGGCGTGGTGCTCGGCGTCGCCACGGTCATTCTGGTGCTGCCCTCGCTCGTGCTGCTGGCCGATAAGCAGATCGACAAGCACAAGCACAAAAGCCTGCTGCCCGATTTCACCGGCCTCAACCGTTTTATTCTCAAGCACCGCATTGCCATCGTCGTCATTTCCGTTGTGCTGGCGCTGCCCGCTTACTACGCGCAGAAGCACGCGAGCGTCTACTATAAGCTTGACGAGTCCCTGCCGCGCGATCTGCCGTCCATCGTCGCAAACGGCAAGCTCAAGGACGAGTTCGACATGGCGACCAACCATTTCATCCTCTTACGCGACGATCTCTCCGCCGCCGATATGAGCGAGATGGAGAATCGTTTGAACGAGGTCCCCGGTATCACGGGCATGATCTCCTACCATTCGCTCCTCGGCACCGGCATCCCTGATTTCTTCATTCCCGAGGAGGTCCGGGATATGCTCAAGCAGGGCGGCTGGCAGATGATGATGCTCAACTCCAGCTGTGAGACCGCTTCGGATCAGGCTGCCGAGCAGCTGCGTCAGATCAACGCCATCGTCAAGGAATATGACGAGGGGGCCATGGTCACGGGCGAGGCCGCCATGCCGGAGGATTTGATCGAGACGACCGCCGTAGACTTTGTGGTGACAAACTATATCTCCATCCTTGCGATCTTCCTCATTGTCATGATCGTGTTCAAGTCTGTTTCGGTCCCCGCGGTGCTGGTCGCAGCCATCGAATTTGCCATCTTCCTTAATCAGGGCGTGCCGTACTTCACCGGCACAGAGGTGCCGTTCGTCGCTCCGACGGTCATCAGCTGCATCCAGCTCGGCGCGACCGTGGACTACGCCATTCTGCTCGCCTCCCGTTTTCAGGAGGAGCTGCGCGCCGGCAAGGACCGCCACGAGGCGGCGCTCATCGCCGGGGCATCCTCGGACGCTTCGATCATCACGAGCGCGTTGGTGCTCTTCTGTGCCACGCTGGGTGTCTCCTTCGTTTCGTCCATCGACCTGATCGGCGCGATCTGCGTGATGCTCGCGCGCGGCGCGGTCATTTCCGCCCTCGTCAGCATTTTCCTGATCCCGTCTCTGCTGTGCGTGTGCGAGCCGCTCTTTAACAAGACCTCACTCTACTGGCGTACGGAAAAGCCGAAAAACAAAGCGGCAGCCGTTAAGCAGTGACAGACTGCGTCCTTGCCTGCATATATGGGTAAGCCAACATGTAATAATTCATAAAAGGTACGGGACATTGCAGTTTAATGTCCCGTACCTTATTTTTAAAGCCTTTACGCAAATATGATTTCTTGCATCACAGCCTCATCCGCTGTACTGCGTATGTTGTTCATCGCCCCTACCCATGCCATTTGATCTTCGGCCTTTAGCTGCTCTGTGATGCCTTGCGCCTGTGCCATCTGCTTGATTAAAAGACGCAGCATCTCGTTTGCTTCACGGTCAATCTCGTTGAGGTAGTGCGTCAGTTGTCCGGACGTTTTCAAATTGATATAGGTCGCTCTGCGGTGCTCCTTCAGATACCTGAGCCGCATACGCCCAAAGCGTCCATAAGTCGTCGGTTCTTCATCGGATACCACCAGATCCGGCAGATAGTAGTTTCCGTATTTGCTATATGTGATTTCCATTTTTATATTCCTTTCTGCTTCAAAATCTACCCTTATTATTACCCTTTATAGGTTTGGACTTTATAAAACAATCGGACTGACTGGTACAGATTGCTCTATGTTTCAGACTGTTTAACACAAAATTGCACGAAAAAAGTAACTAAAAACACTCACGCCGCAATTCGAATCCTTCTCCCGCTGCCATCAAGAGTGACCAAAATAGATACACTCACCCGAAACCCCTGAGAAATCAGGGGTTTCGGCGTTTTTATACCCCGTTTTTTCAAAGCGTGTTTTATAGATACACGTAAGCGTAAAATAGAGGAGGACCTTTCCCCCTGTGGTAAGATGGGAGTAAAAAGACAGGGGGCAGAGAGGTCATGAGTGAGGAAAAGCGAATTTTGCAGTGCCTGAACTGCGGGCAGCCGTTTGAGCCAACGTGTCATATCACGCGGCAGAAATTTTGCTGTGACGCATGTCGGCACAAATATCATAACGCCAAGCGGCATTATGATGTGCCAGTAGATATCTGCCCAGGCTGTGGAGATATCGTGGAGCAGAGTGGAGAACGGGGACGGCGGAGGCGGTTTTGCAGTGACCAATGCCGGGTCAAATATCATGCTCGTAAGGTCATGGAACGACGGCAGGCAAGAGAACAAACAAAAGCGATCTGTCCCAACTGCGGGAAAGAGTTTCAGGCAGAATGGGGAACAGGGAAACAACGGCGGTTCTGCAGTGACCCGTGTAGGATCGAATGGTGGGCGGCGTATCACAAAGCGAATCCCAGTATAGAAGAACCGGCGGAGACATGTGCGACCTGTGGAGCACCGCTGCCAGGGAAGCAAAAAGGCCAGAAATATTGCAGCCGGTTTTGTTACCTGTTGGCGATGGACCAGACACATGTGGAAGGGACCTGCCAGTGGTGCGGCCGGCCGATCGCCACCACCATTGGGGTGGAGCGGACCTATTGCAGCCGGGAATGTGCGGCAGCAGGCCGGTACGCTTTGCGGGGGTTTCACAAAGGCAGCCACCGGATCAGTGCCGCAGATACCCAGCTATGGCTGGAAAAGCTGACACAGGCCGCCAGAGCGAACAAAAGCGGTGTGCGTGGGAAGCGAGTCCGTCTTGTATGCGGAACGACCAGCATGTACACCGGCCTGGATGGATTGACCGCGATCATCCGCTATCATTTGCGGTGTGATCCATACGATGGAAGCGTGTATGTGTTCCGTGACGGAACGGGCAGTATGCTGAAATATATTGAATGGGATGGTCAGAGCTTTCAACAGGGGAAACGGCGGGCCCAGAGCGGCACATACCCCTGGCCGAAAGGAGAGTCTGGCCGTGTGGTCGAGATCAGCGAGAAAGAGTTTACATATCTTCTGAGTCGATCTATTGTGCCGTTCAAGTCCCATAAGAAAGATATCTAAAAAGCAGAAAAGTGCTGTGATGATTGAAATCACGGCACTTTTTTGCTATAATTTAAGTATGAAAACAAAAGAGAGAAGCCCAGCGGAGTGGCGCGCGCTGCTGGATAAAAAAGAAGATGAAATCGCATTCCTGCATCGGCAGATCGACTGGCTGACACAGCAGCTTCGGCTTGCGCGAGGGCAGCGTTTTGGTGCGTCCAGCGAACAGACACAGGCGATCCTGGAACAGGTGTCGCTGTTCCAGGAGGCGGAATCGGAGTCATGTGCAAAGATGCCGGAACCAGAACTGGAGCAGGTCACATATAAGCGGAGGAAGCAGAAAGGAAAACGGGAACTGGATTTTTCTGGCCTTCCCGTGGAACAAGTCATCCATGAACTGCCGGAAGCCGAACAGGTCTGTTTGGAGTGCGGCGGGAAACTGCATGCCTGCGGTCATGAGGTGCTGCGCCGGGAACTGGCCTATGTTCCCGCGCAATATAAAGTGGTGGAACATGTACAGACGGTATATGCGTGCAGGTGCTGTGAAAGGAACAGCGACCATGTCTTTCTGCGGAAAAGCGAGGTTCCCGCCCCACTGATTCCTGGAAGCGGGGTGGCTTCACCAAGCCTGTTGGCCCATATTATGAACAGCAAGTATACGTTGGCCCTTCCCCTTTACCGGCAGGAACAGGAGCTGCAGCGGAGGGGGCTGTCGATTTCCCGGCAAACCATGTCCAATTGGATCATCTATGCGTATCAGCATTATTTCCCCAGCCTTTTTCATGCTCTGCACCAGGAGCTGCTGAAGAGTGAGATCCTCCACGCGGACGAGACCACGTTGACTGTGCTGCGGGAGGATGGCAGGCAGGCCAGGCAAAAGAGTTATGTGTGGGTATATCGGACATCCGGCGATGCGGTAAGCCCAGTGGTGCTGTACGATTACCAGCCCAGCCGCTCCGGTGTGTGTGCAAGCAATTTTCTGCAGGGCTTCACTGGGCTGCTACATACAGATGGGTATGAGGCATACCACTGCAAATTGCCGCAGGAGATCACAGTTGCGGGCTGCTGGGCACATATGAGACGAAAATTCACGGATGCGTTGAAAACGCTTCCGAAAGATATCCGGGCACGCTCTCCAGCTCTGGTCGGTCTGGAGTACTGCAATAAGCTGTTCCATCTGGAAGAAGATTACGCAAAACAGGGACTTTCTTTTCAGGAAAGATTTTTCGCCCGGATGGAACGCTCCAGAACGGTGGCAGAAGAATTTTTCGCCTGGGTGAGAGAGGAACAGGAGAAAAATCCCGTACCAAAAAGTATGTTTGGTACGGCGTTGACTTATGCCCTGAATCAACGGGACTGGCTGATGAATATATTTCTGGACGGACGGCTGGAGCTGTCTAATAACCGGGCGGAGCGTGCGGTACGTCCCTTTGCCATTGGAAGAAAAAACTGGTTGTTCTGCAACACACCTCATGGCGCCAATGCCAGTGCAACGATCTATTCCATTGTTGAGACGGCCAAAGCGAATGGCCTGCGGCCTTTCCACTATTTAAACTTCCTACTGGAACGACTCCCTCACGGCTATTCCCCGGAAGCTTGCCTCCCATGGGAGGAAACGGCCCAGTCTATATGCAGATAAAGGCTGCCATTTGTGAAAAATGGCAGTCTTGCTCTTTCCTGAGGTGTCCTCCTCTATTTTACGCTTACAGATACACAAGGGCATTTAAGAGTGTCAGGAAGGATTTGAACTCAATTCTTGGCTGATTTGGCCCGCTTTATAGTTGGCTTTCCACTCTCAAATATTTTTATCGCTCATCTTTCCTAAAAAATTTGAAACTTTTTACGAAGAGGTTGGTATCATATTTTGATACCAACCTCTTTTTAGTTTACGGAAAAAAGGAGGTTCACCACATGAACAGCAGCAACACAGGACAGCAGCTCCGTTACCTCGAAGAAGTTTGCATTTCTCTCCATCGTGCGGGCTTTGAAACAAAGCCGCCGGAAGAATGCCAACTCCCCATCCTGTGGAACGATGCGCCGCTGTGCCGCATCACCGGCAAGGGCAGCGTGTACTATCGCCGGGAGGATACGGACACGCCACAGGCAGAGGATGCCCTGTTTCGTATCGAGGACATCGCCGCGAAGACACTGGAGTATATGACCGCTATGGAAACTGCTCCACGGCTCAAGGCGACCGGTCTCACCGGTGACTACCGCATCCTTGCTGACTTCGGTGATGCAGTGCTGGCGGGCCACCCTACGGAGCGAGGCGTCCAGTTTGTGACATGGGAATGGGACTTCGACCGAGAGGGCGTCCATCACGGGCATTATTTTCAGGACGACTATGAAGCCGCCAAGCGGGATTTCACCGTCCGCGGCAATCTCGTTCAAAAAGGCGCCCTTTTCGAGCCGGAGCAGCTTGCGGAGATCTACCGCGCACTGGCTTTTGTCCGCGAGCAGGATGAAAGCCTTTCCTTCGGACGGGATCAGGAGCTGAAAGAACTCATGGAACAGGTCGGCGGACTGCTGCCCGCGGATGCTCTGCGGCAGCGGGATGCGCCGGAACAGAGCGGCATGACAATGAAATAAGTATCCACGCAGGCCGGACAGAAATGTCCGGCATTTTTTATTTTACGAGGAGGAAAAGATGATGGAAATTTACGGCACGATTCAATTCAGACTCATTCTCCCGCATATCCCAGGCTTTCAGCAGGAGCCGCTGCCGGCGCCTGTTTGCAGTCGCTCCCCGGAGTGTAAGGACTGTCCCTACCCCCGCCACGGTTTTCTCTGCTGGGGCGCGGACGGGACCTGCCTGCGGAGCCGAATGAATGAGATCAACGAGAAAAAGGAGGACAACGATCATGATGAGCGCAGTTCTGAGTAATCCAGGCCACCCTGAATATGGCGTAGCAACCATTCCGTTTCCCATTCCCCGTGACCAATACACATACTGCATGGACTTGTTGGAGGCGTTGGAGATCGGCGACGCGGTCAAGGCGGACTGCAAGGTGGTGGCGGTTGATAGTTTTTTCTCTGTGCTCAAGCGCACGGAAATGCTCACGGTCAACGTGGAGGAGCTGAACTATCTCGCCAAACGGCTGGACAGCTTCGACACTGGCGAGGCCGCGCAGTTTCAGGCGATGGCCCACAAGCTGGAGCTGTTCGAGCTGAAGGATCTCATCAACCTGACCTTCTGCTGCCAGCAGGCCACGGTCATTACCGACTTTTCCGACCTCGACGCTGTTGGCCGTGACCACTACATGAACCTGCACGGCGGCAGCGCAAGTGTGGATGAACTGAACGCGCTGGACGACAAGGGAACCGCACGGCAGCTCATCGAAAGCGGCAGCGGCACGGTGACGCCCTACGGTGTGGTCTACGACAACGGCATGAAGCTGGAGCAGGTCTACGAAGGCCGCGTCTTCCCCTGCTATTACTACGAGCCGAATGTCATCACCGTTGCGGTGACCTCCAAAGCCGAACCGGAGGATACGGAGCATATCACATGGCTGTACCTCCCCATGATCCAGGAGGAGATCGGCCGCGCCCTCCTTCGTGGGGGCATCACAGACTCCGCCAATGTCCGCCTGCGGCTGGAGGACAGCCAGCTCCCCAACGAGGTGGATGTCCTTCTGGATATGGAGCGTGAAAATCTTTCTGACCTTAACGCATTGGCAGAGACGACGGATGGGTTATCAAAAGTGGATATGGAAAAGCTGGGGGCTGTGGTCATGCTGGCAAAGCCAAAATCCGCAGCACAGATCAAAAACCTTGCGGAAAGCCTCGATCTGTTTGACTTCGCCCCCGGCACACATACGCCGCAGGAGTACGGCAAGTACATGATCCGCCAGTCCGGTCATTTCGACTATGACGAAAATCTCGACGCTTTTTACGACTATGAAAAGTACGGCACGGAGCGCATGAACGCGGAGGACGGAATGTTCACCGACCGGGGCTACATCGCCTATAAGGGCTATATCAGCATGGATGAAGTGATGAACGGTGGTCAAAGCAACCACATGGTGATGGGAGGGCTTTCACAATGATCATTCAGGCAGAACTGAAGTGTAAGCAGACCGGGTGTGAGGCAGACCCCTGTGCCGTGGATAAGGTCATCGAGCTGCCAAGCCCGCGGTTCCGGCAGTTCAGCCGCGCACTGCTGGCTGACTATGATTTCATCGCAGAGAACAAAAATGCCATCCGACACGATGATGACGCCAGGCACTGCCTGCTCATCCTTGACGCGGAGGGAAAGGACGGTTTCCTTGTTGACCCACAGGGATATAACTACGCCCGGTACAGCGCCTTTGTTCCCAACGCCCGCAGCTTGCTGACGCCGGATATGGCAATCGATCGCAGCTATCTTTCACCGGCAGAGCCTTGGCGGGATGAGAGCAGGGATGAAATGCTCCGCATGACGCTGCGCGTCAATGGAAAGCCGGACTATACCCTCGTCCTCCCCGCAGATGAGGAATACCTGGATGCGGTGAAGGCTTACCTCGATATTGATGTTTTCGCGGATGCCAAGCTCTGTGATATCCGCTTCAAGGTGCCTTACATTGGGGAGCTGATCCGTGATACGGATTGCCCCGCCGTGGAGGACTACAACGATTTTGCCGAAGCCTTGGAGGACATCTGGCAACAGGACGGTGCGCTCCTGACCTACGCCGCCGTGCTGGAGGCGGAGCGGCCGGATACGCTGCGCGGAGCCTGTGAACTCCTGCGAAATCTGGACAACTACCAGCGCATCGTGGAAGGAGCCTACGGTTACGGTCAGCAGCGATTGCAGGAAACGCTGGGGCTGGACGATGAAGCCATCTATGAGCTGGACGGCTACATGGATTTTGAGCAATACGGTCAGGATTGCATGGAAAACGACTGTGTGGCAAAAACAGAGTTCGGCCTGCTGCGCCGCTTGGCCCCGCCCTTCCCGGAGCAGCGGCAGGGACAGCAAATGTTTCGGTAGACTTTGCGGCAGATGTGTAGTATGTTTGCCGTTACCAAAAAAGAAAGGGAGGAAACCCAAATGGCTGTAAACGCAAGAACAGAGAAATTCCAACACATTGAAGTATTTGATAAGCCCGCGCTGTTCACCAACGGGCGCATCGCCCGCGATACCGTGCCGAAGGGCTGGTACTGCTATGACATTCGCGGCTCTGACGATGATCCCGGTGAGCTGTGCTACATGGAAGAAAATGTTGTGGTCAACCACGCAGGCTCGGTGCTGATGCCGGAAAAGCTGGCGATGCCTAAGTCCGGGCGGCTGGATGTGCGGGATGAGCTCGGTTTTCTCGATGAAGGCAACATGACGCTCCGTGAGTTCTGCGAGGCGCATCAGCTCCCGTATCCCGCAGAGAACATGAAATTTCATATCCGCCCTGCCCGCCCAGAGGAGGCGGGCTTATTTTATACCCCGCACCCCGAAGAAGATAAGCGGCTGGGTACCGTTGGCCATGTCCGGATGGACTTCGGGCGCAGCGGCAACGAGTTCTGGCATACATGGTGGCCCCGTGGCCCGGAGGAGCTGAACAGCCCTGTGTTCAAAGCGGAGCTGCAAGAGGTCGTGGACACGCTGCGGGAGAGTGTGCTGAAAAACCGCTTCGCTATGGAGCGTTTCTGTTATGCCCGCGGTGGCAAAATCAGCGGTGGCTGGACACAAAACTACGGTTACATCGTGGAAACCGAGCATTACCGCTACTGCCTGCGCTGTAATCCGTCTCCTGGTGACTATAACGGGTATCTGACAGCCTATGATCTGGATGTCCAGCGGCAGAACATGGCGCAGGACAAGCCTCTGGTGGGCCGTGTGTCCTATGCCAACGGCGACGCGCAGGAGTTTACGGATGCAGACGAATTTCTCCGTTGCGTACAGGAAGAACTTCCGTATCGCCCCACCACAGGTCTGCACTATGAAGTGCTGACCGACGATCCCAGCGTCCGCAAGCAGGTGGATGACATGATCTTTGACTTCTATGGCGAGGAAAATCCCCGTCAGTTGGAGGAATACCAAAAAACGCCCAAACAGGGCATGACAATGGGAGGAATAAGATGATGGACAGAAAAATGGTGAACTTTATCAAAGAACAGTATCCCCCCGGCACCCGTATCCGGCTCAATTCGATGGACGATCCTTACGCGCCCATTCTTCCCGGCACCGAGGGTGAGGTGGACTTTGTGGACGACGAAGGACAAATTTTTATGAAGTGGGACAATGGCCGCACGCTGCCGCTCGTCCCCGGCGAGGACAGCTTCACCGTGCTGCCGCCCAAGCTGACCACCCTCAAGCTGTATATGCCCCTGACCGCCGACCTCTACGAGCGGAACGAGTACGGCGAATTCGATGATTGCAGCACACTTCTGGAAGGGAGTGAGCTGCGGGGCTATCAGGATCAGATCACGGCGGCACTGGTGAAAAGCCGGATGCCGGAGGAGGCGGAACGAGGGCTCATGCATTGGTATGATGAAGTCGACAGCGTCAATACCAAGGTGCGCACCGCCGTCTTCACCGTGGAGGAGCGTGATCGCCAGCTCTGGGGTGTGGCGGAATGCCGCGTCACTGGGGAATTATCGGACACAGAACTGGAAACCTTAAAGGAGTACCTCACCGGACAGGCATCGGACGGCTGGGGCGAGGGCTTTGAGCAGCGGGATATCCTTGTGGATGGTGGAAGTGAACTGTATGTCCACCTCTGGAACTCGGACGAGTGGAGCATCCAGACGGAGCAGGAGCTTTTCTCCCCCGAGTTGGTGGATGGCCTGCCGGAGTTGTGCTTCTCCACCCTTGCCAGCACCGGCGAGCTCATCTGCATCAAGCGCGGCGAGAGCGGCTACTATCCCAGCGATTGGAGCACAGACGCCCCCGCGCAGAACCGTGAATTGGCAGATTATAACAACGAACGCCTCGGCGTGACGCGGGAGCAGCGCCTTGCCATGGAGTGCGGCAGCATGCACGGCTGGGATGTCCCCGGCGCTGACCCCGGTTACTATGAGCAGAAAATGGGAGGAATGAAGTTTGGCTAAGAAAGTGTTTGCCGTTTATCTGGCAAAAGAGGACGTTCCAAACAGCGAAGCCTACGCAACGCTGGAACTGCCCGCCTCCCCGTGGGAGCTGTGGGACGCGATGGAAAAGGGGCGGCTGAAGGATGGCGAAGAACTGTACATGGAGATCGACGATTACTATGCTTTCGAATATCTTGCCCCGCATTTAGAGGAGCTGGATATCAGTCTCAACGAGCTCAACGACCTTGCCGCAAGGCTTGCGACGTTGGATGAGGTACAGGGGATCGCCTTTGAGGGACTGTTCTCCATGGAGATGCAGAAAAAAGTAAACACCAACGGCGGTATCATCACAATGCAGGATATGAGAGATCTGGCTGTCAGCGCAAAGACCGACTGTTATCATGTAGTGGATGCCGCAGACGATGCTGCCCTCGGCCGGTTTTACGCAGAAAACGATTTTGTCCCCGAACTGGATGGCGTGTCGGATGCTGTCTTTAAGATGCTGGACTTCGCCGGTATCGGAAGAATGATGCGATGCAGTGAAAACGGCGTTTTTGTGGGCAGCCTGTATGTGCTGCAGGATGGCGAACTGACCACCGCGCCGCCTGTCCAAAAGATACTGCCGGAAAAGCCGGGATACCTTTTCCGGCTCACGCTCGGATTACATCCCGATATTGGCGGTGACCGCACGGTGACGTTGATCCTTCCCGCGGCAGAGGTGGAGCTGCTGGACGCACAGGCGCAGCTCGGCGCGGAGGGCTGGGAGGGTGTCACGGTCATTGATTATGACGGGATCATCCCCTATGCGGCAGAATTCACCGACCTGCCCATGGAGCTGGAGGAATTCAACGTACTCGCCGCAGCGGTGCGGGATATGCCCTCGCCTGAAAAGCAGCTTCCAAAGCTGAAGGCTCTGCTGAAGCAATTTGAAGTACAGGACATTGCGACCGCCATAAGCCTGACAGAGTGTCTGGATGACTACGTTCTCACACCGGAGATCAGCTCACCGCAGGAAACTGCCATCGACCAGCTTCACTTCATGACGGATGACCACTCGGTGGAATTGCTGATTTCCCATGTAAACCTCTACGCCTACGGCTGCGACCTCATCAGGGAGGACAACGCAGTGCTCTCACCCTACGGTCTGCTGCACCGTGCGGACTATCAGCCCATGCTGTCACCAATGCAGGAAACACAGAAGATGGAGATGACAATGAAATGACCAGGGAACAATTTCAAGAAAAGTATAAACTCTCCTTGCCGCTCAAGACGCGGAAGGAATTCGAGGCGGCCCGTCGCTGGATGGGCGCTCTGACCAAGGACGAAAAGGCAATCCTCTCCGCCATCGTTCTGCAAAAGGGCGAGGCGGAGGCTGGAGAGATTTTCGCAAATTCACCGGAGCGGCTGCGTGATTACACGATTCTCAAGGGCGTCAACAGCTATGCCGCGCTGGGCAGATATTATCTCGCCAACGAAACTACCGTCCCGGAGGAGCTGTATGAGTACATGGACCTGGGTGCGCTGGGCTGCCGCTACGAGGACGAGCATCCCGGCGTGTTCATCGGCAGCGACTATGTGCAGTATCCCCCGCAGAAACAGGAAATGAAAATGAAGTAATACCGTCTTGAACCGCGAGCGCGGTTAAGAATATTTTTAGGGGCCGATTTTCCGAAAGGGGATCGGCCCCTTCTTTTTTTATGCCCTTTTTCGGGAAATCACCCCGGAAAGGAGAAAACATGCGCGATGAACAACTGTTGGCTTACCTCAAAGGCTCCTGCTCCGGCAGGAAAAACCGCGTCGGTGGGACGGAACTGGAGCGAACGCTCCATGTCAGCGGGACCGACCTGCGAAAGCTGGTGAATCAGCTGCGGCGCAAGACCCATCCCATCGCCAGCGACCGCAACGGCTACTTTTACGCCACAACTGCCGGTGAAGTCTACGACACCATCCGCCAGCTGAAACGGATGGCGGTGGGACTGGAAGCGGCCATCAATGGTCTGGAACGGTCTATGGATCGGTTCCGTGAGGACGAGGAGGCCGGACATGGCTAAGCCGCCCTTTCCCTGGATCGGCAGCAAGGAGAAGATTGCACCGTACATCCTGCAGCTTTTCCCGCCCAAGCTGACGCAGTATGTGGAACCGTTCGGCGGCAGCGGCGCGGTGCTGCTGGCTCTGCCGCCGGACCCAAACCGATTGGACATTTATAACGACTTGGATGCCGAGCTGGTGAACCTGTTCTCTTGCATCAAAGAATGCTCCAATGTTTTGCTGCGGGAACTGAAATTCCTGCCCATCCACAGCCGCAAGCTCTTCGAGTATTACCGGGACTTTGTCGCCCACAAGGAGGTCTACTTTCAAAATGTGCAGGCGGAGATCGAATGCCTCGGAGATCGGTCCTGCTTTACGGAGGAGCAGGCCGGAGAACTGCTCCCCATCTTTCAGGAGCGGCTGGCGCTTTACGATGTAAAGCGGGCAGCGGCGTATTACCTTGCCATCCGCGGCAGCTTCAGCGGGACGATCAACTCTTTCGGTGTCAAAGGGTTGGATGTCGAACGCTTCCTAAAGCTGTTTCCACCGGTGTCCGCACGACTGAAGGACGTGCCGCTGGAGAACAAAAACGCCTTGCAGCTCATTCGGGAACGAGATAAAAAAGGCAGTCTTATTTATGCCGATCCGCCCTATGTCAAAACAGAGCGGCTCTACCGGGTCGCTGGGAAGCTGGGACGTTTCCGCAGATTCCATGTCCGGCTCTGGCAGGTACTAACTGGCCGTGACAGTTATGTGGTACTGTCCTACAACGACTGTCCCTTTATCCGTAAGCTCTATCAGGATTGGTACATTTCATCTTTCCAGCGCAGCAATCCGCTCTCTCAGAAAAAGGGCTCGTCCTTCGGCGAACTCATCATCACCAACTTCGATCCCCGCCCCTACATGACCAGCCAGATGAACCTCTTCGACGAGCCGTTGGGCGAATGGGAGCTGAAGCTGGTTCATATCCCAAAATATCCACCAAGGAGGAAAACAGCATGAAATTCAATTTGAACCATGATCCTAACAATAAAACTCTTTCCATCCCCCGCGCCGCTCTGCAGCTCTCCGGCCTTGCAGGTGTCAGCGACCTGATCCTCCATACCGACAGCGGCTGTATTCTGCTGCTGCCGGGAGATCCCACCGTGGCGGAACTGCTGAAAACCATTTCTCTCATCTCCACCGTTACGCCGCAGCTGATCTCCTGTCTGGCGGAGAGAAGCCAGATGGCAATGGAGGCCGGAATGACGGAAACGGCATGCGGTGCCTGTGAGCACGAACCCCACTGCTCCGGCCTTGAAATTCCGCCCTGCCAGCTGGCGGAGGCAGGGATCTCGCTCAACACCGCGCTGGAGTCCTTTGTGGAGGATGGCAAAGTCATCGTGCAGGCAGCGGAGAAAACCGCCGCAGATGTGCTCATCGACAAGCTGGACGATGATGTTCGCACCATGCTGGAGGATTCCGGTGTGCAGCTGGAGGGCGTATGCCGTCTGTTAGAAAAGGAGGAGATCTCGGGATGAACAATACTTATCCCTACCCGTATTCCGCTGCGGAAGCCCGCGAGCGGAATGAGCTTTCCCTTTGGCGGGAGAGTCACAGGGCAAACATCGCCTGCCGAAATGCTATCGAGGATGCCATTCGCCAGAACTTCGATGGCATGAACCTTCAGACAGATTGTTTAAAGACCGTGCTGGACGAATATGGCTTCAAGCGCACCGCGTGGGTGCTCGCCAATACCCTGCATGAGCTCAAGTGGGACGGGCGTTTCAGCTCTGCCAACAGGCATTGGGCAGAGAAGATATATATTCCCACAGATCTCATCCACAACAGCGATTTTGTTGTCCGAAGCCATCCGGCTGTGCTGGATGGCTTCGTCAGTTTCTACCGCAAGGCGGTGCAGGCTCTGAATCTCTTCGGCGCGGAGCACTGCGTCGGTGACCGTGCCGAGCAGGACTATACCGGCAAGGTGTTGGTGCTGTCACCGGATACCCTCAAGGAATCCTGCTGGAGTCAGGAAAACCAGCTCTGGTATGCCCATGACGGCTTTGGCTGTTCGCCTCACGCCATTGGCCGCTCGGTGCGCTGCACCTGCCTTAGTGACGGGGAGATGACACGCTGGAACCGCAACGAGTTCATCGGCGTACTGGATGACAAGTTCCTTCCAGAATGGGCAAAGCCGAAGCTGGCGGAGTTGAACGCGCAGGAACAGACCGAGGCCCCTGGCGGCATGAATATGAAGTGAGGAGGACATCTGAATGTGCATGACCTATTACACCGTGGACGATCTCCGCCCCGGAAGACCCGGATGGGATGTGAGGCAGTTTTCTGCACTGGCGGAGGCCATTGAGCATTACCGGACGCTCCCCATGGATGGGACCCGTGTCCTTGGTATGATGGATGATGCCCACGCCTATGAACTCATCCGCTGTGTGAGCCTTTTCCCCGGCGACGCCCAGGGCGAGGATGTTCTGGCGGCGGATTACCGGCGCAGCGGCTTGACGAAAAAGAATGCTGCTTTGAAAAATGCGCTGAACGTTTGCTTAGAAGCCCTGCATCCCCGTTTCCTGTTGGAGCCGGAGCGTCTGGTTCCCGTTCCTCGAAGCAGAAAGCTGCGGGAAGAGCTGCGGGAGGCGCTTCTCTGGCAGGGTTATGAAGAAAACTACGATTCCGCCATCCGTTCCGTTTTTGTGGGCGGCGTTGGTTGGATCTCACCCCAGGACGTGAAAAAGCAGCGGCAGCTTCCTCTGGTGTTGCGCTACCGGGTAGACGGCATGACGAAGGATGGCGCCTACCTCTCCTTAGAGCTGGAGCCTTGGGAATATGACCTTCTGCTGGAGCAGACGAAAAATCACTATAAAAATAAAGAAAAGAGGAACACAAAATGAAACGAATGTTATCTCTCTGCGCTGCGGCGTTGTGCCTGACTTTGGCACTGACACCCACTGCGCTGGCGGCGGACTTTGAACCCGCGGTGCCGGACGCCAAGGTCTGCTATCCCACTTCCATCGTCCGAAACGACGATGGCACAGAACTGAAGAAAATCTATGATCTGAGTCCGGAAGACGATCCTGCGGGCATTCCCCGCTCGGACTTTCGGCAGGACGGCTTTCAGTACACCCTGACAGATCTTCTGAAGCAGGAGCTTCCGGAAAATGAGAGCCGCCAGCATACGGAGCATGTTTCTATCGAGAGCGCCAAAAAGGATATGGAATCCGTGCTGGCACTGCTGCCGCAGGAGCGTGAGTTCATCACGGACGATGGTCTGACGGGCACGCTCACGTTGAAGCTCGATACCGTGCAGGTCGAGCCGTCCGGCTACGGCAGTTCTACAAAGCAGCTTTCCGTCAAGCGCAGCTATCCCAATCTTGCCGAGCAGGATACACAATACATTCCCAAGAGCATTGAGGATAACGGCAAAACCCTGACGCTCTCTGACATTCAGTGGCAGACCGACAATACCGCCAACATGGACGGTTATGCCGTGGCAGACCGCTATACCGCCGTCGCCACCTACACCGGCAGCGCCACCAGCAGCTACGTGAAAGGCTATACGGTTACAGCGGATTATACCGGCACGGTGAGCCGCATCGCATTAAATCGCGTTCGCTATGTTGCCATTTTCGAAGGCGTGCCTATCCAGCCCGCAGAGCCTGCAAAAACTGCCGGCGCAATGTCCTCGCTCCGCTGGTCCTATGTGCTTATCCCCATCGGTGTCGTAGCTG
>OKWJ01001450.1_pt1 | contig 16839 bp, 17 predicted proteins | sample 1607121 | NCBI WGS metagenome assembly OKWJ01 (sample SAMN04414080, study PRJEB24778) | human gut metagenome | material: faecal | host: Homo sapiens | reverse complement strand
CAACTCATACCGTAGACGAAACGATCAAGTTCCTTGAAAAGAAGCGTGACAGGCTTCAGTCGGAACTCACGGATCTTGTCGAAGTCGAGTTCAGCCGGCAACTCGCACTCCTGACAACCATCAAAGGTATAGGCATAACGCTCGCCACGGCGCTCATCATCACTACCGGAGGATTCACTTACTTCCAGAATGCCAAGCAGGTGTCCCGCTATCTCGGTATCTGTCCCACTTACGAACAATCCGGAACTTCGGTAAACATCAAAGGGCATATCAACCGAAACGGAGACGCATACACCAGAGGACTTCTCTATATCGCCGCTTGGCCTGCCAGTAGGTTCAATGCCCAATGCAAAGAGACTTATACGAGGCTCAGGCAAAACGGAAAGTCGGGAAAACTCGCTATGATCGCTGTCGCAAATAAACTCGTCAGGCAGGCTTTTGCTGTTGTTGCGCACGATAAAGAATATGTCGACGGATTCGTCTCCAACAGACCTTAGCAGGAACCATTCTCCGATATTATTACTCTTTTTCCGCATTTTTTAATATAGTTCGTAATTCATCTTGGCGACCATCGACCTTTCGCCCACGGCGAGCGAATCCAGCGAAACTCCCTTGAATTCGCGTTTCAGCGCCTCTTCTTTTCTGACTACGATTTTCTGCATCCCGATCTTTTTTTTGCAGGCGTGTATGCCGCCATAATTTTTATTCAAGGGTCAATTCCATCTGAATATCGCCGCGCGCGTAGGCGGGATGATATTCGGCGAGTTCACGGAATCCCAGTTTTTTATAGGTATGGATGGCGGGTTTGAGCAGCGTGTTGCTTTCCAGAAAGAGACTCTTCGCGCCGAGCGCCCGCGCTTTGTCCACTACGGCCTTGCAAAGCTGATAACCGATGCCCTTGCCGCGTACACCGGGGCTGACGGCGAGTTTCGCCAGCTCGTAATCGTATCGCGGGTCGTCCATCTTGCAGAGGGCGCAGACGCCGACCGGCTCGCCGCGGTAGAGGGCCACGAAAATATGGCCTCCCCGGTCGATGATGCTCTCCTGCGGGTGGTCGATACATTCGATGTCGTGCTCCTCCAACTGCCAGTGCTGCGTGATCCATTGTTCGTTCAGCGAACGGAACACCGGCTGGTGGCACGGTTCGTAGGGGATGATTCGCACCTCCCGGCTTTCGCGTGCCCTGCGAACCGCTTTCACCCGTTCCAGGAGGCTTTTTTGCGCGAGTTGCTCCTCCCATTCTCCGATGGCGCGCCACAGGTCGTGGCGGGTTGTGTCCGACACTTCCCCGACGGCGGTAGCCACGTCCTCGCAAACCTCCGTCAGCATGCCGCACACTTTGCGGCCTTGCGGCGAAAGCGCGATGGTCGTCCGGCGCTTGTCCGTCTTGTCCGCCACCTCCCGGATAAGTTTTCCTGCCGCCATCTCTTTCACGATGTTGCTCACGGACGGATGCGTCTGTCCGATCTCCCGGGCGATTCCCGTAATGGTCTTCGCCCCGCCCTCCGAGAAGGCATAGAGCACGGGAAACCATTTCGGCCTGATGTCCACTCCATACAGCCGGTAAATCTCCGCCGCATCGTTCGTAATGCGGTCGGTCAGCATTCGCAAACGGCTTCCGATCGCCATTTTTCCTGTTCTGTCGAAAAAGTCCATATCCTACGGTTCGTTTATCGTTATTGAAAACGTAATTGATTACGCAAATATATGTTTTTTCTTTCATGCGACAAAACAATCAATGAAAAATAAAAGATTCAGTTCGGTTCAATGAACATTGAACCGAACTGGATATGACCGATGAACCGCGGTCGGGGTTATGTATGATGCGGTGCAGTCTCTTTCCGACAGGAGCAGGCGAAAAAGAGCGCACCGACCGGCGCGCTCCTTGCCATTGCACATGACGAAATCCCGTCGGCTTACTGGTGGAATATCTTCGCTACGATCGTCCACCTGCCGTCGATCTTCACCAGCGAATGAAAATCGGTGAACGACAGCCCATGCCAGTTCTCCAGCACGACACGCACCGTCGCAGCCGTGCCGACCGCTTCCAGGATGTCCACTTCGGCTTTCGTCCCGGCATCGGCTCCGAGCTGTCCGATGGCGGCATAGAGATTTTCGATGCTTCCGGCCGACAGTTCGCCGTTCAGATAGCCGTACATAACGGCGTCCTTGTGAAATGCCTTTTTGGCGAGTTCCACGTCGCCCGCAGCGCAGCCGTTCACATACTGCATGACGACCTCTCTGATTTCCCGATAATCCTTGATCATCTTTTTGTCCTCCTGACTTTAGTCGAGCCGTTATTTTTGAATCGTATTCGAATTCTGGTTGTAGGCTTTGGCCACGCAGCGCCATTCGCCGTCTATTTTCAGTAGCAATAAGTAATCCGTGAAGTCGATGCGGCCGCCCCAGCTCTCTTCCAGCACACGAACGACGGCCAGCGTCTCTTCGACTGCCACCACGTCGATACGCGCTTTGAACTTATCGCCTGCGGCGACCGAATCGACATTGCGGTAGAACTGGTCGATGGAGCCGCGCTCCAACGCACCGTCGAGAAATCCGAACAATACGGCATCCTCGGTGAATAACTCTTTCGCGTAACGGCTGTCGCCCTCGGCGACGCTTTTTACGAATTTCATGGCGGCAGCTTCCACCGCCTCGTACTCTTCGATACTTGCTCTCATAACTTTCGGTTTTCAATTCTTCTGCAAAGTTAGAGGGGAGTATCCGACTGCGCAAGTACCGAAAAATTATTCATATACCGAAAATTTATTCGGTGTACCGTTCGTGCGGAATGTTATCCGTATCTTTGCAGCCGTAGAAAGAAAACCGTTATGTACGAAAGGAAGATACCTGTCGATTTGAGCTGCCCTTTGAGGCTGACAATGAGTTTAATCGACTCCAAATGGAAATCCTGCATTTTGGACGAATTACGCAATGCGGCCATGCGTCCGAGCGAACTGCACAAAGCATTGCCCGAGGCTACGCCGCGCGTGCTCGATCTGCAACTGAAAGAGTTGGCGGACGACGGGCTGGTCGCAAAAACCATCTATCCCGAACTGCCGCCGCGCTCGGAATACGCCATCACGGAACTGGGGCGGTCGTTGCTGCCCATCCTCGACGCCATGATTGCGTGGGGAGAGGCCAATAGGGCGTTGTTCGAGAAGAAATACGGGTCCTGAATATTGCTTGTCCATGTCCGGACGGTGGCGGCATTCACGCACTGGCCGGGCCGGCATCCGGGCGCGCGGAGGGTGTCTTTTATGCAACTCCTGGAAAGCGGGTCACTTCCGGTAATCCGTTGGATTGAGCCCTAAATTCTGCTGCACGTAGCGGCTGAAATAGGCGGGCGACGAGAAGCCGAACATGTCGGAAATCTGCACGAACGTCAGCGATTTGTCGCGGAGCAGGCGCGTGATGTCGAGAATCGTATAGCGGTTGATCCAGTAGTTGGCGGCGTATCCGCTGACCTTTTTGGAGACCTCCGAGAGGTATTTCGGCGAGACGCACAGACAGTCGGCGTAATAGGACACCTCCCGATGTTCGCGGTAGGTGCCCGCTTCCAGCATCTTCAGAAAGCGGTTCATGATGGAGGCGTTCTGCGTGGAGATGTCACTCTCGCCGTAAATGCGGGCGTGGAAATCGAAAAAATCGAGAATGGCCGCCTGCATGGCGTTGACGAGCGTCTCGCGGTAAAAGCGGTGTTCCGTATCGGCAATGCGTTGTTCGAGCAGGTCGAAATCGCGGCGGCAGACGATCTGCTGCTCGGGCGTGAGGTGCATCACGGGGTTGAGAAACAGCGCCAGCGAGCCTTTCATGCCGTAGTTGCTCTGCGGCGTGCACAAATCTATGAAACCGGGTTTCGCATAGATGATCTTGCACCGGAAATCGTCCGACGGTTCTGTTTTCTCGATCAGTTTCCGCTTGCGGATGATCGACAGATCTCCGGCGTGCAGCTCGAAATCCCGTTCGTTGAAGCGGTAGCGGCACGTGCCGCCCAGGCAGAGCAGATGGGCCAGGTATTCCACCTCGGAATCCGTCGGCACGACGCCCAATTTGTCGATAACGATTATATCTTTCTGATAATCCATCTTGTCCGTTCGGTCTCTCGCAGGCAAAAATAGCAATAAATACGCAATAAACCCGCAGCCGTCGCCGATACGACTGCGAGTTTTTGCCGTTTTTCAACGGAATTTCAACGGCTTGCCGTCTCGGACCGGAACGCCGCCGGGTTTCCGTTCCGAAACGGAGTGCGGTTCATCCCTTTACGGGCGATCCTCCGAACACTTCGCTCATCGGCATCGCCGCGAGGGCATCGTCTACGGCCTGCACCTGTCCGGCGGTCAGACGGATGTCGGCAGCCCCGATATTCTCCTTGAGGCGGCACAGATGGCGCGTTCCGGGAATCGGCACGATCCACGGACGTTTGTTCATCATCCACGCCAGCGCGATCTGCGACGGTGTGGCGCGGTGCTCCTCCGCCAGTCCTTCGACGAGTTCGAACAGCGTGCGGTTCCGCTCGAAACTCTCCCGGCGGAACTGGGGCATCGAGGCGCGGTAGTCGGTCGCCGGATCGAACGTCGAGTCGGCCGTATAGCAGTCGGTCAGCAGCCCGTTCGCCAGCGGCGAAAAAGCCACGAAGCCCACGCCTAACTCTTCGAGCACGGGAAACAGCGCCTCGTGCCACCGGGCCATCATCGAGTAGCGGTTCTGCACGGCCGTGACCGGACATACCGCATGGGCGCGGCGCAGATACTCCTCCGTGGTCTCCGAAATGCCCCAGTGCAGGATTTTCCCTTCGCGGATCAGGCCGGCCATTACGCCGGCCACCTCTTCGGGTGCGACCTTCGGGTCGATGCGGTGCTGGTAGTAGAGGTCTATGCGGTCTGTGCGCAGACGGCGGAGCGACCCCTCGACCGCGCGGCGGATGGTCGCCGGACGCGAATCGGGAATCACGGCATGCGTGCCGCCCGCTTCGGGACACTCGAACGATATGCCGAATTTGGTGGCGATGGCGATCCGGTCCCGAAACCGCCGCAGGGCCTCGCCCAGCAGTTCTTCGTTGTCGTGCGGTCGGTCCGGCGTGCCGTACATCTCGGCCGTGTCGAAAAAGGTATAGCCCATCTCCACGGCGTCGGCGAGCAACTCCGTCATTTCGCCCTTGTCGGCCGGAGCGCCGTAGGCGTGGCTCATGCCCATGCAGCCCAGTCCCACGGCCGACACTCTCAATCCGCTGAGCCCCAATGTTCTGTAATACATCTTTGTTTCTCTCCGTTTTTCGCCGTTACCGTATCAGCGAGTTCATCAATTCGAAAACCTCGTTCGGGGTCAGCTCCGTCCGGCACGGGATGCTATCGACCTGTTCGCGGGAGATCTTGCCGTCGAAGTACATTTCCGCTCCGAATCCGGAAAACAGTTCGATCAGTTTTCGGGACGACTCCTCGATGGACGACCCGAACCCGAATGCATCCCGACAGTATTTTTCGACCTCTGCGGCATGATGCCTTCCCATCGCGGCGAGAAACCTCGGAAAAATGGAGGTCAGGCTTCTGCGATACGTGCTGCCGAAGAGTTTCTCGGGCAGAAATTCCAGTTCGTAGATGTCGTAAGCGAAAGGCTCCTCTTTCCCGATGCCTATCCGTGACGATGTGGAGAGCGAGGCTCCCAGCATGATAATGCCCCTCGCATCGAGGTCGTCCGGATTTTTCTGCAAGGTCCGCGTCGCTTCGAGGACGTTGCGGATGTAGGAGATTCCCGCGTCGTAGGACATTTTGTTCTTGTCGCCGAGGACACAGGCCGACAGCTGAACCAGCGTTACCAGTCCGGTGTAGACGGTCATCTCCCGATCCAGGGTCAGCGAATATCGGGGACAGAGAATCGCATAGTCGGCGGCGATGCCGTAGGCCGTTCCGAAATCTCCGGTTCTCGAATCGACGGCCACCGCACCCAGCCCGTTTTCGGAGCCGCTGGACGGATAAGTGGGAATCAGCGCCAGCGGAAGGTGTTCCAGCCCGTACGGATTTCTCCCTTTCACGTATTCCCAGAGGTTCGATTCGTGGTAGAAGCCCAAAGCCATCAGTTTGGCGCAGTCCATTACGCTGGCCCCTCCGGCGCCGATGATCATTGTCACGCCATTGGCCCTGGCCAGCCGGATTCCCTCTTCTGTTTTTTGAAACTCCCTCGAAGCGCCTCCGTATTCCACGAATGGGATGTTGTTTTCGGTCAGGGTCCGGACGACATCGTCGCGGCAGCCGTTGCGTTCGGCGGAGCCGCCGCCGTAGACGAACATTATTTTATGGCCTTCGGCTATTTCGAGAATGGTCTCCCGGATGTCGTTGCGGAAGAGAAGTTTCGTGTCGTTTCTGAAAATGAAGTCTTTCATCTGTCGGTCGTTTTTTCAAGTTCATATTCCCTGTTTCAGGCGCTCCGCGTATGCGTCGATCCGGTGCAGTTCCTTCGGGATGTCGATCCGCTGCGGACAATGGACGCTGCACTGGTTGCAGCCGATGCACCGGTTCGCCTGCCGCAGTTTCGGCACGCTGCGGTCGTATCCCACCAGAAAGGCTTGCCGGGCTTTCCGGAAGTTCGCATCCTGCGAACTCTCCGGGACGTTGCCTTCGTTCAGGCACTTGTTGTAATGGAGCAGAATGGCGGGTATGTCGAGGCCGTACGGACAGGGCATGCAGTACTTGCAGTCGTTGCAGGGGATGGTGTCGAACCGCATCATCTGCGCGGCCGTCTCTTGCAGGAACCGGAAATCGTCTTCCGTCAGCGGTTTCAGCGGAGCGTAGGTGCGCAGGTTGTCCTGCAAGTGTTCCATGCGGGTCATGCCGCTCAGCACGGTCTGCACGCCCGGCAGGCTCCCGGCGAAACGGAACGCCCACGAGGCCACGCTCATCTCCGGCTCGCGCTGCTTGAGACGGGCGACGATGGTGCCCGGCACATTGGAGAGCCTGCCGCCCAGCAGCGGTTCCATGATGACGGCGGGAATGTTCCGTTTGCGCAGTTCGCCGTAAAGATATTCGGCGTCGGTATTCCTCGGATTGATCCGCTTGGCGTATTTCCAGTCCAGATAGTTCAGCTGGATCTGCACGAAATCCCACTTGTATTCGTCGTGCCGCGCGAGCAGATGGTCGAATACCCGGACATCGCCGTGATACGAGAATCCGAGGTTGCGGATGCGCCCCGCCCTGCGTTCCTCCAGCAGGAAATCGAGGATGCCGTTCTTCACGTAGCGGCTTTCGAACTCCTCCATGCCGCCGCCCATGCCCACGCCGTGCAGCAGCAAATAGTCTATGTAATCCACCTGCAACTCTTTCAGCGAATTGCGGTACATGGCGACGGAGGCTTCGCGGCTCCACGTGGCCGGAGCGAAGTTGGAGAGTTTGGTGGCGATGAAGTACTTGTCGCGCGGGTGACGGCTCAGGGCGATGCCGGTGGCGCGTTCCGACTTGCCCCGGCAGTAGGCGGGCGACGTGTCGAAATAGTTCACTCCGTGGGCTGTGGCATAGTCCACCAGTTCGTTCACCATCTCCTGATCTATCTCCTCGTTCCCTTCACGGGCGCTGCGGCCGCCGACGGAGGGCAGACGCATCATGCCGAATCCCAGCAGCGACATTTTGTCGCCCGACGTCGGGTTGGTCCGGTATGTCATCCGGTCCGCAGGGATCTCCGCGGCGGATGCCGCCGATGCCCCGTCGTTCCCGCCTCCCGCGCAGGCCGTCAGTCCGGTCGCGGCCATGCCGGCGGCTCCTATCGTTTTCAGAAACTCCCGGCGGGACAGCACGTTCCTGTTTTTATTCTGGTCGTTCATCTCCTTGTTGCTTGAAAGTTTCTACATCACGCTGTGCATCGTGTGTCCCTCCACGTAGATGGCGCTGAACGGACGCGCCGGACACAGGTTCTCGCATGCGCCGCACCCGATGCACCGCTCGGCATTGATGGCCGGAATCCGGACGGAGCTCATGTCGTCGCCGTCGGAGGGCACCATCAGGATAGCTCCCGAGGGACAATGGCGGGCGCAGTTGCCGCACTCCACACCGTCGGTCAGCGGAATGCAGTTCTTCCTGATCCATACGGCATGACCGATGCGGGTGGAGGATTTCTCCTCGACGGTGATCGGCCGGATGGCTCCCGCAGGGCAGACCTCCGAACACCTCGTGCACTCCGGACGGCAGTAGCCTCGTTCGTAGGACATTTCGGGCTGCATCAGCTTCTGCAAATCGGTCGAAGGGCGCAGCACGCCGTTGGGACAGGCCGACACGCAAAGCTGACAGGCGGTGCAATGCTGCGCGAAACTGCGTGCGCTCCACGCTCCCGGCGGTACGATCGGCGTGGCACGCACCGGGATCTTCTTGTCCTCGATGACGGCCAGTCCGCCGTCCACCTTCTTCTCCTGCGCCTTTACCGCCGATGCGACGGCGAGCACGGCCGTCGTTGAGAGGAAGCGGCGGCGGGAGGTGTCGATCCGTTCTGCCTGTTCGGGTTTCTCCGCTGCCGGACCGGTCGTTTTTTTCCGGCGGTATTGCAGATGCAGGGCGTCGTGTTTGCAGGCGTCCAGGCAGTCCATGCACGCCACGCAGCGGCTGTAATCGATGCGATGGTTCTTGTAGTCGATGCAGGCGGCCTTGCAGCTGCGCGAACAGAGGCTGCAATTCCTGCACTTCTCCGCGTCGAGCACCGGACGGAACAGCGAGAAACGGGAGAAGAATCCCAGGATCGTTCCCACGGGACAGATCGTATTGCAATAGGTGCGTCCGTTCCGCCATGCCAGCACGGCCAGCACGACCAATGTCAGCGCGGCGATAACGAACGTCGGCAGGCTCTTCATCCACACCTCCGTTTCATAAAAGGCGTAGCTGTCCGCCCGCTCGGCGAAATAGGCCAGCAGATTGTTGCCCCAGCGGTACAGCGGGGCGAAAAGGTTGGAGGCGATGCGCCCGTAGGAGCTGTACGGCGCCAGCAAGGCCACGAACGAACCGATGCCGGCGATCAAGGCGATGACGAACAGTCCCAGCACTCCGTAGCGCAGCCACTTTATTTCGGGCGAGTAGGAGAAGCGATACCGTTTTGTTTTCCGCCGCCCGCTTATCCACGACACGATGTCCTGCATCACGCCCAGCGGGCAGATGACCGAGCAGTAGACCCTGCCCAGCAGCAGCGTCAGCAGAACCAGCGCGACGATCACGCCGACATTCAGGGCGAGCAGCGCGGGCAGGAACTGGATCTTCGTCGTCCAACCCAGCCACGCATGAACCGTCCCCGTGAAGTCGAGGAACAGGGCCGTGACCGCAACGAAAAACAATACGGCAAGTGTCAGTCTTAATTTTCTCAGCATAGCGTCTTCGGGTCGTTATGGTTTCTGATTGTTCGCCAGTTTGAGATCCATCAGCGAAATATGTTCGTTGCGGTATCTGGCATTGGGGTTCTTTTCCGTCCCGTCCGGGAAGGAGCCGTCTTCCGACTTGCGGAACTGAATGGCCCGCTGCGGACAGTTCTGGATGCAGGCGAAGCAGAATTCGCAGTCGCCGGAGATCCCGACGCCTTTCGATGTCAGTTCATAGTTGCCGCGCGGACACACGTACGTACAGATTCCGCAGTCGATGCAGGCGTCGGTCACGGTGAAGCATTTTTCGCTTTTCATCAGGAAGCCCACTTCGGGATCGAGGCCGCTCCGCTGCATGAAACCCTGATGTTGCTGCCGTTCCTCCTCCGTCACGGGTTCGTGCCAATGCCGCCGGCCGCCGATGTCCGCCGTTATCTTCTGCAAATTCTCGGGAATGTGCTTGTCTATCTTGATCTGCTCGTTCATGTCGAAGTTGGGCAGCCAGTTGTCCACCATGACGATGGTGCCGATATAGTCGAACGCATTGCCGGCCTTTCGGGATATGCGGTCCCAGATCTCCACGGCGTCGCATTTCCGTGCGCCGTAGGTCAGCACGGCGAATCTGTATCCGGCTTTCAGCCTGGCTTTCTGGATGAACTGCCGGACCATATAGGGCGGCATGTGCCCGTAGATGGGGTAGACGATGCCGATTTCGTCCGCTTCGAATTCATACTTTCCCCGTTTCACCATCTGCGGAATGCTGAGCAGTTCCGTATCCGCTCCGGCCAGCTGGCGGGCGATGTACAGGCAGTTGCCCGTTCCGGTGAAATAGAAAATGATGCGTTTGTTCCTTTTTCCCTCGCACGATGTCAGCGAGAGCAGCCCCGAGGATGCGACCGCACCGCCGAGCACGGCGGCTCCCATGCGCTTCAAAGCATCCCGGCGGCTGATTTTATTGTCCGTACTCATATTGAATGTCGTAATATGTTGTCTTTTGCAAAGATAGAGGATGCCTCCGAGAGCGTCCTTACAGAAATTACGGGATATGATGCGATTTTTTCGGTAGGTGTCGCATATACGTTAATCCCGCATGGGCATCTTTCCCATCTGTTCCACCTGCTCGTAGGTGGCATTGAAGAAACGCTGCTCTTTGTCGAGCGCACGCATCTGCTCCATCTCCCCGTCGGTCAGCTCGAAATCGAAAATTGCGATATTCTCTTCGATGTAATCGGGATTCGAAGCTCCGGGAATGGCCGAGAATCCCTCCTGCATGTGCCAGCGCAGAATCACCTGCGCCGGGGTCTTGCCGTGCGCTTCTGCTATTTGCATGATCGTCGGGTCTTTCAGCAGCGCACCGTTCGACATCGCACCGCCCAGCGGGAACCAGCAGGTTATGTGAATGCCGTAGGGCTTCACTTTCTCGCGCATGGCCAGCCGCTGCGCATAGGGGTGACACTCGATCTGAAGTACGGCAGGTTTCACGCGTGATTCCGCCATGATCTTTTCGAACACCTCGTCGTTGGCGTCGAAGTTGCTGATACCCAACGCACGCACCTTGCCCATAGCCACGGCTTTCTCCATATCGCGCCATGCACCGACGAAATCGCCCACGGGCTGGTGTACGTACAGCAGGTCGATATAATCGGTTTGCAGGCGTGCCAGCATTTTGTCGATGGCTTCCATCGTCGTGCCTTCGCCATACTCCGTCGGCCACAGTTTGCTCGTTATCCATATTTCGTTGCGCGGGATGCCGCTCTCTTTCACGGCCTCTCCGACGCCGCGTTCGTCGTTGTAGGCGTGGGCGGTGTCGATGTGCCGGTAGCCGGCGCGCAAGGCCGTGAGGCACGACTGTTTGCACACCTCGTCGGAGGGTTGGAGGAACGTCCCCAGCCCGAACTGCGGCATCAGAATGCCGTTGTTGAGCTGCACCATCGGCACGCCGGCGGCAGTATGGTAAATATCCTGTGCTGAGACGGAGACGCAGGCCATCGAGGCTGCGCAGATGAACATTGCAATAACCTTTTTCATATCTCTCGATCCGTTTTAATGGTTTCTCGGCACAAAATTAGCGGGTCTCCTCCACAACGGACTTACAAGAAATGCGGCTTGAATTGCAATTATTCCGGTTTTTGGTACACGGTTGCCCCTAACCGCAAAAACAGCAATATGAACCGAAATTTGTATAACAACGCCCGGAAAGAAAGAGCGTAATTTTGCCGCCGGAATAACCGATCATAATTGAGAATATGAAAACGATCAAATTGAACAACGGCGTCGAGATGCCTCAGATGGGTTACGGCGTCTATCAGGTTTCGCCCGCCGAGTGCGAGCGTTGCGTTGCGGATGCGCTGAGCGTCGGCTACCGCATGATTGACACGGCGCAGGCTTACCATAACGAAGAGGGCGTGGGCAACGCCGTGCGCCGCAGCGGCATCGACCGCAGAGAGATTTTCCTCGTGTCGAAAGTGTGGATCTCCAACTACGGTTACGAAAGGCCAAAGCCTCCATCGACGAGAGCCTGCGCCGCTTGCAGACCGACTATATCGACCTGATGCTTTTGCACCAGCCCTTCTGTGACCGCTACGGTGCATACCGCGCATTGGAGGAGGCGTACAAGGAGGGAAAATTGCGGGCTATCGGCGTTTCGAACTTCTACCCCGACCACTTCATCGACCTGGCCAGCAATATGGAGATCGTCCCGGCGGTCAATCAGGTCGAAACGCACGTCTTCGACCAGCAGCGGGAGCCGCAGCGCATCATGGAGGAGTTCGGTACGCGCATCATGTCGTGGGGCCCGCTGGCCGAGGGCCGCAACGGATTCTTCACGAACCCGGTTCTGGCCGAAATCGGCAGCAAGTACGGCAAATCGGTGGCGCAGGTCGCCCTGCGCTGGCTCATCCAGCGCGGTGTCATCATCATCCCCAAATCGACCCATGTAGAGCGGATGCGGCAGAACCTCGACATCTTCGACTTCGCGCTCACCGACGAGGATATGGCCGCCATCGCCGCACTCGACACGGGCAAGAGCCTGTTCTTCGACCACCACGACGCCGAAACGACCCGTATGTTCATGGGATGGAGGTAGTGCGACGAATGAGAGGGCCGTCGTTCATTCGTTTCAGTGCGTATCCCGATACCAGTTCGTCTGCCGGTTTTCGGCGGCGTACACCGTCGAAGGTTCGCTGACCGAGACGCCCGAATAGTAGTTTACGGGGTGTTTTATGGCGTCGTAGGCCGAATAGAAGTATTTCGTGTGGTGCCGGCAGGATACCGGAAACGCCAGTTCCATCTGCGCCTTGAAGCTGTCTATTGCACCCTGATCGTTGCAGCACAGCGTAACGTAGTGCTCCAGGTCGTAGAACAGCTTCGTGGCGTTCCCCTTGTAGTATTGAAGCGCGTCGATGTCGAACGGCTGTTTCTTATCTTTGATCTGGCGCATCTCCGTCGCCAGTGCATCCAGTTGCGCCGTGACGGCCAGCGAGATGCACCCCGACTGTTCGTTTCTCTGGACGGTGTCCCAGTCGTTCTCGTAGAAGTTCCAGAACTCCCAGCAGGCTTTTTCGAGACCGTCGAACACGCCGTTTCCTTCGAACAGGTGGGGGACGATCCGGTCGTAGGGGAAACCTGCGGCCATGATCTCGCAGGGAGAGGCCACGATATAATCCACCGCACGGCGCAGGTCGTACAGCGTCTCGATATTGGCCATGAAACAGTCGTCGAAGATCAGGTAGTCGAAACGGAACCGCTGGGCTTCGAGCGCCGCGGCCAGCTCCGTGATGTCCAGCTCGTAACCCGTGTCGCCGAACGAGCGGGTCTGCTTGGCTCCGGGCGCCGTCGTCCACACGTCGTCGGCCGGGAGTATCGAGCGGGGCAGCACGCCGCCGCTCGCGGGAATCCACGCCTTGCCGTGACAGCCGATGATCAATCCGTAATTTCGGGCCGGAGCCAGTTCCGCGGCATCGGCGAACAGCTGCTGCACCGCTGCGGGGTCTCCGGCGTCGAAATCGTCGTAGGTTTTGAGCGTCTTGGTCTCGCTGCACCGCTTGTTCCTGTCGTAATAGATCTCCTGCATCACGGCCGATGTCTGGTCGTCGGGCTGCCAGCATACCAGCATCCGCCCTTTGCCCAGCGCCCGGCCCGTCACGGCCGTGCGGATGCCTTGGATGTTGTTTTCGTAGTAGGTGATCAGACTCTGCCCCGGCATGTAGAGCAGGACGGTGCGGTCGGCCAGGGCGGGCGGATCGTATCCCGGAACCTCCTTGGAGCAGGCCGCGAGCGTCGCCGCCGCGAGCAGCCAGAGCGTATGTCGGAGGATGCGGATCATTTGTAGGTGCGGGGTTTGAGGTTGTTGAACTGCCACGTGCGGTCGCGTTTGTAGGTGTAGCCCTCGGGCTTGTTCCAGTAGACGCGGCCGAAGTCGAAATAGAATCCCTTGCGTTTCTTACCCTCGACGACATAGGGAACCGTCAGCGGCACGAACTCCACCGTGCGGCTGACGATGCGGGCCTTGCCGTAGGAGAGCCCCTCGGCGGCCAGCACGTCGAGCGCATGGTCGAACATCAGCACGTGGCGCGGGGTTTTCTGCGTGAATCCGTCGCCCGAGGCGAGGATCGTGCGGATCACGCCGTTCATGCGGTTCGAATAGGCTTTCTCGCGCACCTCGTCGCCCAGCCCTCCGTAGGCGAACGACATCAGGTTGAGGATCTTGGGGCTGAACGGATCGCGCTTCAGGGCGTCGGTGCCCATCGAGATCATCGACTCCAGCGTCGCCACGTCGGGTTTCTCGGGGTCGAGGCCCGAGACCAGCATCAGCATCTTGTCCAGATCGGGATTCGTGGCCAGCGGCTTGTAGTCGTCCTGATAGGCGTATCCGTAATAAAGATAGTGGTAATCCTCGTCGGTCAGCGTCGCGTCGCCCGCATTGTAGCGCAGCATCAGCGCCGGATAGTAGTAAGGCGATTCCGAATCCATCGTCCGGTCGATGATGTTGTCCTCGTCGGGGACTTTGGCGGCGGCCAGCGCCGGAATCAGGAGCAGCAGAAGCAGCAGTCGTTTCATACAGGTCGTTTCTGATACGAACGCGGATTCAGCGCAAATCGTATTCGGCGATGAGCCTTTTGAATTTCGCGCGGAGTTTTTCCGATCCGGCCACGAGCGGCAGGCGCATCGTGTCGCCGATGCGTCCCATCACCGAAAGGGCGCATTTCACGCCTACGGGGTTGCCCTCCTCGAAGAGCGCCTTGACTGCTTCGTCCAGTTGCGCGTACTCGCGTTCGGCGGTGTCGAAATCGCCCGCCTTGGCGTGGTTCACGCAGCTCATGAAGCGTTCGGGGAAAACGTTGGCCACCACCGAGATCACCCCGTCGCCGCCGCGGCGCATCAGGGGAATGGTGATGCCGTCGTCGCCCGACAGCACGAGGAAGCCCTCGGGACGGTTGTCGAGGATGCGCTGCATCTGTTCGATGTCGCCCGAAGCCTCCTTGACGCCGATGACGTTCTCGAAGTCGCGGGCGATGCGCAGCGTAGTTTCGGAGGTCATGTTGACGCCCGTGCGCCCGGGGATGTTGTAGAGGATCACCGGCAGGGGCGAATGTTCCGACACGGTGCGGAAATGCTGGTACAGCCCCTCCTGCGACGGCTTGTTGTAATAGGGCGTCACGCTGAGTATGGCATCGGCGCCGCGCAGGTCGAATTCGCGCAGCTGGTCCAGCACCTCCGACGTGGAGTTTCCGCCGCAGCCCATCACCAGCGGCACGCGGCCGGCGATGTGGTTGGTGATGAACATGGCGATCACGGCGCGTTCGGGCATATAGAGGGTCGGGGTTTCGGCCGTGGTGCCCAGGGCGACGATGTAGTCCACGCCGCCTTCGATCACGTAGTCGATCATGCGGGCCAGCGCCTTGTAATCCACGCGGCCGTCCGCCGTGAAGGGGGTTATCATCGCGGCGCCCACGCCGGAAAGTTTGTGTCGTAGCATAGAATTTCTGATTATCGTTGTTAGTTTCGTCTGTCGTTTTGTGTCGGAGTCCTTGACGCGGGCGTCAGAACAGTTCCTGCTGTGCGGCCTTTTCCGCCGGGCTTCCGCCTTCGATCATGGCGAAGAACTCCTCCTCGGAGATGATCTTCACGCCCAGTTTCTCGGCCTTTTTCAGCTTCGCGGGGCCCATGTTTTCGCCCGCGACGATGTAATCGACGTTGCCCGATACCGCCGCGAGGTTCTTGCCTCCGTGCATTTCGATCAGCTCCTTCATCTCGTCGCGGCTGCGCGAGAATTTCCCCGAGACCACGAATGTCTTGCCCGCCAGGCTCTCCGAAGCCAGTTCGCGCGCTTCGGCCTCGAATTGCAGCCCCGCGTCGCGCAGACGGCGGATGATCCGCAGGTTCTCGTCCTCGGCGAAATACTCGATGATGGCGTCGGCGATGCGTCCGCCCACCTCGTCGGCCTCCACCAGCTCCTCGCGCGTGGCCTTCATCACGGCGTCCAGCGACCGGAAGTGCTCGGCGAGGTATTTGGCCGTCGTTTCGCCCACGAAGCGGATGCCCAGTCCGAACAGCACGCGCTGGAACGGCACCTGCTTCGACCGTTCGATCGAACGGATGATGTTGTCGGCCGATTTCTCGCCCAGCCGGGGCAGGGGAGCCAGCTGTTCGGCGCGCAGGTCGTAGAGATCCGCCACGTCGCGCACCAGTCCGTTTTCGTAGAGCAGTTCCACAGTCTCCTCGCCCAGCCCCTCGATGTCGAGGGCCTTGCGGCGGATGAAGTGGATGATGCGGCCGATGATCTGGGGCCGGCATCCGCCCTGATTGGGGCAGTAGTGCTTGGCCTCGCCCTCGTAGCGCACCAGCGGCGTGCCGCATTCGGGGCACGCGGTGATGTATTCGAACGGTTGGCTGTCGGCGGGACGCTGCGAGAGGTCTACGCCGATGATCTTCGGGATGATCTCGCCGCCCTTCTCGACGTAGACCATATCGCCCGGGCGGATGTCCAGCTGGGCCATCTGTTCGGCGTTGTGCAGCGTGGCGCGCCGCACGGTGGTTCCGGCGAGCAGCACCGGTTCGAGGTTGGCCACGGGCGTCACAGCTCCCGTGCGCCCCACCTGGAACGACACGCTGTCGAGGCGCGTCAGGGCCTGTTCGGCCTTGAACTTATAAGCCACGGCCCATTTCGGGGCCTTGGCCGTGAATCCCAGCTGGCGCCGCACGGCGAAGTCGTTGACCTTGATCACCACACCGTCCGTCGGGAAGGGGAGTTCGCGCCGCGCCGTGTCCCAATGTTCGATGAATGCGTCGATCTCCGCGGCGCTGCGGCAGATGCGCGCCGCATCCGAGACCTTGAAGCCCCATTCGCGGGCCTTTTCCAAACTCTCCCAGTGGGTCGTGAAGGGCAGTTCGTCGCCCGCCAGCTGGTAGAGCGTGCAGTCCAGTCCGCGCCGGGCCACCACGGCCGACGACTGCTGCTTGAGCGTTCCGGCGGCGGCGTTGCGGGGGTTGGCGAAGAGCTGTTCGCCGTTGGCCTC
>OKWJ01001442.1_pt1 | contig 16931 bp, 19 predicted proteins | sample 1607121 | NCBI WGS metagenome assembly OKWJ01 (sample SAMN04414080, study PRJEB24778) | human gut metagenome | material: faecal | host: Homo sapiens | reverse complement strand
AATCCTGCGATTACGGTTGTGCGGCGACCAATTCCTGTGGCAAGTGCACATCTTGTAAGTCTTGTACTCCGTCGGCAAACGAGACCGGCTGTACCTATGGGACGGAATCTTGTTCCGACGGCTGCGGCGGGACCAGACTGTGCTGTAAAGGGCATACCCACAGCTATAGCTGTCCCAGCGGGTACCAGTCTTCAAGCTGTTCGTCCTCTCAAGTTCAGAGCGGGACAACTTCTAAGGTTTGCTCTTGCGGCGCTGCTTCCGGCACCTGTTACAAGTGCAAGGCTAAAACCTGTACCAATACATGTTTTTATACTTTACGTTCTTGTCCAGCCAACGGTTATTGTAAGAGCTGCCAGATAATAGGTTCTGACTGCTCGGTCGCCAGTGGCGGAACCAGATACAGCCTTGTCTCCTGTCACAACGGAACCTATATGTCGGGTAATAGCTGTGTCAGCTCTTGCGGTATAACAAGGTGTCAGGATTTATGTGTTAGATCAGGAAAGCGCTTAGACGAATGCCAAAGAACTTGCAACCTTAACCCTTGTTCTTATTCCTAAGCATTCTCATAATAAATCTATTTGCTGATTGATATTATAAAAACTGGTTTTACTTTTATACCACAGAAAAGGCTCTGAAATTTCAGAGCCTTTTTTAGTATAATGATATTAGTCCCCCTAATGTCTTTTGGCCTATTCCCCGTAATGATGTGTTTTAGAGTATTTTTACGGGGAGAATTGTTTAGCAAGGAGCCTTTATTTTATTCTTCTCCGTCGTCTTTTATGCGCTCGATGTTGGCGCCGACGCTTTTGAGTTTTTCTTCCAGTTTTTCATAACCGCGGTCTAAGTGATAAACACGGTTGACAATAGTTTCTCCCTCTGCGACCAATCCGGCCAGAACCAACGCAAACGATGCGCGCAGGTCGGTTGCCATCACTTGAGCGCCGGAAAGCTTTTTCACGCCTCTCACAATAGCGGAAGCATGCCCATGAACATTAATGTTAGCCCCCATACGCAAAAGTTCGGGCACGTGCATAAAACGGTTTTCAAAAATGGTTTCGGTAACCATTGAAGCGCCTTCTGCCGTCAGCATCAATGCCAGAAACTGAGCCTGTAAGTCGGTCGGAAAGCCGGGGAACGGTTCTGTCATAATGTCTTTTCCCGTTAAAACGCAATCTTTGGCGTCAACAATAATGCTGTTTTCATTCTCGATAACCCGGCAGCCCATGTCTTTCAACACCTGCATCGGACGTTTCAGGGTATAGGGCAGAGCGTTGATAAGCTCAATTCTGCCGCGGGTAATCGCCGCCGCAACGGCATAAGAGCCGGCTTCGATTCTGTCTGCGATAACTTTGTGATTTGCCCCATGCAGCTTGTCAACGCCGTCAATCGTCAACACTGCGGTGCCGATTCCCTCAATTTTTGCTCCCATGGCGTTAAGCATATTGGCAAGATCGCTGATTTCCGGCTCTTTGGCTGCATTTTCCAATACCGTGCGTCCTTCAGCCAGGGTTGCCGCCATCAAGACATTGCAGGTAGCGCCAACGGAAACCATCGGAAAGATGATATGCGCCCCCTTAAGGCGTTTGTCCACCGTGGCGTGAATATATCCGTTTTTAATTTCAATATGTGCGCCCATTTGTTCCAGCGATGACAGATGAATATCCATCGGTCGGGCACCGATGGCACAGCCGCCGGGCAGTGAAAGCTCGCATTTTCCGTAACGGGCCAGCAACGGACCCAAAACATAGTAAGAAGCGCGCATCTTGCGAACGTAATCATAGGGCGCTACCAAACTGGTTGCCTCTTTGGTTCTGTATGAATAGGTTTTGGTCGGATGTCCGTCTACAAAGTCGTCAAAAGCATCAATCTTGGTTCCCAATTGCTCCAATAAGACATTCATTGCCTTAATGTCTGATAACATCGGCATATTGGTCAGCGTTACGGTCTCATCCGTTAACAAACTGGCGCAGATTAAGGGTAAGGCGGCGTTTTTCGCTCCGCTGATATAGATTTTACCTTCAAGGCGTTTGCCGCCGATGATTTTAATCTTATCCATGATGCTTCTCCTTACAAGTTAGTCCTGATTTTCCGTTTGTTTATTCTTTCGCGATTTTTTGAGTTCTTCGCGTTTTTTCTGCTGAAGCTTGCGTTTCTCCAAATTTTTTTGTAAGGCCTTTGCCTCGCGTTCGAAACGCATTTCTTCGCGACTTTGGGTTTTTTTATGGTTTTCAGACGCCATTTTACACCTTTTTCTTAGTGACAAATCTTACTCTACTTCTCTTTTATCCCCATAAGTTTAAAAAAATCATAAGAAAATTGTAAAACATACTTGATTTTTATAAAATGGTTCTGTATGTTACATCTCACGAGTTGAGAATATCTCTTGAATTATTATGCCGCTATAGCTCAGTGGTAGAGCACACCCTTGGTAAGGGTGGGGTCGTAAGTCCGATTCTTACTAGCGGCACCATTTGTTAATTTCAGGCGTTTTCAGCAGCTTATCAAATGGTTTAGTTATTGAAAAACAAAGATTTTTTCCTTCCGTTTTGCAGTCCGATAAGATTAAATTTAAAATATCTCTTTTTTGCGAAATAATCGGACTTTTAAAGAATTTTCCAACATTTGCAGCGATTTCAGCGATATTTGCCAAGGTTTCATCGGTTTCGGTATCAATCTCAAGGTATCTGTCCATATCTTTTTGCAGTTTCTCTTTTTCCAATTCGATTTCAGTTTTGAGCTCATTATACATTTTTTCATCACATTTGCCTTGAATATAACCACGGAATAAGGTTTTGAGTTGTTCATCTAAATCATTTATCTTAATAGTAATATCCCGTTTAAGAGTCGCCGTATTTACTCTTTCTTCTTTAGTTTCTTTTTGACTTCGGACTTAATATTTTTTAACATCTCATCACTAATGGCAAGAGGTAACGATAATTCCTGTTCCAACTGTTTTAAGATTTTTGCTTCATTGATAGGTTTTTGCGAGCATTTTGAGCGTAATTTGTTACATTTTAAGTAATTATAAGAATGTTTATCATCTTTTACTTTGGTTTCACAAGTCATCAAACTGCCGCAACATCCACATCTGACTAAACCGGAGAATATGTATTGTTTATCACCATAATATAATTTACTAGGTGCCCGTTTCCTGTCTTCCATCGTGTCCTGAACAATGCGGAATAAATCTTCATCAATAAAAAGCGGATAATTATGCTTGTAAACTTTGCCTTTTTGCTTAAAATATCCAATATAGAAAGTATTTTTAAGAATATTTTGTACTTGTGCCCGGCTGATTGTTTTCTTAATGGTACACATTTTTGAGCATAAGCCTAATGTTCTCGCCAAGTTGGTAATATCTTGTAAAGTACGCCCACCTTTGGCATATTCTTCAAAAAGTCTTTTAACTTTTGGCGCACGGTCGGGGTCAATGACTATATCAGCAGGAGATGTCTTTGTTTTAGGTACATTTAAATAACCAACCGGAGCACAAGATTGCCATTGTCCTTGTTCTCTTTTATATTCCTGACTTCTGATTACATTATCTCTTAACGACCCGACATACATTTTAGCGGATAATACTCTCATATCCCAACGCAATATATCTGAAGAGGTACTGTCTTTATGCAAATAAAAGCCTTCTTTATAAAAATGTATCTCAATTCTGCCTTGTTTGCGTAACTCATCAAGTTCGACACATTCTTTATAACCTCTTTGTAATCTATCTACACAATTGACGACAATAGCGGTTTTGTGTTTTTGCTGTTTGACAAATTCCAACATCTCATAAAATTTTTTGCGTCCCCCATTGGTTGAACTTTCTACAATAGAGAATTTATCTAGAATCTTAAACTTTTGATTATCGCAGTAATCAATAACCGTTTTAAGCTGAGCATCAATGGAAGCACCTTTTTTCTGTTCCTCTGATGAAACTCGGGCAAAAATAACAGCCTGTTTACACTCTTCATCTGCGATATTTTGATATTTATTCTTCTTTGACATAACAAATTACTCCTTAAAATTAGTCCGATAAGGTTATTATGTCGTGTTGTTTTGGGATTGTACGCAAAAAAATGAATGATTTTGTAACTTTTTTACTGATATTTTACTGATTTTTCAATCTACTAACCTCATTCACAAAATAAATGAAGTTGCTTTAAAAGTTCTTGTCATCAACGACAATTTATTTTTTACAAATATTTGATTTAGTGTCATCAATGTCACTTAATGGAGTTTTAGCTTTCTTGGCTTCATAAACGGCTTTAGCGGAAAGTGTAAAATATTTAATCAGTTTTTTAGTTATGGTTTCCAATTCATCATCCGTAACACCGGGATAATAAACAGACAATTCTTCTTTTATTTTCTTAAATGTATCATTCATACATTATAGAAGTATGTTATTATGATTTTCTACTAAATTTTTCTCCAACCTTTGTAAATTTTAGCAGAGGTTACCGGTTCGGAGCACCTATCTATGGCCTGCCTCTCCCATACTCTCCGGCCGGGATACGCCTCCTCACCAGCCCGTACCGGTTAGGCTTAAAAATGAATAACCAAAATAGAGAGAGGCCTTTACGTGCGAAGGCTTTAAAATGGTCCTAGCCTTTTTCAGTAGGCAGTTTTAACTTCTTTTCTCGTTTACCGAGAAGTTGGAAGCCTATCGTCAACATATAACATCAGGTTAAAATTGCTTGTTATTATTTTATGACATTGATTAACCGTTAACATCCGAGTTTTAAAGGTTGGCTTTTCTTTATATATACGTCGAAAAATCTCAAAAGTACGCAAAAAATATACTATTTGGAAAATTATTTTATCAAATCCGAACAAGCAGACAATTCTAGAAAGAAAATGTTGGAGAATTGCTCATGCGAAAAAAACAGAAAATAAAATCAAAAAAGCAGAGCCAACGCAGCTTCAGAGCTTTTATTTCCATAGTTAATTGGTACAAAAATAAATTTGATGTCGCACTCTATATTAGTAATATATATGGAAATGAGTATCAAAAGAAAGAAGTTAACATTCGTAAATTACCATTATGGAGAGATATAACTCAGGTACAAAAGCTGGCATACTTCTTTTATTTTATGGCAGAGACAAAGAAATTTACAAACATTAAACCATTTACATTAGACTTAAGTAAACCATTTAGAGATAAGTATAGCAATTTAACATACAAAAAATTAAAAGCTGTTATTATTAAAAGAATATATGGTAACTTTGATTATATCTTTAAGTCATCTGATAAACCTATGATGTCCTTTATCCTTGAAAATAAACATAAGAATAAAAGAAAAGATATAAATGATAAAGAAACACATATACACGGTATCAGAGAAGTATTTGATGAAGAGATAGATGATAAGATCCAACAGGCATTAAAGACATCTGTTTGTAATGGAAAGAAAGAATATAAAGGCTCCAAATACAACAATATGCTCCAAACTAAAAAAGGATATGATAAAAATGGTGCAAACGGTTGGTTATGTTATCTTAATAAAGGAGCGTGTTCCAATAATGGTTTATATATATCTCAATCTCTTCTTGAAAAAATACGTGATGACTACAACCAACTTTATAAAGAATATAAGTCAGACGTAAAAAAACTAAAAGATAATGGTATCAAGATAAATTACATTAAACCGGATATATCGCAATTATAAACTATATGACCAGAATCGTATATAAATTGTTTTTATCCATAAATGTTTCGTACAATCAATATTTAGTCAAAACACAAGCATAAAGAATCAAAAATCAGCCCAGAACAAGCCTTTTAATGAAAACCTGAGTAAACCTATACCAAATAAAACGGCTGAGTCCTGCGGTCAAAAAACAAGACATTTAACCTTGTGCCCTCAAGGGCAAGAGGTTGCTAAAAAAAGTTTTTGACGTCAACGACAATTTATTTTTTAACTTGTAACACTGCTATGTCATAAGTTAACTTCTTTTCCAATTTACCGAGAGGTTACAACTTCTTTTCTTGTTTGCCGAGAAGTTAGTTTTATGAATTAATGACATCAACGTCACATAATCAAAATAATTAAAAAACTGTTTTACATTCCCAGAGAATCGCGACATTACAATGTTATCAGATTCCTTTTGATGGTTATAACACATTGTAAATAGGTATTATTATGTTCAACCTTTGCAAATTTTAGCAGAGGTTCATTCAATCAACCTCATTTACAATTTTAATTAGGTTAATATTTTGAATTTACATAAATATCTTGTTAAAACATATCCCATTGCTCAATAAACAACCCAGAAACAAGCGAATTAGATAAAAGAAGTAAAACATAAGCCCGACCTGAAATCAATCAAACCGGGCTAAATTATAAACTTTATCTATGGAACAGTTAATAAAAGTTGTTTAATATTCGCTTGCCAGCATAACAGTCATAACACGATTTGTTACATCAGGATTGCTTGGATCATCTGATAAGTATTGATAGTTTTTGTCATAGTAATCGATTTTCCAGAATATCTTTTCACCTTTATAATCAAAACTACCAAAATCGTGTTCATTATAAGGATCATTATCTGGTGTAAAATTATTAAAATGTCTTATCTTTAGCATAATTTCAGCAATTTCTTCATAGGTTTTTGCTTCTATGCCTTGAGTTAATACAATTTTACCACCAATAAGATGTTTACGAAGATTGTCATTTAAGGTTTTAATATCTGTCATAACACACCTCTTAGGCTAACTTTTCAGAAACAAGAAACATTTTGAATTTTCTTAAAGCCTGTCTGACTGATGTATGACTTCTTTTACCATAACTAGATTTTTCGCCGGCTGTTTCATATTGAGGCAAGATAGAAGAGATATTTTCAACCAGATGAGCGAGTGTAAACTTCTCAACACGGCACAATCTCTCAATTCTTCCGGCATAATCCGTAGCAGTCAAAGCAGAGTATTTATTTTCCAACAACCAGTTTTCAAAATTCTTCAACATAACACTATCTCCTTACTTAATCAAAACCGGTTCAGTACAAACGGCAATCATTGTTTGGTGTAGTCTTTGGCACTCGGCCAGACAATCACTAAAATATTGATACGGAGTTGGGAGAATTGTGCTATTTAATTTTACATACCACATAACTTTTTCCTTTCATAAATAGTTGGTTTGCTCATTAACTATTTACATTATGCGGTGTATTTTCTAATTCGGGAGCCCCTAAAATTCACGAAACCAACGACATTTTGCTACAATTTGGACGGGATTGCTAATTTATGGATGGGAAGGCTCTTAACTTAATGATTTTTGAGACACTAAGTCGTGCGTAAGTAAGATTTTTGCTTATACAAATAGCCTTATTATGTCTATAAACACACAATAAGTTTTCATTCTGTTTCGTAATCAATTTCTTCAAAATGTAAATCATTATCTTCTACTTGATATGCAAGATATCTAATCCTAATCCCCTGCATCTTATTAAATTTTTTTAATGCATCTATGCTTTCAAAATATCTCTTTGTTTTCCTGCTTGTTTTTCGAACAACAATTGCCGGTTCTATTATGGTGGGCGTTGGTTGAAAATACTGCTTAATCCAAAGTATATATCTTTCTATTTGATCTGTTATTTCTGGATAAATAGTACAGGCTTTTAATTCTATTGGTGCTAATATCGTTTGATGAGTATCTAGATTTGTCGTCAACAATAAAATATCAATTCGTCGCATTCCCACACCACACATAACTTCATTACCTAACCAACCTAATTTTTTACCTTCTAAAAATAATTCTTTAAGATTTTTATCTATGTCAATTGATTGGGCAATATATGTTTGTAAAAATGCTTCATATGCATAATGAGTATGTATTAATTTACATTTTATATCTATAGGAGCTGAAAATTCTGAATTATATAAAGATTGTTCACCTTCTGTTATAACTTTACATTCTTTATCATATGAAAACTGTGAGAAAGCAACCCGAGTATTATCATTTTTAGCTCTAATCATACTAATCAAACGCTCAGACTCCGCAGGAGTTATCATTGTATTTCCTCTATTACCATCCAATTTTCTGTAGATTAACGACCATAAAATATCACAAGGTTTTTCTACCCCCTCTAGACTATCTAATGCCTCCCATTCTGTTACTCCTTGTGCATATACCTCATCAGGCTCTAATAAGACACGGAAAGTAAGCTTTTTACTCAACTCTGGTGTAGCCTCAGACTTAGCATCTATAAAACATCTATCCTTTGCTTTAAATACACCATAAAAATGACCTTTTCCGAAAGTTCCCGTGCAATAAAAAATGATTTTATCGTCTTTACGTACTCGAGCGGCATCAGTCAGCATACTAACTAAATTTTTTTCGACTTTATTATTATCCGTTGAACCATTAAAGTCTACAGATAAATCTCCAGCTCCTGTACCTGCAAACATATATTTTAAGTGAAGTGGAAAAGTTTCTTCATTTACAATAAAAACATGTGTTGTCATAATATCGCCCTCGGAATTACTTGTCTAGCACCAAGGGTAACCTTATTTTTTTAAATTACAACATCTATTTTTTTAATAAAAAAATGTATTCGTGTTTGAATAAATATAAACCATTCGCCAAGGCTCGATACCGCCATAAAGCTTGCTGATTTTGTTTTCCTTTTGTTGTATCAAAATTTTTAACAATAATTGATTTTAATTTTAATTTTTCTCTTTGAGCTACCTGCATTGTATAAAAGCCCAACGGAATAAGTTCGCTATTTTCATATTTATCCGCAATAACAATAGCTAAATACCGACCTTTTTCTAAAACATCTACAGATTTTTTAACTATGACTTGAAACTTTTCCAAAAAAGTACCTAAAGTTTCTGCATTGCTCAAATTATTCTCTTCTTGTCCGAATTTTATAATATCCCAATATGGCGGATGCAAAATAACTAACTGAGCTTTTTTCTTACCAATCTTTTGTAACTCTTTATTATAATCAAGACTAGTACTGTCACCACAAGTTAAATAAGCTTTAGCGGTGACATTATCTTTCAAAAATTTTTCAGCATCATTTAAAATTTGTTGAGTCATTTGGCAAGTTTGAGCATTTATTTCAAAACCTAAAGCATCTCTTCCCAAACGTCTTGCTTCTATTAAAGTGGTACCTCCGCCGGAAAAAGGATCTAGCACCAAATCTCCTACTTTTGTATACCTTTGAATAAACTGATACGGAATTTGTGGAACAAAATTTCCCCAAAAACCATTTTTATGACCATTTTCATTATATCTTTTATCAATAATCCATAATGAATCCGTTGTAATTTCACTTAAATCTTTCCAATTTTTAAGGTCTAAATCGTTAATCTTAGGCATCGTTTTTTTTCAAAATATGTAAATATTCCGTGGTTTTATCTGCTGAATACTCTCTTGCACTATCAGCTTTAAAACGCTGATAATTTGTTGTCGCTAAAGAGTACTTTCCATATTTAGTCATAGTATTCTTAATATCCTCTGCTGACATTAAACCTTCATTGTTATAACTTAGAAAAATATATTTAAATTTTGCGTTTTTTACTAAATTGTCAAAACTTTTTAATACCATTGCTTTTTTGCAATATGCCGATTTAGTATAATCTCTTAATCCTGTTTTTCCTTTAGGTATAAAATTATCATATAAAGCTATTGTATTTAGGATATGATAATTTGCACCATATTGTCTCTCATTATAAGGTGGATCTAAATATAAAATATCTCCTTGAATCTTCTGTATTAAATTATTAGCATCTTCACTATATACTTCGTGATCGTGATCATTAATCTGAAATAATGCCGGTTCTAATTCTATATTTTTCTGAGCAGTCTTTTTTAACTGTTTCAAAAAAGCCCCATAGACGGAAGCTGTATTAGCAACTTTATCTGCACTTTCTAATAAAGAGGCTAGAAAAAAGAAATATTCATTGTCTGAAATGTATTTTTTATCATACCATTCTTTAATTTTTAATCGTATTGCATCAATCTTTTGACCGTTATTATCCGAAAAATATTGACGTCCGGAGCCGCTACCTAAGCAATAATTATTGTAAATAAATCCTTTTTTACCAGAGAGATTATTTAACTCATCTAACTTTTCTTGGTATTCAATAGGTAAATGATTTCCAATATAATTTCTGTTAAGTACATAACTATAATTTTCAATGTCATTTGCTATAATTTGTTTTACAAGCGTTTTAAAATATCTACCAACAGCACCAGTTCCTGCAAATAAATCACAAAACACACAGGATCTAATGTCTCCAACTGTTTCTATGATGTTTCTTTCCAAAAATGAAAGCAATTTATACTTTGACCCAATGTAATTCATTGTAAATTTCTCTTAAAAACGTTATATTCTAAAAACATAATGTCGTCATTATTTTATTTGTAAACTAAATTTCTCCGTTTCTGGCCTTTTTTATTATTTCTTTCCTATACTCAACGGGATCATATTGGTAACATCCTTCACATCCAAAATCTTCAAGAGATTCACCGCCTTTGTAATACGCAACAGGATTTCCATCTAAATTTCGAGCATCCCAACGTTTTCCTGTTTCTATACATTTTTTGCATATTTGCCTTTTGGCGTCATTTGCAGCCTTGGTTAATGGCTGAAAATCTTCGAGTCGTTGAGTTGCCAAATCTGAAACTCTAGCATTATTTTTTCTTCCATCTTTATGGTCAATTTCAATTTTTGTGTTTTCAGAATTTCCTTTTATTCCGAGCATTACACAATTTTTATTTCTATAGTGTTCCTTTATATCATTCCGAATAGCTTGATTGAAACAGTCCTTTTTATTCAAACCTATAGTTCTAATAGCATCAATGGAATTTCCTGAAGTTTGAGATTTATCAAATTCCAATAAGTATTTTTTTGCCAAAGTTGATTCTTTGCGACACCAACTTCCGCCATTTCCCAATTTTAATTCTTTATATTTTTCAATAAATTCTGAAACATTTACCCAACGACTACGACCTTCTTCGTCTGGTTGAGCCAATTCTAAAAATAGTTCTGTTTTGGTTTTCGGCATTATACCCTCCTAATACAATTGAAGTTTATTTTTAGAGGATATAAAAATCAAGAAATTTTAGAATATTATCCTACTATTCTATAAATTTTCTAACATACCAATTCTATAGCAAAGTTCCTTAAAATCATCATAATTTTTAGTCCGATAATCGCACAGTATCGTGCACCATTTTTAAGATTTCCGCATTTATTGCGGATTTTTTGTTTTTAAACAAGCACTTATTTAGTCCGATTTTTGACGGTTTTGAAAATAGCATTTTTTACAAAATTATCGGACTTTTATAAAAAATAAAGATTTTATCATATAAATTATCCTTTAACAGAATAATTCGGAGAAAAGATATGGTTAAAAACATTGGTATGATTGGGGATAGCATTGCCCACGGTTATTATGATGAGCAAGACTTAGGATGGTTTGCCAGACTTGGGAAAATGATTTTATCCTCTTATGTGGGTGAATATGTTTTTAACAATATGTCGCAATCGGGCGATAATATTGCCGATGCTGTTAATAGAGCAAATTTTGAAGTTTTATCTCGTCAGTTTGACTTGATAATCGTTAATATTGGTATTAATGATTTACGCCGTCGCAAAAATAGTGAATTGCAGCTTGATTTTTCCGAAGGTGCCAGAATTATGTATTGGAATAAGTTGCTAGATATTTTAGGTAAAACAGGAGCAACAATTGTTGTAACAGATTTAACGCCGGTTATTGAAAATCGTTACACAGAACAAGCATCGTTAGTTCGCTATAATTCAGATGTTAAACGATATAATGAGATTATAAAAAATATATGCAAGCAAAGAAACATATCATTTTTTGCTCGTTATGAGAAATGGGAAAACAGAGATTTAGAGAGTTTATATAAAGATGCGACCCACCCTAATGCCAAAGGTCATCAGATTATGGCTGAGGAAATATTTGACTATTTGAAGCAGAATAATTTATTGTAAACGCCTTAATCTCCCTACTCAATTCCTTAAAATCCTCATAAAAATTAGTCCGATAACTGCACAGCAGGCCGCACCATTAAAAAGCCCACCATAACGGTGGGTTTTTTAATGGTTTTGTCAGCAGTTGAACTCGGACTTACGAAGTAATGTCCGGAGCAGATAGTTGGCGAAAACGAGTGCAAAACTTTAGTGGATAGCTTAGTTTTGTACGAAGTTTAAGCCTTACGATGCGAGGAGGACCCGCAGCAGCGGGAGTACCCATTCTTACTAGCGGCACCATTTATGAAATTCGCCTCTCCGAGGGCGTTTTTTGTTATATAAACCAAACCTCCTGCCCTGTCCGATTTTTGACGACCTAAAAACTCAATCCCCCAGCACTTAATCGGACTATGAAGCGAAATCTGTTGTAAAGTAATAATTTTAATAAAGTTGTTTACTTTGGTCAATTTATATGACAGTATTTCTATCAATGGGGATTATTACAATGAATGAAAACATTACACATTTTTTTCAAATCAAATAAAGCTTGTTAATAAAACGCTAAATTTTCTTTATCCTCAAAGACCGTTAAGCAATGGCAAAGAGTTAGGTGATTAAAATGGAGAATAATAATTATCCCAGAGGAATTGAAGTTATTGTCGGGCCTTTTATAATTAATGATACACAAGAATTACTATTAATGACTTCTCCTAAGTGGAATAATGAATGGATTGTTCCCGGAGGGCATGTCGAGCCCGGAGAATTACTTGAAAATGCTGTTGTAAGAGAAACAAGAGAAGAGCTTGGTGTTGATATAGAGGTAATTGATATGTTTAACATCAGTCAAAATTTTGTATCTCCACCAGAATTTAAACGTAACGCCCACTTTTTATTTATTGATTTTGTGGCAAAGTTAAAAAATACAAATTTTATATTTAATGAAGAAGTGTCAGAAATAAAGTGGTTCAGTCTTGACGACGCAATATCGTCACCAACAGTGAAAACAACTTGCAGAGAAGGTGCAAAAAAGCTTAAAGCCTGGTTGTATAATCATCAAAGTTAACTTCATTCATTTCTTGGTGGAATATCTCAATTTTCCTTGATATACTTAGAAAATCTTCGTAAAAATTAGTCCAATATCTGCACAGTTTCGCGCACCATTTTTAGAATATCCGCATTTGTTGCGGATTTTTTGTTTTTAAACAAGCATTTATTCAGTCCGATTTTGATGGCTTTGAGAATTGCATTTTTAGGTTAATTATCGGACTTTTTACTAATAAGCCAATAAAATCAAGTATATAATCTTCTAAAATCCCAGTCCGATAAATTAATAACTAACAATAGTCATCAAAGACATCACCGCCAGTCCATTCTTCTCCAAGAGCAAGAATGTAATATTTATCTGCTCCATCATCTGTGAAGCAGCTTGTATCTGATGTGTGAACAAATAAATTATTTTCAAATGTTATTTTAACGATATACCAACCTTTAACACTATTTTTTGCATCAAAACATTGTATGACTATAGAATTTTTATCTTTTGATAAACCAAATTTAACAATTTCAGATTGTCCGTATTGATGTTTGCAAAAAATTTTACCAATTTGTAAATTTTTTAAATAATCCTCTAATGGAGCATCACTAATTTTTGCTGGACAACACGGGAATTCTGTTGGCGTTCTCCAATTTCTTTGCACTGCCCTCGTTGTTAAAGATTCTATATAATCCGGAATTTCTTTATTTTCTTCTTCTGTATAATCTCTTAATTCTTCATAAAATTCATTAGGTAATTTTCTTTTATCTGGTGCCCAAAGAGGTCTATCATTCATAATTAAACCTCTTTCATAACATCAGGAATTTTACCACATTTCTTTTCTAGTCTTTTAGAAAATTCTTTTTCAAATTTTTCTTTATCAGCATCCGTTTTGCTTTTTAATGCTATAAATTCATTTGTAATAAAATCAACAATACAATCACATTTGGTTATATTAGCTTTTGTGTTTTGTTTTTTATTGTTGATTACAGACAATTTACATTCATAGCGAACATCTTCCATTTTATCATGAAAGCGCTCTAAATCTTCCTCTTCTGATGATGAACTGAATTCATAGTCAAAACGTATTACAGGAACGGTTTTATGGTTTTTATTTTTTGTTTCATATTTGAAAACACCATCTTGAATGGCACACTTATTATCAGGAGCGGATATATACATTTCATCATAATACTCAATATTACGTTGTGGGGTTAATAAAACGGTCGCACCAATACAAAAATTTTCATCATATTCTGCTGTGCAGGCACTCGCTAAAGCATAGCTATCTTCAAAAACTTGAAAAACTTTAAATCTACGCATATCCATACAATCAGGATTATGTTCTCTTGTAGATTCTAGATTAGGCAAAACATTCATCGTAGATATTTGAGAACAACTTAATAGCATAAAAACTGTAGCTAATATAAAATTTTTCATAGTAACCTCTCTTTTTTAGTATACTACAAAAATAAACGTCGATTTTCAAATATATTCTTTATTATCCAGCATCTCGATTTAGGTGGTCAAATCTTCTCAAAATAAGTTTTAAAAAAAGAAATACAATACAAATAAATTATTAGATTTCTGAAATCGGTGCCGATAATTTTATGCAGTTTTTGTTTTAAATCTGTCAAAGAAGATATTACATTATCGATAAATGTTTTGATAAGGAGGGTGAATTATGAAAGTCGGGATTATCGGAGCCGGTTTGGTTGGCAGCACAACGGCATATACTTTGGCCATAGAGGGAACCGCACGGGAAATTGTCCTCGTGGATATCAATAAGGTCCGGGCTGAAGCCGAGGCTGATGATATCATTCATGCAACGGCCTTCAAACAGGACTGTACCATTTATGAAGGTGATTATTCAGACCTGAAAGGGGCTGATGTCGTCATTATTACCGCGGACGGAGCGCCCAATTTTACCGCCTCCCGTTTAGAGCTTGTGGATGGCAATACAAAAATGTTTAAATCCATTATTCCCGGTTTGGTAAAATATGCTCCCGATTCGATTATTGTCGTAACGACCAATCCGGTAGACGTGATGACAATGGTTGCTTTGCAGCTGTCCGGGTTTCCAAAATCGAGGGTTATCGGTTCCGGCACGGTATTGGATACGGCGCGTTTTCGCTCGCTTCTGGCCAAATATCTGGATATTTCGCCGCAGTCGCTGCATGCCCTGGTTTTAGGCGAACATGGCGATTCTGCGGTAGTGTCATGGTCTTCGGCCTGTGTCGGCGCTACCTGCATAGAGGAGTTTGCCGCCGGAATAGGACGTCCGTTGACGTCGGAAATAAAGGCGCATATTGCCGAGGACGTTGTACAGATAGCGTACCGCATTTACCATGGCAAAAAAGCCACTTATTACGGCATTGCCGGAGCGTTGAGTACAATTTGCAAGGCTGTTGCCAAAAACGAGAGACGGGTTTTGACAGTCAGTTCTTTGCATAAAAATATTGAAGGGCTGCAAAATGTATGCCTGTCTCTGCCGTCGGTCGTCGGCGCCGGAGGCGTCGGAAACACGTTGCAGCCTTCTTTGTCCGCTGATGAACTGAAAAAACTGCGGGACAGCGCCGAAATCCTTTGTAAGGTTCAGCAGCAGGCCTGTTCCCAGTTGTCTTAAATAAATGTTGTCTGAACCGGAAAAATAAGATATTATCGCCCATTATGACATGATAAGGAGAAAAAAATGAAAAAATTAGCGCTTGCCTTGCTGGCAATATTGGTTGTAGCCGGTTGTACTTCCAAACCGGAACAATCTTTTAAGGGCAAAGAGTACCAAATGTTGCAGGCCCAAAACAATGCCGTTATTACTCTGGGCTTCTCTGCCGACGAACCGCGTTATTTCGGCAAGGTCGTAAATAATTACTTTGGCTCTTATGAAGTCAAAGGTGATCAGATTAAATTCGGTCCGGCCGGTGCAACGATGATGATGGGACCGGAGAAGGAAATGGAGGCAGAACACAATTATTTACAGATTTTGCCTCGCATAGTCAGCTTCCATTTTGTTGATTCCAATTTAGTATTGGTAACCAACAACGGACAAGAAATTGCATTTAAGGAACTCGGACCTGTTAAACAACAATAATCTGATGAAAAAACACCCTGCGTTCATTCACAGGGTGTTTTTTTATCGGTTATAATAAAGTTCGACGTCCTTGATTTCTATAGCTGCTGGATGATCGGGGCGGCCTTCTATCCTGATGCCGAGCGTTGCGTTTTGTGCCGGTTTGTTTTCCGTTGAAGATATGACGGTTTTGCCGTCAATTTCCAAATTCAGCTGTCTTCCTGAACGTTCAAATATAATTTGATAAAAAACGTCCGGTTTCAGCGTAAAAGCGTCTGCTTGTCCGACTAAAGCGCCATCTCTCCAGATTTTAGCCGTTTGTTTGCTGCGGAGTTGTTGCAGTTCGACAATATATTCATAGTCGCCGTCATCGTTGCGGCTGATGATTTTTATTTTTCCGGTCTGAGTAAGACTCATTAACTTAAACTTGAAAATAAAGTCGCCGCTGATTTTCTGCGGATAAACCAACGCAACCCCCTCAGACCCGATTGATTCCTGAATGTAAAGCTGGTTGCCCTGAACTTCAGTCTGCATATTGTCGCTGCTTTTATCCCATTTGTTCAAATCTTCGGCACTGATGGCTTCCCCGCTGATTCCTTTTAGCGTGAGTCTTGATGACTTGGCTTGCCAGACAAGCGCGCCGCTGACGCCGATTAACACGACCACAAACCCTAAAATAAGATATTTTTTCATATGCGTTTCCTCCCTGTTCAGACATCATATCAGCATTTTATTAATTAATCGCATTAAAATTTATTTCTATCCCAATTTTTCCGTCCAGGCCTTGCAAATAACTATTTACTCTTTCGCAAATATTTGATAGAATAAACTCAGGAACAACAGGTTCCGGGTTTTTAACTGTCAAAGGACGAAAACGATGAGATA
>OKWJ01001431.1_pt1 | contig 17020 bp, 15 predicted proteins | sample 1607121 | NCBI WGS metagenome assembly OKWJ01 (sample SAMN04414080, study PRJEB24778) | human gut metagenome | material: faecal | host: Homo sapiens | reverse complement strand
TGCGCGCCGCGATAAATCATTATTCGGACAGATATTCCGAGGTGGATGAGCGTTCGCTCGGCATAAGCGGCGAACCCATATCGGAAGGCGTGGACGAAGACACCGACGTGGCGCAGATCGCGAAGGGATATGCGACCGTGACTCCCATAACGCTGGACAGGAACGATCACGCATTCCTGAACGTGATGAAAAGGAACATGAAGCTGGAATGAAAACAGGCATAATAGGGGGCGGCCCCGCCGGACTCATGGCCGCCGCGTTCTGCAAAGGCTCGGAAGTCACGATACTCGAGCGTAACGAAAAGACGGGCAAAAAGATATACATAACGGGCAAGGGCAGGTGCAACGTCACGAACGATTGCAGCCCTGAAACGTTTTTGGAAAATGTCGTGCGCGGTGAAAAGTTTTTGATCGGCGCGGCGCATGCTTTTCCGCCCGCAAAAACGATGCGCTTTTTGGAGGAAAACGGGCTGCCGCTGAAGGTCGAGCGGGGCAACAGAGTGTTTCCGCTCTCCGAAAAGGCAAGCGATGTAACAAAGTGCTTTGAAAACTGCTGCCGCCGTGCGGGCGTACGGTTCCTGTTTGGAACATGCGTGGAAGAGATCGAAAAATCAAACGGCGGCTGGTCATTGATCGCAAACAAAAAAAGATATGAAGCGGACGCTGTGATCGTCTGTACGGGCGGGGTATCGTATCCTGCAACAGGGAGTACCGGTGACGGGTATCGGTTTGCAAAACAACTGGGTCTGGAAGTAACGCCTTTGCGCCCGTCGCTGTGCGGTATTGTCTGCAAGGCGGATTGGCTGCCGCAGGTGCAGGGGCTGACGCTGAAAAACGTGGAGCTGACTGCCTTTGCGGGCCCGAAGAAGATCGCTTCATTTTTCGGGGAAATGCTCTTTACGCATTTCGGAGTTTCGGGACCGATCGTTTTGTCGCTGTCGGCACTTTTGAACCGAAAAGAACTTTCCGATGTATCGCTTTCGATCGATCTGAAACCGGCTTTGACGGCGGAAATGTTGGATAAAAGGCTTCTGCGCGATTTTGATGAGGCAAAAAATAAGTATATGCGCGGGGCGCTCTGCAATTTGCTCCCGAAAAGTTTGATCGAACCTGTTTTGCTGGTCGCCGGGATCCCTTCGGAAATGCCGGTACATTCGCTGACCCGTGCGCAGCGTGAAACTTTGCGAAAAACGCTGAAAGGCCTGCCGCTGCAGTGCGTTTCGCTGCGCCCGATTGAAGAGGCTGTCGTGACATCCGGCGGGGTCGCCGTGAAGCAGATCGATCCGAAAACAATGCAGTGCAAAGCACATCCGGGTTTGTATTTTTGCGGTGAAACGCTGGATGCGGATGCTTATACGGGTGGGTTTAATTTACAGATCGCTTTTATGACAGGGTATATTGCAGGAAAAAGTTCTGCGGTTTAATTGTTTTTTGATTTGCATAGTATTATGCGGCACATAGTCTGCAGTAATTGGAGGAAACGAGTATGAGAGCCATTCGCGGAGCAACGACCGTGCGGGAGGATTCTCCGCAGGCGATCCGTGAGGCAGTTGCCGAACTTCTTAAAGAGATCGCGGCGCGCAATGCGTCTGTGCGGGAGAGCTGCATTTCCATCCTGCTGTCGAATACGGCAGATATCCGTTCGCTGTATCCCGCCAAGGCGGCGCGTGAAGCAGGTTTTTCGGGGTGCGCGCTTTTTTCCGCGCAGGAGCCGTCGATCGACGGCGCGCTGCCGCTCTGTATCCGCGTGCTTGTGCTTGCGGAGGGCGATGAGCCCGTCCGCCATGTTTATCTGCGCGGGGCGGCGAACCTTCGCAAAGATCTTTCCCGCTATTCCATTGCGCTGGACGGACCTTCGGGAAGCGGAAAAAGTACCGTTGCGAAGCGGCTTGCGCGCGAGTTGGATATATTGTATCTGGATACCGGGGCGATGTACCGCGCCTGTGCGTGCAAAGCGTCCGAGGCGGGAGTGGACCTGTCAGACGAGTCTGCCGTGGAAGCGATGCTTGCCTCTCTCGATCTGCGCATAGAATATCGCGGCGGGGCACAGCATACGATCCTTGACGGCCGTGACGTGTCGGAAGAGATCCGCCGCCCCGAAGTTTCGATGGCGGCTTCCAAAATTTCCGCGCTCGGCTGCGTTCGGAAAAAGATGGTGGAGATGCAGCGGAAGATCGCTTCCGAACAGTCCTGCGTGCTGGACGGGCGTGACATCGGGACGGCGGTCCTCCCCGATGCGCCGTTCAAATTTTTTGTTACGGCTTCCGTGCCCGTGCGTGCGCGCCGCAGATATGACGAGTTGCGTGCGAAGGGCTATACGGTCGATTATGATGCGTTGGAAAAGGAGATCGAGGAGCGCGACAGGAACGACGCTTCGCGTGCGATCTCGCCGCTGCGCAGAGCGGAGGACGCCGTGCTCGTCGATACTTCCGACATGAGCGTTGACGAAGTGGTCGCGTTTATCCGACGCCGCATTCAGGAGAAAGTATGAGCGGATACGGTTTTTTGAAAAAGGTTCTGAATGCTTTTGTGCAGATCGTGCTGCCGTACAAACTGATCGGCAAGGAAAAGGTCGGGCAGGGCGCCTGTGTGATCGTAGGCAATCATTACCGCATCTGGGACATCGTGCATATGGCATGCGTCACGAAGGACCGCGTGCATTTTATCGCCAAGCAGGAGCTTTGGAAAAGCAGGTTCATCGCCTATCTGTGCAAAGTGGTCGGCGCCATCCCCGTTTCGCGCGACGGCACGGATGCAAAGGCGGTTATGTCTGCGCTGCGCTGCCTGAAAAACGGGGAAAAGATCGCCATGTTCCCCGAAGGCACGCGCAACAAAACAAAGGATGTGGAACTCCTTCCGTTAAAGAGCGGGGCGGCGCTGTTCGCCGTCCGTGCGAAGGCGCCTGTCTATCCCGTCATGTGTCTGCATAAGACGCGCCTTTTCCGCCGCACAAAGATCATCGTAGGCGACGCGGTAGACCTCTCCGCTTATTATGATCGAAGGATGACGGCGGAGGACTATGCCGGGGCGGAGGAAATCATCCGCGGGGCGATGCTTGCCACACGGCGGAACTATATCGCCGCGCAGGAAGAGGCAAAGGCGGCAAAAAAGGCGCGCAAAGAAGAAAAGAGGAAGGGGAAGAAAGGTAAATGAAAGTAACCGTTGCCGAAAGCAGCGGCTTTTGCCGAGGCGTGCGGCACGCCGTCGAAACGGCGCAAAAGCTGGCGGGGCCCGGCGTCTATATTTTAGGCGAGTTGGTTCACAATCCGCTCGTAACGGAAGACCTTTCGCGGCGCGGGATCGTAACGGTCGAAACCGTGGAGGAGGTGCCGTGCGGTTCGACGCTCATTCTGCGGTCGCACGGTGTGGGGCGGTCGGTCTACGAACAGTGCGCGGAACGCGGACTGCACGTAGTTGACTGTACTTGCCCCTTCGTAAAGAGGACGCAGAAGATCGTGCAGCGCGCGGCGGAACAGGGGAAGAGCGTGCTGATCGTCGGAGAACGCCTGCATCCTGAGGTCATCGGATTGATCGGCTGGAGCGGAGAAGATACCTTCGTCGCCTGTTCCGAAGAGGAGTGCGCCACCCTTTCGGCGGGGAAGGAACTGGCTGTAGTCGCGCAAACGACCTGCCCGGAGGAGATTTTTGAAAAAATAGTCAAATTTGTTTCAAAAGGTCGTGAAAAAACAGTTGAGATTTTTAAAACAATTTGCTATACTACTAAAGAGCGTCAGGAGGAAGCTGAGCAGCTTGCAAAAAATTCAGACGCAATGCTTGTGATCGGCGGGGCGAACAGCAGCAACACGAATCGTCTCAAAGAGATCTGCAGCAGGTATTGCGCAAATGTTTTCCGGTTGACGGATGCATCCGAATTTCGTTCAGATTTATTAAAAAATTTTAAAAATGTAGGGATAGTGTCCGGTGCATCCACGCCGGATACGCAAACGCAGGAGGTTCTTTTTAAGATGGAAAACAACACAGAAGTGAACGCAACGAATGTCATGGACGAAGTCGTTGCCAAGATGGAGGACGGACAGGCTAAGCTGAAAAAAGGTCAGCTGGTGACGGCGATCATCTCGTCCGCTACGGATGAAGGCGTTGCTGTATTGCTCCCGTTCTTCAAGAAGGAGACACTCCTTGAAAAAGAAGAACTCGAATGCGAAACCTATAATAAAGAAGAATATGCGGCGAAAGCAGGGGAAGATATCGAAGTAATGGTCGTTTCTACGAACCCTGTGAAAATTTCGCAGAAGATCATTGCCAAGATCAAAGAAGAAGAAGAAAAGATCGAGGCCATCAGCAACGGCGAAGAGTTCGACATCGTCTGCACGGGCTTCAACAAAGGCGGATTGACCGGGTCTATGGGTACCTACACCGTCTTCGTTCCCGCGAAAGAGATCCGTATGGGGTATGTGAAGGAGCTTGACAAATATGTCGGCAAAAAGCTCCGCCTCAAGGCGCTCGAGATCAAGCGCTCCGACCGTAAAAAGGAGATCATCGCTTCCCAGCGCGTCGTGCTCGAAGAAGAGCGTGCGGCTCGTGAGCAGGCTAAGTCCGAGCGCGAAGCAGAGTTCTTCGCGAACGTTCACGTCGGGGACATCGTTGACGGTAAGGTCGAGCGCATTACCAACTTCGGCGCGTTTGTATCCGTGAACGGGTTCGACTGCCTTGCGCACATTTCCGATCTTTCCTGGACGGGCGTGAAGAGCGTCAACGAGGTTTTGGAGATCGGCAAAACGTACCAGTTCAAGGTGCTCAAAGTCGACGAGCAGAACAAAAAAGTTTCCATCGGCTACAAGCAGTTGCAGCCGCAGCCTTGGGACCTTGTTTCCGAAAAGTATGCGGAAGGCGATGTCGTGCACGGGAAAGTCGTGCGTATCGTTCCGTTCGGCGCGTTTGTCGAGGTTGAAAACGGTATTGACGGGTTGGTCCATGTTTCGCAGATCTCGCACGAATGGCTGGAGAATCCTACTTCGGTGCTTTCGATCGGTGAAGAGATCGACGCGAAGATCCTTGTGCTCGATCCCGCCAACAAGAAGATGACCCTGTCCATCAAAGCATTGCTTCCCGAACCCGAAGTGACGCATGTTCGCAGCCGTCGCGACGAGGAAGGGAGGGGCGAAAGGAGGCAGCGCAAATCTTCCCGTCAGTTCAGGGACAGTCACGACGATGAAGATGTGCACGAGTGGTCGGAAGGCGGCATCGGCGGAGCTTCCATCGCGGAAATGTTGCAGAACAAGAATTCCGATCAGTAAATCCCATTGTTTTTTCAGCCCCGCAATTGCGGGGCTTTTGTTTATACGGAGGTGTTAATATGGCTAAACAAGGAAATATTCAGATCGCCAGCGAAAACATGATGCCCATCATCAAAAAGTGGCTGTATTCGGATAAAGATATTTTTATCCGTGAGATCGTCGCCAACGCGGCGGACGCGATCACAAAGTTCAAAAAACTTGCCGATATGGGCGAATGCGCTGCGGATGAGGGCGGCTACCGCATCGACGTGCGGGTCGACAAGGATGCGAAAACGCTCACCGTTGAGGATAACGGGATCGGCATGACCGAAGAGGAGGTCGAAAAGTATATTACGCAGATCGCTTTTTCGGGAGCGGCAGACTTTTTGTCGAAGTATGAAAAGGCGGGCGGCGAAGGTATCATCGGGCACTTCGGGCTTGGTTTTTATTCCGCCTATATGGTTTCGGAAAATATCGAGATCTTCACAAAATCATATAAAGAGGGTGCGCCCGCCGTTCATTGGGAATCGGACGGAGAAAGCACCTATACGATCGAGGAGTGCGACCGTACGGCGCGCGGAACGAAGATCGTGATGCATATCGCCAAGGAAGAGAAAGAATTCTTGGAGCAATCCACCATCCGCAGCCTGCTTGAAAAGTACTGCGCCTTCATGCCGTACAACATTTATCTTGATGCGAGCGGGAAGGAGGACGAAAAACCCGTCAACGATACGCAGCCGCTGTATCTGAAAAACCCGAAGGATTGCACCGACGAGGAATATCTCGATTTTTACAGGAAAGTGTTCCACGATTACCATGACCCGCTCTTCTGGATTCACCTCAACATGGACTATCCGTTCCGCCTGAAGGGTATTTTGTACTTCCCGAAGGTGAAGAGCAAGGTCGAGCTGGAGCGCGGAAAGGTCAAACTGTACTGCAACCAGGTGTTCATAGCGGATAACATCAAAGAAGTGATCCCCGAATACCTGCTTCTGCTGAACGGCGTCATCGACTGCCCCGATATCCCGCTCAATGTTTCGCGCAGCTTTTTGCAGAACGACCGCCAGGTGCAGAAGATCTCCAAACATATCGTTAAAAAAGTTTCCGACAAGCTGACGGGGCTGTATAAGACGGACAGGGAAAAGTATGAAAAGTGCTGGGCGGATCTTTCCGTATTCATCAAGGTCGGCTGCCTGAAGGACGAGGACTTCTATGCGAAAGTAAAGGATATCGTCATTTTCAAAGATCTGGACGGTAAGTATAAAAATCTTGAAGATTTCCGTAAGGAACAGCTGCCCGCGGAAGAGCAGGCCGCCGAGCAGGAAGCGCCGTCTGCCGAAGCGGGAGAAGAAAGCGGCAAAAAGGAAAATGCCGATAAACCTGTTACGGTCTATTACGTTTCGGATGAAGTCGGGCAGGCGCAGTATGTTTCCATGTTCCGCGCTGCCGGGCTGAATGCGATCGTCTGCGATTCCTTTGTCGACCCGCATTATATCAGCTACATCGAATACAAAGAGAGCGGTAAATTCCGTTTCCTTCGGATCGATGCCGACGTGGATGCTGCGCTCAAAGCTGAAAACAGTGCGGACGAGGAGGCGGATAAGGCGCTGGCTGATGCATTTTCAAAGTCCCTTGCCGTCGAAGGCGTAACCGTCAAAGTTGAACGTTTGAAAGCGCAGGATGTTCCCGCCGTCATCAACGTGGCGGAGTTCGCGCGCAGGTTCGGCGAAATGAACGCTTTTTACGGAATGGAAGGGGCGGACGCCGACCGCGACATGACGCTCGTTCTGAATGCCGCCAATCCCGTTGTGCAGGCATTCCTTTCGCTGGACGAGGAAAAGAAAACCTTTGTGGCGAAACAAGTGTATTACCTCGCAAAACTTTCTTACAAAAAACTTTCTCCCGATGAGATGAAAGATTTTTCTGCAAATTCCGTGCAGCTGCTCGGGAAATTCGTCGGCTGATAAAAAAGCGCCCAGCGATCATGCCGGGCGCTTTTTCTGTGCAAGCGACAGCTGAGAATTTTCTGAAAATTGATTGCATAAATGTATAAATTGCTGTATAATGTTCGGTATGAAGATCGGTGTGTTTTGTAACAGGGCGACCCCGCGGTTCGTGTCTGTTCAGAAAAATTTACTGACGATCTTCCGCAGGCGCGGGATCTGTCATGAAGTGTATGAAAGCGTCGAGTCGATCGGTGACGTCGACGTTCTGGTCGTGCTCGGCGGCGACGGCACGATCTTAAAGGTCGCGATCGAGGCGGCGCGGCATCGACCTTTTGGGTATCAATGCGGGGAATCTGGGATTTTTGACGCAGTTTGAGGGCGAGCAGGCCGAAGAGGCAGCCGAGCTTTTAATGCATCCCTATGAAACGGAGCCGCGCAGCGTCCTGGAGGTGCAGGTCGGCGCGGATCGGTATTACGCGCTCAACGATGCGCTGTTTCAGCGCCATTATACGGCGGAAGCGGATAACAACGTCGTATCCGTCACGGCGGAGATCGACGGGAAAAAGGTGGATGAGTTCGTCGGGGACGGGATCATCATCAGCACGCCGACAGGTTCGACGGCGTATTCGCTTTCGGCGGGCGGTTCGGTTTTGACGCCCGATCTTTCCGCGTTCATCCTCACGCCGGTCTGTGCGCATTCGCTGCACAACAGACCGATCGTCTATAACGATTCGAGAACGATGCGCATTCTGCGCGGAGCGGAGGGGAACGTGCTTTCGCTGTACTGCGACGGGAGATATGTTTGCGATCCGCCCGCGGGAGCGGAGATCTTCCTGCGCAAAGCAGATTTTTCGGTTCGGTTCGTGAAGCCGAAGGACAGTAACTTTTTTGATAAATTGCTGTTTAAGTTGAATAAATGGAGCAGGTAAACAGGATGCGAAGCGGCAGACAGGATGCAATATTGGATATTATTTCCTCACAGGAGATCGAAACACAGGAAGAGCTCTGTGCGGAACTGGCAAAGCGTAATTACGCCGTCACGCAGGCGACCGTCTCGCGTGACGTAAAGGAGCTGCGCCTTTTCAAAGTCGCCGGGGTCGAGAAAAAGTACCGGTATGCTTATATTGAAGACGCAAGCAATAAGATATCGCCTCGCATGCACAATTTGTTCCGCGACTGCGTAGTGTCCGTGCAGTCTGCGCTCAATCAGGTCGTTGTAAAGACGCTGCGCGGGAACGGAAGCAACGCAGGCGTGATCGTGGATAAGTTGAATCTTCCCGAGATCGTCGGGTCCATCGCGGGCGACGATACCCTTCTCATCGTTACGGAAAACGAGGAAAAGGCAAAGATCGTAGTTGCCAAGCTCAATGAATACTTAAAGTAAGAGATCGAATGCCATGCTTGCGAAACTTGTCATTGAAAACGTTGCGCTGATCGAAAGAGCGGAAATCGAATTTTGCGACGGGCTGAATGTTCTTTCGGGCGAAACCGGCTCCGGTAAGTCTGTGATCCTGGACAGTATCAATTTCGTATTGGGCGCGAAGGCTGACAGGACGATGATCCGGACGGGAGCGGATTACTGTTCGGTGCGCGCCGTTTTTATACCGGAAGCAGGTTCGCCCGTCTCTGCCGTTTTGGACGAGTTGGATATAGAGGCGGATGAACAGCTTATCCTTTCCCGCAAATACAGGTCAGACGGCAGGGGCGATATAAAAGTGAACGGCTGCCCCGTCAATGCCGCCATGCTGCGGCGGATCACCGCCGCGCTCGTCGATGTGCACGGGCAGAGCGAGCATTTTTATCTTTTGTCCGAAGCAAATCAGCTAAAGCTGATCGATCGCGTTGCCGGTCCCGTGTTGCAGGATCCGAAGGAAAAGCTGGCGGAACTTTTGGCTGAGAACAGGCAGATCGCCGCATCTTTGCGCACGCTTGGCGGAGATGAGAAGGAGCGCGGGCGGCGCATCGATATTCTGCAATATCAGATGAAGGAGATCGACGAGGCGGCGCTCAGAGAAGGAGAAGAGGAGGAGCTCTCCGAAAAAAAGCTCTTTTTTGCAAATGCCGAACGTATCATGCGCGCGTTGTCGGAAGCTGCCGCATGCATGAACGGAGACGGCGCCGCGGCTGATTCGCTTCGTTCAGCCCGCCGTTCGCTTTCAGAGGCGTCACCGTTCAAAAAGGAATATGCGGCATTGGAGGAGCGGTTGGAAAGCGTGGCGTTGGAGGCGGAGGATATCGGTGAAACGCTTGCATCGCTGTGCGAGGATCTCTCTTACGATGAGCGGGAAGCGGAAGAGGCGGAGAACCGTCTCGACCTGATCCGCAGTTTGAAAAAAAAGTACGGGGATTCGGTGGAAAAGATTCTTGCGTATCGCGAAAAAGCGGGCGAAGAATATGATCTGCTGACGCACTGCGACGAGGAGTTTGCCGCGCTGACAGCAAAAAGCGAAAAGAACCGTGCGAAGATCTTTGCTCTCTGTCAAGATATTACGCGCATCCGCAAGGATGCGGCGGACGGGTTTTGCAGGCGTGTGGAAGCGGAACTGCGTACGCTGAATATCGCAAACGCGCGTTTCTGTGCGGAATTTTCGCCGTATACGGAGCAGGATGCGGCAAAAGCGACGGCGGACGGGTTGGACAGTGTTGCGTTTCAGTTTTCCGCAAATGCGGGAGAGCCTCTCAAACCGTTGAGTAAGGTCATCAGCGGCGGCGAGATGAGCCGTCTCATGCTTGCCATCAAAACGCAGGCGGACGGCGGTGAGGTCGAAACCTATCTTTTTGACGAGATCGACGCCGGCATCAGCGGAAAAACGGCGCGTACCGTCGCAGAAAAATTTGCCGCGATCGCACGCCGCAAACAGATCGTAGCGGTTTCCCATCTGGCGCAGATCGCAGCAATGGCAGACAGGAATTTTCTCATTCGGAAGCTTGTGGAAGAGGGTAAAACCCACACGGACATTGTCATGCAGGACAAAGAGGCAAAGCGTGAAGAGCTTGTCCGTCTGCTCGGCGGAAGCGACGGAGCAGCGGCGCACACTTTGGCGGATGAATTGATAACGGCGGCGGAGGACTATAAGAGGACCTTGCGCGGCGAGTAAAACTTCAGATGTGTTTTCAGCAAGAGGGCGGGAACTTCCGCTCTCTTTTGTTTGTTGCGGCTGCATAATCTCCTGCCGTTTGCGCAAAGTAAAAGCATACGGGATCGCGGAGGAGAGAATGCAGAGAATCAAAAAAGGTCTGATCGTATTTCTGAGCATATGCTCGCTCATGCTCTGTTGTATACTGACGGTACCGTCGGCAGGAGCTGCTGCTGCGGAGGTCTATGTGGGAGGCATGCCGGCAGGGTTTACGCTCGGGCTTGGCGGAGCACAGGTGATCGGGATATGCGAGATCCTTACGCGCGACGGGACGGAATGCCCGGCGCGCGACGCGTCGTTGCAGTCCGGCGACGTTATAGTAGAATTCGGCGGTATGGCCATCCGCTCGGCGGAGGATATCGGGACGGCTTTGACCCATTACCGCGGCGGTAGTTCGTCCGTAACGGTCAAGAGCGGCGGAACGACGCAAAAAAAGCAGATCAAACCGGCAAAAGATGCCGTGACGGGGAAATATAAATTGGGGGTGCTCATCCGCGACAGTGTCGCAGGGATCGGTACCGTGACCTATATTGAGAGAGGCTCAAGGCGGTTCGGGGCACTCGGGCATGCGGTTTCAGGAGAAGAAGGTGAGGCGATGCCGATCACCGGCGAAGGGAACATGTACCGCTGCAGTATCGTAAATGTCGTAAAGGGGGAGCGGGGAAAAGCCGGAGAATTGAAAGGGCTGTTTATCAACGACAAAAGCATTGCTACGGCGGATAAAAATTGCAGTGCCGGTATCTTCGGAAATTATTCGGAGGAGTATGACCTGTCCGAATTGCAGAGCATGCCCGTCGGCAAAGACGCGCAGCCGGGGAAGGCTACCATTTTTACGACAACGGACGGGACGGAGCCGAGAGAATATGCCGTCAGTATCGTAAAGGTGGATGAACAGAACGGACAAAACAAAAATTTCGTGCTGAAAATAACGGACGGCGACCTGCTTGCGCAGACGGGCGGCATCGTGCAGGGCATGAGCGGAAGCCCGATCATACAAAACGGAAAGCTGGTCGGAGCAGTGACCCATGTGTTTTTGAACGACCCGACGCGCGGGTACGGCATTGCGATCGGGAATATGCTGGGGAATTAGCCGGCTGTGCCGCTGTGTTTTATGGGAAAAACGCAGCGGCTATCTTTTTTGCGGCGGAGCAAGGCTTCGCCGCGGTTGCTTTTGCGGAAAAAACGTGATATAATCACGTATAGCCATGGTTAATACGTTTTTGCGCGCTTCGGGACGGTTTATCAAGAGAGAAGCTGTGCTGTTTGCCGCGCTTCTGTTGGCGGTGATCTCGGCTTTTTTTGTACCGCCGAGCGCGGAATACATAGAGTATATCGACTGGGATACGTTGGCGCTTCTGTTTGGTCTGATGGCGGTCATGAAAGGTTATCAGAAGGCGGGCCTGTTTTCTTTTTTGGCGGATAAACTTCTGAAACATGCTGACACGTCCAGAAAGCTTGCCGCACTGCTTGTGTTCCTGCCTTTCTTTTTGAGCATGCTGATCACAAACGATGTTGCGCTTCTGACGTTTGTTCCGTTCGGGATCGTCGTCATGCGGTCGGCGGGTGCGGAACGGCAGATCATTCCTTTGGTCGTGCTGCAAACGATCGCGGCGAACCTGGGCAGCATGCTTACCCCGCTCGGGAATCCGCAGAATCTGTACCTTTATAATGCGTCGGGGCTCACGCTCGGTGAGTTCATGCTCGTAATGCTGCCGTATACGGCGTTGGCGTTTGTCGGCCTGGCGGCAGCGGTGGGATGTTTTCGTTCTGTGCCGGTCTGTTACAAGGCGGAACGGAAGAAGGTGGAAGGCGCCTATTCGCTGGCTTGGCCAACGGTTTTTTTCGCGGCCTGTATTTGCGCCTTGTTTGATTTTCTTCCGCCCGTTGTTGTTGCGTTGCTGCTGCTTGTATTTTTGTTGATCACGGACAGAAAGACATTGGCGAGGGTCGATTATTCGCTGCTGCTGACCTTTGCGGCGCTGTTTGTTTTTATCGGCAACATGGGGAACATTGCGTGGTTCCGCTCCTTTTTGTCTTCTGTCCTGCACGGAAACGAAAAGCCGGTAGCCGTTTTGGCGAGCCAGATCATCAGCAATGTCCCCGCCGCGCTGTTGCTCTCCGGATTTTCTTCGGCATGGCAGCCACTGATCATAGGCTGTAACCTCGGCGGATTAGGAACGTTGATCGCCTCAATGGCAAGCCTTATATCATATAAAGAGATAGCGAAGGTAAATACGGTGAAGCGCTCCTCTTATCTGATAGCGTTTACGGTTTGGAATATAGCATTTTTGGGCGTTTTGCTGGGAGCAAGCTATCTGTTCGATTTGTTTCTGTGAGTTACGGGCGCGGGCGGAGCCATACGGCTTTGCCCGCGCTTATAAAATTCGGCTTCGGCTTGCGGCAGGCGCGTTTCTGTGCTATAATGAAACGGGAGGGGATCTTATGGTTTGGAAAGCTGTTCGGAACGAAGTGCTGATCGGGATGCTGATGGTCGCGCTTGCCTTTGTGTTTGCGCTCAATTATCAGTTGTTCATTGTCCGCAATAATTTTGCGCCGGCAGGGATCAGCGGCATAGCAACGATGATCGAATATAAAACCGGGTTCAGTGTCGGGTATTTTTCGCTGATCGTGAATGTTCCGCTCTGCGCGGCCGCGTTTTTTCTCGTAAATAAAAAATTTGCCGTCAGAACATTCACGTTTTCTTTGGCGTATTCCGTGTTTCTGCTTGTACTGGATATGGCAGATCTTTCATCCTTCCAGTATGACGCGCAGGGGGTGGACACGATCTTCCCGGCGCTGATCGCAGGTTCTGTGGGAGGCTTTGTATACGGGATCAGCTTTCGGTTCAATTCCTCTACAGGCGGGATCGATGTCGTCGCCAAATATGTAAGCAAACGGGATCCTCTGCTGAATTTCTTCTGGATAAATTTTACGATCAATGCATTGATCGCGGTTGCGTCTTGTTTCGTGTATGCCGAACCGAATGCGGGCGGGGCGATAGTTTATGATTATAAACCGGTCTGCCTGTGCATGCTGTATTGCTTTTTATCGAGTTTTGTCGGGAGCGCAATCATCAAAGGCTCCAAAGCCGCTTACAAATTTTTCATCATTACGCCGCACGCGGATGAAATAGATCGCGAGATCCTTGAAAAGCTGCACCACAGCGCAACGCGGCTTCAGGGGGCCGGCGCATACAGCGGAGAAGAGCGGGATGTGATCGTCTGTGTGGTCAACAAACGGCAGCTCGTGGAGTTTAAAGATATTTTGAAAAAGTACGAAAACACGTTTGCGTTCGTTGAAACAGTCAACGAAACGATCGGGAACTTCAAAAGAGCGCGCAAATAAGTTTTTTTCAGGCTAATGCAAAAAAGCGGGGTCAGACCTGTTTCCGAAAACCGCATGGGCGTTTCGCTCATGCTTTTTCGATTTATGCGCGAGACAGCCGAAAATCGGCGCTCCCTTGCAGAAAAAGTTCGGCAAAGCATACGGAAAAATTTGTGAAACGGTGGACTTTTTCCGTAAGATGATATATACTGAACAAGGCATATTACTACTGAAAGCCGCAGGGTATTGCCGGAGGTTTTATTATGAAAAAGATTTGGATCGGCGCGGCGTATTATCCGGAAATGTGGGATGAAAGCGAGATCGATAAAGACATCGTCCGCATGATACGGCGCATTCGCTGGACGGGTATGATGTGGTGATCTCTCCTTTCCTGGCGACCGTTGATGAAAACGGATTGAAAGAGCGCATCGTCGAATGGGTAAAAGCCGGCGGTACGTGGATCGTCGGACCGATGTCCGATATTATGACGGAGTACGCAAGCAAATATACGGATGCGCCGTATTCCTTTTTGGAAGAGTTTGCCGGAGTCTATACAAAATATCAGCTTCCCGTGGGCAACGATGTTTTCTGTGCGAAAGGACAGGAAGGAGACGTTTTCCCTTTGGCGGATTGCTATGATGCGTACGAATTGCGCGGCGCCCGCAGCTTGGCGGTATACGACGGCGATGAGTTCGGCGGGCTCTCCGTCGTGACCGAACGGGAAATCGGAAAAGGAAAGGTGATCCTGCTCGGCAGCGTGGTCCCGCATGCGCAGCTTCGTGCGCTGGCGGGAAAGCTGCCGATCGCCGAAGCAAGCAACAACGTCGTGCTTACAGAGCGCAGCGGCGGGCAGAACGGCATCATTGCGATCGAAACGGAAAACAGGCACGGTTCTGTTGTATTGGGCGGAAAATACAGAGATCTGCTCAGCGGTTCCGTGATGGAAGGGAAAGTGAACCTTGCGCCCTACGGGGTTTTGGTCTTAAAAGAAGAGGGGTGAAGTATGAAAAAGGATCTCGAGAAAAAAGCAAAACAAATCCTTGCGGAGCTTACGTCGGAACAGAAGTGCAGGCTCCTGTGCGGGCAGGGCGCATGGCATACGGACGGTTTAAACGGAAAACTTCCGCAGATCTTTATGTCGGACGGCCCTGTCGGGCTCCGTACGGTGCGGGTGAGAGAGGACGGGAAGGAGGAAACGATCCCCGCCGTGGCATTCCCTTCCGTGCAGGTCCTTGCAAACACGTGGAATACGGAACGCGCAAAAGAGATGGGAGCTGCCCTTGCGGATGAGTGTCTTGACAGGGGCGTCGATCTCTTACTGGCTCCCGGTATGAATATCAAGCGCCATCCCCTGAACGGGCGCAATTTCGAATATTTTTCGGAAGATCCCGAACTTGCCGGAAGAATGGCGAAAGCATATGTGGAAGGCGTTCAGGACGGCGGAGCCGGTGTTTGCATCAAACATTTCTGCTGCAATAATCTTGAATATGACCGTTTTCACCAGTCGAGCGAAGTGGACGAGCGCACGCTGCGCGAGATCTATTACCGCCCCTTTGAGATTTCGTGCGAAGCAGACCCTGTATCCTTGATGTGCAGTTATAATCGGGTAAACGGAACGTATGCGTCTGAGAACAAGAAAGGGTTTGACGTGTTGCGGAACGAATTTGCTTTTGACGGCATGATCGTTTCGGATTGGAGTGCGGTCCGCGACCGTACGGCGGCGGCAAAAGCGGGGCTCGATCTTGAAATGCCGTATCATGACGGACATTACGAACAGCTCGCAGCGGATCACAAAGCGGGAAAACTCAGCGATGAAGAGCTTGATGCTTGTGCCCTGCGCGTGATCGAAGCCGTGTTGCGGCTCAAAGAGATGAATGCAGGGAAGAGGGCGAAGACTTCGGAGGCAGCGCGCACAGAGGTCTCCCGCCGCATCATGGAAGAGGGGGCGGTGCTGCTGAAGAACGAGGGCGCGCTCCCGATAGCAAAAGGCGCAAAAGTGTCCGTATGCGGTTGCTATGCAAAGCCGAACAATTTGCGTTGGCTTGTCGGCGGCGGCTCTGCCTGCGTGGATTGGAAGAACGGTAAGTTCGATTTGCCTGCGGCGCTTTCCGCGCGTGGGGAAGATGTTATGTATGAAGGCGCGTTCGATCCTGAAACGATCTGGTCGTTTGGGCAGGAAGCCCGTATTGCCGCAGAAAATGCCGCATTGTGCGATGTCAGCATCGTCTGCGTCGGGACCGGTGCGTCAGTGGAATATGAGGAGACCGACCGCAAAACGATGCGTCTGCCGATGCACCAGGAGCGTGCGATCCTTGACGCGGCGGAACAAAATGCAAACACGGTCGTGATCGTGTTTGCCGGTGCGGCGATCGATATGAGCGCTTGGATCGACAGAGTAAATGCTGTGTTATACGTCGGGTTCTGCGGCATGGACAGCGATGAAGCGATCGCCGATCTTCTGACGGGGATTAAAAACCCGAGCGGAAAGCTGAGCGAAACATTCCCGCTTTGTCTGGAAGATGTGCCTGCCGCCAATACCTTTTTTACGGCGGGCGTTACGCGCTATCAGGAAGGGTTGGACGTCGGCTATCGCTATTTCGATACGTATGGTGAGCCGGTCTTGTATCCGTTCGGGCACGGGCTGAGTTATACTTCTTTCCGCATTTGCGATGCGGTGCTGAAGCGCCGCAGCCTGCGCGTGACGGTCGAGAACATCGGGCGGCGAAGCGGCGAAACGGTCTTGCAGGTCTACCGTAAGATCGAGAACCCGCTCGCCGAATGCAACGGGCGGCTGGTCGGGTTCCTGCGCGTCGCGCTCAAAAAGGGTGAAAGGAAGTGCGTCAAAGTTCCGCTCTCTCCCGATTGGCTGCGCCTTGTCGGCGAGGACGGGGAAGCGGCCGACTGGAGCGGGCTGATGACCTTGACCGTTTCGGACGGCGGCAATGCGGAGCCGTTCGTGCTGCACTGCATGGTCGCGGACGGCGAAGAGGGAGAAAAGAAGTAAACATTATAGCGCGTTCATCGGCGCAAGAACAGTGGCGCGCCCGCAAAAGCGGGCGCGCTTCTTTGGGCTTGTTTTGCCGTCGCCCTGTTTCGGCGGAAGACAACGATTGTCAACCAAATATTTTATTTTGGTTGACAATAAAGGCGCAGTGTGGTAGAATGGCGGCATGGAACTGAAAGAGAAGATCCTGCGCAGGCTGGAGAGCGTGCGCGGCGAATATGTGTCCGGCGAACAGCTCGCGGGGGAGGGCGGCGTCAGCCGCAACGCGGTCTGGAAGTGCATCCGCTCTTTGGAGGCGGACGGCGTAAAACTTTCTTCCGTGCGCAACCGCGGGTATGCGTTGCTTGTCGAAAGCGATGCGCTCACGGCGTGCGGG
>OKWJ01001428.1_pt1 | contig 17058 bp, 15 predicted proteins | sample 1607121 | NCBI WGS metagenome assembly OKWJ01 (sample SAMN04414080, study PRJEB24778) | human gut metagenome | material: faecal | host: Homo sapiens | reverse complement strand
TTTCTCGTCAAAAATCAACCATTTGTTGTGACAGAGCCTTACTTTATTTAAACAATTCACAAGCTGACCCGGATATTGTTCTGAAATAATACCGGCTTCTAAACATTCTTTTAAATCTGCAAAATTATTAACAAATACCTTTTCCTCATCTGCATTCCAAAGATTTGTTGTAGCGACAAAGAAATGTCCAATCGGATAATCAAGAAAATGGCGTTCTCCGAATTGTTCAGGAAAATATGCACGCAAAATATCATTTGCTTTACGAGATGCAGAATAAAACTGCTCCTTCATACAAGCTAATGGTGAAGGAATTCCACTTGTCTCGCTTTCACTACGCGCTGTTTCGTATATTCCAGCGACATAATTAGCAAATTCAGTGGTGTTTTCAAACTCAATAACTTCGATATCTTTCAGTACATCAAAAAAATCATGATCAAACTGTCCTTCCGACAATTTTCCAATAGAATCCGCAAGAGCATTGGATGAAAAAGAATCATATAATGATGTTGGCTGAAACTCATTATCAACAGCACCAAAATGAATAGAAGAATTGAATAATGAATAAATATTCAACCATGTTTCATAGATCCGACTGTATTGACGTTGATAATTAAACATGAGCACTACCGTCTTAAAGCGCCCGATATCCTCAATTGCACACAGCATTGCCGGGGAAAACTGATGAACCCCATGAATCACTATCGTATTCATATCCAAAGAGTTTATATCTGTTGCACCATTTAAACGCAAAACTTTCGTCAGAGCATCGTCCACCGCTTTTAGACTTTTAACCCTTCGAAATAGAAACGCATCATTCTGGTTTGCTTGTATTTGCTTATAAATTTCAATTAAAAACCTTTGATCAATATTTAAATAATCTGCTTTGAATGCCTGTGCATCCAATCCTAGCTCACAAAAAATACGAATACATTCAGACAATATTTTTGCATTAAAATGCATTGCTCGAAATTGATCATATGAACCACGAATATTCTCAAGCTCGGTTATAGCTTTATCCACAGCCATCATCTGTTTAACTTTGGTATTCAAACTATTCCAATTGTCATACATGGCGTCTACTAGCGCACGGATTGTACACAGTTGATGAGAACTTTTATAATGCTCATATGTCATATTTAATCCATTTACCATCGTTTGCGATACACAAAACTGCGGACAATTTTTTATATCATCCCAAAACGATTCATCATCAATATGATAGGGATCGGCATACGTATAAATTTTTATTGGCATATCGGCATTCCTCCCAAATAAGTGCCCCAAGACATATTACATCCCGACTCCTTTTCAAACCAAACAATTTTATTAATTGCCCTTGTTAAGGCTACGTACAAAATTCTAGCCTCTTCTCCAATCTGTTCTTGCAATTCATTTTCAGAGTTAAAATATTCATTCTGTATTTCTTCTCTTGATTGTAATTGAACCTGGTAACCGAGCTCCTTACCGTTCCAAACCACTTCAATACCGTTCTTTTTAAACTCCCCAATTTTATCATCCGTAAAAGGCAAATAAACACTATCATATTCCAGCCCTTTTGACTTATGAACTGTTGTACAAACAATCTTTACTCTATCCTGTAACTCAATCAATCTTCTTGCATTCCCTTCCATTTTCGCGCTTATGGCGATTAATAACGACTGATTTACAGAATCCAAAGTCAAATAATTACGCGTATTAGTTTTTGAGAATTGTTCAAAAATCATCTCATAATTTGTTCGATAATAGGCTTGTTTTTCTTTATCAGACGAATACGTTTTCCATGGCATAGTCGCCTCATAAATATTACGCAATACCATGAGAATAGGCATTGTCTGCGCTTGAATAATTAAATCGGCCCATTTCATTTTCATAACGCGCTCAAAATAATCATCCAAATATCCGATAATTTTTTTGATGCGCTCCTGCTCATTTCCACATGCCAAATCTTCTAGCGGATATTGTATATTAACATTATTAGAAGATAATAAATCAAATAGATACAGCTGGTTGTACGGATTAATCAAAGCAGAAGTTAATTTACATAAATCCAACGTGGATTGCAATTGATACAAATTTTCGACTGAATCACTTTCTATAATAATCCCTTTCTTCCTTGCGGCATTAAAAATATCAGCAATTTGCGCATTTGTTCTGACTAAAATTGCAATTGTTTTATCCGCCTCACTTAATTTTTTTGTCTTTGAAAGATGCTGAAGTTCTTCATATCTTTTGAGAACCTCCTCAAATAAAACATCATATAAATTTCTCGATTCTGTTTTTGCAGTCGTTTGATAAAGAACTTTCTGAACAAGAGGTAATTGAGTATCTAGATTTTCTTTTATGCCTAAAAGTAAATCTTGTTTAGAGTTATATGGTAAAATGCGTTTTTCGCCCATTTCCTCAAAAAGCGGTTTTAAATCAGCTAAAAGTCTTCGATCAGAACGATAATTCATATTCAAAGTGTACTCCACCCATATATTACTTGTACACCCCATTTTTGCAAAGGCATCCATTGTTGCACCGCGAAACCGATAAATTGATTGTTTCAAATCACCTACAATAAAAAATTTAAAACCTAATTTCTCTTGCATAGCAAGAAATGCTAAAATTTGCGCATCATCAACATCTTGAAATTCATCAATAAACACATATTTATAAGTATAAATGTTCTTATTAAAAGACTCATCGGCAATACATTTATTTAAGTAAATAATATATTTTCTCAAATCAACACGATTATTTGCAATCAAAAAATTTTCATATTCTATCTCCGCCTTTTTACCAACTTCAAGAAGCAATTCTTGAATAATCGCATTATTATCATTAGTGTTCCCCCAAGAGGCATCTGTTGCATTGGTAATATCAAATCCCTTATTTTGCATCTTATCGATAAATTTCATTAAAAAATTTTGCAAATCATAAGGTGAAATTGGAAGATTAAAAAGAAACGATGCGTTTTTTTGGCTTTTCTTTGTCAAATACTCATTTAATATACGACGATAAATCTTACTTCTCTCATAGTTCCCGTTTACAGTCGTAAAGTCAGCCCCTACTCCCAAAGGCAAGGAAGTATTTTGCATAATAAACTTGGCAAAGCTATGAATCGTAGAAATCCGCATCCTTTCAATATTAGCTACTCGATCCAAATATTTCACATTTTTAGTGAGAATAAAATAACTCATAAATTGGGATTTAAGTCTCGTTTTCATGTTATCGGCGGCTTCATCAGTAAATGTCAACATCGCTATTTCATCAGCAGGTATTGCGACACGTGACATTGAAGCGGCATGACAAATAAACGATATTCTTGAAATCATAGAATATGTTTTTCCAGTTCCCGCACCTGCTTTTACGACGATGTTCTTATCAACTGGCGCATGTTCAATTTGATACTGATGAAAATTAAATCCCGTTTTTTTACTGAGTTTCTCCAGCAAAACCTCATACTGATCATATATCCCATTAAAAATACACAATTCTTGATTGCAATAAGCCTCTAAATCATCAACCAAAAAACAATCAAACAAAAATATACCAAAATGAGAACCACAAATAGAAACTTTTTGATTTCCTTTAGAATTAATGGTTAAATTGCTACCCATAAACACAATTCCCTCCGACTGAAATCGATCGGAAAGACTATTAGCCAAAAGCAGCATGTCTTCGTAGTTTTTTAAAAAAACGATCTGCTTGACACCATTAAAGTAACTGTCAACTATATTATTTACGCTTGTCAAGGTAATACGTGAAGGAAAAACACTCAGTCTTGAATAAGGAAACCCTTCTGGATCATTCTTCTCCTCAAGATTTTCAAAATGGGAGCGGACAATTTGGAATAACTGTTTGTTCATTTTATCAAAATGGGTTTGCCTTGTTGTATGCAGTAATCCTAATATTTTTTTACCAAACCGCTTACTATCTTCAATATCTTCACAGAACAGTGTAGTTGATTCTTCAGATACAATGTCCAATCCACATTGGTGATAGTCTGTCGCAGACATATAAGGATAGCAAACCATATCTAAAATTAAAGGGTTAATGCCATACTTGTCTTTCAACATATTAAGCAAATTAAACCTATACCCATTTGCTTGTTTTTTTGGTGATCGCTGCGGTTGATCATAAATTGTTGTATGTATTTCATCAGGAGAAACCACCTTAATAATATCATGTTTACGCCATCCTTTTACTTCAACTATCACCAATCCAAAATTAGGAATTAGTAAACAAAAATCAAATTCCATGCCGTTCACTTCACGGTTATGATAGCAAATAATATCATTAGGTAAATTATTAGCCACGTATGTATAAAAAAGTTGCTCTGATTTTGGTTCATCCGGTCTAACATCAATCATTTTCGCCATAAAATCTTTATCCCCTTGCAAGAATTCTTTCCCAAGTTTTATAAAATCCTATAAAAATTTTCTCCCCTAAAATAAAGCTATTGAAAATACTCTTCATCAACCTTATATAAATTATATGTTTTAATAGTTTGAACTCCGACACCATATCGCAACATAAATTCACACAAACGATCGCCATCAACTAAGCTTATATGTTTTTCCGATAATGATACAAACTCTATTGCTTCTTTTGTAAATTTCGATGTGGTAAGAAAAACACCTTTATTTACAGTACGCATGGCTCCCGCAAATGCCTGTATTTCTTTTCTGCCTACATTAATACCTTTATCGTACCTTTTTGCCTGTATATAAATTAAATCCAACCCCAACTTATCCTCACTAATAATCCCATCAATTCCTCCATCATGAGATCTACCAACAACTCGCCCAGCTGCTTTATCATATCCATAGCCCATTTTCAAAAGCAACTCAACAACCAGTTGTTCAAAGAACTCAGATTCGCGATTTAAAATTTGTCTCATTAATTGTTGCTTAACTTGATTATTATAGTTATTCACCACATTTTCAACTTTCTCTTCAGGCAACGTATCCTCTGAGGATAAGAAATCACTAGATTTAACTATTTTATCCTGTATTATATTTTCCGCCAATATGTTATAAACAGGTTTTTTTCCTTTCGTCCCAATGATGTGAAAATGTTTTAAAGGAGACGCTGTAGGAAACTCCAACCCGTAACAGTGCCTACGTATTTCAACATTTACTACATTTTTAGGATTTTGAGCGCTGAACTTATATAGGCCTTGATTACAAATTTCATTATATATAGCATCTACAGTCAATCCTTGAGGTTGTCCTGCTAGTACTTCTTTTATCGCCTCAATAATTGTCATACTAAATTCCTTTGTCCAATTTCATGAGATGCTCATAAAAGCGATTATGCGAATATTTATATTCACCCAACAATAATTTCGCTCCCCTGTCAATATGTGCTTTTACATACTTCGGAAAATACTCCTCGTCCGTCATCAGCCTTCCCTCTTTATAAATAATCAGCGCTTTAAAAACATCATCATATTCACCCGTAATCGTTTGCCTATTTAACTCTAATCCATCGGAAGAAGTTAAAAAATCTTCTTCAGTCAGCATCTTATTGTCCCTAACAGATAATGCAATTGAAATTTTGGCCAAAGCAAATGGTTGTAAATGTACACTCGTTCCAAGATCTTTATAAATTAATTCTGTTTCTTTACTTGTCTTTAATTTAAATATCATTATGCACCTCAAAATAACGATCTGAAATGACACGAGTTTTGCCATATGCACCAATTTCTAGTAAGAATTTTTTTGCAATAGCATCTTCCATTAGCACTTCATATTCGCCAATTATTTCCTCATCTGTAGAAAGAATAAAGATTTGATTGGTGATTCCCTTAAAAAACTCTTTAATTATTCTATCTCTATGATTTGAATCGATTCTTGCAAATGGCGTATCAATAAAGAAAGGAATATCCTTGTTACTAGTTTTTAATAATGCTAAATACAAAGCCATAATGTACACCTGACGTTCTCCTTGAGAAAATGGAGCCGTTATTTGTACCGGCAATTTAATTACATCAACCTTTCCCAATCGCAAATCATTAATAGCTGTAAGATATTTCTTATCAAAATGATCTAAAAAACGGCTACTTTCATTGTCTTTTATATAGTTATCAATTTGAGAATACGAAATATCAATAAACTTATACGGAACAACATTTATGTTTTTGTCTATAATAATGCCATCAATAAAATTATCCTTATTAATAATTGCAGAGAAGCATTTCAAAAACTCATCCTGTAAAATTTTAGATTGTCTTTCAATAAGTTGATCCTCTAACTTTGAATACACCCAGATAGCTCTTTCTGCCATGCGACTGATAGACTTATTTTTTAAATCTTTTTCATACAATTCTTTCGCTTTTATCAACTCTTTCTTTTGTTGCTCTATTAAAATTTCATGATCAAATATTTTCTTATCAACCTGCTCAAGTTGCGTAATTGTTTTTTCTACATTTCTTTCTAACTCAAGTTTCTTTTGAGCATACTCTTCATAGCCATCAATATTACTACCAAGCTTTAAATCTCTAATTTTTTTTGTGTTTGCTAAAGAATCCTTTAATTCTTTTATCGCCCGCCGAACCAATGATTTATCAAAATCAAGCTTCTCGTAAATCTGCGAAATAATTCGAGTTGTTTGCGCTTCTGAAAAATCAAAAATTACAGATAAATCTGAAGCTTCAAAAGTTTCCTCTTGAATAAATGACAATATTTTATCCGCAAATATTCCGTCAAACCCCAAACCATATAAAAATTCAGATAATTTATCTTTTAAATTTTGAGAGTTTAATTCTTCTTTTGCTATCGCTTTCTTTTTTGCATTTTGCTCAAGTTCTATTTGAGACAACACATTCTTTAACTGGTCTTCCACAATAATAAAAGGCAAATAATGATTAGCAAAATCTTTTAACCAACGATTATACTCTTCGCGCTTTGCTTCCTCGCGTACGAGCTCTGTACTAAAGTTTTTCCATTCCGAAAGACTTACTCCACCACTATTCTGATAATCATTTCTTAATGCTTGAAGTTGAACTTGAAAAAGTTCAATCTTGTCTTTCAACTCTTTTTTCTCTGCCTTTAAATCTTCCAAATGCGCGACCGTCGTTTCGTATTCTGCCTTTATTTCGCGGTAAGTATTACATGCATTTCCCTTATTTTCTGATTTTTTGAATGAACGCTCAAAATTCTCCACCATTAAAGATAAGGCATCTAATCCATATAATTTTAAAAACGCATTTTTAAAATTTTTATTACCTTCATTACCTAGAAAGAAATCCGCTATCGACTCACCATCAAAAAAATAAAAATTGAACATATCTGGAGGAATAATGGACAAAAGATAATTTGAAAAATCTATAACACTATCCTTATCTAATTCACTCCCATTTTTTAAAATAAAAAATTTTTCATCAACATTTTTCTTTACTCGGTTCCACTCACGATGCAAAACATAATAATTAACTTGTTTGCCATCATCAAATTCAAGCTCAATTTCCACATAAGCATTAAATTTACTGTCAAATTGCATACGTGAGTTAACAAGGTTTGACATTTGTCGAAAGTATTCTTTTCCAGGCGCCTCAAATCCCAACGCTTTACAGCCATATAAACAAGTTTTGATTGCTTTGAAAAAAGTGGTTTTCCCTGCTCCATTTTTGCCGCCAATCAATACAATATGGCGCACCTTGTCGCAATTCATTTCAAAAACATTTTTATCAATATACGGACCTAAATTAAATAGTTCTATTCTTCTAATTTTCATCTTGCAAATTCGCCTTTATATTTTCGTAATGAAGCCATTCCTGATTTATTAATCGATCAAATTCTTTTTGTATTTTACTATTTTTTGCAGCATATTTATTTTCATTAATCGCCACAATTAACTTAGTTATAAGCTCAAAAGGAATCTCAGCCTCTTCAGCTGCCTTTTGTAAATCATTTATAACCTCAGCATCATAGAGTGGGTGTTTATACTCATCCCATGGTAACTTTTCCTGAAACACCTCATAATAAATATTTACCAAGCAACGCCTTGTTAAATCCCCCTCTTGATCCCATATCGAATCAATTTTTTTTAACTCGTTTATGGAAATCAGTTCAAATCCTGTATCCTTTTGTAATTGCAATAAGCGGCGCAATATTTCTTGTCTCGCAGACATTTTAAATGGACCAAACCCATATTCACCATTTGACTTTTGATAAATCTTACCATTTCTACGTTTATTATCTCTAAAATTAGGATCTTGTCGAATACTAACCAACCAATTACGGAAATCCCTTAATGGAATAAGCTCTTTTGAGCCATGATCGATAAAATTTTGCAACGACTTGTCTTCTTTAACAATAGTGCAACACCAACAACCAAAACGAGAATTTCCTGTTACAGGAATTTTATCTTTATCAATTTGTCCTATAACGCTTTGCTCCTCCCCCATTGCCTCACCTTGATAAAGACTGAAAAGGTATTTCATATCTACCCCCCAACTGCTAATTCCATCATCTTTGAGCAAATATTCCCAAACTCGTTCATTTTTTATTTCAGTTAATGGATTATAAATATAAGCATTAGAAATATCCGAATGAGGTACAAGTAGTTTGCCATCAATTTCACGTGAAGTAATGGTTCTACTTCTCGATGCACTTTCAGCTTTTCTTACCCCTAGCAATAAAATCGCTTCGCCATAGCGTCCTATTATTTCATTGGTATATTTATTCATAGGAAATATCTTCAATCTTTCAGTACACCATCTAAATCCCGGAGGTTCAGGAGTCGGATATCCCAATCCAATTACTAAACTCCAGAAGGAATATTCAACTTCTGGATAAATAATATCTGCACGTATGTTTGCGTTCATTTTCTCTGAAAAATCATTAATTTTAGCCGAAGAAGTATGCATATAATTTCTAACAACAGGATTTTCAATACCCGTATCCGAGCTAACAATAAAAATTTTTTTTGTCCTATCATATTCAGGTATTCTTAAAACCGTTTCAATTGTTAACGAAACCAAAAGTGAAGAATCTTTACCCCCACTGTATCCAATAATCCAAGGACGATCATCATGCTTGTAAACATATGTCATCTCCGAAATAATATCTTCAAATTCTGAAAAAATTTTATTATTTTCTTGCGTCATGCCCATTCTGCTCCTCTTCATTTTTCAACCCAATTCTTCTTAAAATTTTTATATAAACTCAGATATTTAGCTACATTTTGCATTAAATGTAAATTTTGCTAATTCTTTTTAATTTCGGCGCTGCTATCTAAATTTAATTTATACTTTAACATAAACTCAAGGAATTAAGCTAAATCTTCCTTTGCGCAATTTATTGTTTAATCTTTGGTTACATCCATAATATCACCAACATTACAATCAAGAACATTACAAATCCGCAGCAGTACATCCATCGAGACGGTTTCATTTTTACCCATTTTTGCTAAAGTGGTCGTAGATATATCCGCCTTGATGCGCATTTCTGTCTTTGTCATACCTTTATCGATTAGCAATTTCCAGAGTTTATTGTAACTAAGAGCCATAGAGTCACCTCTAAAATTTATTACGATTCCATTATATCATACACATACACGCATTTCAATACTTTATCAGGATTTATAAATAATTTATCCGAAAAATTTTTACATTGATAAATCAAAAGGGAGCCTATAATTAGGCTCCCTTTTGATTTATAACAACTTATTCTTCATCCTCTTCTCTGCTATGCCAGTATTCATCATTGTTCGGATTACACTGGTTTGCATGATTATCTAAGTTATCCCAATACGCATGATTGTTGGGATTATGCTGATTTGCATAATCATCCAACTGCTGTTGCGTATGAGTATAACCTGAAACTCCATTGCCTTTGCTCATAATCTCACCTCCTTATTCTAATTTATAAATATCATATTCATTTGAAGTACCCTTCACACGTTTTGCCTGAAACATCGTCCCGTTTGCCGACCACGTCGGAAATTTATCTGCTTTTTCTTCATTGGTAATTTGATTGCAGATCACAATATTTTCCAAACAATCAGCCCCTCCGTTTGATATAGGTCTAATATGATCGATCGTCGGAGAATATCTACTGTTTAAATTTCCAATCGCACTTTTTAACATTCTTCTGCCCGCATAATCGATAACTTCATTTTGATAAGGAAAAATACTATCCCACAATGTAACCAAATTGTATTTAGACATCTTATACCTCCTGAATCCATTATAACTCAATCAAAGCAACTTCCGTACTGAACAGCCGTGCAAAAAAACAAAAAACACCCTCATACGAGGATGCTTTCCATTGAAACCCCAAAGAGCTGCGACAATCCATATAGATGTTCTATACTAGGAAACCGCTTGCCTTCCTGCCAATAATATATCAACCGTTCTGATATATCTAATGACAGCGCTACAGATTCAATCGAATAATTTGATTCGATGATCATTCTGTAAGCATTTTTCGCCACCTGCTTTTTATTGAGTTTCTTTAATTCATTCATAATGTCACCTCCAATAACAACTAAACTGGCAACATATGAATGTGTCTATATTATAATTTGCCTACTTATTCTTGTCAAGAGGCAACAGACCGATTTCCTTGAACAGTAGTTCAAAATTATTAATAGTTTCTGGCTTAAAATCTTCTATCGATTTTTTCTCTTTGACTTTTTCTTTAGCTATCTTCCACTTGTTTCCTTTGTTATCATAATAAAATAATCCTTCATTTTCAGAGGCAAATAGATTTTCCAAACATCCTTTTTCCCCTTCCCCGACAAAAAAACACTTGTCCGGAAACAGTTGCATACAATCTAAACATGTTTGGAATGTTGGATGACACCTATGATACCATTTTTCCTTATATTTATTATCATTATCGGCGATTGCGATGAACTTTATATTATTTTTAATACATAAATAGGAGACCTGAACAATCGAATCGCCATCACACACATGAATATAATAATCCAACAAATCGTATTTAAGTAATTCAGCAAATTTTTCAATACAAACTTTATCTGCTATTCCTTCGACCAACAATAATGTTTTCGATAAATGAAACAATACATCTCCGCCGCGAAGATCACCTAACTCGCTCTCGATTTCTTTACACAATTTATCTCCGGAATCAAATTGCTTGGCTTGAGTTCCCCCTTCTCCGTTATACAGACTTATAATGTTACTCCAATCAGAAGGAATCATATACGGACTGTGCGTCGCATAAAAAACAGAAATATTGCGTGCAGAAAGCTGTTCCAAATCTTTCTTAATTTCCGCCTGTGCTTGAGGATGAAGAAAAGCAGCCGGCTCATCGATCAAAAGATAATCTCCTTCTTTTAAAATGCTCTTGATCAATAAATATGTAAGATACCATCTGCGCCCAAGACTGGTTTCATTTACATCAATCTCTGTTCCATTTTTTTCAAGAACATATAAAACAGGACGATTGTTTTCTTCTTTCAAAACATAACCCGCTATTTCTAAGCTATCGAATTGGGCGACAAATTGGGATAAGAATTCTTTATTGATAACCTGTAAAAACTTTTTTCTTCTGCTCGGATCAAGTTTACTAAATTCTAAAAACGATTCTCCCTCTTTATATATCCCTTTCTCCAATAAAAACAAATGAAATGCTTCTTCAAGCGGATTACGCGAGTTCAAATTTTCAATTTGCTTTTGCTGGCGTTCGTATTCATTGCTCTGCCGTTGATAGAAAAGTAATGTGTCTTCATTGTCGATATAATAGCAATTAGCAAAAACCGCTTCTTGTAGATCACTTATAAATTTTTTCCTCTTATTATCGCGGGCTTCTTCCTGCCAATATCTCTCATCATCTTTTTTCTTAAAAACGTCTATAATTTGTTCTTTTAACTTTTCAAAGCGATCAATTTGAGTTTGAACATTTTGATAATCCTCTTCCAGCTCTTGATTGATTTGTTTGATTGTTGCATTCAACTTTTGATTTGCCGTTTCAATATTTTTCTTACTAAGATCTAAACTCTTTGCAACAAGTGGGCTTATTTTTAGGCTTTGCTCATGAATTCGATAAAATTGTATAGGTCCTAAATAACCTGATGTAAAAGCATACGGATTAAATTCTTCTAAATCAAAAGTGTCTCTGGAAAATAGTTGTAACACTTTTTCTATTGAACTTTTTTGATTTTTAATATTATCTTCAACGAAATTAAGGTTGTTTTTTATTAAGGGATAAATCATTCCCTTATCATCTATAACATCAAAATTAATATAAGCTAAATCCGCCATGCTATCAGATTCGATTTCCCTTAAATTGCTAATATATCTTTCTGAAGCCTTTTGAAAATTAGATAAAATGTCTTCCGCCTCTTTTCGAAACTCTTTAACTGCGATTTTGACAGACGGCGCCTCTATCATTTTTACATCGGGACGATTGCCATTGTAGATTACTTTTATTAAGCCATTCTCTTCCGTCAAATCGAAATCCGGAAAATAACTTTTTCTTTCTTCTGGCGTCAAGCGAAAATAATACTCCGCCTGCATATCCTCTTTTTGACTTTGACCGTATTGTATATTTTTTGATAAAGCCAACTTAATGGCACGCAAAAGATTCGTTTTTCCGCATCCGTTCTTCCCGATAAAAACTAGACAGTTTCCGTTTTCTAAGTTGATTTCAATCGGATTTATAATCGACTTATATTTGATGATTTTAATTTTAACTAATTTCATATCTGTCCCTTCAATCCATTATTATTTCTTTACCACAACAAAACTTTTCAAAACGTTGCAATGTCTCTTAGTCTGAATAATTATAACCTTTTTCCCAACGATTGATCATTGCAAAAGATACCCTCAACTCTTTGGTCAGCCCTTCCAAACTTAACTTTAATTCTGAACAAACTTGCCTTACTCTTTTTTCAAAGGTCATATTAGCAACTTTTAAATATAATTTCTAATTTTAATTATAACATGTCTGTTATATGTTTTCAATAGCTTCATTAAAAAACAAACTTTCAAATATTAAATAAAAGCCAAGCGGCAGACAAGTTGTCCACCACTCCTTTTATCGAAAAAGTTTGCATTTTCGTTTTATCCAAAAAACGCTTTTAGAAAAGCCGCCTCCGCAGAAAAGTATTCTACGGAGGCGGCTTTACAAGCAAATCATGCCATAGATGTCTTGCTGTCTATTTTTACAATTTCCTCTTAACCCTTAATCTGTGCTTTGATTTCCTCCATGATCTTGCGGCAGGTTTGCAGGTTCAGCTTAAAATCTTCGGCGAGGGCAAGGATGTCCGCGTCCGAAGGGTTCCCAACACCGTTGACGGTCATTTCGTGCTCGAATTTTCCGACCGTTTTCGTCAAATCATACGCGGGCGAAAGGAGATAGCCCCCTATCTCCTCATGATACAAGAACGCAAAATTTTTGCTGTGGTCGTCCTTGTTGCCGTAATAAACATTAAAACACATACGGCGAAAGACCTCGTACATCTCCCTCAAATCGGCGCAAATATTCTCCGTCACGTTGAACAGGTGCCCGTAGTCGAGATTGGGCTGACGGTGCGTCGTTTCCAACAGCGCAGCGAGCGATAGAACATGCAGGCGCTTTCCTGCCTTCCGGTCAAACCGCTTTGCGCCGAAATACCCCGAACACATCCGCGACGGGAACAGGCGAAATTCGTTGACATCGATTCCGCACTCCCGCGCCGCAACGTTTGCCCTGTATTCCAGCTCCCCGACGTCTTGCGGATCGATGCGGCAGGGAAATTTCACGATCCACTCCTCCCCGTCGATGCGAAGATGTGCCTTTGGCCGCGCTCCTCCGCTCGAACCGCCTAAACGATAGACGGCGTCCAGATCGTCCGCGTTTTCATCGTTGAGGATCTTATCTACCTCGCGAGCAAGCGTATCGAAGTCGGGCAGGTCTGCACTTTCGCCTGCAAATTGCGACGGCTCGTAATTCAATCCGCCCAGCCCGTTTTCACCGATCAGCGAAAGTTTGGTAAGCGGCGAAAGCCTGTCGTAATTGATCCCCTGCTTTGCAAGATAACGCTTGACGAGCAATTCACCCCAACCGTCGGGAAGACTGTCCCAAAACACGCCGTACAATCCATCGAACTGCCTTTTTTTGCTCACAAAGATCTCTTTGTGCAACGGCAAAGACAGCGGCGAAATCGAAAACCCGCCTTTCAGCCACCCGTCGTCGTACTGAAAGCCGATGACGCCCTCCTCAATTTGCGCGAGATACCCGACGATCCGCCCGTTGTAGCGAACCGTAACTTTTTTGACTTCCGCGATCATCCCTGAAACTCCTTCAAATCGACGATCATCTTTGCCCGAAAGAGCATGTCAAAATCTTGCAGGCAATCAAGCGCCTGCGCGATGCGCAAAAGCGACGAAAAGGAAATTTCCCCTTCCGTTTCAAACCGCCGCACGGACGCATAGCTCACCCCCGAACGGACGGCAAGCTGTTTTTGCGAAAGTCCCCGCTCTTTTCTGCGTACCCGCACGCGCTCCACGAGCGCGGAAAGCACCGATTGCCTTGTCGGAACATCGACAAATTCATGAAGATCGTATTTCTGTTTCATAGTGCTAATATTTTAGCACTTTTATTATTTTTTGTCTATAAATTGCGCATATATTAGCGATATTTTTTAAATACTGATATTAAAATATTACGCCGTAGCACAAACTTAAAGTTTATTGCAACTGAAAATCATAAAGCCTTATTACCTGTTAACACCAAGGAACGGCGGACAAAATTGTCCGCCGTTCCTTTTTTTGATTGCTGTAAATTAACCTGTTGGCATCCAAAGCTGTTCAGCACGCTTCTACTTTTACCGTGAACTCTGCTCCGTCCACAAATTTTACATGCAGACCTTCTTCTTCCCTTACGACTTTTGCAATAAACTCGTCCTTCATCATTGTTTCCAAGTATTGAATCAGTTCTTCCGCCTTCATTTTTCTTTCTGACATTTCGCCAGCCTCCTTTTTATTCTTAACGTTGCGCACCGTTAATTCCTATTTAGTATACTTGATTTTCGTGGGAATATCAAGCATTGCAAGCCATCAAAATGACATAATATTATTGATTCATTTAAAACGTTTGACGAATTTTGTCGAAAACTTTTTGCTGAGGGAGGAACAGCTCTATGGATCATTTGAATTACTTCGGAGATTGCCTGAAAGAACTTCTTGCCGACAGCGGCATGTCCATCAAAGAACTTTCCGAAAAAACCAAAATACGCTTATCAAGACTTTACGACTTTTTGAATAAAGAACACATTCCTTCTTTGGAAAACGCTATCAAAATTGCCGATGTCTTTCGTTGCCCTTTAGACTATCTGTTTGGTTTCGTCGCTGACTTCACTCCGCAAACGTTTACCGTAACAGGCAGCGTTTCAGAAAACGTGAAAGCAGCCATGGATAACTCCAAGATGACCAGATATCAAATCCACAAAAAGACTAACATAGACGAGTCACAACTTCTGCGTTGGTACGCAGGAAAACAAACTCCATCCCTTGTCAGTCTCATTACTTTAGCAACTGCACTCGATCTCTCAATTGATACCCTTTTGGGGAGAAAATAGGGAAAAAATGGGGAGAAAACAAAGAAAAACGGCCCCGTAGGAGAAAATCCCACGGGGCTAATTTTGTTCTTTCGCACCGACTCTTGATCTCGGGGAAAATTTGGGGAATTGAAAATTTGAATTGCTGAAAAACAAAGGTTTTTCTATAAAAACTAGGCAAAAAAGCGGCTTTTTTGATGCTTGTTTTAGGGCCTTGACTGCCTTAAAATCCCTCGGGAGCGATCCCGTATCGGTTCTAATCCGATTACTCGCACCAAACCGTAGCAGTTTGAACCGTTCAACTTACTTAACAGTAAACGAACTTCAAATTGCGGTTCCCATTCAGCAAGAGCCTCGTTCTTAACGGACGAGGCTCTTGCTGTATTATAACGAAAATTTCTTTTCTATCTCGAAATCTAACCCGACTTGTTTTGCATAGGAGATTGAAACCGTAACACTCCCCCATGTCCTTATTATAGTCGTCCGGGTTTGGCGAAGCAGGCAGACCGTGCGCCACGACGAGAAACGCCGCGTCCGCCGCACCAATCTTTTTGCCCCAATACAGGTGCTGCAATAAACCCACACGGTTTATATACATAAAGTAACTGTAATTCTTGCCCGAAAGCAAAAAAGTTTTCGTACAGCCGTCGAAGGAAATCATGCCGCACATCCCTGTTGTTTTTGCGCTTGTTTACGACAGAAGTATGTCGAACGCAAAGTCGATCGTATTTTCCCTGATCTGATACTTTTCCTGCAATTCAGGCCCGCAGGAATGCGAACCCAGCCCGCACATGCGGTAATCGACGTACAGATACACGTCGTCGGACAGCCGCATTTCGTGCGCGTGCGGCTTAAAATCGCCGAGCGCGTACGGGCTTACGCAAAAGCTGAAATCCCCTTCGCTGCGCACGGTGAAGCGGCTGCCCCCTCCGGACAACGTTACATAGCGGCTGTTGCAGTGCGAGCCGTTCTCCTGCGGGCGAACATAGGGAACGTACATATTTTTGACGCTGTCGGTATATTTTCCGACGGGGCAGGCGAGATGTCTGTCCTCGTACGCTTCCGCCTTTCCCCTGCCGAAATATTCGGCGCAGCACAGCTGCCCGTCCAAACGGAATACGAAACCGAGGCGGGGCACGTTATCCACCCATGCGCGCTTTTCCGCCTGCAGACAGACGGAAATGCGGTCTTCAAAGAATGTATAACGCAGCCGCATATCGAAGGCAGGCTCGACCATGCCCGCGGCAAATACGCCGGCAAAAGTCAGGCTGCCCTCCTCCGCCGTTACGCTGCGCGGATAAAAGCGCGCCGTTTCCAGGCGGTATTTTTCCCACTTTTGCCGGATCCAGACGTCGTTGTCGATGGGGATGCGGTATGCGCCGACCGAAATGGGCGCGGCGAGCGCCTCTTTCCCTCCCGCAGACAGCGAGCAAAGCCGCCCGAACCCGTCGACAGCGGCGCGGTACGAGGCGCCCTCCGCCGCAAAGGCGTCGCCCGCGCGTTCGATTTGCAGCCGCTTTTCCGACCCCGCAAAGGCGAGGCGGTCGTTCAGCACAAACT